>Ga0302140_10009646_pt1 | contig 11971 bp, 14 predicted proteins | sample I_Bog_E1_1_FD_202095 | JGI IMG/M metagenome (GOLD analysis project Ga0302140, IMG submission 202095) | Peat permafrost microbial communities from Stordalen Mire near Abisko, Sweden - I_Bog_E1_1 | ecosystem: Environmental > Terrestrial > Soil > Wetlands > Peat | place: Sweden: Abisko, Stordalen...
AGAGGAGTGCGATGCTTAAAAGATCAACCTTACAATAATATCCTTGACAAGGTTACTCATCGTGGCACAGTCGCCATCTTTGAGGCTCTGCAAGAACTTGACAATGGCATTTCCTAGACCTGACGGATAAGAGTCGTAGTGGTTGTAAAATCCATGGCGTTGAGCCTTGATTATCAAGCCAAGAAGACCGCGAGTACCCATTTTGCCAAGGTTGTGCTATTTCCGATGACGGAAGAAAGCTCGGGGATGTGGTGTGCCGAGAGGAGAGAGAACGGACTGTTGGCGGCGAACAAAACAATGACGGGAACTAGGTAAATTTGAACAGGACCAATGCACGGAAAAACGCGACTTTCTAGGCATCTCAGCCCTTGCACTAGGCAGCGGTCTCGGGTCACAGGCAAGCCCTCACAGTGACAAGTCAGAATGCGCCATACTTTGTGGATTTGTGTAACATCAATCCACCAAAAGCAAAATTTGAAAAGCGACGGAGAAATGACAGCGAGAGGTGAATGGGTCGGTGCTAAGACGACGCTAGAAAAAGCAGCCGTAGTGGACTGAACACTTCCGAGTTTTCTATCTTATTGCGGCGCACATAGCACTCACACTCTAGCCTCTGTATCATTGTTTTGGAGATCCTCACCATCAGGCTTCCGTGCTTGCCCATACCAGTGTCAATACCAAGCCCCATCCCCCAATCTACTTCTGTGCGGTGATGCTATTCTTTTCCGTTCTCTGAAAGTCGAAAACCGCTTCGCTGTACTCATCATTTTGAAGAAATGCTTCGGAAACAAAACTCTGCACGAACCCCTGTACTGTACAGCCAAGCAACCACAGAGAGACTTCTCTGTCTCCTGACTCGCGGCTGAAGTCAACATAATGTCCGAACTATGGACAATAGACTTCCGTGATGTTTTTTCGAGCCGTATTCTTGCGATTGAAAGATGCTGAGAGCACATGTAACAATGTGACAAGTGGACTGTCCAACTGTGAATGTAGAGCCACCCGACCCCTCTGCACATTCATATTTATCGAGTGCTGACATAGCACGGAAGCCCTCCTTCCATCGGCAGAGTGAGGCTGTTCTTGCTTATTCTCTCTCTATCATCCACCGCTTTGAAGTCGAACTTCAACACCAGAGTGGCAATGACTTGCACGGCTACTATCTCAGCCATTTTCTTGCCCAAACATGTCCTGGGGCCTCCATTGAAGACTGGGTATTCGAATGCCGTCTTGGAAACCAGATTTCCATTCTCAAGCCATCTTTCTGGCATGAAGATATCCGCGTCCTCACCCCAGATCAACCGCGAGCGATTCATAGCCCAGGTACACCAAATGAGAATCGTGTCCTTGGGAAGGAAAGTGCCATCGGGTATAGTGGTTGCTCGTTCGCATTGCTTCATCTCGAATGGTACTGGTGGGTATAGTCGCAAGGCTTCATAGAACACCGCCATCACGTAGGGCATTGAAAATGGTCGGAAAATTGCGGTATTGAGCTTATCATTATGATTCGGCTCGGTCTTCAACACTGCGGAAACTTCTCGGCGAATTGCTTCCAACTTGCTCGGAGTCCGCATCAGTAGGTAGAATGTCCAAGTAAGTGCTTGGGCTGTTGTATCTCGTCCTTGAGATGGTCAATGCTTGCAAATCAAGGTGGGACATCTAAATTTTACCTGCAGACAAGTAGTTTAATGCAGCATCGGCAACCATCTGATGATCATCAATTGACTCGAGCAGCGAATTTATCAAGCTCCCTGACATGTTTCCCAATGAAATATCCAGATTGGCCTCTTTTTCTTTGCTTTGCTTGGTTGAAATTGCATTCGACACAATCATTGAGCCGAATGTTTTCACTTGTGTAACAGCTTTCTTAAATTTTCCTCCAAAGAAGATTTCTGTTACTTGCCAGAGTGGATTTTGGAATCTCTCACATGTGGCCCCGGATGCAAAGTCAAAAGATCTCGAAAACGGATGCGAATTGTGTATCTCAACCTATAGAGTCGGGATTATTAGTCCTATCATGAGTGCAATTCGAATGAAGGAATTCTCTCACGTTAAAAGCTAAAAATCCGAACAAGATTGTGGTAAGTTCGTGAAATGTGTCCTCCAAGTCAACCACTACGCCATCATTGGAGCGTTCGAGAATCTGAATACTGTCTTCCAAGTATTTCGGAAGTGCAACGTCCGTGAGAACCTTTAGATTAGCGTTACTAAGGAATTGTAAACCGGCCTTTCTTTGCACTTTCCATAGCTCGCCATCAGTGTTGATGATCCCGTTGCCTGAAATGATCAGCACCTATCTTCGGGAGGATGGAGAGGTATCTACCGAACAGATCCCAAGACCGTCTTTTGAAGAAATCTCCCTTTGAAAAGATACCTTCGTTCTTCAGTACGAACTCGAGATTCTTGGGGTCATTGATCACCACCCCAGGAGGCAGAGTAGGGACTGAGATTTGAAATGTTTCGAAACCGAACTGCCGTTCACACTTGACAAACCAAGAGAATAATTTGTGCCTGGCTTGAAGGAACAAAATTCCATTTCCTGCAAGAGGGAGTGTGTTGGGTGGTCGTCTACTCAAATCTGTCAGCACGTGCTTGCTGAAATTGACAAATTCCCGAATGATGACATTAGCGTTAAGCCTCAATAAGAAAATGCTCGAAGCATTTCTTCAAAACGACCGTCTCAATTTTCTATATTGAAGCTGATGAATTGTGAACAGACCTCAGAGGTTGACCGTTTCGCCTGAGCTTCGGCCCTCCAAAGAGATGGTAAGCTATCAAAGATACCAAAGAGCACACCAACAGGAGAGTCGTCGCGTGCATTGCGTGAACTATGATGAGGAACGAGGGTTGAGAGGAGTAGGAGGGAGATCAAGTGGTCATGATAAAAGAATCAAGGAAATTGTGGCGTTCGGGCAGACCACACCCGCAAAAACATAGCCTCGTTTCAGCCTTCCGTCGACGACATCAAACTTTCTTTGCTCTCCCTCTCTCTTCCTTCCACATACCATCCGGCTTTCGCGATGGTTCTCATTTGCCCCCGCATACACTTTTACGAGATCAATGATCAAGCTTGGTAGATCCGCGGCCCCAATTGCACTGCCATTGTTTCCATGCTAACTATTTACCTCATTCAGGTTCCCTCAGTATCTCCGCGAGAAGGTCCAATCCTGTCTCATGCTCGCCTGGACCTTTCGTATCCCCCTGATGCAAAAAGCTTCACCAGCACAGCTCGTCGCAGGCACCCTCTACGAGACTCTCAATGCACAGGTGACGAGCTACACGTATGTGGATTTCTGCGCCGGCGCAGGAGGTCCGACTCCATTCATCGAGAAAGACCTAAACGCACAACTCGATTCTCGGATCCCCAGCTCTCCCCACCCAGCATCTATGAATAGCAAAGGCCTGGCGCCACGGTCTCCTCGAATTGTGACGGAACCAGCTGGTGGTGTCAAATTCATTTTGACCGATTTGCACCCACATATCCCAGACTGGACGGAGGCTTCTAAGCGCAGCGAGAATCTGAGCTTCGTTTCGGAGCCAGTAGATGCTGCAAACGCACCTGCAAGTCTCAATGGCACAGAAGGAAAGAAGATCTTTAGGTTATACAATTTGGCATTCCACCATTTCGAAGATAAGCTTGGCATGGCTATTCTGAAGAATACGATAGAGACAGCTGATGGATTTGGGCATGACTTCCCTGTGCCATTGCTTTTTCCCAGATTGCTAATAATGTCCAGGATCTTTGAGCTTCAAGAACGAACCATCTCCTCACTCATAACCATGCTTGGCTTGGGCCTGCTCATGCTGGCCATCACCCCCTTCTACTTCTGGAGATCGCCTGGTCACCTGTTTTTCACTTACATCATTCCCATCATACCCTTTGTCGTTGTCTTCGACGGCATTGTATCGTCATTACGCACCCGGAGCTCGGGGGAGGTTCAGGCTTTAATGAAAGAATGCGGAGCCTCCTGTGACGGCTGGACTGTCAAGAGTGGACATGAGCAGCATACTTGGCCTACAGGCTACATGAGCTGGGTCATCGGCCTCAAAAATTAGAAATGAGTAGAGTTTGTGCTGTATGATTCAGCGATGAAGCGACTAGTGAACATAGATTTGTCTCCCAGAAATGAACACTGTTCGCAATGATCCCCATCGCTGTACTGGAGCCAGGCGTTTCAATTGGCGCATGAGATTTCCTGAGATTTCCGTATACTTCCTGTACATGAAACATCAATGAGACACAATTGGTGACGTGGCTATCTTTGCTTTTTGCAATTATTTCAGAGCATAAACCTAAAAGAGAAGCCTCCACTTTTTCCTAGCTGCACCTCCAGCCACCATTGCACTTGTCATAGCCACGTAGTTGATTGGAGTTCCAAATCTACAGCTCAAGGTGAGATTCTACTGCAGACACTCGCAAGCAGACTGCATATTTGTTATAGGAACGTAGGTAAGAAAACTATTCCTGTTTCTAGAGCGGAAACAGTTCAGGGGGCTACATCACGTGCTGGACTCCACACTTCAACATTCCTTTCCCCACAAAGCTTGACACAACTACCGGCGCACGACCCTTAAGATGAACCGCTACAATGTTGGATGTCAAAAAATCTTAGTGCCACGATCGGGCTTCATACCCCCAAGAAACAGCTCTTCATTGCAGGGTTTTCCATCTCGTTTGCGGCTTCTATCGCTGCCCATCGCTGTTATCCGGGACATGTTCTCTGGTTAATATTTGTCTCGAATTGAGTTCATCGAGCCACAGACAACCTAAGAGCATATCATTTGGCCTGCAATAACACTTCTAAAGTTAAGTGATGGGAGCAGTGTGATGGGCAATCTATTTAACAGAGACTATCAAGCCACAGGCCAAGATACTGTTCCTCATAATATTCGTATAGTCAATGCCTGGCATCCTTGAATTTTGCCCAAGCTGAGTAGAATCTAACCTAATGGAAAACGTGTCCAATCTCACCTGGAATGTTACTATAGAGTGCCCTATTTCTAGGCATTCTCTACCTTAAACGACAAGACACGTGACTGGAAGTCGTCCCTCAGAATATAATCTCGGAGACTAATTTCATATAAGAACAATATAAATCCACACTATCACAAGGCCCAAAATAGAAATATATAGTTGGTTATTTTTCCAAGAGCGTGAAACATAAATGTATTCAAGCCACGTGACTCCGCGTTTCGCTTCAGATAATTCACGGCACGTCATAAGCCGAAGACAAGAACGTCTAACGACCGCTCCTATTATCACTGCCGCTCACCCTTCATATCTTGCAGTATCTGGGAAGGGAGGCGCCCATACAATCGGTACTCAGCCTTACAAACATCTCTCAACGACAGAGACCACTTCTCTGCCTTTCGGTTCCTTTTAGGCAACAATGCGACTTCATGCCACTGAAGAGGAAGAAGAGCCGCCGAAAATCAACATCAATTGTCTCAAAGTCTCGTAAATGTGATCGTCTAAGATACGGGGAAGGACTTCACAGTTGCAATGGCTGCTAAGAAAGCCGCTACCAGAGGGAAAGCCCCATCAAGTCGGAATGCAGTCCCGGAAGTCTATCAGCAGATGCTTGCTGAAGCCCTTCCCACTCAACCAAACATTCCAGTGCGACCGTTGAAAAGGCGAAGGACAGGTCCGCGGAGTGCTCCTTCAAGTGCTGGGGGTCGCCACAAGTCTTCTGACCCAGTCGATGAGGATGACGAAGAGGACGTGGACTTTGAGGATGTCCTCGACACACGAGACAGTGATTCCGATGCCCCTCCTAAGGCTCAACAGACTGCATATCGGGATTCCGACGAGGAGTCTAATGAGAGTGATCACGAATGGGAAGGGGTAGATTTTGATACCTTACCAGAAGATAATGAACCAACCGGAGATCTGGAGTTGACTCTTAAGCCGAGAACAACTCCTCAGCGCCAAAAAGTCGCTCCCAGGCGGAAAGTCGTTTCTAAAGCAGAGAAAGTTCTCAGATTAGAAGCTCACAAGATGCATGTTTTATGCCTCCTAGCCCACTTAGATCGCAGGAATGAGTGGTGCAACGACGAAGAAGTCAGAAAGACTCTTAAGCCATTGTTGGACAAGAAAATGTTGACTTTTCTTAAGCCGAGGTCTGACTTATCACAATTTGGCAGAGCGGAGTCACTGAAAAGAGGTCTTGAGCAAGTGTCCGTTATGTGGAGGACGAAATTTAGTATCGTTGCACGGGGTGTTCGCAGAGCACTCTGGGCTGATGATGAGAAAGACGTTCAAAACGTAAGATCTCTGCTTGGACCCAAAATTTCGTGTATGACCTGATCCATGTTTTAGTACCAACTGCCCGAGGACGCTGATCCGTTACTCGAGAAGTCTGACTTCAGAGCTGCTGCGGTGACTCTGAAAGGATCTCGTGATCTTGGGGCACACCTCTACTGTGCCCTTCTTCGTAGCGCTGGGGTTGAAACCCGCCTGGTCTGCTCGCTGCAGGTATTATCATTTAATGCTGGCGGACCATCGATGCCCCAAAGCGTTGCTCCCAAAGTGGCAAAGCCTGTCTCATCAGAGAACAGTGACGAAGGGGAGGCGATCGACATACAAGGTCCAGACTCTCCCTTCGGCAGTGCAAGTGGGCCTCCAGCGTCTGGCTTACCTCTCAATCCTCGTCGTCGACTTGGCCATCCAAATGCCGCAGCCTATCTTATGCCCGAGATGGCCACTCCCGCACGAATCCCACCAAAGCCAAAGCGGAAAGTCATTCATGAATCACCCTATCCTGTCTTTTGGGTTGAGGTGTTTGATGCAGCACATCAGAAATGGTTTCCAGTTGACCCACTTGTCACTGAAAGTGTTGCCAAACCTAGAGTTTTCGAGCCACCTTCCAATGATCGCGAGAATAGCATGTCATATGTGATTGCATTTGAGGAAGAGGGCTGTGCTCGCGACGTCACTAAAAGATACACCAAAGCTTACAATGCAAAGACGAGGAAAACCCGCGTCGAATCTACTCCGGGAGGCGAAAGATGGTGGAGGCGGACTATGAGAAATTATGCTCGAGGATGGACCAGCGATGCTGACCAGATCGAGGATACTGAATTAGCATCAGCTGAAGCCAGAGAGCCGATGCCGAAGAATATCGCAGATTTCAAAGATCATCCTTATTATGCATTGGAGAGGCATCTACGGCGGAATGAAGTCTTAGTTAGAAATCAAGCTGTTGGAAGGGTAGCGGCTGGCCGGGATCTGGCCAGCCCTGGGGGTAAGAAAATGGAGAATGTGTACAGAAGGCGAGATGTCAAAATTGCGAGGAGTGCGGACGCTTGGTACCGACTTGGCAGAGATGTAAAGATGGGGGAGCAGCCCGTGAAGACAGTGCCTCCGAAAACAAGACCTGGAGACGAAGACATCGGGGACGAGCCAGATGAGCGTGCTGGCACGAACCTCTATACCGAGGAGCAAACAGAACTTTATATCTCTCCGCCAATAGTCAACGGTCGAGTTCCGAAGAACTCATTCGGGAACCTGGATATTTTTGTTCCAAGCATGGTTCCCAAAGGGGGTGTTCACTTACCTTGTAAGTCAACAATCTTAATCTTGTGACATCTTTTGACTCTTCATAGATGATGAGGCATCTCGTGCAGCTCGGATCCTTGGTATAGATTACTCCGACGCTCTCACCGGATTTGAATTTCGGGGCCGGCATGGCACTGCAGTTTTAAAAGGTGTCGTGGTCGCTGAAGAATATCGTGAAGCTGTCGAAGCAGTGATTGAAGGTTTCCGCGATGAGCGGGCTCGACTGGAAGAGCAGATACGATCACATGCTGCACTGAGAATGTGGAAAAGACTTTTGATTAGTCTCAGAATCAAAGAACGGGTCGATGGATATGAAGTTGAAGGCGAAAAGCCTGATGTAGTTCCGCAAAGGGACGATGATAGCGATTTGGACAGCGACGAGTACGTCGACGATGGGGGCGGAGGCTTTTTCATTGAATAAGCTCTCCGAGGAGTAAATAGAGGACTTCTTGGAAACAGCGTAAATATATGACCAACGTCATGATGTGACCGAGTCGAGCTCTATGCTCTGTTTACTAGGCTGCCTAGTTGCATATACTTGCCACAGCTTTGAGGCGGAACTTCTTGACGCTCTAGCATCTTTCAACACATACTATCCAGTTAGTCAAACACAGATCCTGTGAAAGATACTGATAGGACTGAATAGTCGGAAGCCGGCAGTACCCCAGATTCAAGATCGCAGCACCCAACCACGCTGCCGGATCCCTGCGCAGATCCCCCCACTTATTCCAAGGAATCTCACGAACGACGTCACCGACCTTAACTTTGCAAGTACCTCGACTTTAAGTGAAAAATCAATGTAAAAGCATGTTAAACTTGTATCACAAGTTAACCAACTTCCACTTCATTCTATTATTTATTCGTTTGAGGATTTTTCATGGCCATTTTTGTAGCCTAGGGAGTTTGCTACCACTCGCTTCCACATACTGGGAAATCCTGAGCAACAGCAGCCAAAATGAACGACCCGGGGCTCGACGAACCAATCTCAAAGGATGCAAACGATGTGGAGAATCAAGAAAGAGATGAGAGAGATGAGAGGGAAGAGGATGAGCAAGCATTCTTAGAGCCTAGGTGAGTTGACTTGGCATTGATCGAAGTGGAGATAGTCTCCTGTCAATGGGCTTGGCAAAACTCTAGCCTATGGGGCCTGAGCTATAAGCTATTTATCATATGTATACCAGAAACACATGAGATGGGTCTGAAGAGCCTGAGCTAATATATATAATTCTTCCCACAGTCGATGGTGGTTCGCCAGCACCGCGTTCCCGCTCATCGCTGGAACGTTCGGTCCCATGGCATCAGCGTTTAGTATCTGCGCTTTAGTTGTGCACTGGAGGGTGTATATACCACCAGGGGCAGCAGAGCAAAATGGTGTTCCTATACCGGATCCAAAATGGTGCGTCAGAACGAGCCATTAATGACTAGACTATTGTCAACATGAAGCTTTTACTGAAGTGTCATTCCTCTAGGTTGATCGGCATCAACGCTGCTCAATTAGCACTTGCTCTGATATCAAATCTCTTCCTGCTGTTGAACATGGCCAGACGAGTAAGGTTTTCCATCGCTCAACCAATTACCATAATCGGATGGTAAGTCATTTCCCACGTTTCTGGGACATTTCTCATAGATCAGGTATCTTTCGTCCTTCGCTCTGATAGGGCTATGCGCCTGCACAAGCGGACCTCTTGTCCTTCAACCTACATCAGATCATGCCTTCACTCAAGCGTACTATTATGCAATCTTTTCGGCAGGGTTGTACTTCCTCGTTGCAACCCTGATGCTCGTCACCGTTTGGGGTGCTTATCGGGGTCATTATGACAAGGAGTTCCAGCTGACGATGAGCCAACGGACTTTGATGCTTCAAACAATCAGTTTCCTGGTGTATCTTCTGGCGGGGGCAGCTGTATACTCCCATATTGAAGGATGGGCATACCTCGACGCCGTTTATTGGGCAGACTTCACCCTCCTTACGGTAGGAATCGGTGACTATGCTCCGAGCACTCACCTAGGAAGAGGCCTACTCTTCCCATTCGCCATCGGCGGAATTAGTTCGCCCCCCTCCCAACATTCAACCACTTCAGCTGACTCTCTTAGTCATCCTGGGTCTGGTCATCGGCTCCATTCGATCCCTAGTTCTCGAACGAGGCAAAGTAAAGATGGGAGCACGGATGGTAGAGAAAGAACGCCGCCGTCTCCTCAAAAAGATGAGAAAATCAGACCAAGGCGAGATCCTCGAGCCCATAACATCAGATAGCTCCATGTCCCACTCCTCCACCAAGGCTTTAGCAGACAATCTCAGCGAGCGCGAACGACGGCGCCAAGAATTCGACCTCATGCGCAAGATCCAAGACGATGCACAAACGAAGCGTCGCTGGACATCTCTCATCATCTCAGGCTCAACATGGTTCGTGCTCTGGTTTGCAGGAGCAGCGATATTCCAAGCGGCGGAGTATGGACAGCAGTGGACCTATTTCGGCTCTCTTTACTTCTCCTACACCTCGCTTCTGACCATCGGTTACGGAGACTTCTACCCACAGTCCAATTCCGGAAAGCCGTTCTTCGTGGTCTGGTCTCTGCTCGCTGTCCCTTCTCTCACGATCTTGATCTCGAACATGGGAGACACGATTGTGAAGGGGATCCGAGATCTCACGCTCTGGGTCGGAAACTTCACCGTGTTGCCTGGAGAGAAGGGCGTCAAAGCCACGCTGAAAGAATCAGCTAACAAGATGACTCGCGGTCGTTTCTTTGATGATGAGATCCAGGAGCAGCCGCCGGGGATGTTGGGGGAGTCGAAGAGAGAGGGAGAAAATGAGAGTGACGATGATGAGGATGGCCACCATCCCAAGAACAACCCTGAGTCTGCGGCCCAACGTGTAGCTGGCGACAACGCGAAGTCCGAGACTGCTCGAGCCGAGAAGCAAGGCGAAACCGGGGATGAAATCCCGAAGAGCAAGAGACACTATCATCTCGTGTTGATCAAAGAGATTGGCAAGGTCATGAAGCATCTGAATAGTAGCCCACCGCGGAAGTATACGTTTGATGAGTGGGCTTGGTATCTAAAGCTGATAGGTGAAGATGAGAATTCCGCCGATACGCATAGAGCTGCGTTGAGGAAGCCGAGACCTGATGGTGAGGGATTGGGGGCTGCGCTTGCGGACCCGAATAAGGAAGTCAAGTGGAGTAAGTGATCCCCTGCTCTCCTGCAGACAAGCGAAATGCTCCTTCAATGTCCCCTTCAACTTGGAACAATGGTAACTGACTTCATATAGGTTGGGTAGGGAACCGAAGCCCTTTGATGGGCAACAAGGAAGAGGCAGAATGGGTCCTCGAGCGGCTGACTACAACGCTTAATCGCGAGCTTGAGGCGATGAGAAGAGAGGAATTAGAAAAGGGAGGAGGGGAAGGAGAGGAAAATCTGACGAAGGACAGGCCTGGAGAGGGAGAAGGGCCTAGTAGTGATGCAATTCACACGGTATATGATAAGAAGGAGAACAAGAAGCCATAGACGCACTTGGGGTGGGGCTATTTTGGCATTTCTGGCACGGAGCATTGGGTTTGGCAGGCGTTGAACTTATATTGTATGGAAGCGTGATCCTGTAATTTATATCCTATACCCGTCATTGTAAGCTATGTCCAATAGCATTTCCCTCGTCTTTTGAGCTATATAAGCTCCTCCTCATCGTCAGAGTCCTGAATAAAGAGTGGAGGTCCCGCGACACTTTCGTCCAACAGGCTGTGTGGAAGCAACTGACTCTTAGTCAATAGCTGAGATGATGCCATGGAGTATGGCACGATCGAGTCTGGCGCATGAAATTGTGACCCATCAGAAAGTGGAGTTGGCAATTTCAGGGGTGTGCTTGAAGGCACCGGGCGAGTGGGTGATTCCCAGACCACTTCAACTACGGATTGCTGTCTTGACGTTTGTGTTTGGCTGAGATCAACCGTCGTTGCTTGTGAAGCTGGCGGGAGCATCTTGCCATTTGTGCGCGGAGTGGCATAGTTGGAAGAGATCAATTCCTGGGCTCCTATCTCAGGTTGGATGGATTGGCTTGACGGAGGCTGTGATGGCGCCTGAGAAGAGGATGCCAACTGCGTGAACTGCTTCATAGTGCTCAACAATTGAGCTTCTGCTTCTTGTGTATCCGTAGACGACGATGCGAGAGCATCAGATTCGGTATGGAAGAGCGGAGGCTTCAAATTCGCGACAAGTTGGTCCAGTACAGCCGGTCCTACTTTGGCATACTTCTTCGGCGGTTCCTTCAGCCACTCGTTTGCTTTGACCTTAGGCCATGGTAGCGGATCTGAGAGTTCGTAGAGCTGTTGGATCTCGTAGGCTGCCCATGTGGTACCTGTCCTTGTGTTGAATTTTACATTTTCCAGACCGCGCTCGTCAAGTATTTGACCTGGACGCTT
>Ga0302140_10009648_pt1 | contig 11969 bp, 15 predicted proteins | sample I_Bog_E1_1_FD_202095 | JGI IMG/M metagenome (GOLD analysis project Ga0302140, IMG submission 202095) | Peat permafrost microbial communities from Stordalen Mire near Abisko, Sweden - I_Bog_E1_1 | ecosystem: Environmental > Terrestrial > Soil > Wetlands > Peat | place: Sweden: Abisko, Stordalen...
TAACCGGATAGACGAGGCGCAGTGGCACGCTCGCGAGGCGGCGGTGGCATTGGGGCGGATGCAATCGCTTGCCATGTTGCGTCATCTGACGACGTTGGAACAGTGGACGCGGAAACCCATCGAAGTATGGAACACTTGGGCTGGGGCGTATACCCGCCACCGAGAAGCAGCACAAGGGCATCCGCAAGCAGGGTTTCGTTGCTGGTAGTATGCTGGGGCCTGCTCACAGGGAGCCTAAACCAAAGGTAAATGGAGAATTATCAGTTGGCACGGTCTGAGACTTGATCCGGTCTCGGGCGGCTTTGAAGAAGTCCAAATCCGTTTCAAATCCGATGAAGCTTCTTCCTGAATTGATACAGGCGATTGCTGTCGTGCCGGAACCTATAATCATGGCGCTGTTCGACTTAAGCGTGGGTGCCGGGTCAACCTAAATAAACAACACAAGGAATCATTATAATGACGCACAAATCAGAAATCCCAGTCGAAAATGACGCTCCAGACGCCGAATTGGACGCTCAATGGGAGGCCACGAACCGACATCTGTGGAACTGTGGTGTCCCGATACCGTTGTCGTGGTTCAAAACCCCTCCGATCCCAGAGACCCACGCTTAAGTAGAACAGCGCCTTAATCATTCTGCCTATCCGGTTAGCACACGTGATGCCATGGTATGCAGTCAACCGGAATGCCAACCTCGGTGCTGTTCCATATGTTGACGCAAATCCTCGCCCGAGCCTTCAACGCCCTTTGCGTCAGGTTCAAGCCGATCTAAAATTGTAATTTGATCGGCGTGGAGAATCATGATTTCGGTTGAATGGTCATCTTCCGCATCCTGTGGATAATGCGCGCAGATCACACTGTCATAGTGATACTTTTCCAGCCACGCACGAACATCAGACTGATGGAAATGCGTCTGATATTCGATGGCGTTATCGACGTGCAATTTGTAGGGGTTGTTGAGCGTCAAACGACACTTTAGAACGGCACCATCAGGATGATCATAGGCATAGCTGGCCGCTACATGAAAGGTTGTGGAAAAATAGAAGCCGTGACCAAGATAGCCACGGTCACTGGCACTGCCGATAAACTGGGGATCAAACTGCCCAAACCGTTTGCGGGTGCCGTGGAATGCGATGACAGTCATGGGCGCTTCAGCGAGCCGATAAAGCACGGCTGGGTCTGTTGGCGGGTTGCTAGCAGCTTCGATGATTCGAATAATTTGACGCATTTTCATACGATTATTTACCATACTATGGTATCACCTGTGCTAACCGGATAGGCACTTTAATCATTCTGCCTATCCGGTTAGCACACGTGATACCATAGCGTTCACGGTTTGTAGATTTCAAACACTCCTTGTAATCGCCGACCGTCCGCGCCTCGCTCCGCCGTGTCATAAAGTTGTCCGTTGACAAGCGCCATGGCATGTCCGGTCGTCCATAAAGAGAACACACCAACATTATGACTGGCGACAAAAGTTTTTACTGTATATCTTGTACCCAGAGTATGGATTGTCTGATTGATTGGTCTGATACTTAAGCCACGTTTGATTAAGGCAGACTCGACAGACACGCCCTCCCAGCCCACTTCCTCGATGGATATTGGCGGGAAGCCAAAATGTTGCAAAATGGCATTAACAGAAACGGCGGTGCAACGCTGTAAGCCGTTGTATGGAATTTTCGGACGAGCCTCAGTGATGATTTCGTGGTATCTCATTGGAATATTTAGTGGAGACCAACAGACACATCGCTACCCATCGCTCGAATGATCATCGGAGCCTGTTGTAGCTTATGGCGAATAGCAGATAAATCCTTGTACGTGCCTCGCAACGTGATGCCACGTCTGTCAATGAACCCATTGTATATTGCCGTTATGCCCAAAGAATTCGCAACTTTGTAGTGATCCGACAATGACGCGTCCCAAATGAAAAGGTTACCCTCGGTATCTAACACCATTCGTGCTTCATTGAATTCGCTGCTTTCTATAACGTTACTTACTTGAACTTGCGACGGATTTTCGTAGACTTGAAGTTCGCGACGACCGCTGAAGATCGATATCTTATGAACCTTCTCGTCCAACCGCTCGGCCACTAACTGCATCCACCGTCTCAGAGCATTTTCCATGACCATATTTATGAACATACCATGATGTCACGTGTGCTACACTGGTATTCATCTAAACCCTTGACAACGTTGCGATACCTGATACAACTCAGGTCATGTACAAGCCGAGTTCCTTCCTGTCGTTTGCCGAGAAATACTGCACTGAGGCATCGTGCATTCAGGCGTTGTATGATCTGCGCTGGCCGACCGGCTTCGTCTGCACGAAATGCCCCTCCACCGAGGCGTACCACCTCAACTGCCGTCCGCGCCTGTTTACCTGTGCCGAATGCGACCACCAGCACTCGATCACAGCGGGCACAATCTTTCACAAGACTCGCACCGATTTGCGGAAGTGGTTTCTTGCCAGCTACCTGATGATGCACGACAAACGCGGCGTATCAGCCATGATGCTGTGCCGCGAATTGTCGATCAGATATGACACGGCATGGTTGATGGCGCACAAACTGCGCCATGCCTTGTCCGAAAGCACTGATTTCCAGTTGCAGGATTTCGTGGAAGTCGATGAAACCTTCTACGGTGGCAAAGGCAAGCCCGGCAATCGCGGACGTGGCAAGGACGAGGACAAATCGCTCATCGTAGTGGTTGTGGAACGGGTGCCAGCCACCGAGAAGCAGCACAAGGGTATCCGTAAGCAGGGTTACGTTGCTGGCAGTATGCGGGTCGCTGTGGCTCCCAACGCGACCGCGAAGGTGCTGGGCGAGTTCATCCGGTCGAATGTGAAACTGGGCAGCAGCGTCGTGACGGACGGCTTTTCCAGTTACCGCCAGCAACTACCTGATTACACGCATGTTGGCGCTGTGGCCTCTGGCAAGGCCACTGGGACGCATCTGCCGGTCGTCCACACGCTGTTCTCCAACATGAAGTCTTGGCTGACTGGGACGCATCATGGGGTCAGCACGAAGCACTTGCCGCGTTATCTGCGGGAATGGTCGTATCGGTTCAACCGGCGCGGACTGATCGGCAAGCTGGATCATTTCATTCTGCGTCGGGCGGTAAACAAAACGACGATCACCTATGATGAACTTGTGCGCGGGATGATTACACAAGGAGCATAAATATTACATAAATAGAGTCGCACTTCTGAGTAACTGCCATGCGCAAGATTATGAACTTGATCAACGAGGCTTTCGATCTCTCCATCTCTGGTGGAGATGACGGTGAGCGACTGGTTAAAGCCTACAAGTTTATCAAAGAGTTAGCTGTCAAGAAGCCCGAGTTGGATGTTCTCAAGGCTATGTACTGGGCAGAGCAGCGCTTCGATGTCAAACTTCGTCTGGCTGATACCCTCGATGCCCTTCAAAACGCTCTTTACTGACTTCTATATAGCCGTCAGGAGATCGGTCGCACGGGGTTGATGCGGTGAAGATCGGGGTCGCTGCCGTATACGATCAAGCCAACAATTCACCAAAACCGTAGGGGAGCATACGATTATTTATGACATACGACGGTATCACGTGTGCTAACCGGATAGGCAGATTAATCATGGCGCTGTTCGACTTATGCGTGGGTGTACATGGATATGCAACAAGATCGTTGACAAAGCGCAAGTTCCTGATACACCAACGTCATGGAATATCAGCAGTTTGAGCGCATCAAAGCCCAGATCACCGAGGCATCCGCGTCTCAAGTGCTCGATCTGGAACGGCTTATTCAGACCATCGTATCAGAACAGATCGCCGACCTCCGGCTGGCACGCCGAACCAACGCCGTCATCGAAGCCCGCACCTGCCCGCGCTGCGCCACCAAAGGCGCCACGTTGCATGCCAAGGAGCGCAACGGGCGCCAGCGGTTCCTATGCCGCAACCCCGGATGCCATCGCACCTATAACATCCTCACCGGCACAGCGATGGCTCGCGCCCGCAAGTCCAATCTGTGGGGACAATACCTCGGCCATATGACGGAATACCTGTCCATCCGAAAGATCGTGGCGACCGGCATCAAAATTAACCACACCACCGTTTGGCGCTGGCGTCACCGTTTCCTGGAGGCCGCAGCCAATGACAACACGACCATCCTATCCGGTGTAGTCGAAGCCGATGAGACGTTCTTTCTGCGGTCGTTCAAGGGCAACCGTGGATGGGTGCAAGGTAAGCCGCCCGAAAACCGCGCCGCCCGTCCGCGTGCATGGGGCGCCAGCCAACCCGGTCTGTCCAACGAACAAGTTCCGGTGTTGGCTGCACTGGACAACTCCGGTGGCATCTTCGAGTCGATCCTGCCCTCGCTGACCGCCATTGAAGCAACACTAGCGGGTCGCATCGCTTCCGGTTCGGTCCTGTGTTCCGATGGGGCGAAAGCCTATGTGCGGGTCGCGATGGCGGCTGGTGTGGAGCATCGCCGCGTCATTGTGCCAACCCAGACGCCTCGGTCGGTGAAGCGCAATCCGGTGCGCACGAAGCGCCAGACAGGGCGGCTTGGGCTTGGTCGGGTAAATTCGCATCATGGCAAGATGAAAGTGCTAATCAATGATCGCTGCCGTGGGGTGGCGACGAAATATCTTGAGCATTATCTTGGTTGGCATCGGGCGATGGTACGGAAGGGTTTCGCTGGGTTAGCGCTGCTGGATCGGGCGCTGGCGTAAGCCAAAGAGCCAGCCGCCAACGGATGGTTGCACAGTATTCAGGTTCTTGTTCGATCAGGATGGCGCTGAAACCTTCATCTATGGCGGCCTGACCCGTCGTGCCGGTACCAGCGAATGGGTCGAGGACGATGCCGTTTGGCGGCGTCACCAGCCTGCACAGATAGCGCATGAGACTGACCGGCTTGACCGTGGGGTGCTTGCTGCCGTTGCGTTCGGCTTTCGATGTTTTGGCGCAATAAAAGAACCGAGCGGCAGTGCCGGTATCGCCATGATCGCGCAGCGCACCTTCGATTGACTTTGGTTTCCATGCGCCGTCATTCATTCTGCCGAGGGCGGTATTTCGAGTTATAATACGCTGTTTACCTCCACCAGCCCCTCGTTCACCAGACGCCGCGAACGCCTCCAACACCTCGTCGGAGCCGTCATGGATGACGTTGGCGGGCCATCGTCCATCAGCAGAAATTTTCGCACTCTGCGGTTTAGCAGTCTTAAAACCCCACCCGTCCATATCGCACGATACGCTTCCGCTGTTGCCACCTTTTGCATTTTCGAAATCAGATGCAGAGGTATATTGTACTCGGCATTCGCCGATATTTATTGCGCCTGTTCCATGCGCCACTATGTTTTCCGCTACTGTACCGCTCGATGCCTTGCGGGCCAGCACGATCGGCTCCCAAGCAGGCTTCAACGCATTGGGCGTTTTTGGAAATCCTGAACCATAGAGCCAGCCAATCTGGTCCCTGATCTCGAAACCAGCATCCTCTATCGCCACCACCATGCGGTGATACGTGCGGGTGCCGGAAAATGACAGCAGATGACCACCCGGCTTCAAGACCCGCAACGTTTCTTGCCAGATGGCAATGGTTGGCACGTCATAATCCCATTTCCTGCCCATAAATGACAGGCCGTACGGCGGGTCGGTCACGACCGAATCAACCGATTCGCTGGGCATAGTTTTCAATACGTCGAGGCAATCGCCTTCATGGAGATATACGGACACTGGATGGTCGTCTCAATAAAATGACGACCATATTTAGCTTCCGCATTTGCCCCGATCCGGCTTACGCCTGTATGCGGATTTCGATCATCCACGCATAAGTCGCCACGTCTAACAAGAATCCTGCGCTGGGTTGCTGAGCGGCGGATTGAACCAAGTGGTAGGTATATAAAATCCTGCATTCCTGAGCCGATGAAGCATGGCTTGCCATTCGTTTTGCTCGTTTTTGACTGTTTCTGATGAGGTCATGCTGTGTCTCCGGATGTTACGGTATTTATGCCTACGGCTGTATGCGAAATTCATCACCCACGCATAAGTCGAACAGCGCCTTAATCATTCTGCCTATCCGGTTAGCACAGGTTGGACTCACCAGTCCAGTAAGTCACCGAGACGTATACGGCTATGACCACGGTCGAGCTTCATCATTCTCATCTTCTTCCGGTAACAGCGGCACGCGCCGACCGTATGCGCGCCACAGGTTGTCGCAACGCGCAGAGACCTTTGTAATCATTTCTGCTAAGTCCGCCTCGGCTTCTTCTTTCGTATCAAAGTCATTCCAATGGCTCCATTGGATACGTACGTGGTCTTTTTTCAGCCACAGCAACAAACCATCGTAACCCGCCGCCGTATCTAACTTCGCTTCAATGCCCGAATGTTCGAACGCAGCGTCCCACACATAGACCGTCGCCGTCGCCAAGTCTAAAATGCCCCGCAACGCATGGAACTGGGCTTCACGAAAAGCATCGCGCATCTCACCCGACGTTGGATTTCGATATACTTGAATACGAGGACCATCCTTGTCGTATGGATTTGGTAAAATCAAACAGAGGTCTTCGCGAAGTTTCTGCTCCACCAACCGCATCCATCGTCTAAGGTCATTTTCCATAGGCATATTTATAACATACGTTCGTCTAGGTGTGCTAACCGGATAGGCAGATTATTAATCATCGCGCTGTTCTACTTAGGTGTGGGTTGCCATTGTGTTCCCGATATGTTCTTGACAAATCAAGAGTTCATGCTAAACCGACTGCATGGAACTTCTTCGGTTTGAACGGCTCAAGGCACAGATCACCGAGGCCACCGCCTCTCAGGTTCTCGACCTCGAACGCCTCATTCAGACCATCGTATCCGAACAGATCGCAGAACTCCGTCTCGCACGGCGAACCAATCTCACTCTTGATCTGCGGCAATGTCCGCATTGCTCGACCAGAGGCGCAACATTGCATGGTAAAGACAAGCGCGGACGGCAACGCTTTATATGCTGCAATGGCAAATGCCACCGCACCTACAACATCTTGACTGGCACACCGATGGCGCGTGCTCGTAAGCCCGAGAAATGGGGTCAATATCTCAGCCACATGACTGAATACCGCTCCATCAGGAAGATTGTTCAAGCCGGTATCGGTGTAAACCACATTACTGTTTGGCGTTGGAGGCATCGCTTCCTGAAAGCCGCAGCAAATAACTCTGCGATTATTCTTTCGGGCGTGATCGAGGTGGACGAAACTTTCTTTCTCCGGTCGTTCAAGGGCAGTCGCGGCTGGAAGAAGGGCAACCCGCCCGAAAATCGTGCCGCTCGCCCGCGTGCATGGGGCGCCAGCAAGCCCGGCCTGTCGTCTGAGCAAGTACCGGTGCTGACCGCGCTGGACAACTCAGGCGGCATCTATGAGACGATCCTGACCTCGCTCCGTGATATCGAAGCTGAATTGGAAGGGCGGATCGCGCCCGGTTCGATTCTTTGTTCGGACGGCGCACATGTCTATGAGCGGATCGCAGACGCGGCTGGCGTAGAACACCGGAGAATCTTCATTCCGACGCAGACGCCGCGCTCGGTCAAGATGAACCCGGTGCCGACGCCAGCCCGTCGCGTGGGTCGCCTGAGTCTTGGTCGGGTAAATTCACATCACGGCAAGTTGAAGGTGTTGGTAAATGACCGGTGCCGTGGTGTGGCGACGAAATACCTTGCGAATTATCTTGGCTGGCATCGTGCGATGATAAAGAAGGATTTTGTAGGGACAATGTTGCTGGATTGGGCATTGGCTCTGGCGTAAGCCATAAAGCGAGACGGCAGCGAATGGTGGTGCAGTATTCCGGTTCTTGCTCAATCAAGATTGCATTGAAACCTTCGTGAGTTGCGGCTTCTCCGGTAGTACCTGATCCGGCGAATGGGTCAAGAACTGTGCCGCCTTTAGGCGTGACCAGTTTGCAGAGGTAACGCATGAGGTTGACCGGCTTGACGGTGGGGTGCTTGCTGCCATTTCTTTCTGATTTTGAAGGTTTAGCGCAGTAAAAAAAGCGGGCGGCTGATCCAGAGTCCGCATATGTATTGCTGGGATTGGTCGGGCTGTTCGCGTACTTCCCGTACACTGCTGCGTCGCGGTCATTAATATAGCCCTTTCGCATAGTGGTCTGCTTTTCACCGAACGCTGCGAACGCTTCCAATACTTCGTCTGAGCCGTCGTGAACGATGTTTGCAGGCCAACGTCCAGTCGGCTGCACGAAATCGCCAGCATCTCCGTTCCGGCGATAGCGCCAGTTCTCTGCGCCATCATATCGTTCTTGACCTGACTGAGCGTAAGCGCCGCCATTGAGATTTTCAGAAGTTTCTACTCGGCAAGCAGCGATGTTCATCGCGCCCGTTCCATGCGCCAACACGTTTTCTAACACTGTGCCGATCAATGGCTTGCGGAGCAGCCACCAATCTTCACACGCTGGCTTCAGTGCTGTCCCCCAGCCCTCTAAATCGCCAGAGAGATTGTGCGACTTCGGAAATCCACTTCCGAACAAATGCGCTACGCGATCCCTGACCTCCCATCCAGCATTTTCCCAAGCGGTCGCTGTCCAATGCGTAGTTCGAGGCAAAGCCCATACAAGCGCGTGACCGCCCGGCTTGATGACACGGAGGCATTCGGCGGAAACTTGCGTCATCCAAGTAATCCAATGGTCGCGCCCGCCTTTGTCTGAGTCCCACGTCTTACCCATGAACGAAATCCCAGCAGGCGGGTCGGTGATTATCGAATCGACTGAACTCTCTGGTAAGTTCTTCAGTACGTGCAGGCAATCGTCTTCATATAAAAATACAGACATAAATATCGGCTCGTAAAATTGATGCCTATATTTACCATGTTTCGCATACGCATGTATGTATTATTTGAACCCACACCTAAGTAGAACAGCGCGTTAATCATATACCCACACGAAATGTGATTAAACCTCTGGTTGTGGACGCGCATACGCTGATCATCGACTTACTGGACTCGCCAGTCCAACCTGCACTAACCGGATAGGCAAATTAATCATTGTGCCTATCCGGTTAGCACACCTAGACCATTGTATGCATTAAATATACTTACGAGCACGAAGCGTCGATGTTTCTTGACGCACAGGGTTCGGCGTGAAAATATGATATGGCCTGCTCGTAAAATGCCCGAGAAAGATACCTAGCCAATGCAAATGCGTGAGATTATGAAAATTGCCGAAGGGAACGAAATACCTATGAGGCGCCCTGAGCCGAAAGTCGGTGGCTGGATATGGCTTGCCGGTAACACGATTCGGATTGAGGGGCCGTTTACCGTTGCTTATTTTGAGGTCTCTGACCCGAAACAACGGGGCGTCCGGAGCGAAGGGCTGCAAACGATCATCGATCGGGGATTTACGCCCCCGGAGGTGATGCGGGAAAAAGCCCGTAAAAAAAATGGTCTCACGGACGCAATTCGCATCAGCCAATATGAACAGACCGACGATCCCAAACATGGTTCCGCCTTTCGGGAGATCGGACGATGGGAAAGTGTTTCTGGTCGAGGCGAAAAAGTTCGTCGGATCGAAGTGCCGCCTGACGAGGTAAATCTGACCGGTGATCAGTGAATTCGATCGCTTATCGACAGATGCTGCAATGGCAACGCTTACCATCTAGCTCGATGATTTATAGTCGGATTATGGTGGCGATCAACCAGTGGTTCTCGCTAAGCTGGCCGAGACGCGCGCAGCCACTTCCTGCCTATGTTTTTGGTCCTGCTGTTGTTGCTTCCGCGACTTGTCTTCCTTCTTCCATATATTATCAAGGTCAAGGCAGGAACTTATCCCATACTCACGGTAACCTGTCTTAATGTAGGCGCGGGCTGAGTCCAACCAAGCTTCGTCAGTATAGCCGCCCTGCCCGCCTATTTCGTTCACGATCTTCATAGCTTTGCGCACTGCGGTTGCCCGGTTCCACGATCGATCTGTTCCAACCATTTCATTAGCGATGATCGTGCCAAGATATGCGATACGCGCATACTGATATTTGCCCACGGTCATCCCCTCCTCCTCAACTGGCTTAGGAGGAACGGGGAACACGTCTGTCGTAACATTTTCGACCAAGTTCATAATTTGGCGCATTTTCATCGATTGAACTTCCTTATCACATTATCTAATTATACCTTATTCGACCTCGGCTTGCACCACAAGCGCCCATACATGCTGATACAATTTGTAGAGACGACGAAGCAGAGCCTTCCGGCGCGGCTCGGTGAGCCATTTTAAGAACTCATCCGTTCCATCCCGATCTTGCGGCTTTAGCAGGTGTTCAAGGTCTTTCTTAAAATCGCCGGTCAGACCAACCTCATCAGCCAAATCTAATCGTTCCTCCGGAGCCGATGCACCAACCGAGGTCAGACTACTGACTAGATCATGGAATCGTGCATTGTATTCCAATGGTTTATTGAAATATCTTTGAGGATCGATACGATCCATATAATTTCCCACTGGGTCTGGTTTTACTTCAATATTGTCAAGACGTAGTATGTCTAGCATGTGTAGAAACTCATGCGCCAAAACGCGTACAAATGTGGGTTCAGTTGCTAAAATGCCTCCGCCGAAATTATTGACCTCGCGTAAACCATAAATCACCACGACTTGGGAATACCGATCAAGGACGATAGCTTTCTCGTTGCGGATTGTCGCACCAGTGACTGCCCAGCCTCCGCGACTTTGGTTTGGCGCCAACACAAGACACCATTCACTGAGGGCTGATTCATTTTCAGTTAATCCAAGCGTTTCCATGCGCCACATAAGGACCGTGTCGCGAAACAGCCTTGTCTCAGCATCTGCCTTCAGCCCATTGCGTATGCGTTCCGCGACTTGGGACGCCATGCGTTGAGCCTTGCCTCCCATCGCCACATCTCGCTCGGCGCTCTCACCAATGATTTCATAATATCGCATGGGGAGTATTTATGCGGCGCCTTGCAGTCTTACACCAGCCACCAGTTCATCATACGTGATGGTCGCTTTGTTCACCGCTCGCCGCAAAATGAAATGATCCAGCTTGCCGATCAGCCCACGCCGGTTGAACCGATACGACCATTCCCGCAGATACCGAGGCAGGTGCTTTGTACTAACTCCATGATGCGTACCGACCAGCCAAGACTTCACGTTTGAAAACAGGGTATGGACAACCGGCAAATGGGTTCCCGCCGCCTTGCCAGAGGCCACAGCGGCGACATGCTCGTAATCAGGTAGCTGCTTGCGATAGGCCGAAAAGCCATCTGTGGCGATCTTGGTGCCTTCCTTCACATTCGACCGGATGAAGTCACCAAGGACTTTGGCCGTCGCGTTGGGGACGACTGCGATCCGTACGCCACCGGCAACATATCCCTGTTTGCGGATGCCCTTGTGCTGTTTTTCGGTAGCGGGTATTTTCTCGACTACGGCAACGACCAGTGACTTGTCTTCATCCTTGGCACGACCTCGGTTGCCGGTTTTGCCTTTTCCACCATAAAATGTCTCATCGACCTCAACGAAGTCCTGCAACTGGAATTCAGTGCTTTCTGATAGGGCATGGCGCAATTTGTGCGCCATCAACCACGCCGTGTCATAGCGCAAACCCAGTTCTCGGCTCAAAAACATTGCCGATACACCGCGCTTATCGTGCATCATTAGATAGCTCGCGAGGAACCACTTGCGGAGGTCAGTGCGAGTTTTGTGGAAAATAGTGCCTGCCGTGACGGATTGCTGATGGCCGCAGTGATCGCAGGTGAATATGCGCGGGCGACAAGTAAGATGGTTTGCCTTGGCGCAAGAACATTTAGAACAAACAAAACCAGTCGGCCAACGCAAATCGACCAGTGCTTGAATACAAGCACCATCATCTGAGTATTTCTTAGTGAATTCCGAAAAGGTGCTCGGCTTGTTCATAGGTGGATAGTAGCAGTTACTTAACTTTTGTCAAGCAAGTTATTGAATACAAGTGTATAGGTGTGCTAACCGGATAGGCATATTAATCATGGCGCTGTTCGA
>Ga0302140_10009651_pt1 | contig 11967 bp, 15 predicted proteins | sample I_Bog_E1_1_FD_202095 | JGI IMG/M metagenome (GOLD analysis project Ga0302140, IMG submission 202095) | Peat permafrost microbial communities from Stordalen Mire near Abisko, Sweden - I_Bog_E1_1 | ecosystem: Environmental > Terrestrial > Soil > Wetlands > Peat | place: Sweden: Abisko, Stordalen...
ACGCTAGGTATAACGTCTCCTAGCTTTCAGAATATTTGTAAAGACTACCGGGTTCACTTTTGTGAGGTCCCGGCAAAGTTGTCGTACGCGGAGTAATGGGCCAAACTCTCACAGCAAGAAGTAAGGCTCAGCGAGACTGAGCCCTTCTCTTAGCATCATGCTGCCATTTCTATTCTCTAAAAGCCAGGTATACGGTCTCATCCATATTTGTTAATCTTCCGTCCCTCATACTTGTCGATCTCTCATAGATGTTAACCTGCCACTTATCCAAGCACTCCCGTCAACGCCCATTAAAACCACGCCGAGGAAGGCCATATTGATCATATCCCACATCCACGCCTCCGAGCCAATTGCGGATTCTTGCAATAGCCTGCGGGGAAAGGCTTTGCTGCGGGTGGGGTGGTTGTGTACGGGAGAAGTCGCCGAAACCATAAGCAGGGTAATGCGAGTTGGGAGGTCCGAGTCGCCCAGCTCGTCCGCCACCGCAAGATGGGCAGCCCCAGATTGCGTCCGCCACTCTGTTGCAGCCTCCACAGATCATTTTGAGCTTGATTCGTAGCTTACTTTCTAGTCTAGATTTCAAGTTTTGTCTGAGCTTGTGGTGTTTATGTGAGTTTTATTTAGTGTGTTGAAGGATGAGAAGTGGTAGACTTATCTGAAGAAAGGAAAGCTCCGAGGGAATGAAAATAATGCAATTTATAAGTAGGGGAAATGAGCGTGTTTCTAAGAGATTCGGGCAGAGTCTGATGAGATTGAAACAAAATTGCTTTTTTTCCATAAAGGATATGTTTTATCCACAGGAGCAGTTGTGTGGCGTTATTGCGTTTGCGTGTGTGCTTGGGTGGTTGAATGCAGCATTTTATCTTCATACGTGATCAACCTTCTCTATGGCTAATCACGCTCTCAATACTTCGCAACTTCTGAGAGCTTTGGTTGATATTTCATGTGCATGCAAGAGCTATTCTGGTTCGCTCCCGCTTTGCAGAAGAGGGCGAGGCTCTTGTACCTCAAAAGTATCATACCTGCCATGCCGTGTGACTGCAAGAATGAATATCTACGCTAATTCAGCCGGATATTCAGCGATATATCCATACCCATGCCCAGATATCGTCGCATCCCGGGCAACAGCGCAGAAGGAGGGGTCAACCACCCTAAGGCAGGCAACCTAGTCAACGGATCGCCATGTCGCTATGCTACGTAAGAAGTCATGCTCTGTGGAATAGAATTACTATTGTAGCGCCATTATTGTATCTGCTGGAAAAGAGATAGTCCATTTCTGCTCTACATGCATTGAAATACATTAAGAAAATTCTAATGAGAGACTAAAGATGTGCCTTCGCTTAAGCTCGCTAAGGAAAGGGGGCGGGGTCGGCGGCGGCTTGTGACGGACACAAAAAGCCACTAATTGTCCCGAGCTCACTGGGACAATGTAACAACTTCTTCCCAAATGTTCCCCCGAGCAGTTATACATTCATAAATATTTCTCTCAAGTTAAGGAGACTCTTAACACGAGGATATCTGTGCCCTGTCTTCTCTAGATTTGAGTGGATATACAGTACTGTACGACTCTTGCTAAGGACAATAAACATCTGGTGCCGCTTTTTGTGGCCACGACGAGGGCGGAAACCCAGCGATTGCAGATCGATTTCTATTGACTCATAGGAACACAAAATACAACACTTTCTACTTCGGAATCTGACCGACAGTGCTTACCGAAGTCAATTAGACAGCGAAGCTGAATATTTTCATTTTACCGAAGTGGATTGATGGCTTTGAGGATTAGTAGCCCGAGTCATTCCTTCGCACCGGACTTCCGAACATCTTCTCCGTGACGGTCTTGGTGGCTTTTGTCGCCATTACTCAGCCATCAAAATCACATGAGATCGCGAAGATGTGAAAATGCTTGGTAACCAGGATCGGCCAAGCCTTTCTCATGTCAGATAGTATTGTCAGCACTGTCGCGCCGGAATAAATCTGCGCAAGTGCTTGACCCTCGAATATAAAGCGAGGAATCATCCATTTCTCACCGCTGTTAGGAAAAATCTCAGAATCTAACAGAAAATCAGCCAAGATGGCACAGGTAACACGAGAATATGATATTATAGTTCTAGGAGCAAGTGAATTACACGGCCTCCATCGTCACGGAGTACATTGTTAAACAGCTTCCTACCAATCTCAAATGGGCAGTGGCGGGGAGATCGAGGAAAAAGCTCGAATTGCAAGTGGATAAATTGAAGGCTATGAACAATGATCGTCTAGTACCAGGTGAGTTGGCGTGCTGAGGATGATCTCAAGTCAAAGCTAATGAAGCGGAAATTACAGGCATTGAGATTGTGGAATTGGAACAAGGAGAGCTTGATACTTTGGCTCGCAAGACTCGGCTGATCATCAATGGCATCGGACCTTACCATTTACATTCGAGTCCAGTGATTGAAGCCTGTGCCAAGATGGGTACCCACTATTTTGGCTTGTAAGTTATTAGTCATCTTCCAGAGAAATGTACTTATGAGAAATCACATCAGTTCATTGGAAACGCCTTGGGTCGAGGAAATGATCAAAAAGTACCACGCGTTAGCAAGCAAGACTGGCGCAATTGTAAGTTCTTCTATGGAGCTCATTTTCCAGACCGAAGAGCAGTCTCTAATTCTACATACAGATCATCCCAACAATCGCACTTGCTCCATCAGATGTCGTTGCATTTCTTGTAGCTAAAGCCATTCATGAACAACCACACAGCAAAGGAACAATGGAAGTCAACAGTACAGCAGTCCTCGAGTTGCAAGGAATGAGTGGTGGCTCTCTCAACACCGTCATGTCTCTCATGTCAACATACGGACTATCTTGGATCCTACCTGGAAATCCTTGGTCGCTAACCCAACTTCCAAAGCCTGTGGGGATCTCAAAAACTCCCACAAGTTCTCAAATCTTTGGCTACAAGTACATTCGTGGCTTTGGCATCTGCATGACGTCATTCCTGGCCATCTGCAACGAGTTAATTGCACATCGGAGTGCAATTCTTCTGCCTGAAGTATACGGCCCAAGATTCCATCTGCAAGAGTTTACCCCTGCATCAAATATCTTCACCGCTGTACTCCTGCATGTTATCACAAGACTTGGACAACTGATGCTTGCGCTTGGGCCAGTGAGAGCATTACTGCAGCTTTTTATCCATGCTCCGGGAACCGGCCCGGATCTTGCAAAGACGCATGTGGAGAAGCAGACATTTCGTGCAATTGGGAATCCTGCAAATGATACAGGCAACAGAGTAGGAGCGAGCTTCAGCTTTGATGGATCGTTGTATTACTGCAGTGCAGCGATGGGAGTTGAGGCTGCTTTGGTCATACTGGGTAGCGAGCAATCGCCATGTCATGATATCGGTGGAGGAGTTTTGACGCCTGCTACGTTGGGAATGCTTTTTGTAGAGAGATTGCGTGAGATTGGGGCAGTGGTGGAGACGAAAATGTTGACGCAGACGGATTTGTAAAGCTCGAGATCTGCGGCAGGTTGGGTATGTATTCTACATGTCCCGTTCATTATTTTTGCTCATCGAAAAAGAAGTTTTAGACATCGTTAACTTCTTGAACACCAATTGCTCTTTTTGAGGCGTGTAAATGGCGTATATTTGAGATATTTTGCTTGAACTGAGCCTCAACGTGGCCAGACGCGCACAGCAGAGTTCCCCCTACAGCAACCGCGATTGCAGAATAGGATAGCCTTTACGAAATTGGTCAAGTATTGTGAATATTGTAGCCGTTGACGCTAGCATGTTATGACACAGAGTTTCCCGGGTAGAGTTACGTCTTCTAAGAACAGGAAGATAAACACTCCGAAAGTCGAGCAGCTTCTTGCCGAATCTTTCGAATTGGAAGTGCCGACAGTAACGTTTAACTTCACCACAGCATACGCGAAACTGGGTCTCAACGGCGCATAATGGAGCGACGGGTTATCTTGACGTGTATTGAATGACATGAACTTTTGATTATAGAGCAAACATGTGATCCAGCTAAAGCCATCTCTTCGTTCCTAAGTGCGAAACAGAAGTTCCGCCACTCCCATTCTCCAGACTTGCACTGTCTACAATTTTCATGACCTCTGCCACTGCTACTGCTGGTGGAACCGGGCCCTTGAACTCCGGAGAGTACTTCAGCAACCTGCCAAACAGAGCTTGCAACTTGACTATATCTTCTTCATTCGCTACATCACAAAAGTATGTGGTCAGTATGTATCTAAATATGGCGCGTTTTCTTGAAACTTACGTATTTCTTGAGTCTTTTCGGCGGTGTCTACGCTTCCAGGACAAAGTCCCATGAACAAGATTCCTTCTTGCTTGTATGTGACATTGTACTTCGCAATGACCATGTTGACACCGGCCTTGCTGATTGCGTATGGAGCGGCGATATCGATTTCCGCTTCGTTGACAAAATCGATGTCCCCCATTCCACTCGTGATAGCGATGACCTTCTTGACAGAACCTTTGCGAACGAGAGGGATGAAGACGTTGACGGTGTTGATGAGACCGATAACGTTGACGCTAAAGGACTCTTTTAAATCCTCTTCAAGGACGCTAGGGTTGTCATTGCTGGCTAGATGTTAGCCAGATTGTTCCGTGAACCTTGGTTGAAGAGCGTACAAATCTGCTAGGTTGCGTTTGCCAGTTATCTTTGAAATGTAGGCTGCATTGCATATTAGATAGTCGACGCTCATGTTTTGTCCTTGAAGCTCCGATGCGACGGCCTGAAGATCAAGGACAATAGTTAACACAGGCTTTGGTAAACGGAATGCAGTTGAGAAATTCACCTTTAAAGAATCCAGGTTCGTAATATCTCCCTGAAATATTTGAACATTCTTGATGTTGTCACTCGCCAGCTGTTGCTGTGTTGCAGCTTTGTTGCGCACGATGCCAATGACGGTGTTGGCCGAATCTCTGGCGAATGCCTTTATGAAGCCATACTATTTACAAAATGTTGTCAGTGTCTTGGGCACTGGATTAGCTCGTAATGCATTTTTCAACGCCATAAAACTCACACCTAGACCACGAGAGGCTCCTGTGACAATGTAAGAAGGCATTTTGAAAGTCTTGTTCTCCTTTTGGGGGGCTGTGTATTGGGGTTTGTGTACTCGGACAGGTGTCAAAGGTTCGATGAATGATGGAACAACGGGAATTAGTAAGTTAAAGTCTTATGATGGATTTAACCAGACGATCTTTGGGACTTTTCATCATTCATATTTCAATTTAGATATATATACGAAGAACGTCCTTTCCGGTCGAGAAGTAATCCATTGGTCGGTTAAACATTGCCCCATTTTCAGCTGCCCCACCTCGCTGTGTCAGCGACCCTTTAGCTCGGCGAGCAGCCCGGACTTCTCAACCAAAACTCCGCACGCTCGTCATCCAACACCAACAACTCCAGATTCATACCGGAGATTTGGTTGTACCATGACCCGCCAGAAATGTGCTCATATGATCACGGAAATGGATCAAGGAACTCCGAACACGGCAAATGAGCCATTTCGGTGCCCCATCTGTCATAAGGAATACAACATTCGCAAGTGCTTCTGACATCTCCTTGACCCAGTCGCCAGGAGTGACCATTTGTTGATAATCGCGTCACTGGTGACTGAATTCTATTTTTGTCCTCTTGGCTGACTTCATTCGAAGGCTCTTCTTACCTCCGGCACTCGAAACAGTGCCTGGAGAACTCAGTCTCTTCACCTCGGCAGAAATCTTGTCGCCAGTGTTCTAAGGCAAAGGCAAGATGCGATCAGCGTCGTCCATCTTGCTCTCGATGCTCCTTCAGGAATGACTCTTGCGAGTATACGACTAGCAGGGCACGGCAACGCCAGATATCGATCAACGCAAGCACCAGGAGCTCAAGAAGTCTTGACGAGTTAAGCCAGGCCACAAACACTAACACGAACATACCGAGCCTCATTGACAATGACATCGATTTCAGCAACGACCAGACAATTGAGAGTTCCCTGCCCTCGAACTCCTCGAAGATTGGTGCCCAAATTGTCAACAATGACACGCTTTTGACATCGACTTCTAATTTGACACGAAGTTCGAACTATGACCCTTCACTCATGAGACAGGGCAGCAGCCCCGAAAATGAGTTAGCGCCTGAGGGTTTGTCTTCCGGAACAACACAATCTTATGGAATCTCTCCGCCTCAATCAACATCTGCCAATGACAGCATATCTTCAATGCGAGAACGATGGCTGTATCCCTACCTCGAGCAATCCCCGCCGAGTGTTGTAGCACTGAAGCACAGTGTGTCACTGCTTTGCCGTGTCTTTCGTACCTATCCTCGAATGATGTCTAGAAATGTGCAACTTGCTCCCTTCATACATGAGGCCCAGATGTTGGGTGGCAAAGTACCACTTCCTCTTTCAAATTGCTTTGCACTGTCAAGAATGTGGAACGGTCATACGGATACTGGTGGGTTTTCAAACATTGTCCAGACAACCATAAGGGCAGAAATGGACAAGCTCATCAATGAGGTGTGTCAGAATGTATGATCTACTATATTGTGGTTAATGTGCTGATACTAGACTTCCAGTATCCCACTTACGATCCAGAAACCCTGACGGCTGCTTTCCAGGCTCTTCTAATATACTCCATCATCATGCTATTTCCAGTCCCCCAGACGCCGTCTTTCGGAGTTTTCGATCTCTCTACCCTCGCTTCCCTACATGAGCTTGGCTTCTACATCAGCAAACAAGGCCTCGTCCTTGCAGCAGAAACAGACCATGTCAGACCCCCCTTGAACGAATGGATCCAAATTTCCTGCCGGCGCAAGACGCTGATGGCACTGTACTGCTTCGAGGGAATATACCACACACTAAACAATCTTCCAACCTTTCCATGCACAGAACTTGGTTTCTTGCCTGCACCTGCGGGGAAAATGCTATGGAATGCCAAAACACAGCAGGACTGGGAGAGAGCTTATGATCGTTGGCTGGGACATTGGGCTGGGATTGACATGTTTATTATGAATGATTTAGCTGTGATACAACCTGGCGCCGACCTCAATCGTCGTGCGGAAATGTGGCTGGAGGAAGCTGATGAGTTCGGAATGATGTTTATGTCTATGGGTAAGTGACCTCTATATTGCTATAGACCACAGTATTGTGCAAAGTAATTAATGATATGTTTAGTTAACGCCAGGGAAGGTTCAAATGTTCCAGAGGCTGAGGTCGGTTAGTACTCCCACAAGGAGGTTTCAATGCCCGTTTCTATTCTCGGCGGCCCATAGAAAGAATCACATTCCTGTAATGTGATTACCAGAAAGTGCGATTTTCACCTTGTGGTGCTTCTTGATAGGAAGAGGTTGGATCTGTTTAAGCGGCGCTTCGCCTATATTTATAGGGGCTTTCGCCTAAAAGCCACTATCTCTAGACCTCTTTACACCACAGCAAGGAAGACTTGAGCATTGGAACATCCCTCGACCTTAGGAAACCAGCATCAGGGTTTCACGTATCTCTGAGATCTGACGATACTCCGTAGAAGAAATTTTAACGCCGATAGTTGATTAAATGAGCAACTCTAAACCCCGACGAATTCTTCGGCGATAGTATCGCCGGGAGAGTCACGGGGGGTCGGATTTAATGCACCAGCCCTATGTCAACCCCGAATCTTGTTTCTGGCACTCTCGCATGAGATCATCCCCACTCGACTCAAAGATATATATAAACATCACACTTCAGTCTATAAAGCATCTCATCGTCCACCTACCAAAAAAAGCACATCGTTCATATTACCTGTATCAAACTCTTGCCACCAATCCTGCATCATGCCTCCTCCACGTGGAACACCAAATATCCTTGAAGGCCCAGGTATATTTCCCTTATAGAAGCAATTGCAAAATGATGTTAACAAATTCACAGGGGATTACGATGTAACAACTCACGTCCACAGCGACACCTACCCCGCCATCTCATCCCTCTCCAACCCCTCACCACTCAACAAAAGCGTCTTCATCGTCGGAGCATCCCGGGGTCTGGGAGTAGCCATGGCAACCTCCTTCGCCCAAGCAGGCGCCTCTCAAATCGCGATCGGCGCTCGCTCACCTCTCGATTCCCTGAAAGAAGCTCTGCTTACCGCAGCCGCCAAGGCAAAACGTCCGGCGCCGAAAATCCTGTGCGTCAAGCTAGACATCACGTCTCAGCAAAGCACAGAAGAAGCCGCAAAGCTTGTCGAGCAGGAATTTGGGAAACTTGATATCCTGGTCAACAACGCGGGGGTCCTCGGAGGCATGAAATTGATTGCTGATACTGACCCGGATGAGTGGTGGCAGACCTGGAATGTCAATGTTAGGGGTCCGTATCTTATGACGAGAGCATTTCTTCCTCTGATGTTGAAGGGGGGCGATAAGACGATTATCTCGACTAGCAGTGTGGGTGCGCACTTAACTTCGCCAGCGTTGAGTGATTACCAGCCAAGCAAATTGGCGGTTCTGAGGTTCATGCAGTTTGTGAGTGAGGAGTATAAGAATAAGGGAGTCTTGTCTTTCTCTATCCATCCGGGCAATATTCCTACGGATATGATTGGGGGTCCAGAGGGCGTTCCGGAGCATTTAAAGCCAGGTAAGTATTCTGGGATTAAGTTGGAATTGCTTTGCTGACGAAGTTCAAGTTTTCGTGGATACTGCAGAGTTGAGTGCGGACACTATCGTGTATCTTGTCAGAGAAAAGAGAGACTGGCTTGCTGGACGATACATCAATTGTACGTGGGATATGCCAGAGTTAATGTCACAAGAGAAGGAGATTGTCAAAGGAGATAAGTTGAAAGTTAGGTTGGTGATATGAATAATGACAAATAGCTGTATCGAAGGAAGTTCAAATTTTGAGAGAATATTGACAGAATGGAATGAATACTTGGCCCAGCCTAGGTTTCTCCAAAGTCGAAAGGTACTGCCATATCTACAGACGGAATTTTGCTGCTTACCAAGAGCGGACCACTCAACTTCCCCAGAAGGCACTCATCATGACTGGTACTTGTAAGCATCTTGCGAATGAGCATGATTCATTTGCTGAGTCGCAAGATCGACCAATGAATCGCGATTCCGTTCCCGTCCTTGTCTTCAAAGCTAGCGGGGCGTGCGGCCTACGTCGTCAGAGCTGTATTATTAATCTGCTTTCGCCCCCACTGGTGCCCCTTTTTCCGCATTTTGCGGCCGCGTCTGTGACTCGCCTAACGAGCAAGCTGTAAGCGTCAGATTACGAGACATACCTTCCTGTTTCGATACCGTTTATATATCACGACTTGCTCTCACCCGGAATTCCCTTTTCACCTCATATTCCAAAGCATCAGACCATTTAGATAAACCTAACACACCTATCACGATGTCAACAACTAAACCAGTCTTCGTTCTCGTCCCAGGCTCTTTTTCATCACCAGTTTGGTGGGAGACAGTCACCCCTTTCCTCAAAGAAGCAGGCTATGAATGGGTAGACGCTCCACTCCCATCTTCAAACTCCGAAGGGAAATTCAAAGTGCCTCGTACCGTGCAAGACGACGCCGCTTCCATCAAAAGCGTCGTTTCGGGCGTCGTCAACCATGGGAAGGAAGTAGTGCTCGTCATGCACAGCTATGCAGGATTTCCAGGAACGGAAGCAACTGAAGGACTGGGAAAAGCCGAGCTGCAGAAGCAAGGAAAGAATGGTGGAGTTGTGGGGTTGGTTTATGTCGCTGCGTGGATGCCGCCTGTTGGGAAGAGTATTTTTACGCTGCAGGATGAACCAGAAATGTTGAAAAATGCTGTAAGGAGAAACACTCCGAAACTTCAAGAAACTTCAGCTGACAGAATCTACAAGGAAGAATATACATACATGCCCGGGGGCGAGTTCTACAAGTATCTCTTCCCAGATATTCCAGAAGAGGAAGCGAAGAGATATACTGCACTGCTAAAGAATCATTCTTCGGCTTCCTGGCATGGCGTCATCACCTACCCCGCGTACAAGTTCATCCCCACTACTTGTATAATCCCGGAACTAGACTTCGTTATTGCAACTGATATTCAGAAGGGTCAGGTGGTAAGGGAAGAGGCGGAGGGTGTCAAGATTGCCGTGCATGAATTGAAGGGAGTGGGGCACGCGCCAATGGTTGGTGTTCCGGACAAGTTGGCACAGATTCTGATTGATACTGCAAAAGCGAGCTGAGTATCTGCTATGATGGTGTGGATGAAGGGGAGTATGGTTGAATCTGGGGAAGTGGGTGTGTGGGAGACAACGAGCGAGACAAGACGATGCTTCATTCTCATACATAATCCAAACCCTAGAGCTCACTTAGCAGTATTAACCAAATACTTCAGTCAAGTTTAGAATCTTGCTCCACCCTTGAAAGTAGGTTTCCAATGGCTTCTTGAACCTCGACCCGAAGCCAGCCTGGCGTAGTGAATAGCTGGCACACCATCTTTTGCCGGAGCTTTTTATGCTCTGAAAACACTTTATCTCTTCTTGTGTCCAGCTTTGCTTTGTATATAACTATTATGCCCCAGATTCAGAATGCAGATCATGAATATGCGTGCGTCAGTCGCATCCCTTCCAAATCCCTGGAATAGCTACTGTATAGCCCTTTCATATGATTCCTCACATTCCTGGCCACGTATAATCCATATGCTAGCGCAGCAATGTAACCTATACTAAAAACCATGTTAGCTTCTCCAAGCTCTCAAATTCGGACTGCGAGTAGAAATGACGGAAAGGATAACCTACTATTCTATAATGCTAAATCCGAACGCCACGGCGAGATACGCTCCATTGGGCGAGATATGTACCCACGAAGTGCGCGTGACGTATATTTGGTAGCCGATGGGAATGAGTCCCAATACTATCTTGACCACGGTAGACAGGAGGAACATGTTCGGGCTCAATTCGTGGTAGACGAACATCAACACTTCCGCACAGCTCAAGATCAAGGATATCGTTGCGAAGACGATGTTGACGACGATCCATCTATATGTTGTAAGCTTGGAGAGTACGGAAATTGGGAATGGGGGGTTATACGGCTGGACCTCGTTCTGGCCTGGCTCACTTCCACTCTTTGTGATGCTAACAAGCATTCCTGCGGCCACGGCATTGACGGCGAGAAATCCTAATTGCACAACCCAGATCGGAATGATGGCGATCCTCCTCCATGGTGAATTAGGGTGTCCATTATCATATCTTGTCTCCGAGGTGATGGCCGTTGAGGTGTCCGTCACAGATATGTATGGTGTAGCCATTGTTGAGGTTGTTTTCAGTGCTCCAGTGAGAAAGATATCAAGTGGGGATATTGAATATTTGCTGTTGTTCAGCTATGACCTAGAATTCTATGTTTAGTCAGACCCAAGAAACAGTCCTGGGAAGTGGGACATTTGAGGCTGGTGATGAGGGAGTGCTTCGCCTTGTGGGGCCTGCAATTGCGGCGCAGAGACCCATGAAACTAAGCCCGGAACCAATGCGATGCAGGCTGACACGCTAAAAGCGAGATTCCTTATACGCCGCAGAAGGCACCCATATAATTGGACAGTTCCATCGCAGTCCTTGAAGTGGATTGTCAGAGCGAATCCTTTGGGTAGCGAACCCTTGTTGACATTGCCCGAAGCTGCTGCGGCTGCTCCCGAGTCGCGCGAACTATGATATGAGAAACGAAATACAAATGTATATGAAAGATAAAGCAAGGAATATTTCGAAACTTTGATGCAAGTTCAGAGAGTTACAAAAAGACGTTCAAAAGAGCAACGGTAGGGATTGAAGTAATGGTGCCACGTTTGCCGTATTCGTACACGTATGCAGTATTCCACATCCGAAGATGAAACTAGCGAGAATCCTACTGCATCATCGACAGGTCCTTCTAGTGCTTATTCGCGATTCCGAAATTTTTGAAACGTCATTTTCAAAATCCTTATAGGAAACCTAGTCCAATAAGTATAACGCACTGCTGTTCTAGTGCTACATAATCCTCACTGGGATATCGAACTTCGA
>Ga0302140_10009652_pt1 | contig 11966 bp, 6 predicted proteins | sample I_Bog_E1_1_FD_202095 | JGI IMG/M metagenome (GOLD analysis project Ga0302140, IMG submission 202095) | Peat permafrost microbial communities from Stordalen Mire near Abisko, Sweden - I_Bog_E1_1 | ecosystem: Environmental > Terrestrial > Soil > Wetlands > Peat | place: Sweden: Abisko, Stordalen...
CTGCCGATGGAATGGCGCAGACGTTTGCATATTTGAAGCAGCAGGCTCCCAGGCCCGATAAAGGCTGATCGTTGCAGAACCCGGCATGAAGTCTTGATCGGTCCGGGTGCAAACGACGCGGTGGTCGAACCCCGCTCAGCGCGCAAGCACCGACTCAAGGACGGCCAAAAGTTCCTTGGAGACCGCGCTCCAATCGCGGCTCCAATGCGCCGAGATTTCGGTTGCGTCCCAGTTGCGCTCGAGAACCTGAATCAACGCTTCGGCCAGGGCCGCTTCATCGCGCGGTGGCACAAGCCGTCCGCATTCGTCGCTCATGATCTCGGGGATGCCGCCTACGTTGGTCGCAACAACCGGGCGGCCGCAGGCGAGCGCCTCAAGGATTACATTCGGGCAACCTTCCATGTAACTTGGAAGCGTAACCAGGCTGGCGGCGGAGATCCAGACGGCGACGTCGTCAAAACTGCATTCGGCCATCAGGTGCATGTAGGCGGACGCGTCACTGGCCTGAATCGCGCTTTCAACGATTGACCTGTCGGGCCCGTCGCCCACCAGGTACACCTGGAGGTTTGGGCGCTCACGATGCACAGCCTTTGCCGCAACCACAAGCTCGCGCAGACCCTTCTTGATATCCAGCCGGCCGATATAGACCACTGCGTCCGCATCGGGAGCGATGCCGAGTGTTTTTCGCGCCGCCTGGCGGTCCCGGACATGAAAGACTGCACTATCGCAACCGCTCAGCAATGTTCGGGTTTTCTCCGCCGGCGCCCCCATTTCAATCATTCTCTTGCGCAGGTCTTCGCTAATTGCCAGGGAAAAATCGGCTTTGCGCAAAAGGCTGCGTGTATGCATGGCTGTAAAGCGGTCTCGAATGTTGTGAACGTCAGATCCCACTCCCATGCCAACAAATGGAACAGAGAGTGCCTGGGCAATTTTGAGGCCGGCGAATCCGTCGGGATAAAGGACGTAGCTGAAGACCAGATCGGGATTGAAGCGGCGGACATGGGGCAATAGTGAGCGGGCGGCAACCCAACCATTCAGAGGCCGGGATATCAGCGGCAGAACGCGGTAGTCATGGTATCCGACCTTCACGTCAGGCAATCTGAAGTCGCGATCGAGAGCACCAAACAAGTGTCCGCTGGGCTTGAGCCACGACGGATAGCTCGCATGAGGAAAGAACACCTGGACATCGCACTGCCTGGAAAGGAGTCGCAGCGTCTGATATGCAGGCCTGCCAATCGTGGGATGGGCTGAACTCGGAAAGTGTGCAGTAACGACTGCGATCTTGAGCATCGTTAGCCTTTGAGGCCGGCTGGCTGCGAAGTTTGCGCGTGAATCGCAGGTTCCTGAGTCCGTCCAGCGATGGAGTGGAGCAGTCGTGCATACCGTTGTGCTATGGATTTGCGTTCGTATTGGGCGATTTTTTCAAGATCGGGGCGATACGAACTGGACAGGGAATCTGCGCGGGCGGCGGCGTCAATAAACAGTTGACGGATTGCATCGACGTTGTGGCTGTCAGCCCACCAACCAGCTCGAAGTTGCTCAAGCAATAATCGGATGTCGCCATCTGGACGGACACAGGCCAGGATCGGTTTGGCCGAGCCGATATAGTCGTAGAATTTTGCCGAAACATTCAAGCGGTCGTGTGATACCAGCAGGACATAATCAGTCTCATTCATTGCGTTCAGGGCTTCATGCTGAGGCATGAAGCCTTTCAATTCAACCATGTCCCCGAGTTGCAAAAGTGCGTCGCGGTAGCGCGGCTCTTCAATATGGCCAATAAAGCGAAACTTGTATCGGGACTTGACCTCAGGCGGCAGGGAGGCAAGAGCCTCAACCAATGTGGTCGGCTCAGTTGACGTGTAGACGCTGCCGACGTAGGTGACAAGGATTTTGGATTTTGGTCCCGCCGAAGATGCGGGTGGCGACAAGCGCAACCGTGTAGCGTCGAAGCCGTTCGGTATGTGGTGATATTTGCTCTCGGGATCGTGCGGGTACCGGCTATGAATCTCACGCCTCGCAGCCTCAGTGACGGCAACCACCGCTGTCGCACTCTTCACGGCATTGGCTTCAGCTTGTACGGCAAATTTGTGAGCCTTCTCGCTTCTGCTGAATTGGAAGCTGGCTACACCGAACGACGTGGCAAGCCATTCATCGCGAAAATCCAAAACGATTGCGAGATGTGGAAACCGCTTCCGCAGTCTCTCAGCCAGAAGATAGGTGGAATAGGGTGCGCCAGTGATCAGCACCAGGTCGATCTTGCGCTCCACCACGATGCGGCGCGCCGCACGTGTCAGAATGGGCAGCCAGGTAACTTGAGGATCGGGCAAAAGCAGGTCCTGCAGGGCGCTCTTCAACCAGTTGGGCTTGTGGGGCCTGGTATCCGCCGCTGAAGGAGCCGAAGGCGCCTTCGAACCGTTGATGAGCCCTTTCAGCTTCTTCTTCAGGCTGAATGGTATGTCGAGCGTGACCGTGCGATGAACCACAACTTCTTCCGGTATCTCGCGAAGCAGGGACTGGTCTGCGCCGACGGAGGATGGATTGCGAGTCGTGAGGACGTCGAGCTGAATTCCCTCCGCGGGCAGATACCGCGCCAGGCTCGCTGCACGCAAAACTCCTACGCCTCCGGCCGGCGGGAAGGCATAAACAACGAGAAGAACCTTCAGAGGGCTTATCGACACGATTCCTTGAAATGCATGGGCCACGAAGTTTGATGGAAATGGCCTTCGAACAAATTGTAACTCATTACAATAATTCCGCTTTACCACGGATTGGTTTGTGAATACGTGAAGGTGTAGACATGACCTGTGCGGGAGTGGTTTGAGGCGCAACGGGTAGGGAGGAGCACGGGGATAGAATGAAGCTAATGCAACAGCGAACAAGCGGCGGGCTGTCAACTTCCGTATTGGGCTTCGGTTGTGGTTCGGTTTTGGGGCGCGTGGGATACGCAGCCTCGTTGCGCGCGATGGCTGCCGCCTGGGATGAAGGGATTACCCTGTTCGACACTGCTCGAAGTTACGGGTACGGAAACGCTGAATCGTTGCTGGGCAAGTTTTTGAAGGGCAGGCGTGAGAAGGCGGTCATCGCGACGAAGTACGGCATCGCTCCTGAAAGACAAAGCAAACTCAAGCTCCTTGCGACGCCTGTCGCCCGTGCAATGCTCCACCTGCCTGGAGTTGCAGCTCTGAAGGGGCACGGGGGGGTACGCCAGGCCCGGTTCGGAGAGTTCAATCCGGCCGGATTGCGTGCTTCAGTCGAAACAAGTATGCGTGAACTGCAGACCGATTACATCGACATCCTTTACCTGCACGACGCGAGCAGGGAATCGGTCCACCGAGAGGATTTGATGGTTGAACTCGACAGCCTCATTCAGGCGGGCAAGCTTCTGCGAGCGGGGCTATATGCAGAATCGGATGTCATCGTCGAAGGCATCAGGCAGGGGCCTGCGACATTCACAGCGATGCAGTTTGGAGCGGATTACTTGAATCCGGCCGTTTCCGCGCTTATGTTCCAAAACCCCAGGAACAACCTTCTGATTGCCAATCATCCGTTCGGCAGCGTTAGCCGGATCAAAATGACCAGGAAGACTCTTGCCGACCTGTCAGCCGACGAGTCCTGCTCAGCGGAACTTCGCGAAAAACTGCGCGCAGGAGATTGGAAGATGGCGCTGGAAGCCATCCTTGGGGTTATCCTTCGTGGCACCGAGATTCATGCGCTGGTGTTTTCAATGATGCGGCCAGACCATCTGCGCGCAAACGCTCGAGCGATCGAGGAATGCCGATTCAGCAACTCTGAACTTGCGATCATAAGGAAGCGCTTGCTCGCTTTATGATCGTTCGCCTGGACGCTCCGTCCCATGTCCAATCCGCCAAAGGCTAGGAACTTCTCAGCGAACCGCCCGTCTTGAGTTCCTGCGCAATATGCTCGCAAGCGCGTGATGTCAGGGCCATGATGGAGAGCGCAGGGCCAACAGTTCCGCTCGAAGGGAAGCAGCTTCCATCGGTCACGAACAGGTTCTTCACATCCCAGCATTGGTTGTTGAGGTTGAGAACTGATTTCGAGGGATCGGCACCCATGCGAGCGCCTCCACATTCATGAATCGCGGCTCCAACTGCCAGGCTCTTCTTGAAGGACTTCCTGAACATGAACCTGCTGAGCCAGTCGGCGTCAGGGAACGCTTCCTTTTCGTTCTCGAGTCCGAAGGTCGAGCCTGAAAAGACAATTTTGTATCCGCATGCATCCACCATTTCTCGAATGGATCTCATTTGTTCGTTCAACAGCTCGTGTTCATTGTGCTGAAACCGGCATTGAATGTGGGGTGCAGGAATCCCCCAGGCGTCCTTTCGCCGTCGGCTGAGACTAATGCGATTCTCAGGGCAGGGAAGTGACTCACCAAAGCCCATAATTCCAAAAATGGCAGGACTATCATCGGGAACGAACCCTCGCCCGATGGCTCCCTGAAATGCAAAGCCTCTTTTGAACTTCGGATTTGTGACTGTGTCCAGATTGTGATAGCGAGGGATATAAATGCCTCCCGATGGAGCATAGAACGGATCAGGTGGGGCGGAGTCGTCCAGTTCCCACCCTTTCACGCCGGGAATGGTGCCGTAAATTTGACTTGGACACTGATCCATGAAGTAACAGCCGAGAACCCCTGAGGAATTCGCAAGACCTTGCGGATGCTTTGCTGAAGATGAGTTGAGAAGCAGCCGTACCGACTCAATCGTGGATGCACAAAGCACAACGACATCAGCCTCCACCGTTTCTGTTTGCTTCGTCAGCCGATCGATGAATTCAGCGCCCGTTGCCCTCTTACCTGAATTGTCAACCGTGATTCGCTTGACGATTGCGTTAGTTCGGATGGTGAGCCTTCCGGTCTCTTTTGCCGCCAATATAGGAAGCGGAACTCGGCGAAGATTCGGCGCGGCGTACCGCCATGAAATCACGGAACGCCCCGGCCATTTGGATTCTATGTTTGCTTTGAACGCCTGTTCGACCTTGGTTAGTTTGGGCGCCTTGAAGTACTTTCCATCGGGAAGATTGCCGATATGATCGCAGGACCCATAGACCCCGAGAAACTCTTCCACCTGATCGTAATAAGGAGCGAGATCCGCATAGCTGATTGGCCAGTCGTCGCCGACTCCGTCTCTGCTGGCTGCCTTAAAGTCGCAATCAGTCATCCGCAACAGGACGCGACCATAAAGATGAAGCCGGCCGCCGAGTTGCCGCCCGCGAATCCAGAGGTAGAAAGCATCGGACGGCGTAGAGTATGGATTTTGCCAATCGTTTACAAAGAGATGTTTGAACTGGTCTCCAAAAAAACCGATCCTGGCCTGAATGTATTGACCTTTGAGTACGGCAAGGGCGCGTGATTTGAGATTGATCCCTTTTTCTCGAGGCTTATCGGGAACCTTGAAGTCCTCTTCGGTTATGTTGGGCCCCGCTTCCAGCAGGAGCACTTCAAGTCCTCTCTGCGTAAGTTCCTTTGCCGCAAAGCTGCCGGCGGCTCCGGAGCCGATTACGAGAGCGTCGAATCTCTTGTGGTGCATGGATCACCTCAATGATACAGAGGGTTTTGGAATTCGTTTAAGTCGAAGAAACAGCCGGCTCGCGACCGTGGACGAGAGCTTCTGCTGTCCTGAACATCTGGTAAGCGGTAGTCCAATGAATTTCGATGTCGCGGCTCTCCGCTTCTTCAGCCAGCCAACGGTATAAGTCGCTCAGCCCGTGATGAAGAAGCGGCTCAAGATTTCTCTCCGCCGCTCCGTGGGTATAGAGCTTTAGAAAAAGATCTTCGCCGATGGTGGGCGCCAGATCGAACCATTGCTTTGCACGCGAACGCGTCGGCATATCGTAGCCGGCGATCTCCCCCGTTTCAAGGCGCGGCATCAGTCGTCCGCCAAAGCGGACGCCGACTGGTCCAGTGATCATGAGTAAGTCGCCGCGTCTGCCTCCGCCCACCGAGGCTTCAATGCCGTGATCGAAGGATCTGCTTCTATTGTCAGGATTATTCGTGCACCAGTAAATCTGGTTAACGATGCGCGACTGGGACGGTCCGGGAATAGCAGGCATTGTGAAATCGGCGTAGCAGCCTAAGTCGCGCAACAAAGCGATTTCGCCGTTGACACCGCAGAACATGCCATCCGGGCGCGCGTTATCCAGTGCCCAGTTGCCATGTATGAATCCGAAAACTGTACGCCCTTCATGCTGGCGAAGCAGACCGTGATCATTTGCAAGCCGGGAACAAAACTCAGTAATCTTCCTGCTAAAAGAGTCGCGCCGGCCTATATCGTCATGGATGTGCGCTTCATCGTGATGAATGTGCACTTCGACATCGCCGACTCCAAGACGAACCATCTCCGCAAGGCCTTCGAGCAAATCGTGCCGGTAACCTTCCTGAGGGTAGAAGAAGCTGTGCTGGGGACGCTGGCCGGCGGCGTCTCTTGGAGCGTCATCGGCGATGCGCGGCCACTGGTCACGCCAACGCCCTACACAGTCCAGCGCTCTCTCAACCGTTTCAACCTTGCCCAGAGGCTCGTAATGATCTGTGATGGCAATCCAGGCACGCTTGGGCTTTGTGGGCCGCACGCTTTTTCGTAGACGATCTTTCAGGTATGGCAGCAGCCAGATTTCCGTATGTCGAGGTAGGTTCATTCAGTGAACTTTCACGTTGCATGTCCGGACCGTCATGCGTGCAACGGCTGCAGTCAATCCACGCTTTTTTGAAGTATTGGGAACCCTGTTCTTATCTGTCAATTCTCTCTGCTTTCACTAGCGCTTACTTTTCTTGACACCGGATTTCAACTCCGTGACTGTTACGAGAGGTCTCATCAAGCCGTTGCAGGGATCAAGGCTGCAAGGATTTCCGAACCCTGTCGTTGATGGTTTTAGCGATGATACGTACAGCTGGCTCGATGCCAATGCTTTCGTGACTGGCCTCGATCCCGATGCTTTGAATGGATCCACTCACGACCGGCTCCCACCCGAGGAACTGGTCGAAATAGGGATCCGCGAAACGCTCTTTGGCCCAGAAAACGATTACGTCACCGCCGAAGGGCCGCGGAATGAAGTCATTTGTGACACCTCGGCCCCAGCGCTCCATCGATTCCATGATTTGAATCGTGCGGCCCGCGGAAGCGGAAATGGATTTGAGGCCCTCAGGCAATTCCTCGAGGGGTTCCTTCTGCGGTCCCTTCCCTACGATGCGCTCGCCATGAAAGTACATTGCCTTGAGGCGTCCCCAGGCATAGCTGAACATTGCCGCCATTTGCATGTGGCGAATTCTGCGTGCATGGAAAATGGTACGTCGATAGCAGTGATGCAATAAAAGGGAAAGGGACTCTCCCGTTGATAGAAATCGGAGTTGCGCAGGATTCGTGGAGTCGACCAGGAACAGGGCGGATACCTGCTCTCCAGCCTCCTCAAGCATGCAAGCCATCTCAAATGCCACAAACCCGCCAAAGCAGTATCCCCCAAGGCAATAAGGGCCCTCTGGCTGCACCTTGCGGATTTCATCGAGGTAAAGGCGTGCTGCTTCTTTCAAGGATGCGCAAGGTTCAGAGCCATCAAGTCCCTTATTTTGGATGCTGTAAAATGGCACGTCTTTATCCAAAACCTTCGCCAGAGGACGCATGACGAGGGCAGTGCTTGCGGGCGCACACACACAGAAGAAAGGCATGCACGCCGGACTACCCGGCTGCATCTGCACTAGAATCGGCTGCTGGTCGCCTTCGTGGCTTTCCACCCAGGCAGCTAGGCGCGCGATGGTGGGAGCTTCAAGCAGCACACTCAGCGGCACGGCCTCGCCGCGAACGATCTCTTGCGCGCGCGAGAGGAGCCTGACCGCCAGCAGCGAGTTTCCGCCGAAATCGAAGAAGTTATCGTGTCGTCCGACGTTGTCGACCTTGAGTACATCAGCCCAGATTCCGGCCAATATGGTCTCCAATTCGCCCTGGGGTGGCTCGTAATCCTGTATTGGAGAAGCGCTGCGATCGGGCGCCGGCAGCGCCTTCCGGTCGATCTTGCCATTGGGTGTTAGCGGCAATGCCTCCATGCGTACATAGGCCGCCGGTACCATGTACTCGGGCATTGTTGTGGAGAGGTGCCCGCGAAATTGTTCCGCGCCGATGTTGCCCTTCTCCCCTTCAAGCAGCGACACCGCGTAATAGGCCACCAGCCGTTTGTCGCCCGGTGTATCCTCACGCGCGATCACCACTGCTTCGCGCACCCCGGGGTATTCGGCAAGACGCGCCTCAATCTCTCCCAATTCGATCCGGTAACCGCGGAGCTTTACCTGGTGGTCAATGCGTCCCTGGCACTCGATATTCCCGTCGGGCCTGTAGCGCGCGAGGTCGCCGGTGCGATACATCCGTGCCCCGCCCCCAGCAAACGGATCGGCCACGAATTTTTCCGCCGTGAGCTCTGGACGATTCAGATAGCCGCGCGCCAGTCCGTCGCCCGCAATGAATAACTCGCCCGTCACTCCAACCGGTACCGGCTCTCTGTGCGCATCCAGAATGTAGCACTGCGTATTGAAGATCGGGCGGCCGATCAGGATCGTCTTGCGGCCGTCTGTTACCTGGTAGCCCGTCGACCAGATGGTCGTTTCCGTCGGTCCATAGAGATTCCATACTCGATTCACGACGGGAACCAATTGCACTGCCACTTCCTGGGGCATGGCTTCCCCCCCGCAGACCGCCTGCAGGTTGTTCTTGCCGCGCCAGCCTGCATCGAACAACAGCCGCCAGGTCACCGGAGTCGCCTGCAGAAAAGTAATGTCGTGCCGTTCCAGCAGTTCCTTTAGTGCGTTGCCGTCCGCTGTTGCTTCAAAACTGGCCAGCACCGTTTGCGCCCCAACCAGCAGCGGCAACCAGATTTCCAGACCAGCAATGTCGAAAGAGATTGTCGTCACCGCCAGCAGACGGTCGCGACCGGTCAGCTGCAGCGACTCGCGCATCGACCACAGGAAATTTGTCAGAGCCCCACGCGGTACTTGTACCCCCTTGGGCTTGCCCGTTGAGCCTGACGTGTAAATCACGTATGCCAGATGCTCGGGTCTCACTGCGATTGCAGGATTTTCGCGGCTGTTCGCTTGCCAGCCGTTATCTTCCAACTCGATGATCGTTCCTGCGAAGGCGGGCAGTGTATTGCGAAGACTCTTTTCGGTTATCAGCAACCGTGAGCCACTGTCGCTCAGCATGTAGCCCAGCCGCTCTGGAGGAAACATTGGATCAAGCGGCAAGTAAGCAGCGCCGGCCTTGATGATCGCGAGTAACGCCACAATCAAGTCCGTTGACCGCGTGAGGTAAAGGCCAACAATCTGGTCTGGACCCACGCCCTGCTTGATCAACTCGTGGGCCAGTTGGTTTGCGCGTGCATTCAGGTCCCGGTATGTCGACCGCTGCTTGTCACAAACCACCGCAACGGCATCCGGGGTTCGCTCCACCTGCTGTTCCACCAGCTGCGCCAGCGGAACGTCTTTGGGATATTCGGTCCGGGTGCTATTCAACTCACGGAGCAGATGATCGCGCTCTGTCTCAGGCATTATCGACAGACGATCGATGGCCTGCGTGTCGTCGGCGATCATGGACCGAAGAATGTTCCTGAAATATCCCAGGTAACGCTCGATCGTAGCCTGCTTGAAGAGCGAGGTGGAGTACTCGAGGCCGCCCGATATCGTCTTGCCTGACTCCCGCAGTTTGAGTGAAAGATCGAACTTCGACGCCCTATGCGGGGAGGACAGAGACTCAACTTCGAGTCCCGGCAGCTCATACCTTACCTCGGGTGTGCCTTGCCACGCGAACATTACCTGGAAGAGAGGACTGTGGGCCATGGTGCGCGCAGGCCTTGCCAGCTCTACGACTCGCTCGAACGGGATTTCCTGATACTGTTGCGCGGTCAAGGATTTGTTCCTTGCCTGCAAAAGCAGCTCACTCACGCGTGGCGAGCCGCTCAGGTCCAGCCGGATAACCACGGTGTTTGCGAAATAGCCAATCAGGTTCTCAATGTCTTTGCGGTTGCGGTTCGCCGCTGGAAACCCTATAAGCACATCCGTCTGACCGGAGAGTCTGCTCATCAGCACCGCCCAGGCCGACAACAGGGTCATGAACGGCGTAACATGATGACGCCTGCTGAAGGCTTTCAACTGATCCGTCTGTACTTCGTCCAGCACAAACCGCTCAAATGCTCCAGCATAGTCATACTCGAGTGGTCTTGGATAATCTGTTGGCAACTCCAGCAAAGCCGGGGCTCCCGCCAATGTTTTCTTCCAGTAGTCGGCCTGTTCTTTCTGATCATCGCTTTCGATCCACCTCTGCTGCCAGACCGAGTAGTCGGGATACTGAAACTCCAACTTCGGCAATGGGTCTTGTTCGTCGCGAACAAATGCGCCGTAAAGCGCATTCAGTTCGTTGACCAGAATGTCCATAGACCAACCGTCGCTGGCGATGTGGTGCGTGGTGAGCAACAATACGTGCTCGTCTTCTGCAAGCTGGATCAATCGGCCGCGGATCACAGGGCCAGTCTCAAAGTCGAAGGATTCACAGGCTTCCAACTCGGTCAGACGCTCAAGCTCTGCCTCGGCGTCGCTGCGCTCACGCAAATCGTGTTCGACAAGCAGAAATCGGCTGTCTTGGACTGGTGTGATCCGCTGCACAGGCTTTCCGTTGTCGCCGTTGAACGTCGTGCGCAAGGCCTCATGCCGGATGAGAATGCGATCAAGGGCTCTACGAAGAGCGGTGCGGTCGAGATCGCCCCTCAAGCGCAGGCCCATCGGCACGTGATAGGCCTCGCTCCCCCCCGGCATCTGTGCCAGGAACCAGAGCCGTTGTTGACCGGATGAAAGAGGGAACTTGTCAGCACGTTTGGTGCTCGTCCTGTCCTGAGGCTCCGGGACGGTCGCGTTGGATCCTTGTCCGTGCGCTCGATTGACATCGAGCGCCACGGGGTCAAAAGGCGCCGGAGGATTCTTCCGGGGTTCAACGCTGTGCGCGGGTGCGTCTTCTTTCCCACGCAACGATTTCTCAAATGAGCACGCACCGTACGAGGTCATTGCCGCACAACTTTCCAGGAGAAATCTCTCAATCGCAATTCCGTCTCAGATCGTTCCAATTTGCCTAATCAGATTCAGGGGGTACCGCTGATTTTACCACTCATGAGTTGGTTCAAGGATGGTCCGGCGATCGATTCCTCCGCTCCATCCCAAGCAGTTTACCTAACTCTAGGGGCGCACCGCGGGGGTGACAATGCACACTTTGTGTGAGGTCCGTTCGAACCTTAGTCACATGCGCGGAATATCGGCAATCCGATACAAAGATGGCCTGGCGCCGCCTCCCGGATTGAAGCGCCAACCTTGCTGACACAAACGAGTTATTGTCGCTCTTGCGGCCCGGCTTTAGACTCATTGGAGCGAACTGTGATTGGTCAGCTGGGGATCCAAATCAAACGAATCCAGCCACTGAGCACATTTTCTTTTTGGGGCTGAGTCAGAAAACTCGATGTATTCTCCACGGCGCGACTAAAAGCGCGTACTCTCAAGATTCGATTTCTGTGCGGGTTCCAGAATGGACTGACGATGGCAAAGAAGGCAGGTTCCGGTGGAAAATTCGGGCGGCTGGCGCGAGCGCTTCGCTGGAGCGGCGCCTTGTTTGTGTCCTCGAAACTTCCGCCGCGAGATTCGCTGCTGATCGTCAACTACCATCGCATCGGGAATGCCGAAGAAGATCTATTCGATCCGGGCGTTTTCTCGGCAACCGCAGAAGAATTCGACGAACAAATAAAGTTTCTGAAGCGGAATGTAGATGTTGTAACTCTCGATGAGGCTTTGGCCTTTGTCGACGGCACTCAGAAAGACAAGGCCCGCCGCTGCCGGGTATTAATCACTTTCGACGATGGGTATCTGGATAACTACGAGCTCGCTCATCCGATCCTGCGGTCGCATGGCGTGCAGGGTGTCTTTTTTCTGGTGACGA
>Ga0302140_10009659_pt1 | contig 11964 bp, 12 predicted proteins | sample I_Bog_E1_1_FD_202095 | JGI IMG/M metagenome (GOLD analysis project Ga0302140, IMG submission 202095) | Peat permafrost microbial communities from Stordalen Mire near Abisko, Sweden - I_Bog_E1_1 | ecosystem: Environmental > Terrestrial > Soil > Wetlands > Peat | place: Sweden: Abisko, Stordalen...
TGGCTTTGGGCCCGCTCGAAGATCCCATTTCTCAAGGACAATTTCATCGGATGCCCAAGCCCCCACCGTCTCTTCCAGTACTTCTACTGCCGAATCTTGATTGTTGCGCATCATGCAACTATGCAATATAGTTTCGGCGGTCGGGACCACGTGGGGGCGTGCCGATCCCAGTCTCCAAGTTCAGACAGATGTTAAGCATATCCAGTCTTTTATTTCAGTTCACTTGCGCATTTTATCTGCACGTAGCGCTCTCTCAATACGTTCTGCGCCGTTGGTTTATCGATCCTATGCATTTCAAAGTGTATTGCAGGATCTTTTCTTTGAGGATCGCTGTCTTGAAATACTAAGAAGAATGAATTTGTCACACATTCAGCTCCCAACAAAGGTATTGTTGATGGGACGTGCTCTTTCCCATCTCATCATCCTAGTGGAAATCGTCGATTTTGCCTGATTACACACGTTTCGCCGCCTCCAGCGTCATCCGATGTTTGTCATGACCTCGAACGTGATAACGAAACGATTCTGCGAGTGCTGGTGAATTTCGATTTCATGTTGCCTGTTCCCGGACGCATTCGCGTTATCAGCGAAGAATTCCATATCTCCGTCCGGAGAACCGAGTTCAATTACCCAAGAGACTCTCCGGGCTCTCAGCAACATTGCCAAGATCTTCTGCTTTCCGTCCCAGACCTATAGGACAGGATATGATAGGTTCAACGCGCCGAAATAGAATCTCAATGCGCAGCCGGAAATAGCTTTCAGCGAGCCTCATGCTGCGCATTCGTTGTATCTTTCGTTATCAAGTGTAATTGTTTATATTAACATCGGGTAGGTAAATATCCGGAAAAGTGAAAATCCGGATACCTCACCCTCAGCCCACATGCCGAGAAGTTTAGCGACATGTCGGTACTCAGGTACCTGTGAACCTCGGTAAGCTGACTATATACTCTCAGATATTCATTTATTGCCCAGCTTGGTACCTGTTTGAGAATATATTATGGTACCACCACGATTCTTGTTTATTGGCGGTCTCGTAACGTATGCATAAAGTTGTGCTTTTCCACAGCCAAGGCGCCTAAAGCCTGTATCGTACGTAATCCGGACTACGGGTCAATGGACCCGTCATATAATTTACGCTGATATTCCTGCCAGGTACAGGTAATTTCCATAATTCCTTCGACACTCAGCTTCTCGAAGTTGGGAATCTCTCTATATTGCAAGTACTGTCGGACCCAACTGGATGACGGCATCACCACTGTCGGAACCGCTCCCCACTCATCGCCAACGGCATTCTTTCTTCTCTTATCATGCCATATCACACTTCCCCTGCACACGAGCGATACATGAGATGGAATTTTTTCCCCGAGACCGACGGGAGATGCCAAATCTTGTTATTAAGCCAAGGAAATCAATAACAAACGCCTCAAAGCACGTGTAAGACGGCAATGATCCGAAAGCCTTCTGTTTGTATATAAACTTCTGTGCCTCCCTAGGGACATCCTTACAAAGCTACCAGCATCAAACCACAATTAGTGCTTCATAACTCTAGAACAACAACCTTAATCATAAATCATATCACCGTCACGAAGCATACCTAAGCCATGCTTTTCTCAACATCAAAACTGGTCTCTTCGCTTGCCCTGATAGGGCTTGCAACATCTCAGGTGGTTGTCACAGTCACAAACACTGTCATCGTACGTCCATTCCTCTATCGACTATCAAGACAGCAACTAATCTCCTCCCAGGTCACGACGCTGACAGTTGCGCCAAAATCCACATCGACGAGAACCACATACATCACAGTTACCGGCCAAGCACCAGCACCCATCATCTCCTCTTCAACGAACTATGTCACCGTAACTGTTACCTCAAGTGGTGCATCAACGACCGTCCCAGCAACCTGCCCTATCTCCGAGTGGGGACAATGTGGTGGACAAGGCTATGTTGTGAACTGTGCTGCGGATCCAATTTGCGGCGCTGATGCGGTTTGCAAATACAAAGATGGTCAGTTCCATCCTTCTCTTCCCAATATGCGCCGCGTCGCTAACCTGTGTACTTTACAGTTTGGTACTCGTACTGCAGCAATCTGCCAAAGGTTGTCCATGCGGTGGCTACAGTCTACGTGTAAGCGACTCACGGACGAAGGAAGTCGTCGTTCAGGGAAGGAGAAACTGTACGATAGATAGGAAACATGGATACATGGATTGAAGTAATTCTACAGAAGGGGAGTGGTACAGGTTGGAGAGCTGCAGCATGGTATACCCTTCATGACTACGGTTAGATGTATAATAATTATAATTCGATTATACGAATCATGTCGATAGCTTGTTGGATTTATAGAATGCATTGATTTCATACAGCTTTCTTTGTGACTTTGCACCTGTCAACTATATTGGAGGACTTCACGATGGGAGACAGAACTCGGATCATCCGCAAACTTCAATGTGACGGGCAGACTCATGATGATAGAATAAGGTTCTACGCACATGAGTTCTGAAGAAATCTCCATCGTGTACTCACTCAAGTGCTGTCTGAAGTCGAAAATTCCCCTTTACGAGCATCTGAAGGGTCCAAGCCCGGTCGTCATCACGATGCGCCTCACTTCCTGCACGCACTGATCAACGTTACATTGTGCCGCTGTCAGACCATAAAAAAGAAGGCAGAAATGTCCGGTAGATCTCGACGGAAGGACATGCCGGAGAGAGAAGAGGAGACTTGTTGTGTGGTACAGTTTTGGGTTCCAAAGATGTATTCAGAAGTCATTGATCAGAAATGTCCAGTTGGGTTATGTTCTGGGTCCGGGAACCTGGTAAAAGTTCTTCTGGACGAACTGTCTCGCACTGGGAGTGTGCGGTAAGGCGGTACTGTGGGGTGAAGAACAGGTCACTCTCTCCCCAAGTAGCTAATTGTTGTTCCGAGTTTTTCTGGTTCTTTCTATAAGCATTACCATACTTAAAATCAGCAATGATGAGATTTATTTTCATATTTACTCAGTCAAGCCTCATTCTCTACTTGTTCCAACTGAGGCCTAACACTACTGAGGTGGGAAAGAAATAATTAGAAAATTTGCATCCTACGAACACCGGGATCGATGATGAATACAATGTCCAAATAGGCACATAATAGAATTCCTGCCTGGTCATACTTCCGGATTCCCACAGGGGTTTACGTTGTAAACGGCGTGCCCGAAAGTGCTGTGCAACTCAAGGGTATATCGCCCAATCAGGCATACGATCGCCGACGGTGTAGGGGTGAACTCGCTAAGCTCAGGGGTTTTGATTGTTTATTCCTTGCGTGCAAGGGGACAGGGCGGGCAAATGGATACTCTAGCTGCCGTCCCAGCCCAAAGGGAAAGACTTCAGTGGAAGTCTTAGACGACATTTCTTCACATTCTCTTCTAATGCGGTCAATCAGCATCGCCGCTCTGCTCAGGCGCTACTCACCCTCGCCTCACCCTCTACTCAGGTTGCTCAGTCACGTTGCTGCTCACCCTTCTAGTGACCAATCATATCCTATTTACGTCGGTTAAGCCGGTGCGAGAGTTGTGAACTCTATACGATGATATTCAAGGATATGTCATATTCTGGTCTTGACCTGTGGCATGCGGCTGCGATGCCGGACAACGCACAGGCCCCTTAGAGGATGAGTCGGCGTTCGTTGCCGCTACGTTCGAGTTAACGAACTCCTAGAGTGTTTTGAGCATGGCTCAATGCACTGGTAGATAATGGCACTCACCTCCGACGTGGAACGTGAACTAGTGTGGGGCTGCCCCAGGGCGGCCCTAGATAGTAGAGTTTCTCTTGACTCGGCGTTCTGGTTCTGTAATACAGCTCTGGACAAGCTCTGCGCAGAAGGCTTTTTGCCTCTGGTGAAAACACTACCACAGTGCTTAGAGACAGACTAGAGAGAAGATTTCTTGTTAGGAGGATGGGAAGAAATCGCTGCCACCAAGCTTGGCGACAACTCACCAGTGAGCCTCCCAAAATGCACTCAGGCCTCAGGCGCAAGGCATTTTCAATATTGAGTTAGGTGATGCAGGGGTTTGTAATTGGGCTAGCTATAATGGGTTTGTGCCGCACAAATGTGAGATCAAAAATAAAATCATTGACAGTTAGGGGACTGAAGCCGATTTCGAACTTTACAGTATTCAGAAGGACATTTTAAAAGATTTATATGAACGATTTAATTGAACCGTTTATTAAGTTTGGGTCACCAATGAAAACAGCTTGGAGACCGGCCTAGTGGTTGTTGCAGCCTCAGGCACTACTGGTCAAGTGGGATCTCTGCCCTTTGTAATCAACTAGCAAACCTCCGACAACTACTTCTCTTGACACACTTCCCAGTATCAGGCCACAGAATGACCTCCAACCTCCTTTCTATACCCCGAGAGTAAGGATCATCGGGTTCCTTGATTCATTGTTCCCAAATCCCATGACACTCCTGCTTCATCTCATGCACTCCTCGCACATACCGCAAGAGCTTAGATTGTTCCACTTGCTCTTGAGACATTGTAAATCAGGAAAAGCTGACCACCCGATGTTCTAGGCTCCGCGAGCAAATATTCTCTTACCTCCTCCATCCGACCTCCACCACAGTCGTCTTCCCCAACGAAGATTCTCGCGAGCTCAAAATATTCGACCTCCGCTTCCTCCTTACCTGCTCCCAAATCCACGCTGAATCCCTCTCAGTTTTCCGCCATCAAAACACCTTCGTCCGCATATGTACTCCCTTTGCCGAAGCCGAAGACTGGGTCTCATTCCGTGGTGGCGTACCTGTCGTTCGCGTTCAAGGCGACGTCAATAAATTCAGTATACACCATCTGGAATGCAGAATCGACGCACCGAGGGCTGCAGAGCTCAACGCTCCACATGCCAGTAGCTTCATTATCTTGCTCAAGGACCTCGAGTCGTTTACACAGCATTGGTTTTACACAAATGTTACGAATCCTGGGCAGAATGGGCATCTGAGGCTGACGGTGAATATCAAGAACCCATACGCCGCTGCGTATGACAATGACGCCATATCGAAGCGGCTGCAGCGTCTGCTGTTAGAACCGTTTGGACACGTCAAGGGATTAATGCAATTTTCTATAATTGGCAATCATTTGTCGAGCATTGAAGAGAAGGTACGAGCAGAGCAGGCAGTACCCCATAAGACTGCAAGAGAATGTCTTGAGGAAACGACGAGATTGAAAGACAAAGGGAATGTCGCATTCAAGGAGAACAAGTGGGACGAGGCTCTGCGGCTGTACATCAATGCTTTTGCAGCCATGTTTATCGTCTGTAAAGGGAGGCAGAGGAGTGTCTGGGGTGATGCCTGGTTCCAGACGTACGTATCTGGCGGCCAATATGACGGGAAATTTGCGCTACAAGTGCGGATTATTCTAAGGATTAATCTTGTGGCCAATGTGGTAGCAACATACCTGAAGATGGAGGAGTATGAAGAGGCCAGGTTTTGGGGCATGAGGACTATTGACTTGCTCCGCGGCTCAACAGGTATGTCTATTTTCTTCGGCAACTGTTTTAATGAAGTGAAGTTAAACGCATCGTATATTTTATATCTCGCGCTTAACTATCAAGGAACTGAATTTTGCTTCACCTCCAACCTCTCTTGAAGCTGGAAAGAGAAGCTAACCTTGAAAATGTATAGGGCAGGATGATGCAGTCCTGCTAGACTTTCCTGGTTCTGAGAGCGCTGGAAAGATTTTCTTTCGGACGGGCATGGCGTGTATCGCGATGGGTGACAAAAGCGAAGCACGGAGGTTATTGAGAATTGCTGCTGCATATCGACCGACGGATGAGATGGTTCGGAACGCGCTAGCGTCTGTTGCTTTGCCACTTAGTTAAACCGGTGTATTCTGTTAAGAAAACCTATTAGCATTCTAATATAAATAAATATTCAGTTGGGCAAAACATTCGCCGTAAAAATGGAGTAAGTGCAACCGCATTTTCTTGATTAATTATTAAGTTCTAGCATTTTCCCTTATAACTAAAAGAAAAAGGAAACTGTAACTAAATAGGGTTCCGCATTATAGTGCGCAGATTGAATCAGGCAGGCTCAGGCTCTGCTCGGGCATGCTGTAACCCGAACTACTTTAGCTTAAAGTAAAAGTAAGGCATACACGCCATTTGGTAATATGTGCAGGCGTTGTACTTTAGAGGCAAGGACTTCGAAATATAGTCTTCCAAACCATGCACTCGTAATTGTAGTACTCCGAATACCAGAACAGACTTACCTTCCTATTTATAACTCGTACCACACCTTGAGTTCTTTGTTAGTCGGCATTGCTTGAAAATGGGGCTGCTTGAAAGTTGTCAGACTCGAGACGCTATGAATACAATTTATAGGAGTGATATAATTTGACAAGATGGTTTGATGTCGTGCACATATCACTCGTCCATCGATAGTTCTTCACGAAGGACACGTGATCGGTATTCCCCGCCCGCCACGAAGTGGCTGAGCTAGGTCCTTTTCTTTCCTTTTTTCTAGGTTGACGGCATATTACCCTCGTCAGGTCTTGCCCCCGATTACTTCCAAACCCAATCTGAATAACTATGTCTAGCTGGAGTTTGAGCACCTCGAAGCATTTCCAAAAGCCTCTTTGTCAACTATCCTTTGAATTCCTATGGACCTTCCCCTATCTCGTTCCCACCGGAACTCGGTTTGCCCACGAGCCAGCCTTACAACATCGCTCTCCAAAAGAGGTGTCATTACAACGTCTAAGAGCTCTATTACAGCAATTCTCTTCGTGAGTCTCCCTGGCTGTGTGTTATGGGTTGCTGAATCGAATGCTCGCCGCAGTAACAAAAGCTTTGAAGAAGGTCTGGTAATTAAGGAGCTCCAAAACGAGCTCGACGATCGAGACGATGGTTCTATTCTGAGGGAGATGCCTCTCCCGGAACAAACTTCATTTATCTACCCAAGCTTAACGCAAGACAATAAAACTCGACTACTCACGCTTGAGCCTGGATCGTTCAGCGATGAGCTCAAATGCAGATTGAAGAATGTGGATCAACCTCATGAGCATGATTACGAGGCCTTGTCTTACTTCTGGGGGAAAGAGCCTGGCACAATAACCGAGTTGAATTCTGGACAGCATATTTACATAACAGCGAATTGCGAGGCCGCTTTGAGGAGACTACGGCTTGAGAATCATAATCGCTTACTCTGGATTGATGCGATTTGTATCAACCAATCCGATACGGCCGAACGAAGCAGACAGGTCGAGATCATGCAAGAGATATATACGAGTGCGAAGCGAGTCATAATCTGGCTTGGCGAGGAGTCCGTTCCAGATTCCGTAGCACTCAAGACCTTGCATCAACTTAGTAGTCGAGTAAACATGGGGCAAGATCTACGGTCTTTAGTTCGCCTGGGCTGGTATCGAGACAAGAGGAGTGGCAAAATTCTCTCAGGTGGAGCTGATACCTCCATTATACATGAAAACGAATATGAGCATTTGGTAAACCTGCTTTCTCGACCATGGTTCCGTCGAACTTGGATCATCCAGGAGGTGGCCAGCGCCAAGGATGCGATAGTGATTTGCGGACGACAAAGCCTCGAATGGGAAGCACTAGCGGATGTTTATATGAGATTGGGAGACAACTTCCTACCTATTACCCAGGTTGGAGGCGAAGCCGCTCGCTACTCCTTGGAAAACATCTTTGCGATTGAAAATACGAGAAGATCTCGAGACGGTCCATTATTTATACCGCTCTTCCATGTACTTATTACGACAAGCTCTAGTCAATGCCAGGATCCAAGGGACAAGATTTTCGCAGTCAAAGGATTAGCAAGAGATTGGGCAGATAAGCGGGGCTTGGAGACGAACTATGAAGCAAGCTTCGAGACATTGTTTAGGAGCTTCGCTATCGCCGATGCAAATCGCAATACGAATCTACGCACCTTGTCATGCGCTTCTGGTCCAGAGCAGTCCAAACATACGAAATTGCCATCATGGGTTCCAGATTGGCGATACATAGACAATCCACACCCGTTCGTCAAATATAGCGATCGCACCAAGTTCTGCGCCTCGGGGGGTATGAAAGCGGAGGCATGGCACTCTCGTGACCAAAATGTCCTTCATGTCAAAGGAAAATGGGTCGATTCTGTCGCGATGCTTGGGGAAAAACCAAGAAAGTTCGCAAAGACAGCTGCTATTTTCGAAATAGACTCTAAGAAAGTCGCCGAGATCAAGGATTCGCACTTGTGGCTTCAAGAGTGCGAGGAGCTAGCTTCGAAGAGGGATGGAATCCTTACAGCGGAGAGACATGACGAATTGTGGCGAACCGTAACTTGTGGATTAACTGGTGACGGCTTCCCTGCACCAAACTACTATTCATGGTATTTCAAAAGATACACGAAGTTCATGGCTGACGCAGCAGCACGATTTACTGAATATCTCGAAGAATCTCAGACCTTACCGCAAGGCATACGAGGAGTAACAGAAGCTTCTCGATCTGAGAAGCACGGGATTATTGAAGCATCGATATCGCGTTGGTCTTCCCAGCGTCGTTTTTGTGTTACTCGAACTGGTGCTTTGGCCTGTGTACCCAAACTCTCTCGGTATGGGGATATTATCTGCGTTCTTCTTGGTGGTGAAGTCCCATACGTTCTCCGGCCAACAGGGGCCGGATCCTTCTGGGTGGTTGGTGAATGTTACGTGCATGGTATCATGCATGGTGAGAGTCTATCTGGTGATGCAGAGGTCACAGAGTTTCGATTGGTATAGATAAATACTTATGAACGTAAAGCTAGGTTGATACAGTAATAGAGGACAGTGATCGCGTTTGAAGCTCTGAAGAATTGCAGAATCGCAGAAATGGAGTAGGATATACGCAAGAAGTTGAAAGCCCACAGCAATTGGAAGCATGAAAGGCTAAAACAAACCCAGAAAAAGACTCTTTTTAGATTCCTTCACGAGATAGAGAGCGAAGGCGGAAATAATAGAGGCAAGGCAACTGTTCCGAAGAAGAAAGGGATATCGAGAAGGGCAAAAGGAACCATGGGAACAAAGCTATTAGTAAGCTTCCTTTCGGCCTCGAAACTATGGATAAAGTGGGATGAAGCGCAATGACATCACATATTCTTAAATACACGTGTGACAACAAGCCAAAGTAGTCGATAAGCAACAAATACTCGTTTGGTTCGTCCTATCAACGTCAACAGACATGGCAACTAGTGAGCAGTTCAAGGTCTTCCTGTTCAGCAAGACATCGGGGTATAGACATGCATCAATACCTGCCGGAATTCGCGCAATCGAAGAGCTAGGGTCGAAGACAGATCAGTTCAGTGTGGATACCTCCGAAGACGCATCCTTGATCACAATCACGAACTTGGCACAGTACGCTATCGTCGTGTTCCTTCAGACGAGCGGCGATTTCCTGAACGAAGAGCAACTAGCTGCCTTGCAAACATATGTGAGAAGCGGCAAAGGCTTCGTCGGCATCCATTGCGCAGCGGCTGGCTTGACGAACGTTCCATGGTACGGAGAGCTCGTAGGAGCCCACTTCACAGATCATCCGCAACCTCAGCAAGGCACTCTGAAAGTGGAGGACAGAGACCATTTTATCACCTCTCGTTTACCAGAGGATTGGCCGTGGTTCGACGAATGGTATAACTTCAGTTCCAATCCTCGTCAGAAGGTCGACGTCCTGCTTTCGATCAACGAGAAGGAGTACGAGGGGGGTAAACTAGGAGGGGACCATCCGCTTGCTTGGTGTCGGGAGTTTGAGGGTGGCAGATCGTTTTATACCTCCTTGGGTCATTTTGATGAAGCTTACGATGATACGATCTTCCTAAGTCATCTATTGAATGGGATTCTATGGGTGGCTAGAAAGGCTTAATGGCAATTGGTAGCAACCTAAACTTATTGTTGCCCAGACGGCATATATGGCAGACCATACCAACGTTTCATAGCAATAGGTACTTGAGTCCATGGGGTGATGTGCAGTAGCTATGAAATAATACGAGGCGATGTTTTGACTTGGAATGGACCCAGCAGCGTCTTTCAAGTCAGAATTTGAGGTATTGCAGGAGTCCGTGCAGCAGTTGAAATTTTCTAAAATAAGGCAAAGCCTGCAAAGGTTAGTCACGATGAGTAAAACGAAAATGTGATTACTAAGATGATTAAAGGTTGAGCCTGAAGATCTTCGGCCGACATTGTGACTATCGGTGTAATTTAGCCACTGCAGTCATCATTGGTTTTGTACGACACTGGGCTGTATATGATCTCGCTGTGCCCCACCCGTACTAGTCTACTTAGCTTACGACACATCAATATCTAGTCATGCATGGCTCAAAGTTCTGGACATATAGGGCTTCTTTGAATGCCCTCGTTAGGGCTTTGGCTCTTTCCGAAGCGGTCATTGCTGAACAGTATCCGCTTCCAACTGTGGACAAAGATTTAGTGATTTTGGGAGGAGGTGCTAGCGGCACATACGCAGCAGTCCGTCTCCGCGAGGATTATGGGAAAAGTATCTTGCTTATCGAGAAGGAGCCTGTCTTGGTAGGCATTTCGATTAAGACGGTGAGTGGTAAACATAGCTGACCATGTCCGCTGAACAGGGGGGTCACACCAACACCTACACCGACCCTGAAACCGGCGAAGCATTCAACTATGGAGTCCAATCCTATGTTGACTACAAAGGTGCCAAAGCTTTCTTCCAGCGCTTTGGGATCCCTCTGCAAACTGCCGTCGAATTTGGGTCCAATACGCTCAATGTTGATCCGAACACCGGCAAGCTTGTTCCTAATGTCACCGCTTCTCTACCGCTAAACAGTCCGCTTGGAATCGCCGCCCTACAAAGATACTACGACGTGATCGTGCCTTGGAACGACATTTTGCTTCCTGGATACTGGAATTTCCCTCCTGGAAATCAAATCCCACCAGATCTCCTTCTTCCCTTCTCGGACTTCGTTAAGAAATATAACTTGTCAGACATGGCATCCATCATTTCTGTCGTGTCTGGACAAGATGTTAACTCGCCTGACCCCACACTATTTGTGGTCAAGAACTTCGGCTCAACCATTGCAGAAGGCTTCCTCAACAATACCTTCTTCGACCCCGCCCCCTTTGACAATAGTTTGCTGTACGGAAATGCAACGCGGCTTTTGGGCAAAGACGTACTGCTCAATACCACTTTAATTGAAGCAAATCGAACTGATCACGGCATCAGTCTAGTTGTCGAGGACCCCCGAACCGGCGTGAGAACGTCCGTCAATGCAAAGCGCCTGCTCGTGGCCTCCGAACCATCAATCGATAACCTAGCACCGCTAGGCCTTGATGGGCAGGAAAAGGCAGTGTTTAGCACCTGGTCACGGGGATTTGGAACAGTATATACAGCTGTTCTGAAGACGAATTTCGTTCCGGACAATACCTCTGTATCTTTTGTAACTCCTGCCAATTCGACAAGTGCACCGAAAACATACAGCTTCAGCATTATGTGGAATGGGGCACCAGGTTACTTCTGGCTTATCTTCAGCTCTCAGAAGAACTTGACCGAGACCGAAGCAAAGGAGACAATACTTGGCCAGGTGAAAACGCTTTACGAGGGTGGCGCTTTTCCAGTCATCGGTGGCAGTACCCCGGATTCTGAAGTTGTCGCAATCTCCAGTCACTCCAGCGTCGGATGGGGCCAATCTGTGGAGCAGCTCAAAGCTGGGTTTATTCAGGATCTGTACGCTCTCCAGGGCCACAACAATACGTGGTACACAGGACTTCTCTGGTGCCCAGATTATTCGAGTCACGTTTGGGCTTTCACAGACACTGTCTTGCCAAGAATGTTGGAGGGTATTGATTAAGAAATGCAGCACGGCTCTGGGTTTGATTTTCCCTTTAATGTTTCTGTCAAGTTTCTTGCGAAAATGCTAAAGTGTAGGCGGCCGTACTAGCTAAGCTAAATATATGTTTCAAAACTTCGTTCTTGTGGCAGGAAAGCGCTTAAAAAAGGAATAAATGTTCAACTA
>Ga0302140_10009660_pt1 | contig 11963 bp, 13 predicted proteins | sample I_Bog_E1_1_FD_202095 | JGI IMG/M metagenome (GOLD analysis project Ga0302140, IMG submission 202095) | Peat permafrost microbial communities from Stordalen Mire near Abisko, Sweden - I_Bog_E1_1 | ecosystem: Environmental > Terrestrial > Soil > Wetlands > Peat | place: Sweden: Abisko, Stordalen...
ATCCACCATTTCGGTAGTATAATTCACAACAAGGAAGGATCATTCAAGGGCAGCATGAGATCAAATAGTTATTTATCTACCAATAGGGTACCTTCAAAAGTGCAATTCCTAAAGCTCCCTTCATGCTCTAGAATAATCACCGCCACCCAGGACTTGGAACTTCTCTTTGGGTCCTGAGGGCCAACGAAGCTTTTGTTTGGAATCCTTCAATTCATTTTCTTTTGCCCATTCTCGAATCGCCTCGAAGTCTCTGCAGGTATGGGTGACCTCCAACCTTGGCTTTGGGACCCGAACCGACGGTATCCACTGCCAGTAAATCGTAGCAACGTCGCCATGGCACATCAAAGATTCCCTAACCGTGTCGATGCAATGATCTTGAGTAATTATTTAGTCTTACCATAACGACATTTAAAGGTCAGAGTGCCTCACCATAGTGTCTTGCATCATTACCAGTGTAGTTCCTTTGCCCCTCTTTGGTATAGAAATCAGTGAACTGGTCCGGGAACCGAAGTGGAAACAAAGTTTTCCGGAGAGCATTCAGACAGTGGAGCTGATGGAAAACGTCAAGTTCGACAACATATGAGTCTAGCATATTTGGGATGGCGGTCGTGAAGTTAGGAAGCTTTGCAGCGTCAACGCCATTTATACGACTGATTCCGACTGCAGTTCTGTTATCACTATTGATCTGATAAAAGTTCCATGTTGGAGTAACATACATTCATACAGATCCTCCCATAGAGCATCAGTCTCTGCCGTCGGAAGTCCGTCTTCTTCCCTGCCCATGTAAGGGCTTCTATTCACAAAGTTCTCAGGAAACACTCTCGTCTCGTATTTGATCACATTTGACGCCGGTGCTTCAAATTTAGAGATTTTTAAATCGGGGTAACATGAAGCTAAGCTTGGGAGCGAACTTACAGTAGAACCCCAAACTTGGATCACGACAGCTGCTAAGGCAACTTCCTGAGATAAACATCCAAGTCGTAAGTACACCGATGACTAGGTAGAGTGATACAAAATGAATGAGGTGGTGGTCGCTCCCCTTCCACTTTGATTTCAGATTTGCTAACAACCAGACCGTCCAACCTTCTTTCTCTCGGAAGCTGCCTGTCAGTAAACCCTCCTCATCGAAACTCATATTGAATGCTTTGGGAGTGTCGCATCTGCTCTAAGAAATAAAACAACTTTTGATTAGAAATTTCGGTTCATGAGCAATTGAAAGAGAGGTCATGAGGAAAGTAACCTACAACCCAATGATGAAGTGCCACCAAGCGATCGGCACATCAATCACAAATCAGAAAAGTTCCATCTAGCCGCAAGGAAGATAGGAGTGTAGTCGTTCTCAATACCCTGTTATATGCCAAGGCGAAAGGATTACAGGCTGAAGTACAACAGCACAAGGAGAGAAATTACCAATGAAAAAGTCCGAAAGACATTTTCCAGGGGCTTGGTCCACAGTTTCATGGCACTAGAAAGGCTTCGGAGCTGAAAAGACTCCCCCGAGTTACAGCTGCTAGGGACCAATTGTTATGCTCTTGTTGTTGTGAAGGATTCCCGCCATGAAAGCACATGCATCTCCACAGTGAAAGCTCCGACGACTTGCTTAAGGCTGAGTAAATGTTGACCAATTACAATTTTTCCAGTGAATACGAGTCACCCTGGAGGATGCGACTACTGACGGCAAGACCGAATGCTAACAAACAAGCATTCCCAGCAAATTAGGCGTTTCCGACCTGTGAATAGAATTGGCAATCCTTCATATCTCTCTTCTCTTGTGTCCAAAATCCTCGATCCCTTTCCCAGTATGCAGACTCACACGCGCATCTGTGGTGCTTCGCATTCAATCATCTACCAGTAATGGATGCACAGAGAGTTTCAATGTTGATGTTCGGTGGTTTTAATGTGTTGATGTGGCAGAGTTCCTTTGGCTGTCCTGGCTTAGCAAGTTGCTGCCGTATCATTTCGTGGTCGCACACCTTGATTATCCGATAGGTCCCAGCGTCCGGTACATCAAGTGAAGCCGGTGATCTACAGAACACTTATGGCATTGGTTCAATGTGGTCGAAATCGTTACAAAGGCGTGAAGCAAAGGGACGCGACTTGGCGAATTTCGCGGGCTCGCTTTAGCTGGTTCAGCAACGGCGACCCCTTTTCTCCTCCGCGTCGCGAATTCACCAGTCGGATCGGAAGCCACATATGTTGCAAGAGATCGCAATAGCTTCTGTGATTAATCATAATACAATGAGAACGAAATCCGCGGGGTGGCTTGGATGAAGGGCGCCTCCCTGGGTGTTCCTCACCGAGCTGCTTCCACGATGCACGAAACCACCTCCTACAACTACACAGCGTCAGAGTGCGGCCCAAACCCTTCAGCAATGGGCCCAAGAGTAGCTCTACAGAGCAATAATCCGCGAGTTTTGCAAATTAAATAAATCCCTCACTTGCGCATCTTGGTGATCGGGAAGGGCATCAGGTCCCTGGGTAAATCCACCACGTGATCCGTATTTACCCGGACCGCAACATCTGATCGCCTCCTTTTTCTTTCGAAAGTCACATCATTAATCATGTACCACGCCACTCTGAAATTTCTTGCCAAACGAGATGATTTCTATAAGAGCTGCCATCCGCCCGGGAACACTCAACCAAACATCTTGAATCGAACAAATCATGCCAAACCTCACGCTCACGCTAAACAATGGAACGAAAATGCCCCTTGTGGGCCACGGCCTTTGGAAAATACCCAACGAAAAGACTGCAGATCATGTATACAATGCCATCAAGGCTGGGTATCGTCTATTCGACGGCGCTTGTGGTAAGTTATCGTCTCGGACGATGAAAACCATACTGACGCTTCAGATTATGGAAACGAAGTAGAAGCTGGCGAGGGAGTTGCAAGAGCAATCAAAGATGGCCTTGTTAAGCGCGAAGAATTATTCATTGTTTCCAAATTATGGAATACCTTCCACGAAAAAGAACGCGTAGAAGAAGCATGCTTGAAATCTTTGACGGATTGGGGCCTGGATTACCTCGACCTGTATATCATGCATTTCCGTGAGTTCTCCTCTTTGCATTTAAGGACTACCTAACCCCTCCAGCAATTGCTCTCAAATACGTATCACCCGCTGTTCGCTACCCCCCTGGATGGTACGATGACGGCGTGACGCCAACGGACATCAAAACATCAGACGCCACAATCAGAGAAACATGGGAAGATATGGAGAACCTAGTTGATATCGGGCTTGTCAAATCACTCGGAATCAGTAACTTCAACGTCTGCGTGATTCTGGATCTCCTCAGATATGCCCGTATCCGGCCTGCCACTCTTCAAATCGAGCACCACCCGTACCTCGTGCAGAAGCCTCTCGTCGACTTTGCAAAGAAAGAAGGCATTACTGTTACTGCTTACAGCAGCTTCGGCCCAACAGGATATGTTGAGATGGACCTCGATCATGCAGTACAGGCACCTCACCTCTTTCAACATCCGGTGATTGGCCAGATTGCCAAGTCCCATGGGAAGTCTGCCCCTCAGGTGTTGCTGAGATGGTCTACCCAACAAGACATTGCCGTCATTCCAAAGAGCGATACACTTATAATGCTGTTGGAGAACTTGGATGCGAAAGGCTTTGATCTGACTGAGGAAGAGATCAAGAAAATAAATGGACTGAACCAGAATCTAAGGTTCAATGACCCTCTTATGGTAAGTCTTACAGCGTTCATGTGAATTTCGCTGACAAACTTCTTAGTATTTTGGCTGCCTCCCGATCTTCAATTAATTTCAGTTACCTAGAGAATAGCTTCAATCAACATGACATATTATCTTTCCCTTCGATTGATTGCCTTCCATCAGCTCATGTGCAGCCTGGATATCTTTCCATGAGAACTCTTTCTCAATCGGAACTTGAAACGTGCCGTCAATGAACTTGGGCAAAGCAAATTCGACTAAAAGATCTCGCAACCTGCTTTGATAGTCCAGTTGACGACTTCTCAATCTGCTTCCCTCCCAGCGAATTCGCTTGTTCTCGAGAAGACCAACGTCCAGCCCTGCAGCAAGTTTTGAGCCGCTGAGACTAGCCAACTGAACTATCCTGCCATCGAGAGCAGCTGCCTCAAAGTTTCCCTGAGAGTAATCCTTCCCAATGAAATCAACGATCACATCAACGCCGTGCCCGTTCGTCGCTTCCTGAATCCCTTTCACCCAATCATCGTTGTGGTAATTGAATCCAGCTGTAGCTCCAAGTTCCTGGCAGAATTCAACCTTCGGATCCGATCCAGCTGTAACAAATATCTTTCCTGCTCCGGCTGCTTTGGCTAGTTGTATGCCAGCAATCGAGACGGCAGAAGCACCAGCGTGCCACAGAACATTGTCACCTGGTTTGAAGCAACCCACAAGATGCAAAGCTTGAGTTGCTGTTATCCAAGTCTAACTTCGTCAGTCATTACATCAAGGAACACGGGGATAATCACTTCAGGGATGCCTGCCCCTACCGTCCACGAAATCTCTTTCGGCTTGTGAATCAGCATCTTCGTTGAAGAGGTCAGGTACTCAGCATATGCGCCTGCTTTTTTTTTTTAGCAAAGATCACAGGATTGAACCATTTTCCTACCGCCATATGCCAAACCAAACACCTCATCGCCTATTTTGAAGTTGCCGGTGTCTCCTTCGCCTAATTCTTCAACCCAGCCCGAGAACTCGACGCCCAGTGTCTTCCCTGCTTGAGGTGGGACGTTGTATTTCCCTTCTCGTTGCATCAAATCCATTCTGTTTAGTCCAAAGGAATGAATTTTGATGAGTGCTTGAGACTCTGCCGGATGAGGCTTTGGAGTTTCCGTGTTGATGAATAGACTTGAAATTGGCCCAGCGCCATTCCGGATATCTGGAACATTTAGATCAGAGGATTTTCACAAGCTAATTAGCTTTCGAAGTCTTACCAACTGCTCGCATGTTTGAAGGCATCTCACTTCATCCAGGACTGTTTATTTATTGGAATATGGTCCATGAGATGAGGCAATGAAGTTCGACTGAGTATTTATACAACTGTCCTTCGAAAACTCCGCCCAATTGGGATCCCAACGTCATTGAGAAGCAAGACAACTCTGTTCGATCCATATCTGTGCCACATTCCGCAAAGGTTCTGACACCGCATAAAACTCGGTGTCGCTGCGTCATTGGTACCATCTAGATTTGAGGGCTGCAAGATGATGAATAAGATGCTCATGTATTGATTGGACAGCTCACCGAATCATGCAACCAGATGGGTCGGAACTAAATCCGCACCACAATCCTCCAATTCTGATTCGTCAGTATATTCTCCCATTGAATGTCTCCGGAATTAAACCCTGTTCATGGCAGCTTCGGACTTTAGGCAATTAAAGAGCGCGACTTATTAGGAAATATATGTACAGTCAGCATTGGCTTTTCATCGGTCTCCTCCTGTCTCGGGATATAAAGCAAGGGGGCTTTAACCTTGAACTTGCCAATATCGTCCTCAAAGTCTTCTCAATGGCGAAAAGAATACTCCTTACCGGGGCCAATGGCTTCGTCGGCTCACACATCCTCGACCAACTTCTTTCCCTCGGCCACTCAGTGCGAAGCATTGTCCGCAGCGAAGCCAAAGCACAGCAAGTACTCCTCGACTTCCCAAGTCATGGCTCAAAACTCGATTTCGGGATTGTTCCAGACATAACTGCTCCAGGAGCATTCGACGAGGTGGTTCGATCGACCCCACCTTTTGATACCGTCATTCACACCGCGTCTCCCTTTTTGTACCGAGTGATATCTGATAACCGAGAGTTCCTCGATCCTGCAATCAAGGGGACTCTGGAAGTCTTGAAGTCAATCAAGTCAAATGCACCGACCGTAAAGAGAGTTGTGATCACCAGTAGCTGTGCTGCAGTAATCAACTTCGCAGCACCTACCAATACGACCCCTCAGAAAGTCTATACCGAGGAAGACTGGAACCCGACGACTTGGGACGGTGCTTTGACTGGAACACCCAACAATGCTTATCAAGCAAGTAAAAAGTTTGCTGAGCTTTCGGGTATGTCAATGAAGTGGTGAAGTGTTCTCGTGCTGACCAAGATAGCGTGGGACTTCATTGAAAAGGAGAAACCAAACTTTGATTTGGTGACCCTGGCGCCTCCCATGGTCTATGGGCCCCTTCGTCACTCTATAAAGAGCGTCAAGGAACTCAATCAATCAAACTCGCGCATCTATGATCTATTCGTCAACTCGAAGAAGGACGCCGATGAACCTCCGAATGGTCTGCACACTTATGTGGACGTGAGGGTAAGTAATTCCATCAAATTATATGCTACGAGACTGATCAATCCGTAGGACATTGCAACGGCCCATATCAAAGCAGCTACTCTGCCCGAGGCCGCAGGGCAAAGGTTTGTCATCTGTGCTGGGCAGGTTTCATCTCAGCAAATATCTGATATGCTGAGGAAGAGCATCCCAAATCTGGCAGACCGGACCCCCGAAGGAACTCCAGGCAAAGATGGTCTAGGGGAAAATGCATTTGATTGTAGCAGTGACAAGGCAAAGAATCTTCTCGGATTGACCTTTAGAAGCAAGGAAGAGACTTTTGTAGAGCTGGCAAAGCAGTTGCTTCAGATTGAGAAGCAGTCAGAGGTATGAAGTTTGGAGGATTTTGACTTGAGATGAGAATAACCGTTATTGCGCGGGTACAGTGAAGGACTGGAACATTAGAAACACAGGGAATTTTATTTTGTCAATCCAATCTCCGTCGTTTTAACTTTGCCAAGTCCGTATCCCACTTCGCCAAGTAAGCATATATCAAGAGTCTTGGGACCAAGCCATCAGGAAACCTACACCTCCCTGGCCAAGAGTCGCTCGGAGATCTGAGACAACACTGTTTTGGAACAACCTCGGGTGGAATTCGCCCAGGTAGTGGATTCCGCAGCCTTCTAACAATTTTGACTGAAGATGAAAAGGGTTGGCCCACAAGTCTCGTACAACCTGACACTTCAACGCTCAAACAAAGCTGACTATGTACAAGAGAATGATTCGTCCTATCATGCCAAGTTTTATTCTATGCTCTTGCCCTCTGCGACAGAAGTCTTCACGTGAACCCCAGTCTGCACCAGTCATTTCAATGATTCCGTCGAGACTAGCATAGGGGAACTGGCCCCCTACACAGACGAAAATTAGTTGGATAGATGAACATTAATCTACACGATGGGATGCCAATGCTGTTCCCAGCACAAACAGCTCCTAGCAGTGGCTGGCCTTCATCTCCATCACACGTTTTCTGGGAGCTAGTCGAGACTGTCCTACACGATTTCACGAGAGACCTCGATATCCCGATGAAATGAAGGACTATTCAAGTAAAGTAACTCAGAGATCGAGCATGCCATGTCTTCGTGCCGAAGCCGGACCGACGACACTGCCAAAAGCCTCTCAAGATTACTACAAAAGGAGCACATTTCCACTCAAACATCGCCTTCTTGCCAACCACCACTCACTTCATCACACTCGTTTCTAGATCTTGTATCATACACATTCTTTTGAATACCTTCAAAATTCAACTCCAGTGCTCAACCATCGCAGCCATCTTGGCCACTCTCTCCGCTGCTCAAACGCTGAACACTCCAACACGAGTTGGGAGTATCGTCTCACTCTCTTCAACCAGTTCAATCTCCGGATCTAAAGACATGGGAAACAACGAATTCGACCGTGGACGTGCATGTGATAGCGATGAAGACACGGGAAGTGACAGTGCCGTGTTCATTCTCAAGCATGGTGCCACTCTTTCCAATGTCATCATCGGCGCCAACCAACTCGAAGGTGTTCACTGTGAAGGAGCTTGTACATTGAAGAACGTTTGGTTCCGAGACGTTTGCGAGGGTAAGTTCTTAGGAAACCTTTCTGATCTATCACTGACTTCATCAGATGCTATCATACTTAAGGGAATTGGAAGCGTTCTCGTTCAAAGGGTTGGTGCATAGAACGCGAAGGACAAAGTTGTCCAGCACAACGGAAAAGGTACCGTCACCATCAAGGACTACACTGTCGTCAACGTTGGCAAGCTTTTGCGCAGCTGGTAACTGCAGCAAGAACGGTGGTCCTCGAAGGTTTCTAATGTCAAGGCCAATGGTGTAAGTGCTGACTTGATGGGCATCAACTCGAACGATAGTGATGTAGCAACCATCTCAGGTTCCTGCGGGAAGGGCGTCAAGAAGATCTGCCAGGAGTTCAAGGGTATCTTGAGGAGTGCTGCTGGAGAATCATCAAAGCTGAGCACAACAGCGAACTGCCAGGGCGCTTAGGCAAACTTGAAGGCGCTTCCAACGTGCTAAATCACGTGTGCATTGTGCGATTGAGACAAGAGACGAGAAATACGTTAGGTGCTTGTCGGATGCTGTTGTGCTTCTCTATATCCTTGGCTGCAAGTTCAAAGATCTTCCAACTTTGGTCTCTCACTTGAGAGACATCTATGGCTGTACATGTCCATGCTTCTCAGCAGACGCATTGCGATTCAATTGTGATGAGCTTTGGTTGATAGTATACTTTGCTTCAATTCACAGAGACCATAATTTTTGTTCAGTCCCTTTTGTTCAGTCCCGTGTACTCAATAAACAAGTCTCGAACTAAAACTCATATGGTATCTCATTGCTTAACAAGCTCCAACAACCCAATCAATATTAAATTTAGAGGAATAGATCCCTCCTAATCATTCAACAAGATTCAGTCCTGTACGAATCAAACGTGATGGATGGCCGCGTCGCTCTAGCAGCAATGTTTGCAGCATTCGAAAGCGCAAATTGCCTCGCAGCTATCAAAGATAAGCCGGTGTGCCAAATTCATCTCGTTCGGGAAAAAATGGATCATGGGATGAGGAAAACAGATATCATAGGAAGCATAATTACGTACCAGTCTCCAACGGCTCCACCTCCGCGCATGCTCACTTCTGGGTCAGCTTCCATGGTGTCGCTTGGTTTCTGGTTGGATTCATCAACATCAATCTACTTTCCGAGGAAATACAACAATCACTTCTATGACGAATTTGAAAGGCTTGATGGGAGGGGTTTCGTACTGGCTGAGAATCGACAACTTCCTTCTGAGCACTTTGAACAGTCATGTCCTGAGCCTGTGGCTGCTGAGTAATTTCTCTGCTTGGAGACATAGCGTAGGATATTGCAAATGTTTATTGGAAATATATATGAGTTTAGTGAAATGGAAATTTGATGATTGTGGAAGGAAGACGTCAAGAATTGGCAGCGGGGAGTACTTAAGCGTGGGTGCGGGCCAAGAAAAGCTTGTTTTTCTGGGGATTTGTACCCCTGAACGCCGTGCGTCATGGCCAGGTACGTTGCACCGTCTAGACCGCCCGAGCCTTGGAACCTGTTTCGAGGCTCCACTTGCGAGGTGGCTCCATCATATCACAAAGGTAATTGGCCAAGAGCAGACAGGGAATCAGGTGCTTTGCTCGCATTGGTATCTTCCGAGCCTCCTGCAGGAGTGTTGCAGTTGAGTTGTCGCTCACCCCGAGGGCCTCAAGTAATCCTTCGTAGTGGTCGCAGTGCCTCAATCCCTTCAGGTGCGGGGCTTGCCGCAGCCTCGCCCTTCTGAAGTACCCTCCGCCGACTCGCAGTGCCCGCGCCTTTTCGAATCAAATGATATTTTCTCTTCTACAAAAACGAGAGAATGATCAGATCTTCCCACGTGTAATTTATCCCCTTTTATGCTTCACTCCGTCTGGCGAATAAATGCTCAGTAAGTGAGTAGTTAGTACTGTACCCGACTCTGGCAACATCCCGACTGTCATACCCAAGGCCTACTTAAGCTTGGATTGGCGAGCGATTTGCGACAGAAAAGTAGCTTCACTAAGGGAAAGATTGTTGAGAACGAGAAAGTGTTTGGACTCGGGAAAGCTGGGATAGGACGAGCCTGCAGGAAAGGGCGGTTTTATGATCGAGCACGCGGGGCCACCTCGTTGCATCACTATTTGGACTCCTCAAGGCTTTAAATGTTCCAGATGCGACAACTTGGAGGCGTTGCACACGAGATCCTTGTCTTCCGAGCGAACCAACACCCACTGTAGAAAACCCACCCTGCTGCGCATTGGCCTGTGACAGGCTGACCTGGAGAGGCGAGAAAAAGCAGCCTTGCCGCCATCTTAAAGACTCTATATTTAACCATTGGATCAAAACCTGAAACATGCCCCAACAATTCAGATAAAGTTGAGAGGGCTACATTGAAGGCTACATTTCGCAACAACTCCAAATCATCCTTATTGTAATATACCCACTTAATGCCTCCTCGAGCTAGTCTACCGGTCAGTGTACGTTCCAAGGGTCAAGACAGGGAGGAACATGATCTTAGAACAGCGCCAACGACCGAGTGGATCTATGCCTTACGAACAGCAATCGGCACAATACGCACCTTTCAGCGTTTGGACATCTGGCTTAAACATGTCACAACGATTGGGTGAGTTGAATATTCTTTCTGGGTGTCAAATTCACAAATTGATTTTGATTTGCTGCGCTCTAGGAAGAAAAGAACGAAGATTTACCGCCAGGTATATACAAAGTGCCCGATCATCTCAGTAGATTGCCTTGTTCACACTAGGCAGAAAAGAACCGCGGAATACAGAATCGAACTTCATCGTCAGGATAATGAACCAGTGAACACGATGATACCTTTGAAGTCAGAAGAGCTGCTGTACTATGTTTTCATACAGAGGCGGTTGGCCTAACATCGTCACAGGCGCTTGCCACCCTATAAATATTCAGACCTTCCAAAGAAAGATATGATACGCTTGATTGATCTCTACCCCGGAGCGCCGAATGACATTATTGAATGCAATATATCTGCATATTCTCTCGATGACTTGCCTGCCTATGAGGCACTTTCATATACCTGGGGCAAAGGCGCATCACGTTTGATAGTTTGCAATGGTCAGTCGATTTCGGCCCAAGAGAACTTAGAAGCGGCACTTCGGCGCTTGCAATATTCTTCTTCGGCTCGTCTTCTCTGGATAGACGCAGTGTGTATCAACCAGAAAAACACTTCAGAGAGAAATTCGCAAGTACAGCAAATGCGGATTATTTATCAAATGGCTCAAAACGGTGTAATCTGGCAGGGAGAAAGTTCCAAGACTAGCTCAATGGGATTTAGCTTACTTAGAGATATTATCCTAGCAGCCAAAGCAGAGACGGGTTTTAGCGTGCAGGATCCAACAAAGCCAGGGGAGTTATCACAGAATGGTCTTCCGGACCGATCGAGTCCAAAGTGGCGCGCACTCAGCGCGATCTTCTGGCGTGAGTGGTTTACAAGGGTCTGGATTATACAGGAGGTCTTAGTCAGTCAAAGTGCAGTCGTGGTCTGTGGAGTCGATTCTTGCTCGTGGTCTGACATGGCTAGAGCTGCGAGATACATCTCGGATCATTCACTGGAAGCGGTCACCGATGTGGACCCAAAATTAGTACTGAAATTAGCCAATTTCTGTTCGAGGAGTAACTCCAAACCTCACTTACTCCATCTCTTATCTGAAGCACGGAGCAGCTATGCCACTGATGATAAAGACAAGGTCTACGCCGTTCTTGGTCTTGCCTCGGACGTGGACACCCTTTCTTTGTGCTCGGATTATTCCAAAGATGTTTCCGAGCTCCACATCACAATGGTTCGATCCTGGATTCAAAGAGATCGAAATTTTGACATTCTGAGCGCTGTTGAAGATCACAGATATCGCATTAGGCCAGGCCTTCCGCACTGGGCACCGGACTAGGAGGTCCATGTTCCTTCTTCTCCATTCTCGGCGCATCCTGACTTCACTTGCATGCGCGCAGCTGGCGATTCGAAGGCAATGTGTACTTTTGGATCCGACAATAAGACGATGAATGCCAACGGACGGATTATAGACTCTCTCCACTATGTCGGTATCACTTTCGAGGAATATATCCCGGCATCTGGAACCATATTACAAGGAAGCCATTTCATAGAC
>Ga0302140_10009662_pt1 | contig 11961 bp, 8 predicted proteins | sample I_Bog_E1_1_FD_202095 | JGI IMG/M metagenome (GOLD analysis project Ga0302140, IMG submission 202095) | Peat permafrost microbial communities from Stordalen Mire near Abisko, Sweden - I_Bog_E1_1 | ecosystem: Environmental > Terrestrial > Soil > Wetlands > Peat | place: Sweden: Abisko, Stordalen...
TATTATCCCCCGTGCCGGTCCGCGGATAGCATTCAAAAGTGAAAACAGTTGCAACGCCCGCAGCAACGACTTGCTGTAAGTCACCGGCGAGTACAGCAACGTGTGTGGCGTTGTAGTTCCAGTCAGATCCGTAGTTCTATATGATTATTAGAACCATTACAATTCAAAAGTATCAAACTACCCTATAGAAGAGAGCCCAGAAATGTAAAGGGGGAAGGGATAGAGTGCACTTACCGCGGCACCTTTTATCATCGGACCACGCCACTGCGTCCACGAGTTGACCAAGTATGTGCTGTTAACCATCTGTGCCGTCGCCATAGCTACCTCGGGCATGCCGGCGTACGTGAAAGGGATCCAGAGATCGTTTTGGGCTGTAGCGTTAGTGATGGTCAAGTTGGTGATAGCCAGTGACGGCTTGGACCAGAGATAGGCTGGGATGCGCAGGTCGGCAGCGTCTTGGTTGAAATGGAAGACCATGTTCGCCTTCAGGCCTGGGTGGGCACCACTGGGGAAGAGCGAGGACATAAAGCTCTTGGTGAACGTAATGTTCTGGTTGTTCGTTGTATAATCAACGCCCTTGCGTAGCGTCGGCTGGCACGGCCCGTCGCTGCAGCTGATCGATGTGAGCGACTTATTGTTCCATAGGAATGCGAGGTTTGTGTCCTGGACTGGGTCGCCGAGCTTTTGAAACAGCTGCGCTGACGACCAGTAACTCGGGTCGTTGCCGTTCTCAGTTGAATCGGGAAGAGCATTATGCACGCCCCTAGCCGCGTGGATAATGATGTCTAGAGATGTCTCGTCTCCATGTGCTGTGTTATTCGGGGCAAAAGTACCGCTTGCGTCCCAGAGCATCACCGACGTGGTTGAGTTGTAGGCGCTGTTGACGACAAAGTCGTAGTACTTCCAACGTGCTGCTGCTTCGGTCTGATCGGTGCCGATGCCGAATTCGCCGATTATAATGGGCACGTTGGTGAAATTGGTGCGGCCCCAGTGGATGTTGTTGTACATGTCCTCTTTGTCGGCATCGCTGCCCCAGAGCGTGTCACCGAAAGCGGCTGCTGTGAAAGACCCTGACCAGAGTATTATGTCAACGTTGCCATCCACGACCTAAAGTCTGACAAGTTGAGCTAGGAAGGGAGAGATGGACTTACAAGGCCCGTACATGTGCCAGGTGAGCGCCCATGGATTTGTCATATTGGGAGGCAGTTGTAGGTACTGAGTAGCCGTCGTATAGCCATCACTCAAGCCACACAAAACCACCACGCGGTCTTTGTTAAAACCTCCGGCATCGCTGATCGCCTTTACCATGTTGGCGTGAAGGCTGTTCAGAAATGCGCCATCCTCGGCTTTCGAGGTATCTCCCGAGGGTTCATTTACCGTCTCGAATGCAAGCAAGCTCGACTTGCACCCAAGCGTGGTCCCAATTTGGAACCATAGTCGATAGAACTTGGCCAGCGTCTCAGTTCGGTTGAACCCAGTTGCGTCGGGGTTCAGCCAGGACCACGAGTCATGATGAGCATTCACAATAGCATACAGGTCGTTCGTAATAGCATAGTCAACCACGTCGGATACGCGCTGTAGCCATGCTGGATCGATGGTGTAGTTACGATCATCAGCTATAAAGTGATCCGCCCAAGTCACTAGTTAAGGAAATGTATTAGCACAGTGCGCAGCAAAGCACGATCGGTTCTTGCCCACCTGGAATTCGAATGCCTTTGAAGCCGCGGTTCTTTGCATTTGTGAAGGTTTGGTTCGTTAGCAGCGGTTGACCCCACGACGTCTCCGTAGGCATCGCGTCAAGCGTGTTTCCCGCATTCCAGCCAGGATTGAGACCCGCCGAAAAGTCCCAAGCCGAGATTTTCTTAAAGGAACCAGGGCATGTGAGCTGGGCTACTGCCGTGGCCACCAAAGCAAGGGATGGGAGAACTTTGAACATTTTCACTGAAGTAAGAAAGAGTGAGGTGAGAAGCCCTCTCTATCGGCAACGAATGTCGACCATGAATCTGAGGGGCTATCTCTCTTATATGGGTGTGTAAAGTAGCCATGGGGAAAATGCTGTGGATCTTCTTACAGAAGAAGACCTGCTAATTAAACTTATTCCTCCGCGACCCGGAAAAGGAAGAAGTCTTGCCATAATCTTCAGAAGCACGAGACGAGAACGAGATAGGTGCATGATGAGCCTTCACGGAACGGAACGCGTGCCTTTCCGAATATCATAGAATTTTATAGCACGTAGCCTATAGGGTTTTTGTGGGCAATGAAAGTTATGTTTCGCGACTGAAATGAGGTTTCCATTGAGAGATGGCCGGCGAGGAACTCCGTCCTGGCTAATCCAGCGCTTTAGCCTACCAAATCTGGCTGCGTATAAATAGAAATATACTTATCTTGTACTCTTTTCTCCCCAAGAATAATTGTTAGCGCATGGATTTTGGGTATTGGTATTGGTGCGCGTAGAAATCCAGGGCGTTTAATCAATGAGGAAGTACCTACCTTAACACAATACCTGCACGTGATTTGAACGGCTGCACCCTTCTGGAAACCTTCGGTGCTTTAGTTGTTCCTACGACTCCTTACAACAACATGCATTACATCCCCAAGTCGGCCCGACAGACAGAGTTTTGCCTTGTCTTAGGTCGGCATGAAAGCAGTGTCTTTGCGTGCCCCATGATTCGTTCCCCGATATGCGGGGTACGAACGCCACACTCGATCGCGGGGTTGTCCTCGCTGAATCCTCCCCTTGCTTCTTCTCGTCCATGCCTCGCATCGTCCATTTGTTGAGGAGTTGCTTTTTTCTATGTACCGCAATGATGGGCATTTTTCATTCTGTGTGAGGGAATTTGGAAGCAAGGAGGATGTAAGGGGAGATCTAAGGAGGCAGGGAAGGAGAAAGCCCAAGTGAAAAGTTTGCTAGTCAGTCAAATCCCGACCGACGAAGGGAGGAGGGTCAAAGCAGCGCCCTTTCTGCTTAAAACGAGTAAACTTGCCGAGCCTTGTCTGGAGACGGCACGTGAGTAATAGAATAGACAAATGAGAGAGCAGAAAAAAAGAAATCTCAGTTCAACCCTCCCTCGAAGGGAAGAGGCCGTGGGCGTCTGACTCGCTGCATCACCACGTCATTGGATGGCAGGGGTGCCGCTTTGCCGATCGGCGCTCCTTCGCGACCCGCAACGTGAATGGTTCCCACACCAAAACTCGGCCTTTGCTTGTTTCGCAGCACTAATGGCCTTTCGTCGGGTCTGGGGCACGGCAGGGGATGGCGCGCGCTCGGGAAAGGGTTGGGGTGCGCTGCGGCCAGGGTAGGTCATAGGGGAGGGGAGGGAAGACTCTTCTTTGTATCAGAGAAGAGGAGGACGGACACACTTCACACGAGACGACGCTTCGAAACGACACGAGACGACTCGACTCGATACGCTTCCTTTTGGGTGGGGGATTGCAGATTGGATTGTTTAAGGATAGACCAGGCACACAACAGTCGGACGAACAACAGGCTCGAGTCGAGGCGGCGATTCATACACGAACTGCGCGGTTGGCGCTGAGAGGCAGAAGAGCACAATTGTCTGGCGCAGAGGATGGATACTTGGACTCGACGACAGCCATGACATAGCTTGCTCTGAGAAAGAGAATTGGATCCGATGGCTGATCTCGGCGGACACCACTCGCGCGGCCAGGCTGTGTTCGTGGTCACTACCACCACGTTCGTGCTGGCTTCATGCTTTGTCGCTGCGAGAATTGTGTCGAGATTTGCGATCCTGAGGAGTCGCACCGCAGATGATTGGTTTATGATTGTTGCTTGGGTGAGTATTCTATCTTCAATGGTGTGGGATTGCGCTGATGTGTGGGCGTGACAGTTCATTGCTTTTGGACTGTCGTTCGCAATTGATTATGGGACGTCGAAAGGGTTGGGGAGACATGATGTTGATATACCGACACACTGGCTTCCTGCTCTGCGGCGGAGCGAATATGCTTTTACGATTCTATATGTAAGTCTCTGTCCCGCAAGCAATTGAGTTGTCAATTGACAAAATCAGAACCCCGCCTTGATGGCAACCAAAACTTCGATCCTCATCTTCTACCTACGCCTGTCTCGCAACACCCAGAAGATCCTCCGCATTGCGTCTTACGTTACATTGGCAATTGTCAACATTGCTGGTGTCGTCCTCACTTTCCTGAACGCCTTTCAATGCAGTCCCGTCAGTGCTGCGTACGACCCGACACAGACGAACAGCAACAGTACCTGCATATCGATCGTCACACTATACCTATGTTCTGCGCCAGTCAACATTATTACCGATCTTGCGATCTTGGTTCTGCCCATTCCGGTCCTGACAGGCATGCGATTGCCACAGCGGCAGAAGACAGTTCTAGTTGTGACGTTTGCGTTGGGTATTTTCGTCACGATTGTGGACGTGGTGAGAATATACTATCTCCAGCAAGCGGCTGATAATGCCGCAATCGCTCAAACGAGACTTGGGAGTGGTACGGATTTCGCGTACAATGCCAGTATTGCTTTAATGTGGTCTGCTGTCGAGGTCAACATCGGGATCATTTGCGCCTGTATCCCCACTTTGAAACCATTGATCAAGCGGATACTGCCTTCCATGATCACGGATCGCACGAGGAATGGGTCTGGGACGGACAAGGAAGCATCGTTCTCATCTCAGGCTCGGAATAATAGTAATGAAGTACCTCATCGAATGGAATCGATCGAAATTCCAACTGGAGTTCAGCCTTTACCGCAAGCTCAGGTTGGAGGGGATACTGAACAACAGATGAGCATGATGGACTTTCTGACGACACCCGCTGATATGGAGCGAAAGAAGCAGCCCCAAGACATGGACATGATGGACTTCCTCACCACACCAGATATGGATATCAGCATGATCAACCGCTCTCAGACGCATCCTACTATCAATCGGACAGCGACAGCAGCAACGTCAGCTACTGACAATACTGTCTACTTTGGCTTTGTGAACATGAGGAGACCACGGAGCATGCTCAGAACAAAGGGCATGGAATCTTTTAGATACTGTGCCATGGTCACGATCCTGTTCTTTCTGTGGGGATTTTCTTACGGATTATTGAATACTTTGAACTTCCAGATCAGCAAGATCGCAAACCAGAGCACGAGTCAAACTTTGGGCTTGACAACGGCGTATTTTGGAGCATATTTCTTTGGTGCTCTCACCATTGGACAGCTGGCTCTTCGTGGTTGGGGCTTCAAAGCAACATTTATCTGCGGTCTCTGCATCTACGGCACTGGCACCTTGATGTTCTGGCCATCGGCAGTCTTGACTTCCTTCCCGGGCTTCATCATCTCCAATTTCGTTGTAGGATTTGGCCTCTCCGTTCTCGAGACAGCAGCAAACCCCTTCCTGGCTCTCTGCGGACCCAGCGAATATGCTGAGTTCCGCCTCCTCCTTGCTCAAGGCGTACAAGCAGTTTCGAGCATCTTATCCCAACTCCTCGCAGAGAAAGTGCTCTTCTCAAGCGTGGCTTCCAACCCCTCCTTGATCGACGTTCAGTGGACTTACCTAGCTGTTGCACTCTTCACCGTCATCCTCGCCCTCTTCTTCTACTACATGCCGCTCCCAGAGGCCAGCGACACAGATCTCCAACAGCAATCCGAAGACCTTGGTATCTACCGCTCGCAAACAGTTTCCTTCCCTTTCCTCAAGACAGCACTACCCTTGATCTATACAACCCTTGCCTTAGCGATATTCACACAGTTTGCCTACGTCGGCGCTCAAGAAGCAATGTCCGCCTGGTTTGGGGACCTCCTCGCCACCACCAAGCAACCATCTGGCGGCTTGACTCTGACGGAGGACAATTACGTCCTCGTAGGCCATTCGACCTTCGCCGTGGGACGGTTCCTCTTCGCTCCATTATGTCTAATCATCGCACCTCGAATCCTTCTTACTATAAGCCTCCTCGGCTGCCTCATCTTCTCTTGCCTCACCTTCGCACTCGGTCTGAACGCCAACGGGATCGCCGGCCCAGCACTTGTATTCTTCTTCTTCGAAGGCCCCGTCTTCCCCATCGTGTATGCCATGGGCCTCCGCGGCCTAGGACGACGAACCAAGCTCGGCGCAGTATACATCACAGCAGCGACGTCTGGTGGAGGTGCCTTCCAATTCGTGATGTGGGCCGTGCAACAAGTAGACCACAAATCGGTGAAATACTCCTTCTGCGTCATCGTCGCGCTCTTCGCTTTCTCTCTCATCTTCCCAGCATACCTCAACCTCGTCCCTGAGGCGAGACATCAAGTTGATCCGCAGAAGTCGACCAGTCTACCAAGCAGTGCGGGGCAGAGCAGGAGGGGGAGTGAAGCGTATGGTGACAGGCCTGATACCCCGATCAGGAGGATGAGTAGGCGCTTTAGTGTTATTTTCAGCAAGATCAATCCTGGAAATCATGGCAAGGGGGCCAGGGAGAGTGGGGAGGTCGGAATTGTGGAGCATAGAGAGAGGCAGAGCTGGGGCACGACGGGGACAGGGGAGAGGAGTCCTTGATCCCCTCCTCCTTTCTCGTCTTTTTGCTGCGGGATATGTGTGTTTAGCGGCATTGTATGGCGTTAACTCATCTTGGATCTGGTGATTTGGACTGATGTAGATTTTGCGAATATGGTGGCTATGCAAAGGACCATGGGGCTTAGAAAATGACTGTTTGGGCACTCAAAGACGTGTGCCATTGTACTCAAGTGCTCAAGTGAGGCGCTCGAGTCTGTCTTATGTATATAGCAAGTCGCACTTATCATGATATCACTTCCACCACAGTCCTCGTAGGTAACACCGAGAGCGAGAGCGAGAATTGTTCCTTCCCATGTGAATATCTCCTCTACCGCTCGTTCGTCCAAATACGAGCTGTCTGCAATCTAGTTCTATAGATTGGAAATAGTCTATTTGATCAGGCGGTCGGCGTTTCAATGAACTGTGAGCACCGCATTCATCTGATCTTTACCTCGCCGCAATGTAGCGAAGTCGAGGAAAGGGCACAGTTCTTGGTAAGCTTCTTGAACTGCTGTTTCAAAGTTTTAGGTTCGGTGGTTTCATGTCCGTAATGCTGTCTTCATCTGATCAGCTCGTCGAGTAGAAGACGCACCGACCTCGATGAAATTAAGCTTCTGTTTCCGTTTCGAAGCGCGAGGTCTGGAGGTCTGGCTCCAATCGCATGGGGCTTCGTGAAACGAGGGTGTTAGGGAGAACCTTATTTCTGCCTCCACTGTTCTACGTGGTGAGGTACGGCTCTAATTGGGAGGCTATGCAAGGAGGTTATGCAGTGATAGTTCCGGAGAGGCGAACGCCGAGTCTTGGCTTTCAGGATTTGACGATGGGGGAAGATTTTGGCTTTGGCTACTTGTTTGCACCAAGCATTCGGGCTTGCATGAAGGTTCTCTCATACTGTTCGGCACTCATAACCCACCAGCAATCCTCGCGTCCAAGCGGAGAAAGTGAGCGAGATAGTCCGAACCGAATGAACGCAAGGACGATCATCTAGTCCCATCCGAATGGAGCAAGACGTACGATAATTCACGCCTTTCCTAAGCAGTGGTCACCACTCGGAACCTCTCCATCTGAAAGCCGCTTCCCCGCCAAGCCCACAATAGACTTCGGCTCCAAACCCGCAGCGGTCTCATGGGGGAACTCTGTTCGGCTGTTCATGCGTCTGCCCTATACCTACCTCCATCCATCGCCTCTTCTGCTTGCTCTTTTTTTAAGGCTGGCCTATCTTGTTGTGTTCGCTAGCTAATACATTCCTTCCTTCTTTCTTTTCTCTACACTCTTTCTCTTTCTTCATCACGGCCTGAACGTCAAAATGCACTTCCTCGCCCTCCTCTCTTTCCTCACCCTCTCCTCCGCCCTGCCCGCCCTCCTCTCACCCCGCGAACTCCCCACCCCCTCCCTCGCCACAAACACCACCTCAACCTGCTCCCCAGCAATCATGGCCCTAGCCTCCGGCATCCAATCCAACATAGCGGACCAAAACAACGAACTCGCCACCGTGACAGCCCTCGGCAACGTCCTCGCGCAAAACCCCATGGACATGACACTCTACTCCGCCACCCAAGCCTCTTTGCTCAATTTCGTGACGAAAGGGATTGCGATCCGGGAGAACAATCAGAAAATAGCGCCCCCGGGGAATGGAGCGATTGCGGGTCTCGCCACGGTCGCGATGGCGCAGATGACGGAGTTGAGTTTGACGATGAGTTTGGCGGCTGCGGCGAATGGGACGGATGTTGGGAGGGCGAATCAGGTATGTGAATTGTTTTTATGCGAGGGGAAGAGGGATGGAGGCTGATGAGGATAGACGATTGAGAGTTTGAAGGGGGATTTTAAGGGGGGAATTGTGCAGAATATGAAGAATTTGGCGGCGGTGAGTTCGATTTACTGGTGGGGAAAGGACGTGCTGATGATGTGCAGGCTACGGCGAATTGTACAGCGCCTGTTGCGACAGGGAAGGCAGCTGCGAGGAGTGTGGCGTATTAGGTTAAGGAGATCATTTTTGTTGTGTGAGGTGTGGTGCTGGGCATCGCGGTATGAGTTTACGAATGTTATGCGTTTGAAATCACATTAGGCTTGAAAATTCATGACGTACATACATATGAAGTGGGAAGAAGGTTGAAATGTTGCAAGTGGGTCCCGTGCTGTGTCCAGCCGTTTCCCGTTACTACGTTTCCGGGCACAAAGTGGTCCATCGCCAGGAGAAAAGTTCTGTCTGCAGTGAGTTTAAGGGGAAGAGTATTAAGGGAGGCCTTGTTAAGCCACTTCTTACAAGGTTTTTATTTCGAGGTAGGATATGCGATGTGCAACAAAATATCTTGGTAGTTGAGATTCGTTGTCAATATGACTTCGGACGAAAACTTTGCTCGACATCGCGAGTTGAAACTCACTCGGGGTCTCGACTCCATCGATTCGAGCTCATTGTCCGAGACGACTCAAGAATAATGAGGTTTTAATGTCGAGGAGAGATTTGCAATATGCAACCAAAGACATGTAAAATTTGTTGACGTTACCTTTGCTGACAACTTAAGCGAGGATGAAAAGGGGTAACACTACTGGGGAAGAGTCACACCAGAATTGCGACACAGGACCGCTTTCAAAGACAATTATTATTAGTATACCTTAATTTGAAGTATATTTCAAGTTAGATATAGCTAAGTGACTCAATTGAAGCGAGGAGAGGAATGCTTGTACGGGAGGATACTGCGTTCGCAGGTAATGAGAAACACCCGCTTTACTTTCAAGATATGCCTCCAAATGCGGGTAATACTCGCTAAAATGGTGGAAAACACGGAGAAAATACATAATTGAACACTAAAGACCATCTTATTACGAATCAAGGAAGCTTAAGCCGATCCTTTGAAGTGTTACCACCCACCACCTGCTGGCCACGTGACGAGCACCGTTAACAGTTCAAAACGGCTACCTCTATATTTTCTCCTCTCCAACAACAATAGCTTCTTCGTCTTGACTATTAATTGCCCCATCATACTGTCCATTGACGGGCCGTGTTCTGTGCAGTTCCATGAAGAATGGGCTTGCACCCGTCTGTTTCGTGGCTGGAAACACAGCATGCAACAGCCAATGAATTGTTCCAGAGACGAGGAAACCAAAGAAATAGCTCAGGTCATAGACATGATCCCAACCATTACCGTTACTTACACCGCGAACCCTGCGAATGAAGCCAGCTATTTTCATCAGCATATGAACAGTCCGGACTCGGAGGTATGGTATGAGGGTCACTTACGTAGCAGTGGCCACACTCCCATTACCCACGCAACGATTGCGCGAAAGTTGAAGCCAAATGTATATCAATATGCTGAAGAACTATTAGTCGTGTACATATCCCCTTTATGCAGCTGGCGCTTTCGAACGAGGAAGTAATCGAATATTAGAATTCCAGTCATCCCAGATAGGAAGATCGACCATCCTGAGAGCACGGTAATGAAGGTCGTGACGTTGTTTACATAATTCCATGGGCAGATTGCAAGAGCAATAAGGGTGAGTATGAAACACCCTCGTCGAATGTTGATCCATCTTGGACAGAGAGCTGCCATGTCCATGCCGGTTGAAATGGCGTTTAGGACAATGCACAGGGCCATTTGAGATGCTAGAAAGGCGAGACCTGAAAAGAAAGTTCCTGCTCGAGCTGCTGGTGTCATGGAGACGGATTGGATATGTAAGATAAGCTCGAATGGGTTCCAGAAGTACTGGCCGTAGATTTGTGCGGTGGCTGAGGTGATGATGAGGCCGCACAGAGCTGTGACGATGATGGTGAGTGGACACGTAACTCCTTGGCCGAAGAGAGACGCGTTTGGGGTCTTTGCGTAGCGCGTCCAGTCTATATTTTGTGATTAGAGAAGATCGTGAAGTTGGATGGAGTAGAAATACCTGATTGTCCCACAATGCCTCCACTCCACAGACCGAGCACCGCCTGGATCCCATATACAACGTTCCAGCTAAGTGTGCTTCCTGACTCGGTCGAAGGCGAGTTTATGAGCTTTCCTGCGCCGTGAGCAGTACGTACAGACCAAATCAGCATCCCGAAGATATTGCAAACAATCATTACAAACGCAATCTGATCCAAGATTAGTTTGTGATCTCGATCTGAAAGTACGTACATACTTTCAATGGTAGTTGCAGCTTCTCGGGAGGGATGAGAAGCATTGGGCAAAAGATTGCCAGAAATATGAAGAAGCTGACAAGACTGCACGTATCGACGTTTGCAGAAAGTGGAAGACTATTGCTCATGTACGCGTACTTTGGTCCGATGACCGCCCCAAGGACAATTTTGATAGCTTGCCCACCCCAATATGTTTGGATACCCATCCTATCACAGTAAGTTAGGCTCAAATCAACAGTCTCTCTTCCCACCGCCCCACTCACCAGATGCACGCAGTGACTATGCGGTTTAGGACAGGCCAGAATCCGCCGATCATGCCCCATGATCTGGAACTGTGTCAGCTTTGAAGAGGTGGCTAAGTCGAGGACCATACGCTCGTGACATGACTGTGAATCCCAGATAGTCGTGAGAACCCATCCATCCAGCTACTACAGCGATCACTGATATAATCAATGAAGCTCCAACAATGACGCCCATGGATTGTCCCACGCTCAAGTCCAACGCCAGCAGGGTGGAGCCTGCCGTCCATGCAGAGTTGTTCGCTCCTTTTGAAGAGGTCAGAGGTGCTCGTTCACAAGTGTAATTCAGGCATCAAACATACCAGTGATAATCCAGTATCCCGCAAAGCCTTGCCATGTCCACGTTCTTCTGTCTTCGGGAATAGGAATCAAGTCTCGGTTGCACCACTGGTGATGATTGATTAGCTTGTGATGCAATTTTCTGGAAACTTTCAACATGCGTATGTATTTTCATAGTTCGCATTCTCGTCAACTGGGCATTCGAGCTTCCTTGCCCAATTTGCGATTCTCTCCTTCGTCGTTCGTGTGACCATTTTGAGCTTGTACCACAGTTGAGAGACCTTCCTGGTATGGCGAGGTTAATGATGAACGCTTCACGATTCTTCAACGCCCGATTTTATATCAAGCTTGAGAGATAAGTCATCTCGCTGTATCAAAGATCTAACATGATCTTCCCAGGGTTGAGAGATGAGGTCCATTGCGGAAGCGGCCGTCGACAAGCTCCATAGCCAATGTCGAGTCACTACCTCGTAAGCAAGTGATCGGCATTGTCAGATACATATCGCGCTACTCAACACTTATCTGCAATTCGTAAGATTTCCCGAGAATAAGTGCTATGCGGCTCGGGTTGTTGTAAGACTCGGTAGTAAAAGTTCTCGGAAGTCAAACGGTGACTGGTCAGTCTACGGGGAAAGTGGGATGGGCTGCAGGGCCGTCCTTGCCACCGTGCGACGATCCCCCAGCTTCCTTACACATGAATCGTTCAACCTTAGAACAACGTCGGCCGATTTGAGTTCGCGCTGTCATCAGCCGACCAGCTGTC
>Ga0302140_10009665_pt1 | contig 11958 bp, 10 predicted proteins | sample I_Bog_E1_1_FD_202095 | JGI IMG/M metagenome (GOLD analysis project Ga0302140, IMG submission 202095) | Peat permafrost microbial communities from Stordalen Mire near Abisko, Sweden - I_Bog_E1_1 | ecosystem: Environmental > Terrestrial > Soil > Wetlands > Peat | place: Sweden: Abisko, Stordalen...
CACAACAGATGACGGTCGACGAATGTCGATCAATGTTGAGACCATCGGCGGCGAACTCATGGTGCAACACTATGTAGAAGACATCGGAGAAAAGCACCACTGCCGCGTGCTCTCAACGTCTGACCTGTTGACGCCTGCCGGGTGGACGACTACGAAAGTTCTCTGGGAGCTCAGTGTCAAAGCCATCGACGCAGAAACTTGCGAGTTGACCAACCATGTAATTGGCAGCACAACTCCAGAGCTTCTCAAAGCCTTGGGCAAAAGAGGTGTGTCGCTCGAGATGGCGAAAGCGTCGAGAGGCAACGCAACGCCTGCACACAATGCGCAGGAAACGCCGTTCTTCGCTAAGAGTATCGAGAAGAAAGCGCTGGAAGCGAAAGCAAGCGCTCGAAAGACGCAGGCCGTCCTGAATGTTAAGCGCTCGATCGCTTAACATCGATTCTCATTGCCTTCAGATCAGAAGGCACCAACTTTTTCCTTAAGGAGATTTATGACATCCATAACCTACGATAAAAAGAACACCGCGCTCTTGATCGTCGACCCGTACAACGATTTTATGAGCGAAGGCGGCAAGATGTATGCCACCACTAAGCCGACGGCCGACTCCGTTGGTTTCTATGAAAACATGCGGAAATTGATTCCTGCCGTGCGCGCAACAGGAATACAGGTTTTCGTGGTTCCCCATCATCGTTCGCGTCCAGAAGATTTCGACAACTGGATGTATATAAACCCAATTCAGGTTCAATCGAAGGCTACGCAATCTTTTGCCGTCGATACCTGGGGTGGCGAGTGGCACCCTGAGTTTGGGCCAAGACCGGGCGACGTCGTGGTTCTCGAACATTGGGCGCAAAACGGCTTCGCCGGCACAGACCTTGAAGCGCAACTCAAGCAGCACGGCATCGAAAAGATAGTTCTCGTCGGCTTTATCGCCAACTCATGCGTAGAGGCGACGGCGCGCTTCGGCATGGAACTAGGCTTCCATGTGACCCTGATCAAAGATGCGACGGCGGCCTTCAACCCAGAGGGCATGACAGCTGCGCGAGTGAACGCGAAGCTCTTCGCTCACGCGGAATTGAATACGGACGAGCTGCTATCCGCCCTGTCTGAGTCGAAGCGAGTTCCAGCTGAAGAGCAGACCGACGGCTCACTCGTATCTGCTCACTGAAGCAAGAACAGAGGCCCAATCACTTATGTCCACATTATTGAAGATTGACGTCAGCTCACGGGGGCTCTCTTTGCGGCAGACGCCGCCATTGAGATCCCCTACTTGGTTGAAGTAGGCCTTCCAGCGAGATTCACGGGTCACGAGGAGATTTTGATGTTCCTCCGAAAGATCAACGGGCTTTCCCCAGATGTGGCCTTCATGAATCTGAAGGTTTTTGTGGATTCGCCGGCACAAATAGTGAGCGAATACGAAGTTCACTGCTCGGCCCCATCGACGAAAAGGCACTATAACCAATTGTTTTTCGGAAGGCTTGTGGTGGAGGGTGTGCGTGCGTTCTGATCCCACGGGGCCGTTCGTTTTAGTCGACGACTCAGTGCTGGTTATTCGACCCCTAACAGCTCGCAAAGTTGCCGAGGCGCTAGGCATAAGCACGAAGCCAGCGAAAAAAGATTATGACGTGGTTGTGGTCGGAGGTGGTCCAGCAGGTCTTGCGGCTGCAGATTATGCGCAGCTTTGGAGGAGAGCTTTCGTACGAGCCGAGGTCGGAAGGTTGCTGCTTCGCTGTGGTCCTGCCCTTGGACGTTGCGAAAAAGGAGGTGGTGAATGCCTGAAACTGCGGCGAATACCGTCCATCTTTTATTGGTAGATGATCACACGTTATTTCGAGAGAGTGCAAGCCGACTGCTCGCGGCGGAGTCGGGATTTGAGGTGATTGCTCACTGCGGGACAATTGGAGAGGCTCTGCAAATTCTGCGGCGCAAAGCGATTGACGTTGTGCTCCTTGATTTTGATCTCGGAGAGGGCGATGGCCGGAAGTTTCTGAGGTTGGCAAAGGATCAGGGATTTCAGGGAAAAGTTCTCGTTGTCACGGCAGGTGTGGATGCGGGCGTAGCTGCGGAGTTGATTCGGTCTGGGATTTCTGGGGTGTTTCTAAAACACGACTCTGCCGCATTGCTGGCAGAAGCAATTCGTGACGTGTTCGCTGGCAAGGTGTGGTTGAACCAGGAGCAACTTCAGTTCGCCCTCAGAACTGAGGTCGGCTCCTCACAGGACAATCGAACGCGGCCATTCACGGAACGGGAACAGCAGGTACTTTCCTGTGTGTTCGAGGGGTTTGCCAACAAAGAAATCGCGGCACGAATCGGAGTGTCGGAGAGCTCGGTCAAAGCTACACTTCAGCAACTTTTCTCCAAAACGGGTGTACGTACGCGGAGTCAATTGGTACGTATCGTTTTAGAGCAGCATCGAGATCAGCTCTAGCGCGGCAAGACGCGAGAGGGTCGGCCATGGCACACATGCAACCGCGACGACGCATCTTACCACTGGTCCTGTTCGCAACCGTTATCCTCGCGGCGACCACATATGGACTTGGTTCACCACCTTCGCCCAGTTCGTCAGATGAAGGTCAGCAGACCGGAAAGATCCTCACTGTACGAAAAGTTTTGGAAAATCGTTATTTTGCCAGCCGTTATCCCCAAATCCACTATTACCTGCTTTATATTGCAGTGCGCACTTCCGACCAGACATATTGCGTTGAGTATGAAACTCCTGTCCTTGACGAGATCGATGATCTGTTTTCTGCGAAGGACAAAGAAGTCGAGTTTGTACTCAACGCCAAGAATCTCACGCTCAGAACCCCACGCAGCCGCAAAATCAAGGCGCACTTAGTGAAACCAGATCAGTGCTAACACAAAAGGGTGTGTTCTTGCATCGCTGGGCAGTTCTGCGCGGAAAGTCTAGCGGTCACACGCCACGAGAGTGGTACTGCGAAGTCGGCTTTGTTCCGGTCAACTTCCGGTTAGCCCGTCACTCCGGACACAATCCCCAGGGCTGCCTCTGTTCCTCCCATCCTTGCTTGTCTGTGTTAACTATGATTAACTACATAGAATAATCACTGGTTAATATATTAAGCAGAAGACATTGCCGGTCTTGGACAAATGAGTGGGGGCATTCATGGCGCGGGCGTTTCACGTTCCTCTTTTCGTCTTGACCGTAGTCTGCCTTCTCCCAGCGATAGCACTGGCGCAAGGCGAAACCACCAGCGCCATCATTGGCGAAGTTAGCGACGTATCTAGCGCGGTCGTCGCGGGTGCTACCGTGACGATAACAAATCACGAGACAGGTCTGAAGCGTAGCGCCAAGACTGATGACGCAGGCCGGTTCAACTTTCCGCAGTTAAAGCCGGGGACCTACTCTGTCACAGTGGAAGCGCGAGGCTTCGATCGGGGGCGAAATGACAACGTCGTCTCAGGCCTGGGCCAAAAGCAAACCGTGGATTTTACGCTCAAGGTGGCCCGATCCAATGAAGCGGTTGAGGTCAGCAGCGAGGCTCCACTCATCAACCTGGAAAACGCAAACACGTCCACAACCCTGAGTGCGCCGGCGCTGGAGAACCTGCCGAATCCGGGAGGCGACCTAACCTACCCTCTGCAGTTTGCGCCTGGAGCCCTGATCAATACGGCCGGCAGCAGCAACGATTTTGTCGGCGGCAGCAACGGATATGGCAACGTGGAATTCAACGGACTCCCCGCCCTCTCCAATGGCTACATTGTGGACGGGTTGGAAACGAACGACCCGCTCACCAATCTCAATAGCGGTCTCTCAACCAACCTCGTACTGGGATTGAATTCGATTTCGGAAGTGACCGTCAACACACTGTCCTATTCCGTGGATCAAGGACGGTATGGAGCGTCTCAAGTCGACTACGTCACCAAGTCTGGCACGAACCAGTTTCACGGGAATCTCTATGAACTGTGGAACGGGGCGCTGCTGAATGCGGCGGACTACTTCACCAATGCGACGCCAGGCAACCACAAGCCGGGGGCGACGGTGAATCACTTTGGGGGCAGCGTGGGTGGGCCGATTGCGAGCGATAAGCTGTTTTTCTTTTTCGATAGCGAATGGGTGCGGATCGCGCTGCCCATCGTCACGCCTACCATCGTTCCCAGTGCGGCATTCCAACAATATGTCTTGAACCAGCGTTCCATGGGACAACCAACCGGCTGTGGGCCCAGCGGGGCGAATGAGAATTGTTTGTTCTATCAACAAATGTTCAAGCTCTATGGAAATACCAGCGGCACAGCCACCCAGGTGCTCTGGTGTCCTTTCAACTCGGACGGCACTGCGGCACCGGGCAATCCACCGAATGGAAACGGTTGCGCCAACCGGCAGAGCGTCTCTCACTCCAGCGATGACCACGAACAGGTGCAGACGGCCCGAATCGACTACAACATCAACGGGAAAGACACGACATGGTTTCGATTTCAGGCGGACACCGGCCTGCAAGCCGCATGGACGGACCCCATCAACCCGATGTTCGACGCGCTTTCGCCGCAGCCTCTCTATTCGTTTGCTGCGGGATATACGCACGTCTTCTCGCAGAACCTGGTGAACTACTTCAATCCTGCGTTCTCCTGGTACGAGAGCTTGTTTGGGCCAACCAACCTTCAGAAGACGCTTTCTGCGTTCCCTATCGTGTTGGAGGGCAGCGGCGCGAATGCGTTCACACCTATGGGAGGGCTGGACAACACCTGGATTCAAGGCAGGCGCGCGTCCCGCTTTTTCATTAACGACAATCTCGCCTGGAGCCATCGCGCCCACGAACTGCGATTTGGAACTAATACCCGCATCTTCCGCTTGAACGACTACGACTTCGGGGAAGGAACGGTTCCCACCGTGACCTACGCGAACTTGCAGCAATTTATCAATGGAGTGGCGAATACGGCGTCAGAGGCGTTCCCTTCGAACCCAAATGAGCCCTTCAACTTTCTCAATCTCGATGTCTACGCGCAAGACACCTGGAAAGTAACTCGCACCCTGACCTGGACGTTTGGTCTGCGCGACACCTTCAATTCCAATCCATTGAATCGACATGATCAAGTCGCCCGTCTTCGCGGGTCTTTCAGTTCCCTCCCGCATAATGATCAACCGCTTAACGCCGTTATTCAAACCCGTCTCGGCAATCTGTTCTCGTCCACGCCGGTGGCCATTCTGCAACCGAGAACGGCGATTGCGTGGCAGTTCGAGCCGAAATCCGTGCTCCGCTCCGGCTTCGGAATCTTCAGCGACATCTTACCGGGCACCGTGGCGGACTTGATCGGTACGAATCCGCCTTACGATAAGACATTCCAGGGAGGAGTGCTTGGCACTGTGGGCGGGACAGCCATCGCACCGGAAGCGCCCAATAGCGCCGTCGGCGCACTCGTTGCCGCGAATCAGACTTTTACTTCGGGATTTCCCCAGGGCCAGTCCTCGCTTCCACCAGTTGCGATCACGGCTATTCCTGATGGCAAACTCCATGCGCCGTACTTCATGGAATGGAGTCTGGGGATGGAACATCAATTCGGAACGACAGCCAGTTTGCAAGCGCAGTACGTCGGCACGCGCGCCGTAAACCAGCCGTACTCAACACAAGTGAACGGCTACCAGACCGTATGCCAAGGTTGTTTCGCGCCGTTCCCCTACATGCAGTCGACTGATGCACGATTCGGAGCCGTGACGCAGTTTTCCACCGGTGCGAACAGCCATTACAACGGTCTTCAACTGACCGCGATGAAACGGCTCGGCCATGGCTTACAGGGACAGGTCAACTACACTTGGAGCCGTTGCATGGATACGGTCTCGAACGGAGGGTTTCTTCCGTTTTCCGCAGGAGGGATTCTCTCGCCTTTGCCGGGAGACCTGGCTCGCGACTATGGGCCTTGCGACTATGACATCCGGCACAATCTCAACGCGCAGTATGTGTATCAGTTGCCGGTCAGAGTGCGCAGTCGTTCTCTGGGCTACGCGCTCAACGGCTGGCAGATCTCCGGAACAGCGTTTTGGCACAGCGGAGTTCCGTTCTCGGTGCTGAGCACCCCTTATTCAGCAAACGGAAACGGCATCCTGCAGGGCAGCGGGCCGCAGTTCGCTAGTGTGGTTCCGGGTGTTCCGCTGTATGAGCATCATCCGATTCCGGGTGTAACGCAGGCGGGAACCCTGCAATGGCTTAATCCGGACGCTTTTGTATCCGCGGTCGATCCCAGTACAGGGCAGTGCTATGGCGGCGACAGCCCGCAGACTTGCCAATTCGGAAACCTCGGTCGCAATGCCCTGCGCGGTGCCGATTTTCTCTGGAGTGACTTCTACCTGACAAAATGGTTTCCCCTGACGGAGCATGTGAAGCTGCGATTTGAGAGTCAGTTCTTTAATGTCTTCAACCATCCGAATTTTGCGCTCCCCGGCATGGTGCAGGGCGGCATTCCAGGAAATCTTTCCACGCAGAGTGGATTTGGAGCGCTCGGGTCAACAACTTCTCCGCCGACCGGCTTGCTGGGAGTCGGATTGGGTGGCGATAGCAGTCCTCGGATGATCGCCTTTCAGGCGCGGTTAGAGTTCTGAGATTCTCATGAGGAAGAGTGCTTTTTTCTCTATCCCAACGAATCTATGGGATACTGTGGCCATTGTGTTGTGTCCGTGCGCTCCAGAGCGAAAGCATTTTCGTACAATAAACGTACAATGGATTGGGCAATGGGGCCTTTTTAGCCGTTGTGGCAGTTCCGAGAATCAGTAACTTACGTGCTATCAACATAGTGATTGTTCGACTCCCGCCGCCTCGACCATGTCTTTTATTATCAGCAATTTACAGACATTGTGATTTTTCAAAAAGCTGAAAATTATCAAGCCAGAGATGAGTTTTCGGACGTAGGTTCCTTCGGTAGGCTAAATATCGCGTTTATCTAATCCGTCATCACTTCCTGGCTTCTGACATTCTGGCTTCTGACGTGTTGCAACACCTACACCTTGGGTGAGAGAGAGAGCTTTGGCACGTAGATACGACTTCCAATCGCGATCTGCCTTCGGCATGTATCGAGATCGCCCGTCGGCGCCCTCCTGGCGAAGGGCACAAACATCGTCACGTCCTCGGAAGAGACTGCGAAACAGCTCAATCCGCTGTTCCGCCGTACCGAACCAGAGCCCTATAAGGGATCGCTGAACTATAATCTGGCAACGCAATTCTTAGAGCGAGAGACTCGCGAAGCACCTGTGGCTTGACACTCCGGCAGAGACTTGCGTACATTCGCTGGGTTCTCATCGCGCGATTGCAATGAAGCCCCTCGCCGGCTATCGTCCGCCTTATCCCGGGACCCAGCCCAATCATTTTCATCCGCCCTATGTGTCCTCGGCGAAGCGCGCGCCTACGCGGCCTCTGGTGCAGATTCCCTACACGCTGTCGGAGATTACGGGACCGTCGTTTGACCCGAAATCGGTTTCGCCGGCAGCGTACGATCTCACACGCCAGCACCAAGGAGAGCCGGTGGGTGAGCGCATCGTGGTGAGCGGACGGGTATTGGATGAGAACAGCCATCCGGTGACGAACACGCTGGTGGAGATTTGGCAGGCCAACGCCGCGGGACGTTACCGGCATGAAGTGGATCGACACGATGCGCCGCTCGACCCGAACTTTAGCGGTTGCGGGCAAGCCGTCACCGATGGCGAAGGACGCTATCGTTTCGTGACCATTCGGCCGGGAGAATATCCCTGGGGAAATCATTACAACGCGTGGCGGCCGGCGCATATTCACTTTTCGCTGTTCGGGCCTGCGTTTGCGACGCGACTGGTGACGCAGATGTTTTTTCCGGGGGATCCTCTACTGCCATTCGATCCCATCTTCAATTGCACTGCCGACGAGAAGGCGCGCAACCGGCTGATTTCCATCTTCGATTGGGATACCACCGTGCCCATGCAAGCCCTTGGGTATCGCTTCGATATAGTTCTACGGGGCCGCGATGCCACCCCGATGGAGGAATAGTTGAGCTTACAGGCGACCACCTCGCAAACGGTCGGGCCTTATTTCAAGATCGGTTTGCAATGGCTCAACCAAAGCCCGCTCGCGGCCGGGCCTGGGGCGGGAGAGCGGGTCACGATTCGGGGCCGAGTGCTGGACGGGGATGGGGCGCCGGTTCCCGACGCGCTGCTCGAAATCTGGCAAGCCAATGGTCATGGCAAGTACGCGCATTCCGAAGATTCGCAGGACAAGCCGCTGGAGCCTGGATTCGCGGGATTCGGACGCGTGCCCACCGATAACGCGGGCTGCTTTCAATTTGAAACCATCAAGCCGGGTCCGGTGCCGGGGCCAAACGGTCGCGAGCAGGCTCCGCATCTTGTGATCTCGGTTTTTATGCGAGGACTGCTGAAGCGGTTGGTGACCCGGATCTATTTTCCCAACGACGCGGGCAACGGCAGCGATCCGATCCTGAAGCTGGTGGACGAGGAGCGTCGTTCGACGCTGATTGCAAACGCGACCAGCGGCGGCCATCTGGAATGGAACGTAGTTTTGCAAGGGACGCACGAAACTGTATTCTTCGACTTGGGATTGTGACCCATCGGGATGGCCTTGCTCGATCCACTGTTCGGCTCAACGTTCGGCTCAACGGCGATGGGCGAAATCTTTTCGGACGACGCCCGCCTGCAGCGCATGCTTGACTTCGAAGCTGCGCTGGCGCGGGCGCAAGCGGCGAGTGGCCTGATTCCAGGCGCCGCCGCAGAGGCCATTGCCTCGAAGTGCAGCGCCAGTTTGCTGGATGTGGAGGCCTTGGGCACGGTAACCGCGCAAGCACTGAACCCTGCCATTCCGCTGGTCAAGCAGCTGACGGCGCTGGTGGCGAAGGAGAATGCCGAGGCGGCCCGCTTCGTTCACTGGGGCGCGACCAGCCAGGATGCGAACGATACTGGACTGGTGTTGCAGATGGTGCTGGCGTTCGAGGTGCTCGATGCCGATTTGAAATCGCTGTGCGAGAGCCTGATTCAGCTGGCAGAGAGATACCGGTCCACGCCGATTGCCGGCCGCACCCTGATGCAACATGCTCTGCCCACAACTTTCGGCGTGAAGGTGGCAGGCTGGCTGGACGCGATGACCCGCCATCGCGAGCGCCTGGCACAAACGCGAAAGCGGGCGCTGGTGCTGCAGTTTGGGGGCGCGGTGGGGACTTTGGCGGCGCTGCGCGGGGACGGCTTGCGGGTGGCCGAAGCGCTGGCGAAACAGCTTCAGTTGGAACTTTCAGTTGCCCCTTGGCATGCTCATCGCGACCGCGTGGCGGAGGTCGCGACTACGCTGGGCCTATGCGCAGGCACGCTGGGCAAGATCGCCCGCGACATTTCTCTGCACATGCAAACCGAGATCGCGGAGATTTTTGAACCGGCCGGCGAAGGACGCGGCGGATCTTCCACCATGCCCCACAAGCGCAATCCGGTTTCTGCGGGAGTGGCGCTGGCGGCCGCGACCCGCGTGCCGGGCCTGGTCAGTACGATGCTGAGCGCCATGGTGCAGGAAGACGAGCGCGGATTGGGCAACTGGCACGCCGAGTGGGAGACGCTGCCGCAGATTTTCCGCCTCACCGGAGGAGCGCTTCACCAGATGGCCGCGATCGTTCCTCATCTGGAGATTGACGCCGAACGCATGAGGCGCAACCTTGAGCTGACGCACGGACTGATTTATGCGGAAGCTGTAACCATGGCCCTGGCAAGTCATATGGGTAAATCCGCGGCGCACACACTGGTGGAAGCGGCAAGCCAGCAGAGTCGCTCGTCAGGAAAACATCTGCGGGAAGTGTTGGGGCAAAATAGCGCGGTGACGGAGCATCTGAAGGCAGAAGAGTTGGATCGGCTTTTCGCTGCGGAAAATTATCTGGGAGCGGCGGAAGAGTTTACCGATCGCGTGATCGCCTCGAGCCGCGCGTTGTCGATCGCCTGTGAGGGCGTGGACACAAAAAGCCTTTAACCGCAGAGTTCGCAGAGAAGGTTCGCAGAGAAGATCCGCAGAGAACGCGGAGAAGGGCGGCGCGGTCGGAAATTCAAAGGCCGTCGAATCAGCGCAGGTACGTGAGTGGTCCTGAGGAATCAATATGCCGTTCACCCAATCCCGGGAACTGCGGACACACTATGAATTGAGTGGCGGCGAAGGTCCGGTGCTGATGTTTTGCAATTCATTGGGCACCGACTTCTCGATGTGGGACGCGCAGGCGGAGAGGCTGGGGCGGGATTTTCGGATTTTGCGCTACGACGCGCGAGGACAAGGCCAGTCGTCAGTGACGGCGGACGATTTTACGATGGCGCCTACGATTGCCCAATTGGGGCGCGACGTGGTGGACCTGCTCGACACGCTGAAGCTGGAGCGCGTACACTTCTGCGGCTTGTCGATGGGAGGAATGATCGGAATATGGCTGGGGGTGAATGCTCCGCTGCGATTGCACCGGCTGATCCTGTGCAACACGGCCGCGCGCATTGGCAGCGCGGAGATGTGGAATGCCCGCATCGCCACCGTGCGCAAGGACGGGATGAAGCCGGTCGCGGCCGCGGTGATCGAACGCTGGTTCACGGCGGAATTTCGCGCCGCTTTTCCGGAACGCGTGGCGAAGGCGCAGACCATGCTGGAAAGCGCGCCCCCCGCAGGCTATGCCGCGTGTTGCGCGGCGATTCGCGATATGGATCAACGAGAGACGGTGGTCCGGATCAAGACGCCGACGCTCATTCTTTATGGCGCGCAAGACCGGGTGACGCCGCCCCAGGATGCGGAGTTTTTGCAGGAGCGGATTCCGGGATCGGTGAAGGTGGAACTCAACGCCGCTCATCTTTCCAATGTCGAACAGCCTGACGCTTTCACCGATGAAGTGAGTTCCTTTCTCTGCAAGTGAGAACGCGTTACAAATATTGGCCAAGGAAGTTGTTGGGAGAAGCCACTTATGGATGACGCGAAGCGCTACCAGCAAGGGATGAAGGTCCGCCGCGCGGTACTCGGGGATGAGCACGTGGACCGGGCGCTGGCGGCGACCACTGACTTCAATCGGGAATTTCAGGATTTTATAACGCGCAATGCGTGGGGAGAAATTTGGACGCGCCCCGGACTTCCGCGGCACACGCGCAGCCTGCTGACCCTGGGGATGATGGTGGCGCTGAACCGCGGCGATGAGTTTCGGCTGCACGTTCGCGCCGCGTTTAACAATGGAGTGACGCGCGAGCAGATTAAAGAAGTGCTGCTGCAAACGGCGGTTTACTGCGGCGTGCCAGCGGCGAACACAGCTTTCCACGCGGCGGCGGAAGTTTTCCGGGAGATGGACGAGAGCGCAAGGGCGAAAGCGAAACCGAAAAAGGGGAAACGCAAATGACAATCACCGAAACGCAACTTCTGATTGGCGATCGCGATACGGCGGCGGCGGACGCGGCGACGTTTGTGCGGGAGAATCCGCTATCGGGGGAAGTGGCAACGCGCGCCGCCAATGCCGGCGTGGACGATGCGATTGCCGCCGCCGAAGCCGCGGCCGAGGCTTTTCCCGCGTGGTCTGCGCTCGGTCCGCACGAGCGGCGCAAAAAAATGCTGCGCGCGGCCGACCTGCTGGAAGCGCGGACGCCGGATTTTATTGCGGTGATGATGGAAGAGATCGGCGCGACTGCGCCCTGGGCTGGCTTCAACGTGTATCTGGCCGCGCAAATGCTGCGCGAGGCGGCTGCCATGACCACGCAGGTTTCCGGCGAGACGATTCCTTCGGAGATTCCCGGGAGCCTGGCGTTTTCCATCCGGCAGCCGGTGGGCGTTGTGCTCGGCATCGCGCCCTGGAACGCGCCAGTGATTCTGGGAGTGCGCGCCATCGCGGTGCCGCTGGCGTGCGGAAATACGGTCGTGCTGAAGGCATCGGAAATCTGCCCCGGCACGCATCGCCTGATTGGCACCGTGCTGCGCGAAGCGGGGCTGGACCATGGTGTGGTCAATGTGATTACGCATGACGCGGCGCGGGCCTCTGCGATCGTGGAGACTCTGA
>Ga0302140_10009667_pt1 | contig 11958 bp, 8 predicted proteins | sample I_Bog_E1_1_FD_202095 | JGI IMG/M metagenome (GOLD analysis project Ga0302140, IMG submission 202095) | Peat permafrost microbial communities from Stordalen Mire near Abisko, Sweden - I_Bog_E1_1 | ecosystem: Environmental > Terrestrial > Soil > Wetlands > Peat | place: Sweden: Abisko, Stordalen...
TGGCAGGCCGTTCGTAAGTGTGACCGTCACTGTCTGGTTTTCCGTGACGATCAGCGTTGGACCCGGAACCTGCATGGATGGACAAGTTGCGCCTGTAATGGCCGCCGGCGCAAATCCGCTCGGAGAACCATTGCAGCCGTATCCCCACGCGTATACGGAGGAACCATCCGGCTCGTTGAGGTTGGCGGTCTGCGCCGTCAGGTTAAAGGTGGGTCCGGTGATGCCGGGTGCGGCAGCATGCGCTCTTTCGGTGAGCAGCAAAACAGAGGCCAGCATCGCAGCCGTCAGCAGCCATGTCATCGGGTTGGTGTCTCTTACATTCGTTTGGCTCATTGCTGTTCTCCTCTTTAGCTACACGCCTTGGTCAGGGCATTGACTGCATTGCAAATATGGACTTCCGTCATCATGCCGCCGAAGTTCTCGGCGTCATTGGCCAGATGATCGAGTTGCGGGCTGTAAAGGTAGAAGGTCTGGCCCGCGTGATAGACGGTGGTGTCGCTGGCATCCAGAATCACGTCCAGCGACTCACCACCCCCAAGCGTGATTGAGTTGGTATAAAAGTCCGTGTTGTTTCCTGCCTGGTCCCGCAGCAGCTTAGCGTTATACGCGATCTCATGCATGGGAATGCCAAGAGACGCCAGGGTTGTATATTCCGTTACGTCGAGGTCAGAGAGACGCAGCAGCGCCTTGCCGCCTGCGGGAATATTGATGATCGAGGGTAGCGGTTGCGAGAAATGAGTTCTTCCGTCCGATGTCTCCGTGTTCAGCGGACCGGCTGCCACCGTGTCCGGGTAGCTGCGTCCGTTCAGCAGAAAGTATTTGTCCTTCATGTCCACGAAAGCTTCAGGGTTGAAGGTCATGCCGACAAAGTGGAAGTTCGGATCGAAACCGTGGATCTGGAGCGGGTACTCAACGTCGTAGTAGGTCGAGCCGTCGCCGTCGTTATAGGCAAATTTCTTGGTTTGCGGATCCACCTGGGTGGAATCGAATCCACCCGGGGTGCCATTGTCTCCCCCATGAGGCAATGGGTTGCTGCACAGAATATCCGCCGAATTGCACGCCGTTCGCAGATCAGCCTGCTGCAGATGGAGTGCGCTATACAGCGTCAGATTCGACGGGACCCGATTCTGCCGCGGGCGAACATAGATCTGGCCGACCATGCCCATCTGCAGGTGCTCGGGAGGCGTGATGTGGCAGTGCCAGAAATAGGTGCCTGCATCCGGCGCCAGGTAATAGTAAGTAAAGCTGCCGCCGATGTTAATCGCGATCGATGCGTCGGGAACGCCATCGTAGAACGAGGAGGCGTTGGGATAACCGTGGAAGTGCACCGTATGCTGCTCGAACAGGTCCGGCCGCATGATCATGCCCACGTTGCTCAGGGTGAGGAAGTATTCATCATCTTCATCGATAGCCATCAGCGGAGCAGGAATGTTGCCATTCATCACGCCGATGTCCATGATCTGGCGCGGGTCCACATGTCCGTCCAAAGCATAGTTGGGCGAACCCGCCGTACAGTAGCTGGGAGGAGTCGCTGAAGTGCATGCCGGGTCGTCGGCCAGGTTTGGATCGGGTTCGAGACCCACCGCACCATTCCAGTTGAAAACTCCAAGATTGGGCTGGTGCGGCATCACGGTATTCACTGGGGCGTCGGTTGTCGCAGGATCGCCGGGTTGCAACTCCACCCCGGTGATCTGGTCGTACACCGTGTTGAAGACGTTCGGGAACTCTGTTCCCGGTAGCCCGGCCGCCATATCCGCCAGACCCGACAACGGTCCGAATGAGAACATGAAGGTCTGGGTGCCATCGGCCATCGTCGAGTAGCCGTCTCCGCCCGAGATCTGCTGGCACTTGATAGCCCCGTTTGCGCTGGTGCCGCTCGGAACCAGGTATCCACCTGCACCCATCGTGAGCATCGTCGGACCGGTGTACGCTGGTTCGGCGCTGTTCGCATTGGCGCCCATTCCATTTGGATCCGGATGAGTGATTGTGCTGGTGGGACATTGAACCCTGAATGATTGAGCGGCTGCCGGCAGTCCCGAAGCACAAATGATCGCCAATGCGCACAGAATTGTTCCCGCGATTCTCCTCGACATGCGTCCTCCTCTTCCCCGCTGACGGCGTATTTCTCTTTTGTCGGGGTGTCGTGCCGCCGTCCTCATGGTCCCGTCAACCTTCGCGGTAAACGGCATTGCGCTCGTTGCGCCTCCGCAAAGAGGTCCAAAAAGATTTCTACGATGAAATCACCGCGCGGAAAGTCAGGTAACCGACCTCTGCATCTCCGTCACCGTCGCTCACTCAGCAAATCTCGGCCGCTGTTTGATCTAGCGCAAAGAGAGCCTCGAAACCGCATTGCATCATCAAGCGTCCAGTTCTTAGGGGCTTTCGGGTGATGAAACAATATGAGACCCTTGAGATTGTTGCTGTTGGTGTTGATCCTCGGGGCTCCCGCTATCCCCGTTCGGGCGGAGAGTGCAGAGCGAGCCTTTAAGGCTGGTGATCGCGCTGAAAAAAAGAATGACTATGACGCCGCTTACGAGGCTTTCAAGCTGGCGCACGAGCGAAAGCCAAATGATCCTAAATACATGGCAGCCTATCTCCGCCTGCGGTTCTACGCCGGCGGTCAGCATATTCATACGGGCGAACAGCTGCGAGACGCAGGCCAATTACAGGAAGCATTAGCTGAGTTTCGTCACGCCGCTCAGATCGACGCCAGCAACTTCGCGGCGCTTCAGGAGATTCGGCGTACAGCCGGCTTGATACAGAAACAGGCCACGGAGAAGGAAAACATAAACCAGCCCAAAGTGCTGAATACTTCTCTCGAAAAGCGAGCCGCGGCCGCTGCTGGGCCGGTATCGCTGGATCTCAAGTCGGATATGCCTGTCACACTGCATCTCGCAACAACTACGGACGTCATTTACAAAGCCATTGCGAAACTCGCGGGCATTAACGTCCTGATCGATCCGGACTATAAGCCGCAGAAGATCAACTTCGAGTTAAAGGACGTAAGCCTTCGCGAAGCGCTCGAGATGTTGGCCCTGCAATCCAAGACCTTCTGGCGGCCATTGACTTCGAACACCATTCTCGTCTCATCCGACACCACGACGAAGCGCAAAGAATTCGAACAGAATGTAATGAAGACGTTCTATCTGCGCAACGCCGCGACGCCGAGCGATTTACAGCAGGCGGCCGGCACACTCAAGGCCATTCTCGACATCAAGGGCATCCAGGTAACCCCGGAGCAGAGGTCTCTCACGCTCAGAGGCACCCCGGACCAAATGGTGCTCGCCCAGAAGTTGCTCGGAGACATCGACAAGCCGAAGGCTGAGGTTGTGATCGATGTGACAGTAATGGAAGTCAGCCGCGACAAGCTGCACACCATAGGTACCAATCCGCCTACTTCTGCCAGCGTCACGCTTGCGCCCGGTGGATCTTCGACATCTTCTGGATCCTCGGGTTCATCACTAACATTAAATTCCTTTACATCACTGAACGCCGGCGACTTTTCCGTATCGATCCCAGGAATCTCCTTTTCTCTGCTTGCTTCGGACAGCAAAACAAAGGTGATCCAGCGGCCAGAGCTTCGCGCGATTGACAGCGAGAAAGCCTCCCTGAAAATCGGTGACAGAGTGCCGATTGCCACCGGCTCCTTCCAGAGCGGCCTTGGCGGATCAGTCAATACCCAATTCCAATATTTAGATGTCGGAGTGAACATCGACATTACCCCTTACGTGCATGCCGACAATGAGGTGACTCTTAAAATGTCGCTGGAGATTTCTTCCGTTACCGGTGTGCAGAATATTGGTGGATTCAATCAGCCGACCATAGGACAACGCCGAATCGAGCATGAAGCGAGGCTCGCGGACGGTGAGGTCAACCTGATTGGTGGAATACTCGAAGACACAGACACCAACTCCATGAGTGGATATCCATGGTTGACGAAGATTCCAATCCTGAAGTATCTGTTTGGACAGGAAACCAAAGAGCGTCAGCAAAACGAGATCGTATTCGCCATTACCCCACACATCATCCGCAGCAATGAAGTAACAGACGAAAACCTCAAAATCGTCGATATCGGATCGGCCAACGCCGTCACTTACAGAACGGATGATTCCAAGCCTGCGTCAGTAACTCCAATTTCCACACCTCCTTCGGCAAACTCCTCAGACAAGCCGTCGACAAGTACACCGGTTACCAAACCGAATTGATAGGGGAATCGCTGGCGGGTACAAGCTTCCAACTAGTCGGCAACTTTTCGTGAATCAACTTGCGACGACTGCACGATTTCGCGCAGTCGTGAACCGCCGTGTAGTCTGCGTTCCGGTTGGGGGTCAATTCGAACCTGTGGTGGTGTCCTTCGTATCCTTCACCCCAACGATTTGGCCTCTTTGACAAATCGCAAATAGCAAAAATTGTTTACTGTGTATATATCGGAGTTGCATCGGGATCCCTGCGTCCATTCTCTTCCGCTGGCGGTCGACAGCTCGATGCATTCGAAATCCGCTGGCTGTTCCTCGAGAATTCACCAGGCTCGACATGACACGCGAGGGATCACTTTTCGGTTTGGCAAGGACGTTCCCGTCAGAGTTGAGTTCGCGTTGCGGATTAAATGTCGCGCGAACAATCAACAAGCGGGCGCTAGAAATGATTGAGTGGAACGTCAAACCGGATTGGCCAACTCTGGATTTCCTGAAGCCGCCTCGGCCTCGTGTGGAAGTTACCTCTCTCTGTCCTCCAGTTGGTTGATCTTGGGGCGATGGCGGGTATAGGTCTGACCGGCGAGAAGCGTCGCGTGGAACACGCGAAAGGCGGGAGGTAGCCAAAGTGAGTCCATAGTTGCGTTTCGAACTACACGATCGCGAGACCGCATCGGTTCCGGAGCGATAGCCGGGAGATGGGACTCAACGCCACCGGTCTCACTGAACGCGCAGCTTTCATAAGCCTGGCCGGTCCGTTTGAGCATTCGGTTCCCTTTCTTTGGACGATCTAACGCTGACCGTCCCATGACCGCCAGAGGTCCACGCGCACACGAGCGGCCCGGTTGTTGCACCTGCTTCTGATAACCGACATCCGAGATTTCCAACGCTGAACGAATTCAAAACAAGGAGATGAAATAAATGAGACGTTCGCTGCTCACACTATTTCTGCTCGGCGCAACTGCCGCACATGCACACGAATTCAAACTGCAATTCACGCCACAGGCAGGCGCCAGGGGACTGGAGGTTGCGGGATACGAATTCAGGGGTGAAGAGGTTATTGGGAATTGCAGTTACTACATCGCTCTTGCCGGCGCCGGTGGCTCGCAAGGGCTCCGGATCAACCACTACAGCACCTGTACCTGGGATTTGTTCGGCAACCTGATCAGCATCATCCCCGGTGCCCCTATTGCACCGCAAGCTGTCTCTGAATCGGGGACGGAGATCGTGTATGCGATCAGCGGCACCAGCAAGACCGGGCAGGATACCAGAGGCTTTGGCTTCGTGAACACACCCTCCGCGCATTTTTCATGGAAGACCGTCAGCGGCTCGCGGGCCGTGATTCCGTACAGCGTTCACACCTTAACCGCAACAATTGTGAGTGACGGCGACTTTGCACTGAAGATCGAGGGAGCCAAGGCAGCCACGGCCATTATTGGCACCATTACTCCATCTTCGGGAACTGCCAGAGTCTCTGCCTCCACCTGTGGGACTTTGCTGGCTGTGGGTGCGACGTGTTCCGTGACAGTCTCATACAACCCCACCCCGATTCGATGCACGCCCGATGCCTACGGAGACGCATTCACGCTGATCGACCTGTCACTTGTGACAAACGCCGGAGCATCTGAAGCGTTTACCGAGAGTTTTACCGTAACTGGTGTGCCGATTTGCAATGACTAGCTCTGTCCCACCCAAGGCCCCTTGGAATCCAGGGGGCTTTACTTTTCCTCTTCCGAGGCTTTCGAGATGCTTTGAGAGCGTGCCCTTTTGTGACCCCGTTTTAAGCTTGCATTGAGCTCATACCCTCGAAAACTCTGCGATTTTATCGACGATTAATTGGTGGACCTGATCGGGATCGAACCGATGACCTCTTCCATGCCATCAATGATGGACGGCACAGGACTTATGAGTCGGTACAGTCGGCAAAACAGGCACAATGGGCGAGACTTGCTTCCAAAATGCTGCCAGATTTGCAACCAGCGGACTACCGGGCTGATCGTGTGGGATCAGCCCAGGTTCTCCTTTCTGAAATCATCACGAATCCCGGATTTGAGTTCGGAAGAAAACTACTTACGAGTTGCTTCGGACCTCTCCAAGCCAATTCGCAAGGTCGATGAGATCGTGGAGGTCTACGCCATCGGCCGGCACTGTCTTTCGCTTGGCGGATTCAAGAAGACTTTTGCGGTCTCGCGCAATCTTGCGTAGAACTTTCTCAAGTCCTCTGGCGGCGATGAAAAGACCGATCTCGTCAATGCCAACAGAGAGGAGATTTCCGGAGAGGCGGAAGTCCTGCATCTAGGAACTTGTTGAAATGTACCTGTTTACAACGTGGCTTTGGGTAGATTCGTCTAACCAGTATGCGTGGAACTGAGCAGGTTCAGGATGGGATGTTCAGCTATGTTTCTTTGGAGCAGCGAGTGCCGCAGGGCCACCCGTTGCGTGCGATCCGCAAGCTGACCGATGAGGTGCTTCGGTCCTTGAGCGGGGATTTCGATCAGCCTTATTCGGCGACGGGTCGGCCTTCGATTGCGCCAGAGTATCTGTTGCGGGCGCTTTTGTTGCGGGTGTTTTACTCGATCCGATCGGAGATCCTGCTGGTTGAGCAGATCGACTACAACATGCTGTTTCGCTGGTTCGTTGGTCTGGGTATGGACGATGCGATCTGGGAGCATTCGGTGTTTTCGAAGAACCGCGAGCGGTTGCTCAACAGCGCGGTAGCCCAGCGGTTCTTTTCAGAAGTAAACCGGCAGGCGAGCAAGTTCATGTCTGACGAGCACTTCACCGTGGACGGTACGCTGATTCAGGCCTGGGCTTCGCAGAAGAGCTTTCGTTCCAAGGACGGCTCGGACTATGGGGACGGAACCGACTTTCACGGCCAGAAGCGGTCCAATGATACCAACGCATCAACGACCGACCAGGATGCTCGGAACTACAGGAAGAGTTATGGCAAGGAGTCGAAGCTGAGTTATCTGGGCCACGCGCTGGTGGAGAACCGCAACGGCCTGATCGCCGCCGCGATGGTCACCCACGTCGACGGCTTCGCCGAACGCCACGCGGCGCTGTTGATGCTCCAGCAGAAGCAACAGGATCGCTCACGCCCTATCACCGTGGGTGCGGACAAGGCCTACGACAGCCAGGATTTCATCGCTGCGGCACGGGAGTTGAATGTAACTCCACATGTGACCAGGAATGACAAGGGGCGGCGCAGCAACCTCGACCGCCGCACCACCAGGCACCCCGGATACACCATCAGCCTGAGCCGCCGATGGCTAGTCGAAAAGGGCTTCGGATGGCTGAAACAAACCGGCCCGCTGCGCCAGGTCAAGCCGCGCGGACTGGAGAAGGTGAACTGGCTGTTCGTCTTCAGTTGCGCCGCCCACAACCTGCTCCGGCTGCCAAGACTCATCGCACAACAGCAACCGGCAACGCTCAGGGAGAAGTGTGCCTGAAACATGCCAGAGCTCGGGAATCCAACTCCAGAGCTACAGTGAAGCCCCGTAAACACTAACCGAAACTCCCTTTCAAACCAGATTCGAGGCCGGAAAACTACAGATCCCCACTGAAGTCAAGCATTTATGGGGTTTTTCGATGAGTTCCTAGAGCATTTCTCTTTCAGCTATACACTCTGAAAACAGAGTCTGAACCATGCTTGCGCGTTGGCTGGAGTTAGTTCTGGAAGCAGTTGGGTGGTGGCTTGGTCGAGGGCTTCTGTGGAGCGCGCCTTTGCGTTTCAGAGCAGTTGTTTGAGTTTGGACCATGCTTTCTCGATAGGGTTCAGGTCGGGCGAGTAGGGCGGAAGGTGGAGCAGTTCCGCTTGGCAGGCTTCGATGCGGTCACGAACGCCCTGGACCTTACGGGAGCTGAGGTTGTCCATCGATGAGCTATTCAGTTAGTGTTTACATGGGTGCGCAACACTTCCACGTTCGATGGGAAGGTCGCACTGTCGCTTTGCTCCGCAGTGATGAACAAATCGAAATCCTTGGAGACCGTCTCCACTTTCAATTCGCCGCTTAGATTCTTGTCGACGCCGATGGCGCCCTGCTTCAATGCTTCACCGCCGTTAGGACGGATCCAGACGAGATAGACATCAGCAGAAGGGGTAAGGCTCGAGGGGCGAGCAAGATGATCTACTTTTATATCCGCCTTTGTGTCCCCATTAACTTTATCCCTCTGAATCTTCACTGTGCCGGCCGCAGCTGGAACATCGATACCGGCTGTCATGTGATAATCCTTCGCGGAGGAAAACGGCCACACTGCGAACACTGCTACCATCGCTATTGCAAGTTTCATATCTTCTCCACACCTTGTATGATCGCAAGTTTCTCTGATCCTTCGATATCGAGTCAATGCGGCCAACATAAGCAGCCGCAAAAACGGTAGAGGTACCTCGTAAGTGTGGAATACGATCTCGGTCGAAAGCTGGTCTTGATTGCTCTTTTACAAAAGGATTCGGCCAGGGTAATGTGGAATGGCCTAACCCAGGATGCTTGAAACTCAGACCAGCCGGGATCCAAAAGGAGAACCTGGCGAACACGAAGACGATTCTGAAGCTCACCGTGAGTCGCCCCAGAATCGATTTCTGAATAACGGGAGATCTAGACCGACTATCAAAGCGGCCATCGCCAAAGGGTATGGCAGCCTTTCGTTCCGTCCGCACATTTGAGTATTCGAACGAAGCTAAATCGGGTGCAAGGAGCGAATCTCGAACTCCTGGCTCAATTCAAACCGGCTGCATCTCTGCTTCGCCTTCAGCAATTGCGGCATGGACGATGGCGAGGAACTTGTCGGCTTTTAGGCTAGCGCCCCCGATGAGGACTCCATCTATGTCATGCTGACCGAGGTACGCAGTTGCATTTTCGGGTTCTACGCTGCCACCGTATTGAACAATCATCTGCTGGGCCCGGAAATCTCCACAGATGTGACTGAGCTTCTTGCGAATCAGCAATAGCGCATCCTGCGCCTGTTGTGGATTCTCATGGTGTAGAGAATTGCCTATCGCCCAGACTGGTTCATAGGCGACACTCAGCCGGGAGAAAAACTCTGGCGGAACGTTCGCCAATCCCTGCGAAAGTTGACTGTCGAGCACCGCCTGAGTCTGCTTCGCATTGCGTTGCTCCAGCGTCTCCCCGACGCAAAGAATCGCATTCAGTCCTGCGGCCAGTGCGCACTCTACCTTTTGGTTGATGAACGAATCGGACTCGCCCAGTTTGTGCCTGCGCTCACTGTGTCCGAGTATGACGTATTTGCAGCCAAGATCGAGCAACATCGTTGGGCTCACCTCGCCAGTGAAGGCTCCTTCCTTGTCGGGATACATGTTTTGAGCGCCAAGCGCGATCTGGCTACCCTTGAGCATGTCGCCGACAAGGGCGAGATAAGGGAATGGCGGGCAGAGGATAACGGTGACATGCTCGGAGCGGTCGAACCCCTCGATAATGCCCTTTGCCAACTGCTCCGCTGCAATTGAAGTTGTGTGCATCTTCCAATTTCCGACGACGAATTTATGACTGTTATGCGTCTTCATGTCGCGCTCCTTGCGTAGATGTTAGATACCGTTTGATTTGCTGCGCTTTCACGACGGCTCGCTTCTACGGCCGCGTCCTATTCGCTGCGGTGAGCCGCCCGATCGCATTTGGCACGATGGTAGCGACCCGCAGTGCAACTCACTATCCGCCATCTTCTTCATCGATTTGTATTGGCATCTTTCAACTTCCAGAATCCAATTCAGTGTCCCTTTTGTGCTTTGCCCTCATTCCATTTCCAATTTCGGATCTCCGGCATATCCTCACCGTGAGCATCGATGTAGTGTTTGTGCTCGATGAGTTTGTCCTCCATCTGCTGCTTCAGGTAGTCGCCCTTGGAGCCGAGATTCGGTACACGACCGACGACATCCATTACCAGGTGGAAGCGGTCGAGATCGTTCTGCACGCGCATGTCGAATGGCGTCGTGATTGTGCCTTCCTCCTTGTAGCCGCGCACATGCAGGTTGCGGTTGGCGCGGCGGTAGGTCAAGCGATGGATCAGCCCCGGGTATCCATGGAAGCCAAAGACGATGTGCTTGTCCTTGGTGAAAAGGGAGTCGTACTGGTCTTCGGACAGTCCATGAGGATGTTCCGCGCAGGGCTGTAGCTTCATCAGATCGACGACATTGACCACACGGATCTTCAGTTCGGGCAGATGTTCGCGAAGAATGGAGACGGCAGCAATAATCTCCAGAGTCGGTGTGTCTCCACAGCAGGCCATCACCACGTCGGGCTCGCTCTGCCGATCGTTGCTGGCCCATTGCCAGATGCCGATGCCCTCGGTGCAATGCACGACCGCCTCTTCCATGGTCAGCCACTGCGGTAGAGCATGTTTACCCGCAACTACCACATTGACGTAGTTGCGGCTGCGCAGGCAGTGATCGAAGACAGACAGCAGGCAGTTGGCGTCGGCGGGAAGGTAACAGCGCACGAAACTGGCTGTCTTGTTGATGACGTGGTCTAGAAATCCTGGGTCCTGATGGGTGAAGCCGTTGTGATCCTGCTGCCATACATGCGAGGCCAGGAGGAAGTTCAGAGACGAGATATCGCGTCTCCAGGGCAGCTCATTGCAGACCTTCAACCATTTCGCATGTTGGCTGAACATAGAGTCGATGATGCGAATGAACGCCTCGTAGCTATTGAAGAGCCCGTGCCTTCCGGTCAGAAGATAACCCTCCAGCCAACCTTCGCACTGGTTTTCGCTCAGCATGGAATCCAGCACGCGGCCCTCCGGCGCGAGGAACTCGTCGTTACCGTATTCACGCGCATCCCACTGGCGATTGGTGACCTCGAAGACGGCCTGGAGAAGGTTTGAGACAGTCTCATCGGGACCGAACACGCGAAAGTTTCGTTTGTCCTGATTCAGCATGGCGACATCTCGCAGGAACGAACCCAGCACCAGCGTGTCCTCAACCTCGACTGAGCCTGGAGATGTCACTTTTACGGCGTGGTCGTGGAAATCGGGCATCACAAGATCGTGCAGCAGGATGCCGCCGTTGGCATGGGGGTTGGCTCCCATGCGGCGGTTGCCCTTGGGCGCCAGTTCTTGCAGTTCAGCAGCCAGTCGGCCATTCTCGTCGAAGAGTTCTTCTGCCTTGTAGCTCTTCATCCAGTCTTCCAGAAGCTGCACATGAGCGGGATGTGCCGGGTCGACGAGCAGCGGAACCTGATGCGCTCGAAATGTTCCCTCAATCTGCAAACCATCGACCACCTTCGGCCCTGTCCAGCCCTTCGGCGATTTAAGTACGATCATTGGCCAGCGCGGCCGGGTGGTGTCCTTGTTGTTGCGAGCATTGTTTTGGATGCGATGGATGTCCTCAATGGCCCTGTCGACGGTACCGGCCATCAGTTCGTGCATCTTCTCGGGCTCGTCACCTTCCACGAAGTATGGGGTCCAGCCGCAGCCTCTCAGAAACTGCTCCAGTTCCTCATGCTCAATACGAGCCAGCACGGTCGGGTTGCTGATCTTGTAGCCATTGAGGTGCAGGATCGGCAACACCGCTCCATCGGTCCGGGCATCGAGAAACTTATTGGACTGCCATGAGGTCGCTAACGACGCAGTCTCTGCCTCGCCGTCGCCAATCACGCAAGCGACAATCAGGTCCGGATTGTCGAACGCGGCGCCGAACGCATGGCTGAGCGAGTAACCCAACTCGCCGCCCTCGTGGATCGATCCGGGCGTCGTTGGCGCAACATGACTTGAGATGCCGCCAGGAAACGAGAACTGTTTGAACAGCTTCTTCAAA
>Ga0302140_10009668_pt1 | contig 11956 bp, 9 predicted proteins | sample I_Bog_E1_1_FD_202095 | JGI IMG/M metagenome (GOLD analysis project Ga0302140, IMG submission 202095) | Peat permafrost microbial communities from Stordalen Mire near Abisko, Sweden - I_Bog_E1_1 | ecosystem: Environmental > Terrestrial > Soil > Wetlands > Peat | place: Sweden: Abisko, Stordalen...
TATGCCGGCGAGAGCGTGCGATGGTGACAGAGTCGAGCAACTCGAAGAAGTCAAAGTCCAGAGAAGCAAGAATTGCCTGGGGCGTCCGCTCTTCGGCTGGCAGTTTGGACCAGGCATTGAAGGCGGCTTGGGCACGACGGAAGATTTGATCGATGTTGCGATTTGCCTTCAGCTTGGCGCTGAGCGAATCGGGTTCCCCCTCGTAGGCCAGGGCAAGCTGATTCTTGAGGTCGTTGAAACGGTTGTTGACGGGAGTGGCTGAGAGCATCAGCACTTTGGTTCGAACCCCCTGCTTGATGATCCGGTTCATGAGCCACTGGTAGCGGGTCTCGCGGTCTTTGAAGGCATCATCATTGCGGAAGTTGTGGGATTCGTCGATGACAACCAGATCGTAGTTGCTCCAATTAACCCTGCTCAACGGAATTCCCAATGATTCTCCGCGCTCTCTAAGCAGGTCTGTGTGGCAGAGCACATCGAAGCTGAAACGGTCCTTGAGCAGCGGATTGTTCTTCAAGTTGCCCTTGTAGGTTGTCCAGTTGTCGGCCAGCTTCTTGGGGCAGAGAACGAGGACCGTCCGATTACGCAGCTCGTAGTATTTGATAACCGCCAGCGCAGTGAATGTCTTGCCGAGGCCGACACTATCGGCAAGGATGCACCCGTTGTATGTCTCCAGTTTGTTTATGATGCCGGTGGCCGCGTCCTTCTGAAAGTGATATAGCTTCTGCCAGATGACGCTGTCTTGGTAGCCGGTACGCTCGTTCGGAAGCACATCCTCGCTCACATCCTCAAGAAACTCATTGAAGATGCTGTAGAGCATGAGAAAGTAAATGCGCTGAGGCGAATTTTCCTGGTAAACGGAGGCGATGTGGTCGCATATCAGATCGGTCACGTCCGCAACCTTGGCCGGGTCCTTCCAAATCTGCTCGAAGAGGTCAATGAAGGTACGGGTGGCCACCGGCTCATCCATCTTGTTAACAAAATTGGAGACAGCATTGCCTTGCTGGTATCCCAGATCGACGGCGGTAAACCCGTGCAGCGGAATATAGACAGCATCCTGCTGTCGAGCAGCAACGCAGGCAAATTGCTGCATGGGCGCTCCGCTCCGGTTGGATCGGAACTTGGCTTTCCGCTGAATCCAGTCGGCACACTCCTTGGCAATGGCCCGCTGAGTGAGCCTGTTTTTGAGCCGAATCTCGAACTCGGTGCCAAAGAATCCCTGCTCTTTGCCTGGCTGTGGGATATGAAATTCTTTTGGTTCTCGTCTGACTTTGTCGGTCACCTCGCCGGGAACAAAGGTGGGAGTCGTAAAGATGAACTCCAAGGAGTCGATCTGCTCCAACTCCTGACGCAGAGCCTCGAAAGCAAAGATAGAGAAGCAGGAGGCGGCGATTGCCACCTTCGAACCGGGGACCATCGTTCGTTTCAGGTCATCGCCGAGGAAGCGGTTTACGTTGTCGAGGACTTCCATAGTTCGGGTTTGCGGGTTTCAGGCGTGAGGCTAACCCCCAAATTTCCTCCGATCTCTTTGATAAACAAGAACATAGGAAAAATTAACGACCATCCTTCTGAATCTAGAATTTTAACACTCTGACCGAAGGATGCCGCGGGGTCAACCGCCATGGCAAGCCTTCCGTCGTAGGCTCTATAAGAACGGCGTGGCTAGATTTTGAAACGGGACACCCTGCGCGCCGGTTGGATCACTCAGGCAGTCATGAACGGAACCAGCGGGCGCTAAATCATGTGCCAGACCGACCACCAATAGGCCGAGATGCTCACCAAGTACACCCGAATTGGCGAAGTGTTTACCCGCAACGCCACCACCGGTCTGGGCATCCAGCCCCTGAGAACATAAATTTCTCAGGGGTCGGGCAGCCCGGAATCTCACGGGGGATTTGGGAATATATGCCGACTTGAACGAAGCCGCTGCGGCTGCGGAAGCATTTGCGTGTGGCTGACCAGCCTTTGAGACTGTCGGGATAGCTTGGTTCCCAGAGAAGGAAGATTCGCTGTGAACCACCTACGTCAGCTCATGCTTGAAGAGTTGCAGCGCCGCAACTTCGCAGCCACAACCATCCGCACTTACACGATTCTCGCGGCCGGACAGGTAAGATTAAGTTATGAGAGAGCGATTTGAGGGAGCCGCGTTAGTTGAGGCGGTTTTGCGCCAGGAATTTGTTGGAGGAAACATCGACATTGCCAATGCCTTCGCCGCCAAAGGTGCTCTCCTTGAAACGGCTAAGGGCGGCGCGATCATCACCGAGGGCGGCGAAGACAACGATCTTTATCTGATCCTCGCAGGATCTGTAGCGATTATCGTCAAAGGTTCGCAGGTCAACAGTCGTGTCGCAGGACAGCACGTCGGTGAGATGGCCGCGATCGAACCGGGGTTAAAGCGATCAGCCACGGTGGTTGCGGAAGACACATTGGTCACCCTCAAGATTTCCAGTCTGGACGTTCGGGAGATCGGTACCAGCTTTCCTCAGATATGGCTGCCTTTAGCCCGTGAACTGGCTAGGCGGCTTCATCAACGGAATGATCTTCTCCCGGCTCCCAATGAGCGGCCCCGGCTGTTCATCATCTCGTCTGCCGAAGCTCTAGATACGGCGTACGAAGTTGCGAGTCAGCTTGAGCGAGCCGCTCTCCCCACCGTTTGGACGAACGGAGTGTTTTTCGCTGGTGGCTATACGCTCGAAGCACTTGAGAAGGCGGTCACCCAAAGTGACTTCGCCGTAGCTATCGCGCAGCCCGACGATGTTGTCCGGAGCAGGAAAAGCCAACGCCCGAGCGTGCGAGACAACGTGATCTTTGAGCTAGGACTTTTTATGGGGCACCTCTCCCGCCATCGGGCGGTACTGCTCCACCCGCGTATGAAGGATTTGAAGCTTCCATCCGATTTACAGGGTCTTACGCTGGTCTCCTACGAGAACAACAAATCAGAAGATCTCAGTGCGAGACTGACACCGGCTTGCCATGAGATTCGGAAGCTGATTCAATCCCTTGGCGTGCGAACATTTCAGCCGAAGTAAGCTATATCGTTCTTACTCTTCGTCTCGGAGACGACGGCACCGTCTTCAGTTCAGTAAAAACCTGAACAGAAGCGGGTTCGTAACCCGCTCGAAACGAAGTGGCCGACATTTCGAGACCCCACATTGTGCGGCGGCGCAAAATTAGCAGGACCAGAAAATTCACGCCGACTTCGGGGTCGTCGAGCATCGACGAAGTCGTTGCCACGTCCTTAAGGCTCGGGACTGGACGGAAACTGGGATGCGAATGCCACTCCCCTAAATAGTTGAAGCGTGTGTGGTCTTCTCCAGTTCTCTCAAAGAAATTCAGTAGCTGTTGCTGATGCTCTGCAGGGTCCCGTACGAAGTCTCCGAATGTTCCGCCCTTCAGCTGCACAGTGATCTCGACCACGCGAAACGTCTCGCCTCCGACATGCTCGCCGAACAGCAGGCCGCCAATCTCACGGGAACCACCGGAGCGCAACGCCTTATCGAATTGCTCCAAAATGTCACGACTGAGGAGGAGTTGCACCAGGATGCTCCTGTAACAGTTTCACAATCTCCAGAATCTCGGCCTTCATCTCTTCTTTATCCACTTCAACGGTCGCTGATTCCTCTGGTGGCCCGACTTCAACCGGAAATGTCTCGAAAGCCTGCGTGAATATCCAACCGGGCTGGAGTCCGATTAGGTAGGCAGCATTGGGGTAAGCGGAGGGTTCTCGCCCAAGCAAGGTATCGATCGACAACGCTGCTACATGGCTTGAAATAACTGAGACCTCGGCATCGTTCGCAACCGCAGGTTTATCCTCTCCGCCTTCATAGGGCGCTAGCGCACGGGAGATCGGTGTCCCACGTTCGGCGCACCAGGCCTCGATTGTACGACGAATGCTGGAGGAGTTTGGTTCCCGGTTTGGCCGTGAGCGCACAATAAGCCCTCCAATACCCCCCGCGAAAACTTCTCCCCAGACGACGTTTCGCTTAGCAAACGAAGAGACCGCACTCAGGATCTCGAATGCCGCTATTTCCGCAGTGCAATCGATGAGCAGATCGCATGTCTCCAGGACCTCGATCAATGACTCTATCCCGCCGCTTGACCCCTGGCCGCCTAACGTGCGCTTGTGTTTCACGCAAACAGCATTGGCATTCACGAGCTCGACTCTAGCGGCGATCGCGTCCACTTTGAAACTACCAACATCTCGCCAGTCAAGATCGTTGCGAACCAGATTTTCGCAGAGGAATATATCGCTGTCTACTAGCACAAACTGGCTGATACCGGATCGGGCAAGTATTAAAGCTACCTTGCTGCCCATCGAGCCGCAACCGATGATGGCAACCTTCTGTTTTTTCAGTACATCATGGCTGGGGTCGAGACGGCCACGTCGTTCCGTCTCGAAGATCACGCTGATTTCCCTCACGCAGTCATCTTCTCGATCCATATCGAAAGCTCTAATTAACTCATCGTGGATCATTACGACATAGCAGGCATCGCCGATATCCATGCCCCGGCTCGCGAGCTCAGCATGGAAGGAGGAGGCACTCTCCGTCGATGGCAGGCTCTCATTCGCAGGCCATCGGATCAATGCAGCGGGTGAGGTGAACCCATGCCTGAACAATGGTTCCGGAAGAGCTGCTTTCCAGCCGGACGGCCCAACTTCTGCCGATGCAAGATGTCGTGTCGCTCCTGGAGCTTGAATCACCGTAAGCGTCGTTGCCTTTACGACTTCCTCTTCCACGAGGCCTATGAGGAGAAACTGGGCCTCCAGATCAAAGTAAAATCGACGGCTCTTGCCACGTAGACGCTCGGCGAGCGTTATGCGGTGGCGCGAAGGCAACTCGGGACCACCGGTCTCTAGTTGTGCTTCACCAACCAGAAGCCGATGAGCGCTTCGGATCATATCAGCACCGGTTAGGTTGGAATGCCAGTTGTCCGGGCCGTATTCCAGACAAAGCTCGCCGCCAGCGCCATACTGATGCGATGACCACCAAGATGGCTGCTCTTCGCGCGGTAAAACCAGCGGCGGAGAAAAGGGAAAGTGATTGGGATAGCGCAGCGTGATGGGACGAACCCGCTCTTCGATCATTATGTCGGCGTCCCAGCTCAGATGCGAGGTTTCCATTCTCCAGCCGATCGGCACGAGCCAGTCGACACTGCCGACCAACTGTTCTAGTTGCAGCCTTTCCTGTTTGCTCCGCGCGGGATTTTCAAGAAACCAGATCATGCAAAACCATCCGGCCTCGAGGGGCCGGTTCGCCGCGGAGGAAAGGCGAACGCCGAAGAAGCTGCTGTGGCTGGCCTCAGCAAGTTTGATTCCGTAGCCTTGGCTGCCTTAGCTACCCTGTCATTCTTCTTGTTCAGCTCGTCGAGACAGGTGGAATAGTCCAGATCCACGCGGATGCGGTTGGTCCCAAATACTGTCCGTACGGCCTCTGTGCTCCGCAAATAAGCTGTCGGCCCGATAGCCGTTTCATTCCCAAGGCAACGGCCCTGTTCTTCTTCAGCTTTCAGGACAGCTCTGCTGATCGAACACCGGATCAGTTCCCCCTTCATGCCCAGCCGCGTCACATTGATCGGACCGAACTCAAATCCGATCTGCAGGCCAAGATTGGTGGCATCTGCTCCGGCATCTTTCAGCTTCTCAATCGCCAGCATGAAGCTGCTGCGCATCGCCGCCGCACATAAGGCCATTGTGCTAACGGTGTCTTCTTCGTTCGTTGTCTGGGCTGTGCCTTCCACGATCAGCCCGTGAACACAGTCCCCGATGAATCTCACCTTACGCCCGCTGAAGTCGGTATGGAGAACGGCATCCAACTCACTCCGCAGGACGTGCAATACGCGAACGACCTTCTTCGCAGCGGTATCCGTGACAATATTGTTGCTCACATAAGCCGTAAAGCCATCCAGATCGGCATAGAGCGTTCCAGCGTCCTGCCTGCGCGAATTGCCGGCATAGAGGCTCTCGATATCGAGCGTGCTGTATGGAGGAGTATGACCGCTGAACTCGAACTTTCCAATGGGAGTATTTTCAAGGTCTTCCTCCCACTCCTTAATGATCTGCGCGGCAGTGACCCCGAGTTTTGCCCTCGCCTGACAGTCTGCAATCTCAGTAGTGCCGAGTGCGGTGGAATCTTCGTTGGGAACAGTCGATAGGCCGATCGCCTTCCTAGCATTGTTGGTCAGATAGATTCCGGTGGCGGTACCGCCACCAGCTCGCTTCGCAGCGTGATTCGCTGGCTCGCCAAGAAACAGAGGTTCCCGATGGCCGCGACGGCCGTTGTTCACGGCCAGGGCGGATCCGGTGTCGATGCCAACTCGAACTTTTGCTGCAGGATGGTCGGCGTCTTCGCCAGTATGCGCCAGAACGTCGATGATGAGTTGGGCAACCGCAACTGCTTTTCGAACCCGAGCAGCCTCTTCGTCGTAGGGCTTAGCAATCACGGAATGAAGCCGCTGATTGTGGAAGTCGACCAGAATCGAGTCCGTGCGCTGCAGAATCCGATAGACCGCTCGGTAGTGGAGATTCAGGAAGCGCAGTGTGCGCTTGTGGCACATCTCGCCTTCGTGCGATGTGACCTGGAGCATGTGCTCCAGGTTGAGGATGTCGGCGTAAAGGTGAACGCCATTGACTCGGTAGGCCACGCCATTGGGCAGATTGGTTAAGTCCACGTCACGGACATAGTCTTTGATCGCGATGTCTTTGACCGGAAGGCTATCAATCTTGCTGTTGATGCGCTTCTCAGCTCTGTCTTTGTTCCACGTACCCATTTGGCCTGCCCCTCCGCCGGGTTATCGAGCTCGGCACTCTATCAATTCCACGCCTACTTGAGGAGGAAGCCTCCTCACACACACCTACCGCTGCGCGTTTTGCGCTCCTCTCTAGCTACGGGCTCTCACGCGATGAGCAACTGTGATGTCGGCCAATTGGAAGCCTCGATTCTGCAACGAGAGCCGCATTTCCTCCCGAACGGCGGCCTCTTCTTCCAAGTCCGAGATCGTCATGATGAGAGAGAAAGGAACACCTTCCGTCGGGAAGACCACGCCGCCACGAACCAAACTTTCCAACGAGAGTTTCCAGTTCGAGCTTGTGCCTCGGCCACTCGGCATCGACGCATGATAACGCTTGATCGGAGACCACTTGAGCCCGGAGCGTATGAGCGAGCTCTCGGATTTGCTCGTACCTTGCGCGACATCCGCGCCGTCGTGTGAGAGCCTAGATTCCCAATTGCTTTCGCCGGTCTGGTCATCGAGCTTTTCTTGATGAAGATATGCCTCAAGCTGCACCCTGATTGCCTCCTCACGGTGGTCGGGGTCAATGGGCGGAGTGTAGCTCAGGGTGACTTCTATTCTGCCGCGGCAAGCCCCCTCCGACGTCACCAACGATTGCGGCCAAACGAAGGGGAACTCTAGGCGCTGCTTGGCAAGCAATAGGTCGTGGAAAAGAAGGGTCACCGAGTGCGGGGCATCGTGCAGAATCTGATCTGCGGACGGAGGAACACCGAATCCCACGAAGTCTCTCGCCACCGGTCGCAGCATAGCGCGTTCAAACGCCACGGGTCTTTCCGCCCTGTGTACGGGAAGGGCCAGAAGAGTTTCGCGCGGCGCAAGTCGAGCCAGTCTCTGGTCCAAGGTTGCTAAGGTTGCCGAAAACAGCGGCGCTGCAAAGCTGCTGCCACAATTGTCTGTGGCCTCGCCAGTCGTCGTCAGCGATAGGAGGCCCGTGCTGGCGGTTGCCGGAGTTCCCGCGCCTCCGAGGTGAACCAATTCCGGCTTTCGCGCGCCACCTACGCCCGGCCCACGTCGCGTGTAGGTCGTTGGCATCAAGTGAATATGACCGGGAACGGAAGGTGGATTGACCGCTCCGACCGTGATACCAAGCAAATGATCCGCCGGGGCGGTGATGTTCTGGTCGTATCCCGCCGACCCAGCGAGCATCGCGATCGCATCCTGCGCCTTCTCCGGCCAAGGAGGACGGCAGCCGAGCGCATCCAGGTTCCCGGACGCGACCACGAAGACAACATCATTCGCTCGCGCCATTCGGTCGAGACGATCCGCCGTCAATGAGTAGGCAAGCCTTCCAGATCGTGCTCCTAGTCGGAAGCTGAGATTGAAAACCCGGACGCCGAAGTCCCGCTTCGCAACTTTGACTTTTTCATCCAATGTGTCGAAAAGGTCTTCGATGTCAGGATAGTAAGCATTTCGCAACTCCTTACGAGGAAAGAGGTCGAGATCGTAGACCTTGCATCCGGTAGGTTCCAATGCCTCGCTCAGAGCTGGATTCAGTGAGCTTCCCGCACAGATAAGACCAGCAATGAAGGTGCCATGGCTTTCGTCGCGATCTACCAATGGAACCAACCCGGCGTCACCGACCTTCCATGAACCGATAGCCGGATTTGATGCCACGCCACCATCGATCACTGCGACGACGGGATAGTCGGCGTGGTCCGCTGGTGGCGTCACAGTCGCCGCGCTTCGCCACGCTGAGCCTCCCTCTGGGGCCGTCTCCAGAAGAGGTGGCAATTCGACCGAACGTACCAATGCTTGATTCGCCAGTACCGCAAGCAGTTCAGTATGTCGCGCAAGACTCGTGTCGATACGAACACCGCGCATACCTTCCGCCAACACGGTCTCTGACATCTCCAAGGCCCTGCCATCAGCAAGAAATGGCAACTCGATCTGCCGCCTTGAGTCCTCAAGCAGTTGGATCGACAGAGTCAGACTCGGCTGACCGAACTGCGTGGTCTGCACTGAGGGCAAGAAAGGGCGGATGAGTAAGCCTCCCCCGAGGCCCTGCAAGCTGTTACGCAAGCGGCTGGTCAACCCGTCTGCTGTGCCGATACCACCCTTGCGATTCGGCCGAAAGAGTTCGACGATGTATCCACCTATGACGTTCGGCTGACGAATCCATGCCACGGCTTCCTGGGCCGAGAAACGAACCTTATCAGTAGCTCCGTAAAGCTGGATATCTTCCACTCCGCCAACTTCGCTGCGGTACCGAGACACCGCTGGCTCTAAAGCCCCGGTGTTCTTGTTCTCCTTCATTCGCGGAGTCGCTTCAGCCTTCGTATCGATAATTCTCGCGAGACGGTCGAGTGCTTGAGGTGTCGCTTGGAAGAGCATCTCACCCACGCCTTCGCCGCCCACCAAGGAAAACTGATTTGCTTCCGTAAAGAGACTGCCCAGCGGACGGTGGCTTTTTGCGAGCGCCGCCTCTCGTTGTTTGACCTTGATGAAACCCGCTGGCTGACCGCTCCGACGCATTGCGTCTGCGACGCTCGTGACTCGACCAGTGATCCGAGTTTTGTGAGTGGCGAATCCTCTGTCGTTGCCCGCGAAGAAATCCTTCGCTCCGCCCCCGAAGGGCTGCGCTTCCTCGATTTCGATGAACCGTCTTGTGTCAAGAAAAACTTGGATGGGCCGTGTATCCTGCCTTCTCTTAGCCATGATGGACTTCCTCTAAACGGGAATCTGATTCCTCTGCCCGCTTCTTTCGCCTCGATATCGCGCTCTGCGACAGCCCTAAAAGCGCTCCAATCTCTGCCTGCTTTAGCCCCGCTGACTCCAGTGCGGACGCCAACTGGTTTACATCTCCCGTCAGGAGTTCCGCCCGGTTGGCGATGAACAGACGTATGTTCAACAACGCTTGTCTGCGAAGGCTTTCGAGAATCATTGGCCCCCGTTCATCTTCTGGTGTGGACGTGTGCTCCTCTCTAGCGTTGTCCGGTCGGCTACCGTGGAGAACCAGGAACCTCTTGCCGGCTTCGACAAGCATCTCGATATCTGCACCGCTCATGCCCTCCGTAGCCCATACAAGCAAGCTGAGTTCGGAGTCACGCAAGGCAAGAGGCTCCAAGAAGTGTTTGAGCAACAGCTCTCGCGCGTCCGCATCCGGCTTGCCGATTGCGATTCTTGAATCAAAGCGACGCCAGACTGCGGGGTCGAGAAGATGTTCGTGATTCGTAGCCGCCAAAGTCACGCCACGTCCGTTGCGGTTATCGAGGCATTGGAGCAGCGTGTTGACGACACGCTTAATCTCTCCGACTTCCTGAGCATCGTCTCTGGCTTTCGCCACGGCATCGAACTCGTCCAAGAAAAGAACGCAACGATACCGATCTGCAAAATCGAACAATGCACCGATGTTGCGTGCGGTTGTACCTAAGAAGGAAGACATCAGTCCGTCGAGCCGAACTTCGACACACGGCAATCCAAGCTGCCCAGCCAAATAGCGAGCGAGCTTTGTCTTGCCCACTCCTGGTTCTCCGTAAAGAAGACAACGCATGTGAGGGCGCGCACCAATGCGCGCAAGTTCTTCACCTTTCTTCCACTCTTGAATGAGGTCAGAGACGGCGGCTCCCAAGGCCTTGTTGAGAATGGGCTCCTCGTGTCGATCCTCTGCTGGGAAGACGATCCTCGCCAAGGGCGTTCCCGTTTCTCGGTCAGTCGGAACGGGGGTCGCAGCGGAAAGCACTTCACCGGGGAGCTGTCGGCGGGCAGCGTCCGCAGTAGCCCGCATTTCATTCATGGCGAGCGGAGACATCGCGTGCTTCCGTCCTGCTCTTGTCAGCAATCGCCCTAGCTTCTCCGCTTGATCTTTGTCGGAAGACTCCAGAACTCCCTTTAAGCGATCAATTTGCTGCGCAGCACGAGGCGCATCGGCGTCCAGAGCGATGCGTGCGAGAACCAAAATTATGTCGAAATTCTCCATATCTATGCGTACTATACATTACAAAATGCCAATTTATCAAGAGATATGCGATAAAAGGGTACTTTTATGCGATTTTCCGTATGCATATGATTCAGTGGGCGGAAGCATCCCAGTGTGCTCCAGCCACTCGGCGTCTTCGCTCCCACCTTTGCCGGCCGTTCCCAACCGCGACGCCCACCCATGCCGCCATGAACGGGGTCAGCAAGCGCGACATCATGCGCCAGACCGGCCACAAGTCAGCCGAGATGCTCGTCTGCTACATCCGGATCGGGGAGATATTCACGCGCAACGCCGCCGCCTGGCTCGGCATCTGACCTCCGAGAAAAAGGGCTTATCCGATGTTTCCGGCTGTTGCAGCAACCCTCTGTGCCAACATGCGTGAGACGGGAATCCGCGGCACCTCAGTAGGATCAAATTTGAAATACAGCAAGGCCGTCTAAACCCAATGGAGACGATTGGTCCTCATAAATCGCCATTGCGAGGGAAATCTCAAGACTGGCCCGCCGGTGAATGTCGCCACAGGGGATACCTTTTTCGTGGCGCGTATTCCCGTTCGCGCTTATCGCGACGAACGGTCAGTAGCCGAGTGGCTATAGTGCGCTTCAGAAACGGCAGCGACTTGCAATGTTTACTCAATGACTCCAGTCTTCGAGTGGCTCATGCCAGATCGGATTTTCAAACAAGGCACCGCGGTCAATCCATCGATAGGCGACAAATCCGGCAAGCACCAGCACTGCCAGCAAGACACTGCCGCAGATTGTATTTGCAACGATTTCCCACATCGAGATTGGGCCCTCAGTGAGTATCGTGCCGCAGTGCTCGCAGCGGTCACTCCGAATAGGCGTTTGAATCCTCTGCGGAGTCCGTATCCCCGCCGAAGCTGATGCGAAATCTTTCCTGCGTCTCATCGTCTTCCTCCTCGGATTCTGCCCCGTCCTGCATTGCCATGAAAGCAGCCCGTTCACGCTTGTCCCTGCGAACAGTCAACAGTTGCGTCCCGATGGTGTGCTTGGGCACGAAGCAGAAGTTGTAGAAAGCCTCGAACAGCGCCACGCTGGGGATTCTCTTCTGCGCAATGAGTTCGCTGAGGTGTCGTGTGTAGAGCGCGCGGAATGCTTCCGGCGCGATGATCGTTGTTGACCGTTTGCCGTTGGTGCATACAGTCGCTTCAAGCCAGCCTTTTTCGATCCAGGAACGAATCTCAGATTTGCGTACGTGCAGTATTCGAGCCATGGAGTGAATGGACATCAGATC
>Ga0302140_10009669_pt1 | contig 11956 bp, 7 predicted proteins | sample I_Bog_E1_1_FD_202095 | JGI IMG/M metagenome (GOLD analysis project Ga0302140, IMG submission 202095) | Peat permafrost microbial communities from Stordalen Mire near Abisko, Sweden - I_Bog_E1_1 | ecosystem: Environmental > Terrestrial > Soil > Wetlands > Peat | place: Sweden: Abisko, Stordalen...
TCCCCGTCCATGAATTGCTGTCGGCAATCACGTTGTAAATTACGCCAAAAGCGTCGGTAAAGTCCTGCGGCCAGATGAACAGGTCGTGATCACTGTAGTAGGGCGCAGTTCCGTTTCTCACGAAGTCCGGTGTAAGCGTTCCCCAGGCCTGCTGTCCACGGTTCAGCGTGGAAGTCTGCGGAGTCGTGACACGCATTCCTGTGCTAGTTGAGCCGCCGCTGCCGACATAGATATTGTCCATTCCCTTGTTGGCGAGTGAATAAATACTGTTTCCGCCGCCATCCAGCCAGTTGCCGGAACCATTCATGCGCAGCGACCCACCGCAGTTGCTATTGATGAAGCGGCTATCAATTGTGTCAATCGTCCCCGTCTGTCCATCGCACAATTCAGTGCCTACAACCGTTGCGCTACCGCCTTCGATGCGCCATGCCTCATTTTCGACGTACTCCATCTCGGGAACATGGATGTACCACGAACTTGGAAGATACTCAGACGCTGATCCAACCTGGAGAACCTGCGGCCCACTCGCAGCGGCGATTCCGTAAGCTACTGCGAGTTGAATCTCATCCATTTCTATTTCGCCATCGTTGTAGCTAATCCACGGATAGATGTTCCCCGTCCAGAAACCGTGATCGAACTTCTGGAAGTCGTTCCCGATTCCGCCCATCTGCGGATTGGTGTCCGGCGTGCCCTCGACGATGCCGTAGGCGGTGTTCACCATCCAAAGGTTCTTTGCGTCGAGCATGTAGGGGTTCCAAGCCGCGCCAAAGTAGATGCCACAGGTGTTGTTGCGAACGTTCGGGGGGTTATTGATCAGCGTGGTGGTCACATTCAAGAGCGAGGGCTCAAGTGTGCCAACGCCACCTGAAATCACCCAATGCGCCGGATTGCCGTCGTAGTTGTCTGCCGCTAACGCGCAGTTGCCGATGTGTTGAGTCACCGGGATGTGCGCCGGGGTGATGTAGGCATAAGCATTCGTGACACTCGTGCTGGCCGCTGCTGTCAGCGTGACCGTGAGGCCGCCGGACCCGTAATTCGCCCAGCAGGGGAAGACGTTGGCAATCGTGGTTGACAGATCGGCGCCAGAGGCGCCCGCCCCCTTCACCAGAATGTTCTCGCCAATGTCCCCGCAAGTGATTTCCTGATTGGGACTGGTGAACGTATAGCTGCTCGCATTGATCGAACCATCATTCGTCCATTTGCCCGGCCAGCGATGTGCGCCTAAAGTAGCCGAAACGTCCTCTGATCCGTCCACTTGAAAAACGATTTCGCGGATTGACCAGCCCGTGCGCGGATTCACCGAGCCTGCTGTATTGGGATCGGGTTCATGCAGAATGTCCTCTCCCGGCTCCCCGCGAATCACCACGCCAGCACCGGTGGCACCCGAGGCTCCAGCGCCAATTTGCCCCTGCATGGACGCGCCTGTCACGGTCAGCGTCGATGTCAGATAGCAGCCGCCGGGTGGGGCGGGGAAGTAGACGGTGATCTGCGACGGGCTAGTCCACTGCACATTGAGCGCCGCCTGAATTGCAGCGCTGTCGTCCGTCACGCAATCGCCCTTGGCGTTGTAGGGTGTCGCCATTACATTGAGCTGCGAGTTTACGCTCGCCGTTACGGCCTGTGCCGCTACAGGCCCCGCGATACTCAACCCACCTATCATTGCCTGCTGCGTCGTTGCTGTCGCTGAGATGCCGCCTAGGTTCTGCAGGGCGCTTGCTGCGGTCCCGGCGCCCGTTCCGCCGGCCGCTACAGGAACCGCGTTCATGCCTGCAATGGCGGTACCTGTACCCGTGTAGTAGGCGATTTGCCCGGCCGTCCCCGGCTGTGTACTCGACTGACTTACCGAAACATCCACGTAATGTTTGTCCGCGGCCTGCATCGCCTGCGTCGGGTCTGCATTCAGATAGAGCGGTCCGGTCATCGTCTCGCCGGATGCGCTCAGCTGGCTCTGCCCCGCCTCAGCGATCGCCTGATCCACATAGGCCTTGCTTACAGCCTGCACGGCCTGCGCCGCCGGCATCACCTGCGACTGCACTTGGGCCAGCGTCGCCTGCGCCGCTGCGGGAACCACCCAATACTGAGTTGTCGTCGTTCCATTGCTCAGGTAGAAGACCGCTGTGTAATAAAGCCCCGCCGGAGACGCTTCCAAATTCGGCGTCAGGTTCACGCTCACAAATCCATCCGAACCAATCGCAACTGTCGTGTTGCCCGCCACCACCGCCTGTCCGCCTGCCGTCGTAAACGACGGCCAACTCACCTGCAGCGTCCCCGAGCCGGTCTGTCCGTTCGCCATGTAAAGCGTCCCCTGGACTGTCGTGGTGCTCATTGCCTGCGCATGCGCCATCTTGGCCAGCGCCATTCCCAGCAATCCCAGTGCCACCAGGACTACCACGATAAGGTTTGGTCTCAACTGCCTGCATGCAACGTGCAACCACTCGTTTCTCATGAGCTTCATCGCTGTCTCTTCCTTCTCTTTGTCTTACCGGACTCAGATTCGGGGATATACGGCGCAAAAATGCAAGCCGTAGTTGTCTTCGCGGCGCAATGCAACCTTCGAACATGCACCCCAAAAAAATAGAGAAAGCCTCGCCGGCTTCCTCTTGTTCGATTCACTCTCGCTTCAATGTTCTTAGCTTACCGAAACCTGCTGAAATTCCCTGCAAAGATTTTATCTACATCTTCGCCTTTGTTTTCATTCACCTGAGTCATCTTCAACTCGCCGCTCTCTTTGACAACACTCCGTGATTTGCGCTCCAACCTCACACAGCGCGACCCGCCGCCACACCCGACGCCCACGCCCACTGAAAGTTGAATCCGCCCAGCCATCCGGTCACATCCACGGCTTCTCCAATAAAAAACAATCCCGGAACGCTCCGAGCCTCCATCGTTCTCGCATTCAGGTCCGAAGTGTCCACGCCGCCCGCTGTCACTTCGGCCTTGTCAAATCCCTCCGTGCCTGTCGGATGAAACCTCCACGCATGCAGTCTTCTCTCACATCCTTCCAGTGCCGCGTTAGACCAGCCCCCGGGATCGCACCTTTCCGCCAGCAACCCTGCCAACCGCTGCGGAAGCACTTCGCGTAACGCCTGCCGCAACAGCGCCTCTCCTCGAACCGCCCTTGGTTCCATCAATGCTCCCAGAACTCTGATCTCCGGTGCGAAATCCACGTGCAGTTCGTCGCCTGCTCTCCAGTACGACGAAACCTGTAACACCGCTGGTCCACTCAGTCCCCGATGTGTCAGCAGCATCTTCTCTCGGAACTCCGCCTTCCGCCCTGCTCCACTCGTGTGCACCACCACTTCGGTGGCAACTCCCGCCAGTTCGGTCCAAGCACTCTCTTCGCCCCCTAGCAACAGCGGAACCAGCGCTGGCCTTGGGTTGACGATCTTCAACCCGAACTGTCGCGCCAGTTCGTATCCAATTCCCGTCGCACCCATCTTCGGAATCGACAATCCCCCCGTCGCCACCACCAGTGCATCCGCCGTGAACTCTCCCAGCGAACACGCCACGCGAAATCCGCCGCTAGCTGCGCCCTCCACCAAGATCCGGCGTGCGTTCAACACCGTCTCCACGCCACCGCGCGCGCACTCGGCCAGCAGCATTTCCACAATTGACCGCGCGGAATGATCGCAAAACAGCTGTCCGAGCGTTTTCTCGTGCCAGTGGATCCCGTACCGCTCCACAAGCTCGATAAAGTTCCGTGGCTCATAAAGGGCCAGAGCAGACTTCGCAAAATGCACATTGTCTGAGATAAAGTTCCCTGGCCCGCAGTGAAGATTCGTGAAATTACACCGCCCGCCACCGGAAATTAGAATCTTCCGACCCACTTGCCCATTGTGTTCCAGTAGACCCACTCGCCGTCCGCGCTGTCCGGCCACCGCAGCGCACATCAGCCCGGCCGCCCCCGCACCCAAAACAATCACGTCGAACTGGCGCGTCGTGTCGCTCATGGCTTCCCTTCAGAATAGCCGCACAGTCCGCCAAGCAAGCGGGGGCGATGCTTCCTCCTTCTACCCCGCCTCTTCCAGCGCAGGCTTCTTCGCGCGCGTCGTGGTAATCACCACAACGCTCGTTAGCACAAACGCCGCTCCCAGCAGCGTGCGCAACCCCAGAGCCTCGCCGCCAAGCAGGTATCCCACCACCACCGCTACAACAGGATTCACATACGCATAGGTTCCAACCTTGGTGGGTGATTCGTGGTGCAGCAGCCATACATAAGCCGTGAACCCGACAATCGATCCCGCAACTACCAGGTAGAACAATGCGAACCACGCTCCCCTTGAAACATCCATCGGATGAAAGCCGCGCCACTCGCCCAGCGCAGCGGAAACCAGTCCTAGCTGTACGCCCCCAGCCAGCATCTGGGCTCCGGAACTCATCGCTTTTGAAGTCGGGAGCGGCAGCTTCCGCGCCAATGCCGACGCGACCGACCAGCTCATGGCCCCCGCAATCAGCGCCATCGCACCGACTCTGTCGATCGGTGCTCCGCCCAGTTTCATCGTCGGGCTCACCAATACGAACACTCCCCCCAAACCTGCAAGCAGTGCCAGTGCCAATCGTGCTGTCAGCTTCTGCGTTCGCAAAAGAATAATTTCCGCAAGCGCCATGAAGAGTGGAATAGTGGCCATCATCACAGCGGCCACTCCTGAAGGTACGCGCCGTTCCGCCCAGAAAAGCAGCCCGTAGTCGCCCACAAAAATCAGCGTTGCCAAAATCGTTGCCGACCGCCACTCGCGCCAACTTGGGCTGCGTTCCCCGCGCGCCAGCATCCCTCCATAAAGGGCCAGTCCCGCCGCCAAAAACCGCATCGCCGCCAGCAGAAACGGCGGAACCTCCGCCACTCCCACGCGTATCGCAAGAAACGTCGATCCCCACACGAAGTAAATAATCGCGAAGGCCAACAGTGTTTTCCAGGTCGGGCGATGTGCTGAGGAATCCATGGCAGCGTCCTACGAGCACTCTACCAAAGACTTTGTTCTTCACCTGTAATTCGGCCTCTTGGCCTGCGCCTTCACCGTTGCCTCAATCCGCACCGGCGCAACCACCGCTAGCAGAATTTCTCCTTCACCAGCTTCAGCGCCTCATCGACGGTACTGATCGTTCCTTCCAGCTGTGCGTCTTCCACCGCTCGCAGCATTCCCTTAAACGCCGCTCCCGGTCGATACCCCGCCGCAATCAACTCCCGCCCCGTAATCAGCGACTGCGGTCTCACCGTATCCTCCGGCATCGCCTGCCATCTCTCCCGCACAAACTCCCAGTGCTCCATGTAACCGCTTCCAGCCAGGCAATCCATCCGGTGCAACGCCAGGTGCTGTTCAAACCCCTCCAGCCTGAAGAATCTCTTCAGCGTCGATTCCTTCATCCGCTTGGAATCCATAAACCGCATATGGTTCTCAACCAGTGCCACCGTCTGCCGCATCTCTTCATTCGAAAATCGAAACCGCCGGCAAATCTCTGCCGTCATCCGCACGCCCACCTCCACGTGGCCGTCAAATCTGATCCGATCCGGAGCCCGCCGGAACGTTGGAGGCTTGCCCACATCGTGCAGTAGCGCGCCCCATGCCAGCGTCATTGGGCATCCTGGCTCCAATTGCCCCAGCAGACCCAGTGTATGCACCCAGACATCCCCCTCAGGGTGAAACTGCGGCGGCTGTTCCACACCCTTCATCCGCGCCACTTCCGGCAATACTTGCTCGAGCAGCCCAGTTTCGTCCAGCAGCTCAAATGCCCTGCGCGCGCGTCCCTCGGTCAGCATCTTCGTCAACTCATCGCGAACCCGCTCCCGGCTCACTCCATCAATGCGCGCCGCCAGGCGTCGAATCGCGGCCTTGGTCCCCGCCTCCAACTCAAATCCGAACCGCGCTGCAAACCGCACCCCGCGCAGCATCCGCAGGTGGTCTTCCTCAAACCTCAGTTCAGGTCGCCCAATCGCCCGTACGACTCCCGCCTCCAGGTCCGCGACCCCACCCACAAAGTCCAAAACCGCCGAACGAATGGCGGATGATTCGATGTCGTCGGATCCGGATATGTTCGGGTGACCCACCCTCGCCACGTGTCGTTGCGGCGGCTTTTTGTGGCTAGGGTGCGATGTAGAGTCGGCAAGATCCAGCAGGAGCCCATTGATCGTAAAATCCCTCCGCTGCACATCTTCTTGGGCACTTAACGTATAGCGCACTGCATCCGGATGCCGCCCATCCGAATAAACCCCATCCGATCGGAACGTCGCCACCTCCGTCACGACGTATTGGAATTCCTCCGGCTCTTCCCCTGCCACGCCAGTAGCGTCCGCCACACCGCAGGTAGCCACCAGCACCACCCCAAAACGAGCCCCCACTGCAAACGTCCTGTCAAACATCCCAAGCACCACGTCCGGCGTTGCACTCGTCGCCACGTCGTAGTCCTTTGGCTCCCGCCCCAGCAGCAAATCGCGCACGCATCCGCCCGCGAGATATGCCTCATACCCCGCCGCCCGCAGCTTCGCCACAATCCCTAAAGCCGCTTCAAACTGTCGAGTCATAAGCGCCATGGTGTGCGTCTATTCTCGCTCTTGCCCACAGCCCTGCGCGAGCCATCCACGCCCCCCCAACCGATAAACTGGAAATATGCCAGGCAACGGTCTCATCCTCGCCATCGAATCCTCCTGCGACGAGACCGCCGCCGCTGTCGTCCAGCGCGGCTCCCGAACGCTATCCTCTGTCGTTGCCTCGCAGATCGCCACCCACGCACGCTATGGCGGTGTCGTTCCTGAACTTGCATCCCGCGAGCATCTCCGCGCCATCGTTCCAGTCGTCCACGCGGCCATCCAGCAGGCAGGCGTCGCGCTCAACGACCTCGACGCCATTGCTGTCACCTCAGGCCCAGGCCTTGCCGGAGCCCTCCTCGTTGGCATCACCTACGCAAAGGCTCTCGCCTATGCGCAAAACATCCCTCTCATCGCCGTCAACCATCTTGAGGGCCACATCCACGCCGTCCTCCTCAACGAGCGCGACGCCACCGGCGAAGCCAACAGCTCGAAACTCGATGACGAACCCGCCCTCGCCCTCGTCGTCTCCGGTGGACACACCCATCTCTATCTCGCCCGCCCTGCCCACGGCACCTGGCACTACACCCTCATCGGTCGGACCGTGGACGATGCCGCCGGTGAAGCCTACGACAAAGTCGCCAAGCTCCTCGGCCTCGGATACCCCGGCGGTCCCTGGATCGATGCCCTCGCCCTGCACGGAAACCCACGCGCCGTCCCTTTTGCTTTTTCTCAAATCAAAACCAAACTTCACTTGGGCGGCAAGCCCCCGCGCACCAAGGCTGCCAAGACGGCACCCATCGCCAATCTCGATCCCCACTTTCTCTTTTCGTTTTCAGGAATTAAAACAGCCGTCCTTCGCTATGTCGAGCTCCACAATTTACGCCCTGAAGCAGAGGCCCGCCGCGAAGCGCTCTTTACCGGGCCCGACGCGACCGCCAACCCCACGATCGAAGCCGCCCTCGCCACCTGCGATCCCCAGACCCTCGACCTTATCGCCAGCTTTCAGCACTCCGTCATCGGCGACCTCGTCCGCAAGACCTTCGCGGCGCAGGGATCGCTTGGTGCCGCGCGCATTCTCGTCACCGGCGGAGTTGCCGCCAACCGGGAATTGCGTGCGCGCTTTACCGCTGAGGCCGCTCGCCGGCACCTCCCCATCGCCTTCCCCACCCTGGCTCTTTCCACTGACAATGCAGCGATGATCGCCGCAGCTGCTTGGCCTCGGTTTCAATCAGGCGATTTTGCCCCCGCTGACCTCTCTGCCGATCCGTCGCTCGCCTTGGGCTTATGACTCCCTGGCATTCCCGCCATCAAACCGACTCCACAGCCTTGATGTTCTTCCTCACTTCCGCCGTCAATGTTTCAAGATCCGGATAGAACAGCCCCCGCTCTCTCCCAGGCAACTCGTCCAGCAGATCCGCATAGGGCGCAGTCTCGCATCCCGCAAACGCCGGAAACCCTGCTGCATCCGCCATCCTGCAACTGGTCTTCACCAACTCAGGCAGGTCCCATGCGGCATCCTCGCTTCGCGCGCAATGATGTTTCGTCACCACCACGTCAAGCTCCGCTGGCAGCTTCCAGCTCTCAATTAGCTGTTGTCCCGCCTCACAGTGGTCCCACCCGAATAGCTCCCGCTCACCTTCAAGAATGCTCGAAGGAGTCCCTCGATAGGTTGCCAGCAGCTTGCCGTACTCCTTTGGTTGAATCACCGCCAGCCCCACGCGACCCACGTCGTGCAGAATCCCCGCTGTGTATGCACTATCCCTGTCCAGGAAGCCCGCGCCGGCAATGTGCTGCGCGATCATGGCGCACGCCAGGTTGTGCCGCCAAAGCGTCCGCATTGAAGGGTGGCTCATTGTCTTGCCCAGGTATGCCCGCACTCCCACCGTGATGCACATCCCGTGAAGCGTATTCGCGCCCAACACAGCAATCGCTTGCAGAATGCTGTTTGCCGGATAGCGCGGAGAATACAAAGCCGAGTTCGCAACCGTCAGTACTTCGCTCGCAAATGCCGAATCGGAACTGATCAAATCACAAAGCTGATGCAACTGCACGTTTTCGTTGTTTGCTAGTTGCAGCACTCTGATCGCTACCTGCGGAAACGGCGGAAGCCGTAAATGCGCCCAAGGCAATTTCGCAACGACCTTCTCTTCTGCTTCAGTCCGCAAATTCACAGCACCCTCCATCCGGAACGTCCTTGCGGCAACACGCAGTCACCCCAACTCCAACGGCCTGCACGTCGCATCCATCGAGCGCAAATCCCCTGCCTACTATGTCGGCAGCCAAACTTGTTTTCTAGAGGTTTTGTTGCATCAAGGCGCTCGTCGCAGCTCTTGCCGTCGGCAATTAAAGAACTTGCAAGCGCACTCAGCTCTTGAGAGGTTGGGAATTATTAGAAAGGTCTCACCACAAATTATGAATATCTCTGTTCTCGCTCTTCACTGTGCCGTCCAGACTCTTCCATCCGTGCTCACCCAAACTTGTCCCTGGTCATTCACGAGTTCATACGCGCCCGGCGCTTTCGCCTGCATGCGCACAGCCACCGCTTGGCCGCTCCATTGCTGCGTAACGCTCTCCCAGTGGCCTCCTGCATCCGTGCTCACAAACACCGCACCTCCCTTGTCCACGGCCACTGTCGCTTTCGATCCCGTCACCATCGAATTGGCCGGTAATCCGCTGGGCAGCAGCGCCGCCTTAGCTGAAAAGACTTTGGTCGGCGTTTTGCTTGCACCCACAGCAAGTCCGGCCATCGTCCTCGCACTTGCAGCGAATGCGGGAGCCGGGGCCGCTAGCACCGTCCTATGCATTCCTTCCTGCTCCCGCGCTCCTCTTTCCTCCGCGTTTGCACTCGCCCGTTCTTCCGTCTGCGTCGCGCGCGCGGCTTCATTTGATTGCGCGGTCGCTGCTTGCTGCCCCTCTAACGCATCCACCAGGCCCCGCGCCGGCACCATTGGCTCGACCTGGCTGGGAGGCGCCGCTACCTCCTCGCTGCTCTTTTTCAATCCCGGTTTTCCCATCCCAGCCCCGGATGCCACAACCACCGCCGCAGCAGCCGGCGGCGTCTCTGCCGGCCGCGCAGTTACCGCTTCATTCTGCGGCCTCACCAGCGGAGAAACCTCCTGCGTTGCTTTCGCCATCTCCTGATCCACTGCCGCGCGTCTCAGGTGAACATAAAATGCCAGCGCCACGACAGTCGCAAGTGCTGCCGCAGGGGCCCACACCAGCCACCAGTTCCGGAACCAGGCCCCCCGTTGTCTCTCGGTCCGCTGCGTCGAAGCGGCAGCCAATTGACCTTCCTCTGTCGCTGCCGCTTGCGCCAGAAACACCACCTGCCGGCACCGTCCGCAGATTGCCAGATGTGCTGCAATCTGCCCGCGCTCTTCCTCGGCGAGCGCCCGTTCCGAAAAGGCATTCAGACTTTCTGCGTCGGGGTGGAAATCGGGTTGGGTCTTTGCATTCATGATGCGGCCTTCTCTTGGAACGCGTCCGATTGAGAATATTGCAGCAGTTCTTTCAAATTCACGTCCAAGTCACGCGGATCGGCCCCCAACGCCTCCTCGCCCGCACGCCTGCTTAGCCCAAGCCCCTGCAGATTCTTCAAAACCTGTTTTCTCAAGTCCTGGCAAATGCGCTTCAGCTTCCGGCTCACGGTTGCCTCGTGCACTTGCAGCATCTTCGCTATCTCATGCAGCGTTCGTCCATCCAGAAAGTAGGCAGCCAGCAGTAGACGATCTTCCGCCTCCGCACTTGAAAGCGCCCCTTCCACCGCCTTCTCCAGAGTAGTTAACATTGCGGCGGGTTTTTCCTGCGCCTGTTCCGGAGCTGGAGCGTCAAACTCCTCCAGCGGTTCCTCCCTGTGGCTGCGCCGGTGATAGTCCACATGCCGCTGCGCCAGCGTGGTCCTCAGCCAGCCCATAAGCGAACCCCTGCCCCGGTACGACGCCAGCGGGCACCGCCGTTCTCCAGCCTTCTCTGTCAAACCGTAGAGCTCTGCATAGAGCTGGTCGGCCAGGTCGCGTCCCAGCGTCTCGCTGCCGGTGATCGCAATGGCCGCCCGCATCAGCGGCTGTCGATAAGTTGCAACAAACTGCTCCCACGCGCGATCCTTCCCGGCCGCGCACGCTTGCGCCAGCATCAGTTCGTTCAGCTTCAGTACTCTCAGGTAGCCAGCCTGTTGCTGCCGAGAGGCATTCGCTCCCTCTGCCAGGCCAAAGTTCTGTGACGCCCCAGCCTGCTGCAGAATCTCTCGGAATTCCACTCGCTCCAGCCCCAAGCTCGCTCCGTCGCACTCTTGCCAAAGCTCCTCCACGAGCGAACCATCCAACGCGCCCGGCGTCCAGGCCAGCCCTTCGCCGGCGCCGCCTTCCACGGATTGCGTTGGTGAACTCCCCACGCCCTCACAATACGCGATACGCGCTCCGCTCAACCACCTTGAAAAATTTCCTGCAAGAACTTCCTCAACCCGCGTTCCTTGCTCAAAGGCCGGCGACTCCGCGGCCGGTGGAGGAGAGAAATGAAGAATTCAGGCAGTTTCTGGCTGGCGGTAACGTCTCTTTGTGCGCTCGTGGCGCTGGCAACCTTTGATCTTGGATCGCACCCGGTCAGCGCCGCCGGAGCGCCGCCAGAGTCCTCGAGCGGTCAATACCGGGTTCTGGCCCCGATCGAGAGCGGTAACCTGTTGCTATTTCCCGTCGTCCGGGCTGAAGGCAAGTCCCCGGGCGAAACCCCCTTCATCACCCTCGATGAAGGCATCCGAGGCGGCGATGTCGAAGTCACTGAGGCAGGTCGCGTTCAGGGACTCGTTCGTCCCCGCCACCCCGCACCGACCAGTCCCGAGCCCCCCGAGTACCGCGGCGACGAGGTCAACACCCTCGTCCTCGTCAATCACTCCAGCAAGCCGCTGCTTCTCCTCGCCGGTGAAATCGTCACCGGAGGCAAGCAGGACCGCGTCATCGCCAAGGACCGCATTGTCCCCGTAGGTGCTGATCCAATCGACCTTTCCGTTTTTTGCATCGAGCCCGGCCGATGGATGGAGGACTCGCCCACCTTCGGCGCTGCCGCCAAGTCGACTGCTCGCGGATTCATGGTGCAGCCCACCATTCGCGAACGCGCAATGGTTCAAAAGGATCAGCAACAGGTGTGGGATTCGGTCCACGGTGCCATCAATCAGATGGAAATGGCCTCCGCGCCTCACCCCACCATGCCAGCCAATGGCGGCGTTCAAAATAGCTTGCCCGTGCCTCGTTCCATCGCCACCACCAGTTATGCAAGAGTCATGCAGGACAGTGCCGTAAGCGAGAAAGTGGATGAGGCCGCTGCTCCTGCCATAAAGGCGCGCGACCAGGTTCTCGCCGAGCTTCGTCAGGAACACGCGGTCGGCGTCGTCGTCGCCGTTCGGGGCGAAATCGTCTGGGCCGACCTGTTCGCCGACACTGA
>Ga0302140_10009674_pt1 | contig 11953 bp, 16 predicted proteins | sample I_Bog_E1_1_FD_202095 | JGI IMG/M metagenome (GOLD analysis project Ga0302140, IMG submission 202095) | Peat permafrost microbial communities from Stordalen Mire near Abisko, Sweden - I_Bog_E1_1 | ecosystem: Environmental > Terrestrial > Soil > Wetlands > Peat | place: Sweden: Abisko, Stordalen...
GCAAGATCTGGGATTCCTGGTACAACGGCAGCAAATGGAACCTGCAGCAGATTAACCTCGGCGGAGTTACCGCAGGCCCTGCGGCGGTCAGCGACCCCGCCTCGTTCATCTACAGCAACCAGTCGCATGTGCTCTACCGCGATGGAGCCGGGAAGATCTGGGATTCCTGGTACGACAGCAGCAAATGGAACCTGCAACAGATCAACCTCGGCGGAGTTACCGCAGGCCCAGCGGCAGTTGGTGATCCCGATTCCTTCATCTACGGCAACCAGTCGCATGTGCTCTACCGGGATGGAGCCGGGAAGATCTGGGATTCGTGGTACGACGGCAGCAAATGGAACTTACAACAGATCAACTTGAGCGGAGTTACCGGAGGCCCAGCTGCGGTCAGCGACCCCGCTTCGTTCATCTACAACAACCAGTCGCATGTGCTTTATCACGATGCAGCGGGTTCGGTCTGGGACTCGTGGTACGACGGCAGCAAATGGAACTTGCAACAGATCAACTTGAGCGGACTCACCGCGGGGCCAGCCGCGCTTGGTGACCTCGCTTCGTTCATCTACAACAACCAGTCGCATATACTCTATCGCGACGCAGCTGGGAGGGTTTGGGACTCCTGGTACAACCCTTCAGCGTAGGATAGAACTTGCAGACGAACCGCGAGCAGCCACACCCGCTTTGCGGGTATGACTGCTCGCGGTCCTGTCTTGCGAGAGTATGGGGAGCGGCATCTGATTCAGGCGCAACCATACTCAGTACCGTTTCGTCCCCGCGTGTTTCGAAGGGAGGGGAAAATGATCCCAAAAATGCCACGCGGTGCGTTCCCTGTGTCTCGGAGCGAACTCGCCGCCGCAGAGCCCTATCGGCCTGATGGCGCCGCGAAAATCTTCGTTCCCAGCGGCGAGTTTCCGACACCCAATCACGAACTTGCGGCGGCCCAGCCTTATCGAGCAGGCAGCGCTGCGCCTGAGAACTTCATCGCCTGGCCGATAGGAATCGGCTTTGGGAAGAACGAGAAGGGCATCCATTCGCTTTGGACAGAGGAAGCCTTTGCCAAGGCATGCGCGGAACCCAAAGTATTCATCCCGAGCGATGTGGTGGTGTCCACTGCGCGGGAATGCGGTTCGTCGAATTTTGCCGCGTTCCTTCAATCAAACGGGTTTCAAGTCAACAATGAAGCCTATTTGGATGGGCCGTTCCACTCGGTCGACTGGAGGACCGCGGCGGCTTTGCATGGCGCCATCGCATTTGCCGGGCCGGTAAAGATCGGCGTCGCGTCGGCGAATCTCGCCTCCGGCCCCCAGGGGCAGGTCACACCGGGGAAGAGCGGTTGGGCGATCTGCGGCCTGCCGGAGGGCCAGCCTGAAGATTACTGCGCGAGCCTTTGCGGCTATGGGTCCCTGGCGGATCTGGCCGAACTGTTCCAGCGGCGCGGGGTCCATGTGAATTTGCCGCTGGGCATGCCTACGGGTGTTTGCTACGCGATGTTCACCTGGGGCTCCATCGGCATCATCGACAGGCAATCGCTGATGAACATTACAGGCGAAGCGTGGGTACGCAATCCGACGACGATCGTCAAGAATCTCACCGTGTAGCCGCCGGACACGGCGGGCGAAGCGCCATTTCCGGCAATTTAATGGCTAAAATATGAGGGCAAAGATTACCAATCAGTTAACATAGACAATTTTTAAGCTATTCATATGTCAGCATTTAAGAGAAATTGCGACATGCATGGATACCCCCCTGGGGTTAGGGGGGGTGGGGGTCATTTTGCGGGGCGGGGCTTGGGCGGCTTCGGCTCACGATGGACGGTGCTGAGCGCGACCTGCGCCGCATAGAGAAGCTGGCCGCTTTTCGATTCGGGAATGGCGCCGATGAGGATGCCGTGAGCCAGACATGCAATGAAGTCGCGGATGTTTTCGTATCCGGCCAGAAGCGGCATAGCGTTGCAGTAGGCCGGACCCGCCTGGTGGGCCGCGCAGATCTTGTCCGCTTCGGTGCCACGGCTCTTCTCCATGTAGGCGTTGTAGGAGCGCCGCCAGGCGGCCCAGCAACGCTTGACCGCTTTTTCGTGGGCGGGATCGGGTTCGAGGCTGGGGGCCGGCACAGGTTCCGGTGCTGGGGTGGTTTCGGTCAAGCTGAGTTCGGCATTGGATGGATTGGTCACAGGTGAATTCTCCCTGTGGATAGTGTGCGCGGCTCAGGGGTAATTATCTGCAAACCCCTGCGGTGGGAACAGCAGCCTCCGGCTTGGGGTACTCGGCTATTGGAGACAACGGAGATTGGTGTGGGGGAATCGGCGTAGGCTAGCCGGCTTTACATTACTTATCCTGGATTCGCGGCCCGTTACTCGCCAAAGAGATGAAGGGGCTTTTCCTTCTTTTTCTTTGGTTTCTTCGGAACGGCGGGAACTTCCAAAACCCCTGCTGCTTTGAGTTCCGCCCCTGAGATCAACGGACCGGCGCAGATTCTCTCCAGAAGGTCAGCCTGCATTGGCTCAAGTTCAACCAGCAGGCCGAGCACATTGAGTACGTTCAGCAACTCCGTCGTGTATTCAGGCAGCCAGTGATCCGGCTGAATGTCGCCCAGTGGCGATGGCGGCCGACGATCTCCAATAATCGGCCGCTCGCGATGCTTCTTGCGATAGCTGAACCACTGGAGAAGAACCTGTTTGCCGGAGACTTCATACTGCCAGACTGCTGGCGAAACTTTGTCGATGAAGCCATGCCCCACCAACAGGCGTTGCTTCGCAGCATCATAGTTGATGGAGTCGGGCATTTCATCCGGGCTGCTGGAGATCGCACCTTCTTTGGGAATGGTTGGCATACTCGCTGCGGGAAGGCGCGGCGGGCCAGCGGGCCGTCCGTGTTTCGAATCGATCATGCGCTCGCCGAAGGTATGAAGCCAGCACGAACGCGCGCGGGGTAACGGCGCAGCCTTTCTACGACGCATCCGGCAACCTGCTCACTGACGGCGTCAATCAGTACCTCTACGACGCCGAGGGGCGGGTCTGCGCCGCGGCCTCGACGCCTATCCCCGGCAGTACAACCGTGACCGGCTACCTCTACGACGCCGACGGCATCCGCGTGGCCAAGGGGTCGCTTGCCGGGGTGAGCACGCTCTATACTCTCAGTAACGGCGTGCTGACCCCGACGACCACGTGCGACCCCACGGCCAATGGCTTTGCCATCACAGAGAACTACGTGCTTGGCCCCGGCGGCGAGGAACTCAGCATGATTGGCGTTGTAAATGGCGTCAACACCTGGCAGCGCACCAATGTTTATGCGGGCGGCAAGCTCATCGGGACTTACGACATGGCGGGCGGCGCTCCGGCCTTGCACTTCCATCTGGAGGACCCGCTGGGCACGCGGCGGATGCAGTTGAGCGGCATGGCGGCCAACCTGGGCCAGCCGGAGATCGACATCGCCAGCTTGCCCTACGGCGATCAACTCACCACCACCCCCGACCCCAATGCCGCCGCCACCAGCTTCGACGACGCCACTCCGCTGCACTTCACCGGCAAAGAACGCGACACCGAATCAGGAAACGACTACTTCGGGGCTAGGTACTACAGCAGTGCGATGGGCCGATTCCTTTCGCCGGACTGGAGCGCGAAAGCCGAGCCGGTGCCGTATGCAAAACTGGGCAATCCGCAGAGCCTGAATTTGTATGCGTATGTGCAGAACAATCCCTTGACGGGAGTCGATCCGGATGGACATTATGTCGGTGGCGGGGATTTGAATACTCTCGCGGTGTGGTTACGGACAGGTCAGATGTATGCCGGACAAATAGCCACTGCACAACAAGAAATCCAAAGCGATAAAAGTGCGGCCCAACAGCAGAATGCGCCCAAGCCCAAACTGGGAGAACCAGGTGGTCGACAACTTGATCCGAACGGCGCTGATTGCAAGGATCTTGCAAAAAAGATTGACAATCTCGTTGCAGATATTGCAAAGAGAACTACTGATATCAGCAGTAACCCACTGAATCTTCCCCAGACCGCGCCTCCAGGATCACCACTGAAAGATTCGGTCGATGGACATCAACAGATCGTGAAGGATCGGATTGATAGTCTTGGTCAAGCTGCCACTAAATACGAGAATATGTGCGGAGGAGGCGGGCCTCCAGCAGCACCTCCGGTAATGAGTCAGAGCCCTAACCGTGTCAGGAATGCGCTTGCAGCCGGTGGCGCTGTCTTGATAGTAGGAGCCGCCATTGTCCTTGCCCCTGCGACCGGAGGACTGTCGCTTGCAGCTGTTGCTCCGTAGTGGGAGCTTTTCTTGAAGAATGCAGGCAGTCCAGCATTATCGAACACTTGCCCAATGAAGAATGGAGCCCAATGATGGTCATCTACGACAAGGACGGAAATGTAATTGCAACTTCCAATCCTCCGGAGGGGCGTCTCTTTGAACAGATGATTATTCGGAATGCGCTGCTGGCCGGGTTGGAGCTAGAGGGAATTTCATTCGACGGATCGGACCTACAGGGTTCCGATTTTAGTGGTTCCGATCTGTATGGAGCAAACCTTTCCGATGCCAACCTTGAATCCTGCAAATTGTTTAATGCAGATCTGAGAAGCGCATTCGTCTCTAGGGTTAGCTTTCGGAATGCAGATTTACGTGGCGCTCGCTTTTCTCTGGATGAAATGGGAGGAGCGTTGAGCCTCAATGAAGTGGATTTTTCCGGTGCCAATCTGGACGGAGCGGACTTCACTGGGGCGATTTACGATTCGATGACGGTCTTTCCAAGTGGGTTTGATCCGGAAAATCGAGGCTTGAAAGCGAAGAGTTGAAGACAGACATTCGGCAGGGTCGCCTTTGAGGGCGGCCTTACTGTCTCTGGGGGAATCAGCGTCCGTAGCAGTCCTGAAATCTTTGTCCCAGCCAGCATCCCGAAGAGCACGGCGGGTGGCTCCGGCCTCAAACCACGCTGAGGGTGCCCCCGGTCCCTCGCTTTTTGGGGACCGGGGATCTCGATACGATGCAAGCGCTGATTTCAGTTCGAGCAGCCGATACATCTACGACGCTGCCCCTCGCTTGTCTTTTCAGCGCAGCGTCCGGCCACTGGTCTATTTCTACCGGCAAAGAACGCGACCCGGAGAGCGGACTGGACGACTTTGGGGCGCGGTATTATGCCAGCAATTTGGGCCGGTTTATGTCGCCGGATTGGGCTGCCAAGCCGGTAACAGTGCCGTATGCCAGCTTCGGCGATCCGCAGACGCTGAACCTGTACGCCTATGTCGAGAATGCGCCACTGAACCAGGTCGATGCCGATGGCCACGCCAACCAGATGATGAGCATGGACGAGACCATGGCAATCGGCGAGTCGACTTTCAATGCAAACGGTTGCGGCTTTTCCGCATGTCCGCCATCCGAGGAGGAAGAAGCCGGACCCGGTGGGTACGCCGAAAGTCTCTACGTAGCAAAATACGTAGCTGAGGTTGTATGGGTTTCCGCTACCACGGGCAATACTGCGGCTCAACCCGCGCAGGAGCAAGTGGCCCAACAGAATAGTGGGCAACAAGATCAATGGGATCATAACACCGTTTTGGTTGGTACCAAGAAGAAGGAAGACCTAGGGAAAGGCCCTATTCCCGAACCTGACGATGGCGGTTTTTGGACTGTGGATTGGATGCCATACCATCTCAATAACGGACAACTTGATGGCTCTCTGGCGGCAGGGTGTCCTGAGTGTAGTACTGATCCAAAGATTCAAGTTGATTTGAAGGAGTCGATCGGCGGTAAACCATATCAGGATATGGGGACTAAGCCTGGGCATGGGCACGATTCGTTTATGACTGGCGGTCATGGGGCTGCTGCATCTACCGGAGACGTAAACCAGCATTGGTATGTCAATGGCAAGAGGGTGCAAGTTGTAATGGGAGTGAATCAATCTACGGGAAAGCCAATTCTCACCTGGGAGACCCATGTGAGCCTCCAAAATTCAGGGCCTCCTGTGTACTCTCCAGTTGGTTCGGGAGATCAGTGAGGATGGTAAAGGAAGTCGTCAACTCTAATACTGATGCGCAATGTCAGTCGGCAATAGACCGTTTGTTGTACCCCAGCGAGGAGCCAAGATGAAGAAGCTGATGTTGTTAGTTGGATGTGTAGGTGGCGTGCTTATCGGCATCCTGATCTGTCTTGTTTGTCAGCACGCGACTTTGGCGGCGCAAAACGAGGAGGGAGACAACTATGGTAGTGCTGGGGAATGGAATTCATTTTCGTCGCGAGAGAGAATGGTTTATGCACAAGGATATGTCGAAGGGTATTCTTTGGGCTCGGATGCGGTTTGTGAAAATGCCGATCAACTGTTTACGACCACCGGTCCAACGTTCTTGAAGGATGGGACACTCAATCATCCCGTAGTAATATGTAAGGCCGCACTAGACCGCTTTACCAGGGCAGGGAGACAAGATAAAGCACTCGCAAAGTTCTCGGTCTACTCGGACGTGGTTACGGAGTTTTACCGCAAATATCCGAAGTACGATCGCGTGCATTTTTCCTTCCTGCTCACTTTGCTTTCGGATAAAAACCTGAAGACTGCTGACGAGTTATTTCAGAAGTTGGAGCGACACGATATGCAAATCACTTTTTAGGCCCAACAGAATGCCACAGTAGAAAAGGTAACGCAGGCACCGAGTGGCCCGGACTTTGTCGGAGCTAAAGGAGACGAACTCGAGTTAGCTGCACATGTACCCGGCGCTTCTTCGTACTCGCGAATTGACTGGCTCCAGGATGTCACCGTGACGGTGGGCAATGAAAAGTCTGCACATTATCCCGATGCACACGGTCAGTTATATAACTCCGATGGGAGGGAGGGAAAGAAATGGTACAAAGACGATCTCGCAAAATACAAGGCAGATAGCATTTTTTACGACAACTCGCGTCGAATTCCGGACAGCGATAAGACAATAAATTGGCACGCTGACCTTCGATTGGTGGGGGTGAACAAGGACGGTAGTTATACGACCCTATTGAAAGGATCGTGGGGATACTCTCTCGCTCCTAACGGCACTGTCACACAGGAAGACTGGAAGGAGATTAAGTGATACGTCAGTCGTTGATCGTAGTATTCTGCTTGCTAGTATTCGTGGGCCGCTCCGCAGCTATTTTTGGGCAGCAAGCCCTTGTGACTATAGTGATTGAGAACGTTGGGGCCTCGGACCGTGCAATCATACCCATGATTATCAGCACGAGTGAGGAAGGTCTCACCTTCGGCCGCACTGTCGCTCTTCGAGACACTGGGATTCGCAAGGCCCAAACATACATTGTGCCAAAAGGTTTGGCAACGCGGATGGTTCAGTTTATTCGGGCAATGAAGAGCAATGGAGCGGATTCCCTCAAATCACTCGGGAATCTTCGTCTTGTCGCCATCCAGCACACGAACGATGAAAGTTCCATACTCCTAAGCAGAGCAAATGGAGTTAGGGCTTTGCGAAAACTGGAATCCCTCGCAACCCAAGGTGACTTGAAAGCGGATCTTGCAGACTTAGTGAGTCAGCTAGAGACAATTAACTAAGCGAGCCACCAGCAGGCCCAACAGCAGACGCCCGCAACACCTGGAACTCCGAGTAGACTGCTTGCTCCTACAGCCGAAATAGATCCCAAGTCACCGGCGGGACAGCGCGACCTCTCCTATCAAATTGCCGATAAGAGTGGGACTCCAATTCAGCAATCAGGTCTATCTATCATAGAAAATGCCAAGGTAACCAAGATCACACCGGGATACTCGGCAGATATGACCACTTCAAACGGAAAACCGAGGTCTGCGCCCGATACCGGGGTGGTTAAGGACGCAGTCGGTCCTCATGATGTAGATAGGACGGCCAACTACTCGTATACGACGCGCCAGACGTTTGCGGTAAAGCAAGGTGACAATGTCTACCCGCTTACCACAGTGGTCCGGAACCAGATCGTAGTTGTAAATGGCGTCATTTCTTCCGTCAAAACGACAATAGTCACACCTTAATGGGGAGAAAGTTGAAATGTCGAGCAAACTTTGGAATCGATTTTTGTTGGCAGGTGCTTGGGTTGCGTGTCTACTGCTTTTCGCTACAGGCAAAGGAAGGGCACAATCTCTCCAGCGCCAAGTAGAGGCAGAGGCTAAGCCCTTAGGTATAGTGTCTTCTTTGCTCCAGAAGGCTCATCGTTCTGCTGTCATTGAGTACTCGGGGAAATGCGTAAGGTCTTCCATCATCGCGTCCCCTTTAATACTCAATAAGATGCCTATTCAAGAGGAGGATGCCGTTAACGCTCTTAAGAGTTTGCTTTCGAAAGATCGCCGCTTTAGCATTGAGAGCAACGCCAACGGCCTCCTCGTTATCAAGCAATACGGAATTCCACAGGAATTGTTGGATTTGCGAATCCAGAAAGTCGAATTTTCTACTGAACAGCAGTTCGATCCAGGCAAGGCAATCGAAGCGGTGTTCAGGACGCCTGAAGTTCAAAGCTTTATGAAACGGAATAAGATGTCCGTTGCAAATAGCTGGGGAGGCTTCGTCGGTATGCCGGGTCAGGATCTGCCGCACCTCAATCAAAGAATAGAAAGCACCACGGTGTTTGGTGCGGTCGAGACCATTCTGTCAACGTTCCCGCAACTTGCGATATACAGGGAATGCTCCGCTGCTGATGGAAACCGGATTGTATCAATTACTTTCAGGTAGATTATCATCGGCCCAACAGCAGTGCCAAGCTCCAAACCTCCCAACCGCCAACGGCTTAATGTTGGTCGTTGAGAACGACTCCGGCGTTTTCAAGTCAGATCTGGATGCGCGAGAAGTTGAGTACGATCTCCGAACGCCAAATGGATCAAGTTTAGGTGGAGATCCGGGTCCCGCTACGACGAATGCGTCAGTAATTACCGAACATCAAAGCAACAAGAGCCTGAAAGAAAGCAGTGGGACCCACGGACAATTTGAAGACGAAATAGGAACCGGAGGCGACCGCATACACTCTGGCACAAAGAATTCATGTCGATACTTCACGCTCACTGTGGGCGGAAAACAAATGGGCGTACTCCCGATCAAAGATAGATTTGGCACTCATATCGTGGACTCCATCCAGATCATTTCAGATGCGGCACATCCTGCCAACAACCACACTGTCCTAAATGGACATGGACCTACGGAGCCAACCGATGTCCCATAAAAGCGTTTATTTCTTGATTGTTGTCTCTGGCGCCCTTCTACTAGGTGTAGTGGCGAGCGCCTTTCTGTTTCTCCCATCTGTTCGGGCGCACAAGGTACTCGCAGATGTTCGCACGCTTGAAGTTGGCAAGACGACCTTCGATGACGCAAATAGGGTTGCCATCCGCATAAAGGCGATCCCGAGCACCCCCTGTAGTCCGGCTGACTGCCTCTGGTACGTTCGGATAGATAATTCCACGCTGCCGAAACAATGGCGTGGACCGATAACGATGTTTTCAGCGCAATTTCGCGTGAAAGACTCCGTTATCTCGGAACGAGCCTTCTCTTCGCAAATCGGCACGGGGCCAAACATCTCAATTGCCGAGGTCGATGAGCAGATGCATTGGCGAGGAAATACCACTGAACCCTTGTTTGTGACGACCCAGACAGCGGCCGACACGCCCCACTACCGAGCATTCGTACGATTAACTCCCGCAGTCTCGCCGGACGTCAGGAATCGGTACTTGTCTTTTAACCTGAGCTGTCTTTGGAAGCACGGCGGGTGCGGCGACGCGCAGGAACTGTTGCCAACCGTCGATTGGAAATAGTTGAAGGCCCAACAGACGAATGTGCAGCGCATTAATGACGTCGTCAATTCCGCCCTCCAGACGCCCGGTCTCGGAGCTTGCTTGAACACTTGGATTGGTCCCGGTTTGGTTCTGACGAATGCGAACTTACCATATGTAGATGCGACGAAATCAACGGCAGAGTTGGCCACATACACAAATTCCCCTGTAGCTGTAGACGGAACGCCAAAACAACCTGTGCCAGCCACAGGGCGTTCAACGGTCTATGTTGCGAGCGATATTCTGAGTAACAAAGATGAAGCCATGCGTACGTTCATACATGAAACAGGCAACGCTCTGGCAATGCAGAATTTTAGTGGGGGAACAAATGCAGGAGCATATTTGGGACCAAGAGGAGGAGCACCAAGTGCTGCACAAAGAAATGATCCAATTGATCATGACATTGGGAATCAAATCGAAAGATGCGTCTTCGGTCCGCCGAGGGTCGTACAATCCGTCACGGTTACGGCTAATTGAGATGCTCGCGCTTGTCGTAGCGGTGTGTATCGCGACGCTGGGGCAGGCGCAGGATGTAAAACCTGCCCTTGCCGTCTCGGTTGCTGCGATTTCGCGGACAGATAATGGTCGAGTTGAAATTCGCTATGAGTTGAGGAACCAAGGGGACATGGTTATTTATATCCCCTTTACCCAAGCTCCTGGAGTAACTTACATGACAACACTATCGCTCCTTCATCAGACTGGCGAAGGCGCGTGGGTTGCTGTAGGCCCTTATTACGACATCCCATCAGATACGGCGAAGCCACTTCAGCCAGGCGCAACATTAAGTCTGGTTGATGAATTTTCGGATCCAGCAGTAGCGATTCTTGCAGACGCACAAGCGGGTAAAAAGAAAGTGGCTTTGGCGCTTCACGGTCAGAACAAATTGAGAATTCGGTACTTCGCTGGGGAAGTAAACTGGGGGGAGTGGCTGAAAGCTGGAAAGAAAGGTGGAAAGGGAGCAAGCCTCGCAGTCAAGCCGCCCATGGTCTCTGCGTATTCGACAGAGTTTAATATTCCAATTTCCACAAAATGACAAAAACATTTGGCCCAACAACAGAACAACAATACGGAAGAAGCACAGAACAGCCCGCCTCCACGGCCCGGAGGTAATCGAACACCGTCTAGCGGAGAACCGAATACTACTGAGCGTGTTCCTGGAGCAAGCCCTGGGAGCTATACCGAGAGACAGCACGGACCGGGTGGGGAGGCAGTCGTGGATGTTGATCATGGGCATGACCACACCGGTGTCGGAGATCCTCATGGTCATGATTGGGTCGGTGGCAAAAGGCAGGGGCCAAGGAGCCTTACGCCAGAAGAAAGCGCTGGCGCGGACCAACATAGACTGAATGTAACCCCGCAGGCTGCGACGAATGCAGCGAAGGTTACCATTATGGGAGTGATTTTGGTATGGACACTTCGTGTTCTAGTTGTTGCAGCAGCAGCGCCGTAGGGTATCAAGTGGGGGATTCAATGAATGAAGATGTAGTGGAGCGGTTTGCGAAGATCAAGTGGAGTAACATGTCTCTGATTTCAATGAGGACAGAGCGACGGGAAGGGTTAGACGACTTTGTTGCAGAGATTGTTGGTCTTTACTCCGAAATTGGAACCAAATTCGAGCTGCGCTTTGTAGATGCGACCTATCTACGCCTTGATGTCGATTTTGCGTTCAAGCGGTGCTCCGCCGACGCAATTGATAGTACTCGATGCCGTTCTGAGTCACCATGGAAGAAATCGTTGACCGAGCTAAATCCGTACGATAATTTTGCTTCATATTGGCACTTTGAGATAGGCCTAGTCCCAAAAGGCGGAACGATTAACATTTTAGCGAAGGACTTCACAATGCTAGAGGCATAGGCCCAACAGCAGAACGGAACAACGACAACGCCCGGGCGGGTTCTCGCAATTGGGACCGGGGAGACTGCGGACCTCAATTGGCAGGAAGAAGCCCGCGGTCTAGCAGGATCGATCCTGAAAAAAGCCCATGTCACCTGCATTCCAGCCAATCCCCTCATCCTGTTAACCAGCCAAGACGCCATCCCCGCGCCCCATCTCCCGCCCACAGCTCCTTTGCCGATAATTACCTCCGATTCCGGCACAATGGAAATATCCCGCAAACCACCCGTCCACTCCCTGATCTCTGACCCCTGACCCCTGACCCCTAGCCATCTGTTTACCAAATAGATAATCCCCCCACCCCCACCCT
>Ga0302140_10009682_pt1 | contig 11947 bp, 15 predicted proteins | sample I_Bog_E1_1_FD_202095 | JGI IMG/M metagenome (GOLD analysis project Ga0302140, IMG submission 202095) | Peat permafrost microbial communities from Stordalen Mire near Abisko, Sweden - I_Bog_E1_1 | ecosystem: Environmental > Terrestrial > Soil > Wetlands > Peat | place: Sweden: Abisko, Stordalen...
GGACTCGCCAACCGCTCCATCCAATCCCTCGCCGAGCTAACCCCCACCGCCTGCGCCGCCAGACTGGCGAACTAACCTCTCAGCTCAGCGCCCAGACCGTCAACCGTGTAGTTGCCTGGATGGATACCATTGATTGTCTGGCTGGTAAAGATGGAATTCCGGTCGCCGGGCGCAGTTTGCTGGGCCGGAAGGACCGCGCCAGCTATCACAAAAACAATCATCACAGGGAAGTTAAATCGCAAATCCATTGTCCTCCCAGTGTTCTCGCGACACTGACCAGATCTTAGACGGTTCACTTGCGCAAGCAGCGCGAAGATTGCGGCTACCCCAGGGCCGACGCATATAAATGCCCATAGCTTGCTAAATGCATGGAGGAGGAAATAGGTAAGGAGGGGAGATGGACAATCCCCTGAAGTATTTTGCCGAGTTGCGTGATCCTCGCATCGAACGAAAGCGGGAACATTTGCTTGAAGAGATTCTTCTGATCGCCATTGCGGCGGTTTTGAGCGGGGCCGAAAGCTGGAACGACATTGCGGATTACGGGGAGGACGAGGCGGAGTGGTTGGGGACGTTCCAGACGCTTCCGTCGATCACTCCATCGCACGATACGTTCAACCGGGCGTTTGCGGCGCTGGACCCGGAAGAGCTGGATCGAGGCTTTGTGGCCTGGGTGTCGTCGATCGCGAAGTTGACGGCGGGCGAAGTGGTGGCCATCGATGGCAAGACTCGGGTCCCAGGCGACAGGTCTTCGTCTCGGGGGTGGAAGACCCTGTGCGGCATGCGCGAGGCAGGCAAGAAGGCCTTGGTCCACATGGTTTCAACCTGGGCCAACGCCAACAACCTGGTACTGGCCCAGCGCAAGGTGGATGAGAAGTCCAACGAGATCACGGCGATTCCGAAACTGTTGAACGCGCTTGAGCTGGCAGCCACCGTGGTGACGGTCGATGCAATGGGCTGCCAGCGCGAGATCGACAGACTGATTATCGAGAAGAAGGCCGACTATGTGCTGGCGGTCAAGGGCAATCAAGGCTTGCCGGCCGAACAGGTCAGAGAGTCATTTCTGCTGTTGAACTCAGATCCGGTGAGCGAAGAAATCAACTGCGGCCACGGGCGCGTCGAGCAACGCCGCTGGCCAGTGATCGCCGACTTGAGCATGTTCGAAAAAGCTGCGGAATGGGCGTCGCTACAGGGGTTGGTGCGCATTGAAAGCCAGCGCTACCACAAGGCCACAGGCAATGTCGCTGCCCCGCCGTCCACAAAACTGGGCTTTTCGCTGCTTTTTGCCACCGGGCGCGCCATTATTTTTTCGCCACAAATGCCATTTAGCGCCGCGAAATCGAGCCCTGCGCGGGACTCGAAGGTATCGCAGGCCGTTTTTCCGATCTCCCGCAATATAACCAATAAGTCCTTTATAATCTGCATTGTCTTACATGTCTTACACTAATTTCGCTCGTGTAAGACACGTAAAACAGCACTTTATACAGAGTGGTCGAAGATCAGTTTTTGCCTGATCACGCTACCGTCGGGATTGGTGATTACGTAATTCCAAGTGCCAACTTTACCGTTGCCACTCACCGTCAAATCTCCCTTGGTGATAGTTCCGTCGATATCTTTTTGCGTCTCATGCACCACCCCAGGCTCTTCAGTGTAGGAATAGACGCTTGAGCTGCCAACAATCGGATATTCTTTGCCGTCGGCTGCCCCTTTGAAGCTGTAGGAGACGGCGAAACCGTTCTGCATCGTCGCATTCACTTCAAATTGAATGAGATCGGCCGTGTCGGATGTGACTTTGATTAGCATTGCCATGAGCTTTGGCCCACCTCCGAAATCACTTTTCGCAACGTTGAGCTTCCATTGCCCAAACATAATTCCCTGTCCGGTTTGGGCAATCAGCGCTACCGGTACCAGAGACAGAAAAACAAATATCCCCAGAAAACGCAAGAACCTGCTTCTCATTGCGGTTTCCTCCTAACTCGCGACGGCTGCCCATTTGGCAGAGAGCGCGGCTAACAGTATCAAACTAAGCTTGATTTCGGAAAGCGAGATGTGACTTTAATCATCTGGCGGCGCAAAGAGGACTGAATGGGTCCTCCAAAGGGTGTCTTACAGATGCAAGACATGTCATACGGATGTAAGACGGTTGTCTTACATGTGTAAGACATAGGTAATACAGATGTCTTACACATGTCTTACATATGTAGGACAGGCTGACGCGGTGTAAGACACCAAAACTAAGAGAATAAGCTCCCCTCCTTATTGCTGCCTCTCTCGAGAACATCGCCTTGGGCCGCTCCGAAGTTTTCGGGCAGCATTGGGAGCGGGAAAAGGTCCGTGCTTTCTCAAGCGGTCTGTTTGCGCCGGGCTTGACGTCCAGAGTTCCTCTGGCGAGGTAAGTAGTCGGACGTGAAACCGCCAAATCGTTCGCGACAAGGATGTTGGGACGCGGCGTGTCTTCACATATGACACTCCGTGTCGACGAAGTGTCCGATCGTGCAGCCGACGATAGGCAGGAGAGGGAAGATGCCGAGTTCGCTCGGGGAATGGTCTTCAACTCGGATCAAGTGTTCAAGTGGCGGCAGGCATTTGAGCGCGGCAATCTGATTGACCCAGGCCGAGAGGCAAAATCATGAAACTCTTGGGTGGAATGGCGATCGTTTGTTGGATCAATCCAGAGCTGTTTGAATTCCTTTGTGATCGCGAGTAGCCGTTGCCTAAGGGCATAATCCAGGAGAAGTTGGCCCTGCTGCCTGGAGGGTCGCGCTCCACTCGCGCTTGGTCCAGGGCACGTGGGAACATGTGCCGCGACTCCGATGGACTGAGTGCTTCGGTGCAGACCTTGATTCAGCAGCACCCTTCCGGAATAATCGTCACCCCTGCCGATTCCGTACGTTCGAATGCCGGGTAGATTCTCCCCCCGCGGCAAACGCCAAGATGGGGGTGGCATACTACTCGCTCAGGGCCTTGGGATCATCAGTTTTAAGAAAGACTCCGCCGATGCCTGTGACCTTGGCCATTGCCTGGGTTCTTCTATTCTTCCTGCTGGATGATCTGGTCGAGCTTCGGTTTGTGCTTGGTTTGGCGGCCGGTACGGGGCGCATCTTCCACTATGCGCGCCGGTTTCGGCTGGCCAATACGGTCGCGGGCGTTGGCTTTGACCGCTTTTGTGGCCGAAAAAGTGCCTGGCTTGCGTTTGGTCATGGTCTTGCGTTTCCTACCCTCAAGGTCGAGTATGGAATAGATTCTGCATGAGGGGAAGAGCCCTCACGGCAGAGCTTAAATTAGCCGGAGATCGGGGATCATGGAAGAACGGGAATTTTTTACGGAGACCACGGAACAGCGCACGCACACCCTTACTTGCCCTAAATGCGGCCAACCAGGCGAATACAGTGTCACCTGGGTCGTTCGCCGCAAGCGGCCGCAACTGCCGCGGCACGCCGACGAGCGCGATCGAGCTCGCTTTGCCAAGGCCCAGTCTTACATGGTGCGTCGCGACGACAAGCTGAGTTGTTCCAACGCGCGGTGCCGTAAGCCTTTTGAAATTGCTGGTTTGCAAACTCTGGCCTTTCTGCAGGATTAAGCTCGACGGTCGGCCAGGTTGTCGCGGTTTGGCGCTGGCGCATCCACCGCCGCATGTGATTGAATCGAGAAAGAAAGCGACGTACCAGGGAGGTCTCGGCACGATCGCGAGGAGAAAGTAATGGCAAATCTGCAACTTCCCCCCGAAGAGCGCAACCTGACTCCTGACCAGGTGGAGGCGCTGGATAAACGGCGGGACCTCGGTCACACATTTCTCGTGATTGCCGGGCAGTTTTCGGTGATCGCCGTGGTACTGCTCCTGTGGGTGGGTCAGGATCTCACGTATTCGCCGGGATGGGCGCATCCCATGGCCTACTACTTCGCCTTGGCGGTTGGCATTATTGTCGCTTTCGGGCTGACGGGCATGGTTCTGCGCCGGGGCACACCGCGACTCGACTAAGCCCCCTAACCCTAAAAGATTCATGCTTTTGTGGCGTTGACACAACCCGGCTCTCATGGGAAAAGAAGGCGCTTGACTGAAAATGGGTATAGGCTAAATAAGCCGATGGCCGCTTCCCTCACTACTTCCCCGACGGAATCGCGTGCCACCCGCCTCACAGACAGCCATGGGCGGGTGATTCACGATCTGCGCATTTCGATCACCGATCGCTGCAACTATAAGTGCGTCTACTGTCGAACCGGCGAGTTGGGGGCGCAATATCCCGAGCTTCGCGTCGATGAATATTTGCGCTTGATCAAGGTTTTTGTCGGCCTCGGAATCACCAAGGTCCGCTTGACCGGAGGCGAACCGTTACTGCGGCGCGGATTGGTCGAAATGGTCACCGAACTGGCTCGTTGGCGCACGCCTGCGGGTGATCGGCTCGACCTCGCACTCACCACCAACGGTCATTTGCTCGACAGTCTTGCCGCACCGCTCAAAGCTGCGGGACTTGATCGCGTGACTGTCAGCATGGACGCCGTCGACGAGCCGACATTCGAGCGCATCACGCGGGTTCCAGGCAGTTTCAAAGCGGTTCTTGCCGGCATTCGCGCAGCTCGCGAGGCGGGCCTCACGCCGGTCAAAATCAACTGCGTTCTGATGCGCGGTTTCAATGACGACCAGGTGGAAGGGTTCGCGCGATTTGCTCGCGAACAAAACATAATTGTACGGTTCATCGAGTTCATGCCGCTCGAAGAAGGCCGTCTTTGGACTCCTGAGATCGTGGTCCCAATGCGCGAGATTGTGGAGCGGATCGGCCGCATCTTGCCGCTGGTCGAGTTGCCTCCTCGCGAAGTCAGCGAGACGGCGCGGCGCTACACATTTGCCGATGGCGTGGGAGAGATCGGCATCATCGCACCGGTCACACAGGCCTTTTGCGGCGCCTGCAGTCGCTTGCGTCTCACCTCCGATGGCAAGATTCGCACCTGTCTGTTTTCGCAGGTGGAGCACGACCTCTACGGCCGAATGCGGGGAGGAGCCAGCGATCTAGAACTGCGCGAATACATCCTGCGTACAGTGCAACAGAAAGAGGCGCGCCATCATATTGGTGAACCTGGGTTCCTCAAGCCTGCGCGTTCGATGGTACATATCGGCGGATAACTCTGGCCGCGATCTCGGCGCGCATCTGCAAATCCGTTCTCTGTGAAAATCGAAGCACATTTCTACTGCGCGTTCTTACCGTTCATGTGGCAGAATTGTTAATCACCCGCACCCCCTTGAGACGGGCTTTGGATGAAGTACGAGACCGAAAACCGTATTCCCCTCGACGATCTGCTTGTCTTTCACAGATTGGCGCGTTCTCTAACTTCGAGCTTCGACCTCGACACGATACTGCGCACGATCCTGGAACACATGGAGCGGATCATCGATGCCGAGTTGTGGACTCTGCTGATGCTCGATGAAGCCCGCGAAGAGCTTTATTACGCCATCGCAGCAGGAGGAGAAGAAGCCGTGCTGCGCGACTTGCGCGTGAAGGTAGGCGAAGGCATCGCAGGCTGGGTAGCGCAACATGGCGAAACGCTCATTGTGCCTGAATCGGTGGACGACCCGCGACTGCCGGCCGTGCCTCCAGGTGAGTTAGGAAAAGTACGCTCTGTCATCGCGCTTCCTCTACGCGGTCGCAAAGGCACCCACGGAGTTATCGAGATACTCAATCCGCGTGCCGGTCAACTGACCGACTATAGCATCGCGTTACTTCACATCCTGGCCGACCATGCGGCGATTGCGATTGAGAATGCGCGCGACGTAGCGCGGATCCAGCAACTCACGATTACTGATGACACGACGGGCCTGTTTAATGTGCGCCATTTGTATGACGTGCTGGGGCGCGAACTGGAGCGATGTAGCCGTAGAAAACTACCGCTAAGCCTGGTGTTCCTTGACCTGGACCGATTCAAGCTGGTCAACGATGCGCATGGACACTTGATAGGCAGCGAGTTACTCGGCCGAACCGGTCAGAGACTTAAGGAACTTAGTCGCAAGAGCGACTATTGCTTTCGATATGGCGGAGATGAATTTGTCATCCTCATGCCCGAAACCGGCGTAGACGAAGCTCTGGTGCAGGCGCGTGCGCTGCACAGCGCGTTGATTGCGACTAACTTCCACATGAAGAACGGACTTAGCTTAAAAGTAAGCGCGAGTGTTGGAATCGCAACCGCTCCGCTCGATGGCACCACCGTCCACGCGGTCATTGGGGCGGCCGACAGCCGCATGTATGGGGTAAAAAGCGATCGCAGGGGCGAAGTTCGGGGAGCAAAATCCAAGTAGGCTTCACGGCAAGAATCGTAACGATGTCGCGCAGGTTCTTGCGAAACTTGATTTCCCCAATCGCTGTACGATCCAACGCTCGGTAAATGCGATAGAACTGCGATTTTGAGTTATTCCGCGCGGCTCTCTCTGTCCGATGAGCGTTACGGCAATCCACTAACTCGATAACATTCCTCTTACTTGCCCGTATAACTCACATGCCAGATAGAATGCGACCCATCGTCCGACACAAAGAGCGATCCATCCTTGGCTACCGTAACTCCCACGGGTCGCCCCCACACCGTGCCATCGGGCAGCACAAAACCAGTGAGGAAGTCCTCGTACTCACCTGTCGCATGGCCGTTCTTCATCGGCAACCTTATCACTTCGTAGCCGGAACGCTGAGCGCGATTCCACGAACCGTGCTCAGCCGCAAACCCATCCCCCTTGTACTGCGCTGGGAACTGCGAACCCTCATAAAAGAGCATTTCGAGCGATGCGAAATGGGGGTTGACGAGAATGTCAGGCGTGATGACCTTGGCTTGTAACTCAGGATGCTTTCCGGGATGGCGCGGGTCTTGCAAGCCGCCCGAGGCACCATGGAAATAGAACCACGGCCAGCCATAAAAGCCGTCTTCCTGAACATGCGTCACATAGTCGGGAACCAGGTTATTGCCCAACCCATCGCGTTCGTTCGTAGAACACCATAGCTCGCCGGTGAGGGGATTGATGGCTTCGCCGACGCAGTTGCGCAGCCCCGACGCATAAATCTTGATGAACTTGCCGGTAGGCTCAAACTCCAGAACGTCGGCGCGGTGAAACTCCTCGGGATGCGTGTCGGCGTCATCCACATTGGAGTGAGAACCGACGGATGCGAACAGCTTCGAACCATCCTTCGAAAAAATCACGTCGCGAGTCCAGTGGCCGCCGCCGCGCAGGCGTCCGCCGCCCGGCAACTCGACGATATTCTCCATCGCGCCGCTCGCTTTGAGGTCACCACTTTTATAGGGAAAGCGCACGATCTGATCGGTGTCACCGATATAGATCCACTTCGGCTCAGGTCCCGAGGGATAGAACGCGATGCCGAATGGCTGATGAAGCCCTTCGGCGAAGACCGATGTTTGTTGCGGCTTGCCGTCGGCTCCGACACCGCGAAAAATTTTGATCTTGCCGGTCTCGCTTTCGGCGAGGAAGATGTCGCCATTGGGAGCGGTCCGCAGCAGACGCGGGTTGTCGAGGCCCGTGGCGTAGAGGTCAACTTTAAAGCCTTTGGGCGCGATAGGCCACGCATTGGCAGGCCGCGCCACCACCGATGGACCGTTATCGACCGATTGCTCCGGGGCCGGCGCAGGCAGGTCGGCCGCAGTCAAATGGCGGCGCGTGCCGGGCGACTCATGCAACGCATCTGTAAAGGCAGCCTGACCGGTGAGGACACCTGTTTGAGCAGGGAGAAGGCTAGCCGAAAGAGACAATGCGGCAAGGAAAATCGGAATCCGGGGGAATCGGCTCATAAAACCTCGTGGGAAATCGCGTTCTTGGTGTTCAAGTCAAGTCTAAGCAGCCGTGGACGTTACAGAGAGCGGGAAGCGCGCCAATACCTACTTCGATGCGGTCGGCGCGGACCCGGGTGCAGAGTTTAATAGGGAATTCTCGCTCGCCGTGAGACCGGAAAAAGCAGACTCTGGCAAATTGGCGGTTACGACCACGCGGTTGCGTTTTGACGTTACCTCGGCGGTTTTCAACAGCTCTTTGAGGCTTTTGTTGGCGGCGTTCTCGGCGAGGGGCGCCGTAAATCCGCGCGCCAGGGTCACAAGAGTTGCCAACGCGGCGGCTTGGGTTGCGGCAGCCTGGTCGGTGGGCGCGATCTCCTCAACACGCAGCCGCAGCAGACCCGCCAAAGGCAGCCCCGGCGCAAGGCTGGCCACGATGGTGGAATCGGACTGTAGTGGCAGGCGCAGTCCGAAAACCTGAATCGCACCGCTCTCATTGAACGGCATACCGATCTGGCCGACGCCCCAGGCCAACGAGAGCAACGGTACTTCGTGAAAGTGCTCGGAAAGCAGCGTCGAGCCAGCGAAAGGAAGCGCGGCAGTGCGATGGCGATCAAGCATGGAGTGGATCTGCTCGGTTGTCGGCGTGTTAGAGACAGCGACCATGTCATAGCCGACCTGGGCCACGCGGACGGTGCGGCCTTCCGAGGGGATGCTGTAGATGGTGTGGCCGGCGTAGGACTCGCGGGTGGCGGCGTGGCTGTCGAGCCAGGCATTGAGATGCGCACCGGTCAACTTGCCGACCAGCACCATGGAGTAGGCGACGGGGCCGTTGGGACCGTTAGGATCAGGCATGCGGTGAAGAGCAATGGCCGCCTCATCGAGGTCGCGCTCCCAGTCGATGCCCGTCGCATCAATGAATTGCTGGTACTCGGGCACACGCTGCGGCGGCTTCAAGTCCTTGTGAAGAAAGGCCCGCACCGGCTTGAGATTGAAATAAACAATGCCATCCGACTCCGGTAGCAAACGCGCAGCTTCAGGTGGAGCCTTGGAGCGCAGAAAGATAGCCACGGCCAGCGCGAGCAGGACCGCGGCTACGACAAGAAGTGTTCTTCGCGTGCGCTTGTTCATCGGGAGCCGTCAGAAATAACCCTAACATTTCCGGTTATCGTTCGTGGCAAGCGGTCAATTTCGGCTGATACGGCTCTGCGGCTGGGAATCTATTTTGGGCTACCGGCACAGTTCTGGCTCAACCTGCAAAACGAGCACGATCTCCGGCTCGCTTCTCGCAGCGCTGCGCTCAAAAGGTCTCACCCCGAGCGGCGTGAATAAACCGGTCGTACCCCGTAGACCCAACATTAAGAATCGGATCCACGGGAGATTAGCGGCTATTGCGTTATCGACTTGACGCGGTCGCCGGTCTTGAAGTCCGAGCCGGAAACAGCCGCGCAGACGGTCGAGACATCGTCTACATCCGTGGCCCTGATGACGCCGACCGACGTGGTCAAGCGGCGGATGACGGCTCCGGTAGAGGGATCCTTGATCTCCTTGGTCACACGCACGACCTCAAGTTGATCGCCCACCTTCACTCCGGCTCTTCCTCCAACATTCAGCACGATTTGCCCACCGTCGACCGCGGCGATTAATCCTTCAACCGAAATGGTGCGCACTCCCACCCTGGGCGCGCCTGCCTCAAGATCCGTGGCCAACTTGTCCGTAGCCTGCTTCACCGCCTCGCCGATGATCGTCTGCTGAAAGTTACTGGAGCCGAAGTCGGCATTGCCGCCGCCAAATCCGTGCCAGTTCCCGCCTCCGCCAAGCAGCGAAGTGCTGGAACGGCTGGACTGGCCGGCTCCCTCAGCCACGGCCAGGATCTCCGCGGTATCGACATTGACGATTCTCGCCGAGATTCCGACATTGGCCTTGGAGTTGGAATGTCCGACGCCGCCGAGACCGAAGCCGCCCCAATTGCCGCCTCCGCCGCCCAGGTTGGTTTTCTTGGTTTCGTTGCCAAATTGCGTGATGCTGCCCACGATGATGGCGTCCACGCCTAGCAGTTTGCCGATTTTCGCCGCGCTGGTCGGATCGGCGCGTTCGGAGCTGGAAAAATTCTGCTCGGCCATGATTTTATCGAGGGCCTTGCGCTCAATGATCGAATAGCTGCCGTCTTTCACTAAGTCATTGACCAGTAAATCGGTTATTCCCTTGCCGACATCAACGTTTGTGCCAAAGATCGCAGAGGAATTGGTTTGGACCGTGGCGTAGTCAAAATCCAGCACCGCAATACGAGGCCGGCGCTTGGCTGCGGCTTGCGAATGGGCGGAAACGGCTAAAACGCCACCTAAAAGCGACAGTGCTGCCACGTAGGCAGGCAAAATCCTTAGCATTTTCATGAGGGCTTCCTTGCGAGAAATGACTGCGCTAGAAGAGTCCTTTTTGCCCGACACTTATGTCAAGCCAATTCTTGAAGTATGCGTCAAGTAAAACTATCCACAGAAAATTCACGAATGATTCTGAAATGCGGCATTTAGATGTCTCGGCCGGGTTTGCTCCGGCTGCGGGGGTGTGCTAACCTTGGATTCTGTGCCGTAGTCTGTGCGGAGCGCAAGTGTGCCCGCACTTTTCAAGCGTCCGGACGGTTTTCCGGGGTGGGGTGGCTGGCGTAGCTCAGCTGGTAGAGCATCTGATTTGTAATCAGAGGGTCGGGGGTTCAAATCCCTTCGCCAGCTCCAGTCTCGACCAACCCGATTCGGGCATGAAACGGCAAGCAAGTTTTGCCGGCGACGAAGTTTTTCTCGCGCCGGGCCTGTCCTCCGCGGTGACCCCACTGAGGTGCATGCTCCGAAAATGCCGGAGGCTTCCGGACGGGGTTTAATGCGCCAATGTGGCTTTACGGCGGGCCAGGTGAAAGATGGGCACAGGTGGCCGAGCGGTTAATGGCAGCAGACTGTAAATCTGCCGCTCCTTGGAGCTACGGAGGTTCGAATCCTCCCCTGTGCACCACGTCTTGCTGGTTTTGAGTTTTGGTTTTGAGTAGTCTGGTTGTGAGGTTTTGAAATGCGCGAGCAACAGCCGGGAACGCGCAGTGGTTCTGATTTAGAAAGGCGCTACCCGGTAGCTTTAGCGCTGTATGCGGCACTTGCAGTCCTGGTTTGGTTTACGGTCGGTCAAGGCACGATAATTGTGTTCGGTAGACCGGTCGAAATGCGATGGATTCCGATTCTGATCCTCGCAACGTTTGCGTTTCGTACCGTGCTGGTGCGTCAGGCAGATAAAATCCGCAATAGCGGAGAGTAAAGGCGCGATAAGTCGCCTGCAGGTTTTCAAAAGAGGGCTGATGTAGCTCAGTTGGTAGAGCACTCCCTTGGTAAGGGAGAGGTCACCAGTTCAATCCTGGTCATCAGCTCCATAGATTCGAGGGATCAGGGTTCAGAGATCAGGGTTCAGAACAAGCCGAGTGGCTTGCTTCAGCAAAAACCAACTGACCACTGCCCCCTGATCCCTGACAACTGCTTTTGCGGGAGTAACTCAGTGGTAGAGTCACAGCCTTCCAAGCTGTTGGTCGCGGGTTCGATCCCCGTCTCCCGCTCCAAGGTTAAGTCAGAGAAGGCGTAGTAGTTAATTGTGATCCCTGCGGATTGGGTGTTCGTCCCAGGAGTGATCGGGAGTAGCGGAAACGATGTTTGAACAGGCCGAGATCGCAGTTCAAGACCAGCCAGGGTATGCGCAGCTTCACGCACTAATCGATGCGGCGTTTGACGCCCGCGACGTCGATGTACTGCTTAATCACATCACACGCGCAAAGTTGCGGATTCGAGACTACGAAGCGGTGCTCAAACGCGGTCTTTTGGGCAAGGATGCTGTGCGGCTCTACGAAGCCCTGCCCGTCTCCGATCAAGGCCTGACGCGGGAGCGGTATCTGCGGTTGGTCGAAAAGGTGCCGGCAGAGTTGCGGCAACGGTATTTCAGGGTTTACGCCTACTATTGAGGGTATTTGGTAGAGAATTTTGATCTTCTGGCGGTGGCCGGAAGCAAATGCAAAGTCTAACGGAAGGGACATTTAGGGCAATGGCGAAGGAAAAGTTTGATCGTTCGAAGCCGCACTGTAACGTGGGCACGATCGGGCATATCGATCACGGCAAGACGACGTTGACGGCGGCGATCACCAAGGTTTTGCAGAAGCATAACCCGAAGA
>Ga0302140_10009685_pt1 | contig 11946 bp, 10 predicted proteins | sample I_Bog_E1_1_FD_202095 | JGI IMG/M metagenome (GOLD analysis project Ga0302140, IMG submission 202095) | Peat permafrost microbial communities from Stordalen Mire near Abisko, Sweden - I_Bog_E1_1 | ecosystem: Environmental > Terrestrial > Soil > Wetlands > Peat | place: Sweden: Abisko, Stordalen...
ATCCTTGAAAAGCTCCGGGAACTCCGCCTTTAACGCCTCGATCTTGGGCCGGTCGCAGACCAGGATGTACGGATTGTCAGGATTGTGCAGCGCGTAATCCTGGTGGTAGGACTCGGCATCGTAGAAGCCTTTCAATGGCACCACCTGCGTCACAATCCGCGCCGGAAACACGTGCGCAGCGTCAAGTTGCGCGATGTAGGCCTCGCTCATCTTCTTCTGTTCATCGTTGCTGTAGAAAATCGCCGACCGGTATGACGTGCCCACGTCCGGACCCTGCCGGTTGAGCTGAGTCGGATCGTGCGCCACGCTGAAGAACACCCGCAATAATTGCCCATACGTGATCCTGGAAGGATCGTAGACCACCTTGACGGACTCGGCATGGCCGGTTGTCTCCGTCGTCACCTGGTCGTAAGTAGCGGTGGTCGCGGAACCTCCGGCATAGCCGGCCGTGGTCGCGATCACGCCCTTGACCCGCTCAAACACTGATTGCGTGCCCCAGAAGCATCCGCCGGCAAACACAGCGGTCTGCTTCCCGGAGGCCGTGGCGAGCGCGGCGTCGGTGGTTGCGGGCGGAACCGGCGTCTTTGTCGCGGCGCGGCATCCGGCGCAGACCAGCAGGCCAATCATCAGGGAAGAAAGCGCGTTTCGCATTGCACCGGCACCGCTCATTCGAGTCTCCTCAGCCGCATCCTTTTCCGGGCGGCATCTCTCAGATGCTTTCGGCACCGAAAGGTTACCACTCGCAATGTTCGCTCGCGTTTTCGTCGCCGGCCAAGACCGCCAGTAGGCTCAATATCAAGCAGGGAACTATCCACACAAAACCGGCGTATTAACAAACTATGCAATGCGTGGGTACATTAAGCTGGAACGGAATGGGGCTGGCGACGCCGAGAGTTCCCAGCGCCAAACGAATGTCACCGGGAACCCTGCCGAGCTGGCCAGCGCGGCGTACCATGGAGGCGCCGGAGATTGACGCCCGCAAGCCGCACGCCGTCAACCACGTCGAGGGCGGCACGACCCATACGCCTGCCGTTCGCCAGGCACGCGTGGAGGTAAATCCGCTGGAGATCGATTGGTACCAAGTTGTCCGTCATTGCATGGACGGAGATTCCGCGGCGTGGGCCGAGCTAGTCCGCACCCATCATCGCCGCGTTTACGGGCTCTGCTATCGCTTTACCGGCAATCCCGCCGACGCTGAGGATCTGACCCAGGACGTCTTTCTTAAAGTTTATTCCAATCTCTCAAGCTTCGATACCGACCGCGGCAGCCTGCAAGTCTGGATCACGACCATGACCCGCAATCTGCTGGTGGACAACTTCCGGCGCACCCGCAACCAGCGTGCGACTGGATCCCTCGATGAGAATTGGGATTCCAATGAAGAGCTCAAGCCGATTGACCGGCTCGTTTCGACCGGCGCCTCTCCGCACGAGTCCGCGGCTCAGAAGGAACTGGCGAAGATGGTGCAGGAAGCCCTGGCGCGTGTATCCGCCGAGCTGCGCGAAGCCGTCATACTTCGTGACCTTCAGGATTTGGACTATAAGGAAATCGCCCAGGTGCTGGGCATCCCCGAAGGCACGGTCAAGTCCCGCATCAGCAGAGGCAGAGCGGAACTGGCGCGGCTGCTGGAACGTAATAAACGGGAGGTGATGTAAATGGCAGAGCGCACAAACATTCCGAGTTCTCCGGCCTGTGGCCAGTGGGAGACGCTTTTGGCCGACGCGCTAGACGGGCTGCTTAACCCCGCCGACGAGGCTACCTTTACCGCGCACATGGTCGTCTGCCCGGCCTGCACGGCACTTTTTGAAGACGCCCGCAGGGGCCGTGAGTGGCTCGAGTTCCTTTCTCCGGAACCTGAAGTTCCCTCAGGCCTGCTTGATCTGATTCTTTCAAAGACCGGCCCCGGCCAGACCGAGACCTACACTTTGGCCACCGGTCCGAGCAATGTTTTGCCTATGCCCCCCCTATGGCAGCGTCCGGGCTTCATGGGAAGCATCCGCCGGTTTGCCGAGCCTCGCCTGTTGATGACTGCGGCCATGGCATTCTTCTCCATCGCTTTGACGTTGAACGTGACCGGCGTCCGTTTAAGCGGCATCCGGCTCGCCGATCTCAAACCGACGGCGGTTCGCTCCTTCATGGAACGGCGCCTGACAATGGCATCGACTCCGATCATTCGCTATTACGATCACCTGCGCTTTGTGTACGAGGTCGAGACCAGCATGCGGGAATTGCGCCGCACCAGCGGTGGAGAAACGAAAGGCGAGGGCAACGGCCAAAAGCAGAGAAATGCGTCTCCTGGAGAATCCAAACAAGACCCGAACCACAAAGATGGAGGATCCCGGGTGGACCCTCCGCAACAGTCGGGAAATCCGGCAATGAATGATTCATCTGACTATTTGGAAACATCCCTGAAGATTCAAGACCGGCCCGCGCATTCCGGCGGCTCCGCAATGAAAGACCGGGAGAGGAGCACAGTATGGACTGCGTAAATCACAGCGGGGTACCTGCGACTGCCTATTGCCAGAATTGCGGCAAGGCGCTCTGCGCCGGCTGCGTGCGCAACGCGGCTGGAGGACAGATTCTCTGCGAGCCGTGCTGGAGCGGCTGGCAGACCTATCAACAGCCTTTTGTTCCATCCACATCAAGTGGCCCCAACCCCTCGGCCGCTGCTGTCCTGGGGCTTATTCCCGGCGTGGGAGCCATGTATAACGGCCAGTTCTTCAAAGGGCTCATACACGTGGTGGTCTTCGCGGTGCTGATCAGCATCACGGAATACCACGGGATTTTTGGAATCTTCATCGGCGCGTGGTGCCTGTACCAGTCGTTTGAGGCCTACCACACCGCCAAAGCAATTCGCGACGGCGATCCGTTGCCGGATCCCCTGGGATTGAACGAGGTGGGCAACTGGCTCAACCTCGGCACCAAGCCGCGCAATCCCGGCCAGTCCGGCCCCATCCCCGGGCAACCGAATCCGGGCGCGTGGACACCGGGTGTTCAGCCTCAAGGTCCGGCAACCAGTGGCTACCAACAACCGGCCTCCGGCCCATACCAGGCACCTTACCCAGGGTCATATCAACAGCCTCCCTATAGTCCGACACCCGGCGCCTACGTGGATCCGACAGTTCCGCCTGTGACTCCTCCCTACTACGGACCGCACTTCTGGCAGCGCAAAGAACCGGTGGGAGCAGTTGTTCTGATCGCTTTGGGAGTGATTTTTCTGCTCGACCGTTTTGATGTTTTCAACGGCCGCCTGGGTGAATTTGCATGGCCATTGGTACTGATTGGACTGGGCGCGTGGTTGATTGTCCGCCGCCTGGGAGATTCGCAAGGAGGTCCTAAATGAACCGCTATATCATGATTCGCCGCCTGCGCGGTCCTGCATTCCTGCTTCTGGTTGGTGTGATCGCCCTTTTATCGCAAGCTCACATCCTGAGCTGGGGGAAGAGCTGGCCGCTCTACCTGATCCTGCTGGGTGTTCTTATGCTGGCTGAGCGAGCTGCATTGGCCTCTGAAGGCGGGTACCCCGGAGGCCCGCCAAATCCGTATCCTCACTCGGGCGTGGATCCCAATGCTCCGATGGGCGCTCCGCAATATCCGGCACAACAACCGAAGGCGATTGTGCCTTTGCATTCCACTGAATTCGATAAAGACCCTGACCCCAATGGAGGGCAGTCATGAGCAGCGTTCCTCCGAACATGCCTCCTGGAGGTGGCCAACCTCCTTATCAGCAGTACGATCCCAAGACGCAGTGGCGCATTTATCGCGAGCAGCAAAAGGCTGCCTGGCGGGCTCAGCGTGATGCTTGGAAGGCGCAACGCTACGTGTATAAGGCCGGCTATGTAGGAGCTTATGGCCCTCGCGTGCCATCCGTGGTGGGGCCGATTATCCTGGTTGGTATTGGCGTCGTTGCTCTGTTGGTTGTTACCGGGCGCATTGAAGCCGGCGAATTCTGGACCTGGTACGGCCGCTGGTGGCCCCTGTTGCTGATTGGGGCCGGCCTTGCGCTGCTTGGCGAGTGGGCACTCGATTTGCGCCGCGAGACTCCGATTCGGCGCAGCGGCAGCTTCGTCGGAATTCTGATTCTCCTGGCTATTCTTGGCTTTGGCGCTGCGGGTTGGACCAACTGGTGGGGGCCGTTCCGAGCGGAATTCGGGGATAAAGGCGATGACTTTTTCAACTCCTTTGGCCTGCCGGAACATGACAACGACCAGCAGGTGCTGAGCTCGCAGATTCCTGCGAATGCATCGGTTGAGATTCAAAATCCTCGCGGAGACGTCAGCATTACTTCCGGCGACGGAACCAACATCGAAGTGCAGGCCCATGAAGTGGCTTACGCGAGCTCAGATACCGACACCAAGAAGATCTTTGACTCGGAAGCTGCGCACCTTACCATCAGCGGAAGCACCGTGCTCGTCAAGTCCAACAGCAATAACAGCGGACGGCTCAACCTGACTGTTACGGTTCCCAAAACGTCCAGCATCACGGTGAACGCAGGTCGAGGAGACGTGACGGCAGCAAGCCTGGAAGCAGGCATCAACGTCACCGCGACACACGGCGATGTGCACCTGAGTTCGATCGCGGGCTCAGTGCAGGCTCACTTTTCAAGCAGTAAGCATGATTTTTCTGCCCACCAGGTTACTGGCGACCTCACGATTGACGGGGACTGCAACGACCTGACGCTTTCCGAAATCAAAGGCAAGGTAACGCAGAGCGGCGAGATCCTTGGCGACGTGCACATGGAAAACGTCTCCGGCCCAATTCATCTGCACACCACGGTCACAGACCTTCAAGTAGCTTCGCTGCCGGGGGACCTGACGCTCAACTCCGACGATCTGCGCGTGACTGAGGGCAAGGGTCAGGTGCGTGTCGTAACCCATTCCAAAGACGTCGACCTGAGCCAGATTTACGGCGACAGCTACGTGGAAGACCGCGACGGACGCATTTCAGTTGAGCCGGCTGGGATGTTCGGCGTAGACGCCAAGAACAACAAGGGCGACGTGGAGGTGACGTTGCCGCCTAACGCCTCAGCGACGGTGAATGCTCGCACCCATAATGGCGACATCGTTTCAGATTTTGCTTTGCCTTCGATGGAAGGCGAAAACAAATCTGCCAACTTCCAGATCGGATCCGGCATTTCAAAACTGACGCTCAGTGCAGACAACGGCGATGTGCGCATCAAGAAGGGCTCTGCCTTCCCATCGCAGCCGCCCCCACCTGCGGATGCATCGGCGCCCACGCCCCCTACCCCCCCTCATGCTCCTCACCTGCATGCTCCGAAAGCGTTGCCTCAGGGGCCAGTAACTCAGTAGGCAGGTCTCGTTCGCAGCAGCGTTGAGGGCCGAGTGGCCTGGACAGCGAGAGTAGCACTCCCAGGTCTGAACAACCAGACCTGGGGCACCCCAAATCTATGAGGGGTTGGACATGGCGCCCTGCCAATCGGACATGAGGGATATTGATGCCGCAGGCTATTCCGCGCGCAGCGCTTGCATGGGATCGAGACGGGACGCGCGCCACGCAGGCACAAGGCAAGCCAACGCCGCGACCAGCAGCAGCATGCAACTGACCGCAGCGAATACGGTGGGATCCAGAGGCTGCGTGCCGTAGAGCATCGAGGCGATCTGCCGCGCGGCGACGACGCTGCCTGCCAGTCCGCAAGCCAGACCCAGTAACGCAGGCTTGAGCCCGTCCACCATCACTTTGCGCAACACCTGTCCTCGTTGCGCGCCCAATGCGATGCGGATGCCAATCTCAGTGGTACGCTGCGCGACGATGTAGGAAAGCACTCCAAAGAGCCCCACCCCGGCCAGCACCAGCGATAACCCGGCAAAAATCAGGAGCAGCATGGCGTCAAAGCTGGCATCGAGGTTGCCTCTACCGATCACTTGATCCATGGTCAGAATGTCGGACACAGGAAGATCGCGATCCATTTGCTGGAAAATCTTTTGTGTGGGCATCGAAAACTGCGTGACATCCCGCGGGGAACGAATCACCAGAGTTGCCCCGTTGATGTAGTCGGTGGGATAGAGCCAGTCAGCCTGATCGAGCGGGAAGTACATTGTTGGTTGCGGCGGAGTTCCCGCTTGATATCGCGTGTCGCCCACAACGCCCACAATTTCGTACGAGTTGTTTTTGTTGAGCGCAAGGAGATGTTGTCCGACCGGATCTTTGCCGGAAAAGAACTCGCGCACGAAGGCCTGGCTGATGATGACTTCATGGGGATGAGAATCCGAATCGTTATCGAAAGTTCGTCCATGTATGAGGGGGATGCCGATTGTTGAAAAGTAACCGGGATCGGTCCAGCGATGAAGGGCATAGTGCATTTTGCCGCCGGGAACGGTCGGCTGTCCCGGGATCTCAAATCCATTGTCTCCCCCGTATCCATCGCCAGGAACGACCGGGAAGACGAGACCGGCGGCCTGGATTCCGGGAGTAGCGCGCACGCGCTCGAGCAAGTCTCGAAAGAAGGAGACGCACTGCGGATGGCTGTATCGCGCCTCGGGCAGGGTGAAGTCCATTTTCATCACGTTCTTCGTAATGCATCCAAGGTCGGATTGGCTAAGCTTGGCATAGCTCTTCAAAAGGAGCCCCGCGCCGATGAGGAGCACGACCGTTAGTCCGACTTCGAGCGAAAGAAGGGTCGCCCGCAGCCGAACACCCGACACGCCGGCGCTATGCGAGCGCGACGATTCCCGCAAGGCGTCGTGAACCTGCCCAGCCTTTGCGGAGACTGAGGAGATGAGCCCCGAAAAAAGTGCGCACAGGACGATGAGGCCACCCGCAAACAGGGCGACCACACCATCCATATGGATGGCGTCAATGCGCACCATATCCGGCCGCGTCGACAGAATCCATTGCAGCGCGGCAGACGCGAAGGCGATCCCCAGGACTCCACCCGCGACGGAAAGGAGCAAGCTCTCCATCAGGTGCTGTCGAACAAGACGCATGGTACTGCCGCCTAACGCAGCGCGAATTCCAAGCTCTTTGCGACGAGTGGTGGAACGAGCCACCAGCAAATTGGCGACATTGAGACATGCGATCAGCAAGACGCACGCAGTGGCAGCGAGCAAGATGTAAAGAGGAGTCTTAACATCGCCGACCAGCGAGTCGAGCAACGGGCGAAGGTTGGCGTCTCGGCTGACAAATGGGTTATCGAGGTGCTGGCTGCGAATTGCGCGCGTAATCACCGAAAGCTCGGCGAGCGCGTGCGAAGGGGTAACTCCCGGCTTCAACCGCCCGACCACTCGGAATTCATGGTCATCGAGAGCCTGCATCAACTTCTCAGGGTTCTCATGGTAGATGGGCGTCCATAACTGACTGCGTTGATCCGGGTAGGCAAACCAAGCCGGCATGACGCCGATTACCGTATAGGGTTTGCTATCAAGCAGAACGGTTTGATTCAGAATCGAAGCATTGCCGCCGAAGCGCCGTTTCCACAGCCCCCAACTCAGAATGACGGTGGCATTCGACTGCAGACTGTCTTCGGCCGCGGTGAAATTTCGCCCCAGTGCCGGCTCGACTCCCAGCGTGGGAAGCATGTCCTTGGTGAACCCCGCCGCGTGGACGGTTTCTGGGAGCTGACCGGCGTTTCCAGACAGGTTATATCCCACGTAACTGCTCATGGCCATATTGGAAAAGCTGGTACTTTGGCGTTTCCACACGGCGAAGATGCCGGCTGCGCTCTGGTTGTAAGGAAACGTGCCGTCTAAACTTTGCTCGTAAAGCCTCATAAGCCTGTCAGGATCCGTGAACGGCAGGGGCCTCAACAACACTGAACGAACGATTGTGAACAGCGCGACGTTCGCACCGATGCCTAACGCCATAACCAAAATGACGATGGTCGCAAAACCGGGCGCACGGAGCAAAGTCCGAAGACCAAATCGGACGTCCCGGAGCAGCAGTTCAAGCCAGGTCCAATTCCAGGTGGTCTGCGTCTGGTCGCGAAGCAGTGCGGGGTTGCCAAACGCGCGGATAGCTTGGACTCGTGCTTCCTCAGCGTCCATCCCTGAAGCTATGTTTTCCGCAGTCTCTCGTTCCAGGTGGAAGCGTAACTCTTCATCCAGGCGATCTGCCGCCTTATTCCGTTTGAAGAGCATTTCAATCCGCATCTGCAATTGATTAAACCAGCGCATTGTTTCCTCCTCAGGCTTCGCTCATAACGAGGTCAATCGCCGCGGACAGGCGGTTCCAGCTGGCGGTTTCTTTCTCCAGTTGCTCGCGACCGGCGGACGTAAGCGAATAAAACTTGGCCTGGCGGCCCGTCTCGCTCTCCGCCCACTTCGCTTGAATCCAGCCTTGTTGCTCCAAGCGGTGAAGAGCGGGATAGAGCGAGCCTTGCTGAACCTGCAGCACCTCGCGTGAAACCTGTTGAATGCGTTTGGCAATTGCCCAGCCGTGCATAGGTTCAAGGAGAATCGTTTTCAGAATCAGAAGGTCGAGCGTGCCCTGAACGAGATCGTTTGGCTTTCCCATACCTAGATTATCTACAACAATCTTGTGTAGATAGTCAAGGTATCGTGGAAAACAAAGGCAAGAGACGCGGTTCGGCTACAGAAGCAGGTGATTCGGGGGGCGACATGCAAGCCTCTGAATTCGACCCAGATGCAACTCATTCTTTAGCTAAAACCTCCAACTTCGGTGTATTCTCCATCGAAGGGGAAGATCGCCATGGCCCGTTCACCTGTACGCGTCATCACCATTGAGCGCGAGTACGGCTCGCGCGGCGCTGAGTTTGCTCATGACCTTGCAGCCCACATGGGCTGGCGGCTCCTGGATTCGGAGTTACCTTGCGCGGCTGCGCGCGCGGCAGGCGTGTCTCCGGAACTAGCCGCCAAGTACGATGAACGGCTCGATCCCTGGTATTACCGATACGGCAAGGTTTTCTGGCACGATTCGGCCTACCCGATGGCCGGGCTCTCGGAAGACCAGGTTTTCGATTCGCAGCGAATGCTGACCCTCATTCATCAGCAGATTCTGGATGCCGCCAAGGAAGGCAATTGCGTGATCGTCGGTAGAGGCGCGGCTTGCGCGCTGGCAGGACGGGCGGGGAGCTTTCACGTTTTCGTTTATGCCACCGCCGCCGCCAAGCGCGAATGGTTCGCGCAGGCGTTTCCCAGCAAAGCCGCGCAAGCCGACCAACTGTTGGCCGCATTCGACAAGCGCCGAGCAGCAGTCATTCGGAAGTATTATCAGCAGGAATGGTGTAGCCGCGGCCTCTATCATATGCTGCTAAATTCCGCCATCGGCACTGAGGCGATGATTGATGCGGTGGAAGGAGCTGCTTGTATTGCCTGCCCCTCACCGGTGGGCGTTTCGTCCTAGCGACGAATTCGCCGAAAATTCCAGATCTCACACCGCGACGCGCTGCGCGCGCGAGCCGATCCTGGTGAATACTTCCCAGGGAATCGAGGACGTTGCTTTGGCGTGATCAAATGCTGTAATCGTTTGGTTTCCTTGAGTCCCGAGAATGACCACTTCGTCGCCCGCCGCCACATTCGGTATTTCTGTAACGTCCAGAACCGCCTGGTCCATACTGATTCGGCCAACGATCGGAGCGCGCTGGCCGCGCACCAGCAAGCTGAAGCGGTTGCTGAGTCGGCGGTCCAGACCGTCCGCGTATCCAGCGGCCACAAGGGCAAGAAGCATCGGCTCGGTCGCAACAAAGGTTCCGTTGTAACCCACCACGGCGCCGGCATGAACCGAGCGCACTCCGACAACCGCGCTTTTCCAGGCCAGAACCGGGTGGAGATGAACGCGTGCGGATTTAAGACCGTCAGGCGCCTCGAATTCGAATTCCGGATTGTAGTCAGGAGCAAGGCCATACAGCGCGAGACCCGGCCGAAGCATTGCCTTCATCCCATACTGCTTGGCATGTTTCGCGAATACCGCCGTTTGGCCAGCCAGCAGCGCGGCGGAGTTGCCCACATTCAACCATTCCGGATGCAAACCCGCCGCCTGAATCTGGATCAAAGATTGGTCTAAGCGCTCAAGCTGTTGATGAGTAACGGCGCCGTCGGCTTCGTCCGCCGCAAACAGGTGAGTCATCACGCCTTCAAGTTTTAAAGGGGATTCCGAAGTGAAGCGCGCCAACAATGTTCCAAGTGCATTTGGGTCCGCACCCTGACGACTCATTCCCGTGTCAATTTCCAGGTGAACGGGCAACGAACCGGGCGGAGCCTCCACCGCGCGCGCAGCACGCTCGAGTTCATCCAGGTGCCAAGCTTCCCAGACAACGGCCGTGAGCCCGTTCCGCACCACATCGGCACCCTGTCCGGGAAACACGCTCCCGATTACCAGCACGTTGGCCTGGGGACAGAAGCGACGTGCGGCGATGCCCTCTTCAACGCTGGTAACTCCCAGCCATTTGGCGCCTGCGCGCACAGCTGCGGGAGCGCAAATCTCGAGAGAGTGGCCGTAGGCATCCGCCTTCACAATGGCGAGGAGCTCAGCGTTGCCGGCGGCCAGGGTGGTTAAGAATCGATAGTTTTCTTCAAGGGAGCGGGCGCGAATCTCAACCCGGCAAGGGCGCGTTGTCATGTGGATTTCCAATGCTCAGTCTATCGCGCGCATCTCCAATGCACGTCCCAGGAGAGCAAATGCGACGACGGTTTGATGCGGCAGGCCAACTTCTTCAATCAATTCAGCCTCAAGCTCGTGGGGCAGAGGCATTTCGCATGCGGCGACCTCTTCTTCGCTGGCGCCAACGAAGCAGAGTTCGCAATGGCCGAGTGCGTTGCCATCGCCCATCCTTACCGGCGGACCAAAAACCCTGCACGTCATCGGTCGATATGCATAGACGTCGCAGCGGCCGGTCGCAGGATCGAGGGCAGGACAAGCCGCGTCGTTGGCAAAGTCCTCGAACCGATCCTGATCTTCGTGGGATTCGCCGAGAACTCCGGTCTCAATATCACCAGGAAAATCGCGCCCATGCTCGCTGACCCACATGCTTGCACGGCCTTCAATCACCTTCCACAGCTCCGGATTGGAGACCCTGAGTGCTTCCATACCAGCTCTTAAGCGCAAGGCGTCCAGCGAGTTGATAGCGAAGGCTCCATAACAGCACTGGGTGCATCCTACCCGACAAACAAGTTTGTCAGCGGCGCGGACCGCTGCTTTTGACAACGCGGCATCCATAATTTGCACGAGTTTGGAATCTCCCGCCGGCAGATCCATGCCGCCAAGCATACTTGAAGCTGGCGGCTTGGTCTGGATCCTTCAATGCTTTCCCGCCGTTATCAGATCGTGCTATAAGGAGCACGAGGTCGCTGTGATCTACCTGGAGCGCAAACCCGCCCCGCCGCTCGATCGATTCATCCACAAGCTTTGGAGCGCCAGGGCTGCTGCGCACGTCGAACACGAACGGGAGCGCATTCTTCCCACCGGCCGCGTGCAGATCATTCTCAACTTGAACCGTGACTTCCTCGTCGACTTAACTGAAGGCAAACGACCGCAAAAAGCGCCGCCCGCGCTTATTGTGGGGGCGCGATCGATCTACGAAATCGTCGATAGCTCCGACATGGCCGATCTCATTGGCGTTGTTTTTGAGCCGGGAGGTTTCGGCGCATTCGCGGGTGACGCCGTTGATCTTTTCAGCAATCGGAGCGTGGCGCTGGAGGACGTCTGGTGCTCGCAGGAATGCGCGCTCCGTGATCGGCTCAAGGAGATTCAGGGCGCGAAGCAGAGACTTCGGTTTCTTGAAACGTTTTTGGTGGGGCGGTTCGCCGCACGGCTCTCGCGTAACCGCATGGTGGAGCTCGCCCTGGATAGCTTCGCCTGTTCGCCAAGCATTACGACCGTGCGCGACGTGGCCAGAAGTACAGGCCTGAGCGAGCGTCGTTTTTCGCAAGTTTTCCGCGAGGAGGTTGGCTTCTCTCCAAAGGTGTGGTGCAGGATCCAGCGTTTCCAGCGAGCTGTGCAGTCTTTGCATTCCGGAGTGGATATTCGCTGGTCTGA
>Ga0302140_10009689_pt1 | contig 11943 bp, 10 predicted proteins | sample I_Bog_E1_1_FD_202095 | JGI IMG/M metagenome (GOLD analysis project Ga0302140, IMG submission 202095) | Peat permafrost microbial communities from Stordalen Mire near Abisko, Sweden - I_Bog_E1_1 | ecosystem: Environmental > Terrestrial > Soil > Wetlands > Peat | place: Sweden: Abisko, Stordalen...
ATATACTATGGAGTTTATATATGGGAGAAAAAATTTATTATATTGTTGAGATTCTAATATTTTCAAGCATGGCGGCATTTGCGCTTTTTAAGCCGGAATTTGTAGCCGAAAATATTTTAAAGTCGGAGTCCAACATACTGCGCATATTTATGGCAATAGTAGCGCTGCTTAATGTTGCCAGATGCTTTTATGAACTTTTTAAATAAATGAACAAAAAAGTCAAGATGAGGTCTTGGCTTTTTTTATGGAAAACTGCAAGAAACAACCGAAGACCAGATAAAGGTCTATACCGATGATGGTGGAAATAAAAAATGGCTATTTAAAGGACGGCTTAAAAACGTAAAGGTCAGTGTCAGAACTGGACTTTATACGATAACAGCCTATTTCCTATCCGAAACCTCCATTTTTGACAGTGAACAAAAAAACCGCTCTTTTCAAGATACCAGTCTTACATATAATGATATAGCAGCTAAAATTATGGAGGACTATCCAGACAAAAGCTTTGAACTGACAGCCGATCCAGTAACCATTGACGGTCCCCTTATTCAATACCAAGAAACCGACTGGCAGTTTATCAAACGGTTAGCCTCCTATCAGGAAACGGTCATCGTGCCGGATGTCACCATGGACAATCAAATATTTTCCTATGGCTATCCAAAAGTTTATGGAGAGAAGACTCTACCGGATGATATTGCCTACAGTAGCGGTAAAGACATCAAGGCTTATTATACTGATTACGACTATAATCCTAACCTTGTGGAAAATGAATATACCTACTTCGAAGTCGAAAGCTATGATGAACTCACCTTTGGCGATAAAGTTACCTTTCATAACTACGAAATGTATGTCGGTGAAGTGACGATTGAACTCAAAAAAGGGCTATTGGTCTATAATGCAACATTAGTAAGAAGGTTGACCATTCGGCAAAACCCTATCTACAACGAAACAATACAAGGAAATAGCATAGAAGGCACCGTCCTAGCGGTACAAAACCAAGAAATAAAGCTGCATCTAAATATTGACCAAGAACAAGATGAAGCCACTGCTTACTGGTATCCTTTCGTACCGCCAACTACAGACATGCTCTACCTTATGCCGCAAATCGGTACAAATGCAAGTCTCTACATACCAGGGCTAATGGAACAAAACGCCATCATTACTGGCTGTGTACGAACCAATGGAGCAGAATGTGAACAGACCAGTGATCCGAGTACCCGTTATCTGGCAACAGAATATGGACAAGAAATGAAACTCGCGCCAGGTGGTATCTACTTTACCGCAGGACGCAATGACCTGGTACTGACCTTTGATGACGCAGAAGGCGTAACTATATCCAGCCACAAAGGAATCTTGCTAGAGGCGGAAGAAGAAATCATCATCAATTCCAAGACAAAAGTGGCATTTAGCTCTCCAAATCAGATAAAAATGGTTACACCAACGGGTGGGTTTTCTATGGAAAATGAGATACATTTTAATAATATGAAAACCATTGTTGACTGTGCGGATGAATCTGAGTTGCCGCCTGTTGAACAACCATTAATGCAGGAAAAAAAGCAGTCATATGTTTTAAATAAGCCAGGAACAGCAGAAAATCTAGGGGTAGATTTGGGAGACATCCTATCCGCTAGTCGTGGAGCTGTGGGCGTGACGGCAAGTCCAGTGACGGATAACAGCGCAAGAAAAGGAGAATTAATACACGAAAATATAGTTATGGCTATAGCCGGGGTAGTTTTTGGGGGGGTTGCTTTATGTGCATCGCCTGGTATAGCGATAGGAATAGGGCTACTTAGTATTGGTATGGGAGTTGAAACTTTTTTGAATAATCGAGAGTTAAAAGAAATTAATAATACTCCCGATGGTGATCTTATGTATGGGATAAATCAAGGCATTGCTGTTGTTGGTGCTTTTCCTGTAATAGGTCTATTTGCTAAAGGTGCGGCTACTGCCAAACTTTTATCCACTGCAACAATTGAAACGCTTGAAATGCTTGATGATATTGGATCAGCAATTGGTTTTGCTACATCAAAAGCAGGCGCAGCTTTATCAGGAGGAGACGAACTGCAATATGATAAAGAACAAAACCAGAAAGATAATAAGTAACTAACGAACGGGAGAAATTAAAATGAGTATTATAGAAAGTATGGCTGTGGCACGGCATTACCCCAATATACACTTACTTTATATATATAATATAGTAAGGTATGGTATCCTTTTCATATTCCCAGTATTGCTGTATTTGCGTTATAAAAAAATTATAGATTTTTTTGCCTTAAAATGTTTGACTATGACGTTAATATTAGCTCATATAATTATTGGGTGTTTATATAATGGCTGGAGCTGGATATATTTATTTTACATATTAATGATATATATATCACTTGAAGCATTTGAAGCTGAAATGCTTCAAGGAGAGCAAAACCAACAAAATAATTGTCAAGGCTTACATGGCGAGCATAAAAAGGAAAACAGAAAGTTATCCCGAACCGCCAAAGTGTCATTTATTATATTTATCATCGCGTCAGTGATAAAGGTAATACTAAGTTGTTTGAGCTATTGATGAAACAAAATACAAAAGTGTATGATTTAACAATAATTTATATGAGCTTTTAAGCAAAGAAATTGTCGTGGCTGTATATTATGCCGAAAATAAAGGGGAGGGGAATTCAAATGAGCATTATAGAAAATATATACTTGTTTTATAGCGATATGTATATGATAGCGGTACCTAGTACCTTTTTCATATTGCAATTATTAGAAGTATTTCTGTATTGGTGTTATAAAAAGAAAAAAGGGAAATTATCCAGAAAAGACAAAATGTCATTTATTGCCTTTGTCATAGGGTCATTTATAGGTCAATAATAATTTATTTGAAGTTGAGCACGCTGAAGTAGGGGAGAATAGTTCTATACGTATTAGCTGCTTTTTTATTGTGAATATTATTAATGAAAGAAAACAAAAGATATTGACTACTATTCACTACCTTTTTACGTTGTTTTATGTGACGATATGTTGTTTTCCCCCTGCAATACAAGGGGGAAGCCCTATCCTATAAATACCTAAATAAGACTTAGGATCTAGTGTCCCACGATGCGAAAGCTGAAGTCTTTCGCACACTATTATGATATAATTATAAGGTAAAGAAACTAAAAAGAAAAGTGGCGAAACTATGCTAAAGACAAGACATCAAGCAGTTGAACAGGCCACGAAAACACTAGAATTAGAAGGGTTTTCCTTCTCCATCGAAGAAAAGAGAATACGTCCTCTCAAAAAATAACAAAAATCCCAATCGCGATAGATAATATTCTAGCGATTGGGATTTTTAAGCAAAGAATCTATCAGAAATAGAAAAAGCAAGCAGACCAGGAGGGGCAAACTATAGAAATTGAATTCTATACAGATAAGGATAAATTGGAGGGCTAATGATGAACAATACAATAAAATCAATCAAAAATCATAGATCAATTCGGAGTTATTTAGAGAAAGATATACCGTCTGAAATGCTGGAAGCAATCTTAGAAGCCGCACAGGCGATGCCTACTTCCATTAACGGACAGCAACTATCGGTGGTTATTGTAAAGGATAAGGTGAAAAAAGCTAAAATTGCAGAATTGACGGGAAATCAGCATTGGATTGCCCAGGCTCCTGTATTTTTGGTGTTTGTGGCTGATTTTTATAAAACTAGTATCGCGGGTGAGAAAAACAAAATGCCTTCCCTGATCCATGAAAGTGTTGAAGGAATGATGGTAGGAACTTTTGACTGTGGACTTGCTATGGGAGCCGCCATTGTTGCGGCGGAATCTATGGAACTTGGAATCGTGCCAATCGGTGCGATCCGGAAAAACCCCGAAGAAATGATTCGTTTGTTGAATTTGCCAGAGCGTACATTCCCTGTGGCAGGGCTTGTTATTGGATATCCTGAAAATAATTCAGCGAAAAAACCTCGTTTTCCATTGCAGGTATTTGCACATAATGAAACCTATCAGGCGAAAGACATGAAACGGGCGGTAGATGACTATGATATAGTAATGGCAGATTATTATAAGAAGCGCGCTAGTGAAACAGGGGATGCATCGCAGGAGACAAATTGGAGCAGCCAAGTTGCAGATGCTTACAAGCAAGTTTATTTTCCAGCCGTATATCCGGCTTTGATCAAGCAAGGGTTTAAGAACGATAAATAAAACCCAATAGGTTCGAAGGGCGGGACACCGATAAATCGGTGACTACTCATCCATAGATAGTTCATGACTTATGGAATGGTTAGCCATCGATCCACTAAAAACCGTGAAAAAATACAGCAAATCTGTAAATAAGTATAGCAGCCGACTGATATATATTCATATTCTGAGTATACATCGACGGCTGCTGTTTTTATATACACTGTTTTGTTGTACGATTATATTATTTCAGCACTAACTCTTGAGATTAATTTTATAGTATAATTTTTTCTCCATCCATAGGAATAAATACTTGATCTACTAGCCTTTCCTGTTCAAGACACATGTATAGAGCTTTCCTTGATACAAGACAATGATTAATAGCTTCCATATGTACGGCAATCACTTTTGATTTTTGCGCCTGCCGACAAACGTTTACCACATCTTGCTCTGACATCGTGATAGGATCACCGGTAATAAAACGTGCACCACCAGCATTAACGATAATTACATTTGGTTGATATTTAAGTAATGTACTAGCTACTTCCTCACAATAAATAGTATCACCAGCAATATATAAAGATGGTTCTCCCTCTGTTTGTAGCACATAGCCTGAAACGGGAGCCATTTTTTTTGCAATCTCCCCAGTTCCGTGTTGTCCACTAGTACGATTTATGGTAATTCCTTGCCAGTAAAGTTCATCCGTGACAGAATACACTTTTAAAAATCCTAATCTTTGTAGATTGTCTTCATCTTCTGGCTGACATATAATTGGCTTGTCTTTTGGCAGTTTTTCTATTGCCGTTTCGTCAAAATGATCATGATGCGTATGAGTCAGTAAAATCCCATCGATATTCTGAAAATTTAACGGAATACGGAGTTCAACAAGAGGATTTCGCTGTAAAGTAGGAGAATTTTGAATGGGAGGCATTACTCCCTTTCCTCCAAGCATTGGGTCGACTAATACCTTTTTTTTATTTAGTGTTACAATTAATGTAGCATGCCGCAAAAGTTGAACTTCCATGTAACAGCACTTCCTTTTCGAGTTTTCTTAAAGACATTGTAACATCTCACCGGTTCAAAACCCATTGTGGCATGGAAGAAAATTGTTGTTATTGCTTACGTGATGAAAGGATTTAAACAAATGATTGATCAAACAGACCAACAAATTTTAATTTGCCTTCAAAAAAATTCCCGTATGCAGTGGCAGGAAATCGGGAAAATTGTTCATTTAACTGGACAAGCAGTTGCCGCCCGAATTTTGCGAATGCAAGATGATGGTGTGATTGAAGCCTTTACTGTCAATCTTAATTATGAAAAACTAGGGCAATCAATAACTGCATTTATTACGATATTTATGAAATCAGCCGAACATTGTAAATTCCTGAATTTTTTATCCGCCTGTGAAGCTATTGAAGAAGCACATCGGATTAGTGGCGAAGGCTGTTACTGGCTGAAAGCCAATCTTATGAACCAAAAAGATTTAAATAATTTATTAGATACACTATTACTTTATGGAAATTACAAAGTAAATTTATCAATTAGTAAGGTTAAAGGATAGTTATGATACGATTTTTCTGATTCTACTGGGGACATTTAGGAAAATGGCAGGATAAAAGAATTGGGAATAGAATAGATAATAATAATCTATTTGTAGTCATTATGAAATATAAAAGTAGTAAGGAGAATGTTATCATGTATGATGTGTGTATTATTGGTGCAGGCGTAGTTGGAATGAACATTGCTCGTGAGTTGTCGAAATACAAGCTGAAAATTTGTGCTCTTGAAAAAGAAGCTGATGTGAGCTGTGGCTGTTCGAAGAGTAATAGTGGGATCGTTCATGGTGGGTATTCAGATGAGCCAGGAACATTGAAGGCTGAACTTTGTGTAAAAGGGAATCGGATGTATGAACAGCTTGAGAATGAACTGCATTTTGGGTATCGTGAAACAGGATCTTTTGTGCTTGCTTTTGACGTAGACGAAATACCTACACTGGAAAAGCTTTATCGCTATGGAACGGAAAATGGTGTTGGTGGTCTCAAACTGATGGACGCGGCAGAAACAAAACAACATGAACCGTATCTGAGTGATACGGTCAAGGCATCACTTTATTGCAAAAATGCTGGAGTTGTATCACCTTACGAGTTTGTTATTGCGTTGGCGGAAAATGCTATCGAAAATGGCGTGGAATTGATGCTTCAGGATAAAGTCGAGGCAATTGAAAAACAGAGTGCTGGTTTTCTGGTTAAAACCAATAAACAAAACATCCAGGCACGTTTTGTTATTAATGCAGCAGGTGTATATAGTGATCAAATTGCCGCATTAGCAGGGGATGATCAATATAAAATTACGCCGCGGCGCGGTCAGTACGTGATATTGGATAAAGATCAGAACTATCTTGTTAATTCCGTTATATTTCAGGTGCCGACAAAACTCGGCAAGGGAATATTGGTTACGACAACGTATCATGGTAATCTTATGATCGGACCAAATGCTGAAGAAATTGATGATAAGGATGATGTTGGAACCGATGAAAAAACATTGCAATATATAACGGAAACAGCACGTAAATCTGTACCAGGGTTCAATATGAAAAAGGCTCTAAAATCTTTTGCGGGTAATCGACCAGTATCCAATCAAAAGGACTGGGTTATTGAAGAAAGTCGGGTCAAAGGTTTGATCAATTTGGTAGGAATTGATTCTCCAGGACTCACATCATCGCCGGCTATTGCCCTGAAAACGGTTTCAATCTTAAAAGAAGCTGGGCTTATTTTAGACAAAAATATTAATTTTAAGGCGGAACGTCGGCCAATTATTCAAAAAAAGACAGATGATTTTACTGGTGTTGTTGATTCGCTAGATCCTGCGCTCAATATTATTTGTCGTTGTGAACAAGTTACGGAAGCAGAAATTATAGATTGTCTGCAGCGGGGAATTTCGGTGAGCTCCGTTGATGCTATTGGACGGAGAACAAGAGCGGGCTATGGCCGCTGTCAAAATGCTTTTTGTGGACCTCGTGTGCGTAAGTTAATTGCTCGTGAACTCAAGATAGCGGAAGACGAAGTTGCAGAAAAGGGGAAAGGGTCATCCTCGCTGGCACAACGTGCAAAACGTATAACGCTTACGAAAATGTAACCATTTTGCAATCGAAATGCATATATTATTATTTTAACAGACGAATTATTAATTGATTATATAAAATTGACAGGGGTAAAAAGTAGTGTTATAATCGGTTGCATCATCTTAGTTGATTAGAATATCTAAAGTCTGGGGTGTGCGTAATTTACATTTTTAGCTTTTTTGTAGAAATAGGTACTAAAAAGTTTTGTACAATAAAATTTAACAACGAATAGTCGTGAATAAAATAATTTTAATAAATTGATAGCTGATTGTAAAAGCAAAGGTTGATACTGTGATGTTTGAAAAACACAGTATCGGCCTTTGCTTTTTTAGTGGTTCTTCTTTTATTGAAAAATAAAGAGCTCAAATAAAAGGGTTTATGTTTTATTTGAAACATTAAATTTGCTGTCGAATATATTAAATGAATCCGTTTTGATATGTCGCTAAAGACATTAAAAGTAATGTAACATTGGCTGCGGGGGGAATTTAAAATGAATCAAAAATCATTCGTTTTTTCAAGACGAAAATTTTTAAAATTATGTGGAATCGTTGGTGGTGGTTTGTTTATTTCTGGGACTGCAGATATTGGCTTAAAAGCAGCAAAAACAATACAGGAACAATCCGATGAAATAAGAATTATACCTACAGTCGGACGTAATAATTGTGGTGGCCGGTGTGTGATTAAAGCACATGTAAAAGATGGTACGATAATTCGGCTGAGTACAGACGATGAAGTAGATACCAAGCAGTGTCCGCAGATTCGAGCGTGTCTTAGAGGGCGTGGTTATCGGAAAACATTTTTGAGCCCAGATCGTTTAAAATATCCTATGAAACGTGTTGGAGAGCGTGGTATGGGAGAATTTGAACGAATCAGTTGGGAAGAAGCCATTGAAACGATAGCTAAAGAAACAAAAAGAATCAAGGAACAATATGGTGTATCAGCACGTTACGTAAATTATGCAAGTGGAAATCAAGGGATCTTTCGCGGTGATGCATTAATGCGTCGATTACTTGCGTTAGATGGTGGATTTTTAGATTTCTATGGAAGTTATAGTACCATATGTACTGAAATAGCAACTCCATATACCTATGGTACATCTAATACGGGAAATTCTCCGGAAAGTTTTATGTTTTCAAAATTAATTTTTTTATGGAGTTTTAATCCTGCTGAAACGATTCATGGTAGTTTGACTACCTATCATTTAAAAAAAGCAAAAGAAAATGGTGCGAAAATTATTGTAGTTGACCCAAGATGTTCTGATACAGTGACTGCTTTAGCTGATGAATGGATTGCAATTAAACCAACCACAGATGCGGCAATGTTGGCGGCAATGTCGTATGTCATTGTAACGTTAGGGTTTCATGATCAGAAATTTTTGGATATGTACTGCCAAGGCTTTGATGCGGCACATATGCCGGAAGGGTTTGAAAATGAAGAGACTGTAAAAGATTACATTTTGGGTATAAAAGACGGAATTCCCAAAACACCAGAATGGGCTGAGAAAATTTGTGGTGTACCAGCGAATAAAATCAAACAATTGGCAATTGAGTACGCAACGGCAAAACCAGCGGCTATGATACAAGGCTGGGGAATGCAGCGTCAGGCAAATGCAGAGCAGGCAGTCCGCTTTGGCACAGTTTTACCTGCATTAACCGGAAATATTGGAATTATAGGAGGCTGGGCTTGCGGACATGGGAAGTACAGCAGAATAAAAACACTATCGTTATCAATGCCTAAGAATCCGTATCAAGGAAAAATATCATGCTTTTTATGGACAGATGCTGTTGTGCGTGGTAAAGAAATGACAGCAAAAGCGGATGGTGTGAAAGGCGTTAATAAATTGGATACCAATATCAAACTTATTTATAATATCGGTGGAAACACTTTAATTAATCAGCATTCTGATTGTAATAAAACGGCTCAAATTTTAAAAGATACCAGTAACTGTGAATTTATCGTTTGTGCGGATCTTTTTATGACAGCAAGTGCAAAGTTTGCAGATATTTTATTACCGGCAACATCTATGTTTGAGGGGGAAAATATAGTAACTTGTGGAAATTGGAGTGAATATATTACATATTGTAATAAAGCGATTGACCCAATGTTTGAATGCCGCGATGATCATGATTGGATTTTAGATGTAGCAGAAAAACTAGGGCTGGCAGAAAAGTTTTCAGAAGGTCATCGGACAGTTGGTGAATGGTGCGAAAGTACTTATAATTTTGCAAGAAAACAAGATATACAGTTACCCTCTTTTGAAGAATTTAAAAAGCGAGGGATTTTTAAATGGAACGTTAAAGAACCATATATTGCATTTAAAAAGCAAATAGAAGATCCAATAAATAATCCATTTCCAACACCATCCGGTAAAATAGAATTGTTTTCTCCCGCATTACACAAAATAAATAATCCAGAAGAAATTCCGCCAATTCCTAAATATGTTCCTGCTTTTGAAGGACCAGAAGATCCATTAATTAAGAAATATCCATTGCAATGTATGGGGTGGCATTATAAACGCCGAGCACATTCCATGCATGATAATAATCCATGGATGGAAGAAGCTGGACCACAAGTTATGTGGATCAATCCTGAGGATGCAAAAACTCGTAAAATTCAAGACGGAGATAAAGTAGAAGTTTTTAATGATCGTGGAAGGGTACATATTTGCGTAAAAGTGACTTCTAGAATTATTCCGGGTGTAATTGCGATTCCTCAAGGTGGATGGTATACACCGAATAAAGAGGGCGTTGACATTAGGGGGAATATCAATACATTGACCACGCAGCGTCCTACACCGCTTGCAAAAGGAAATCCACAGCATACAAATTTAGTGGAAGTCAAAGCATTATTAAGAGGGGAGATTTAACAATGCAGCTGGGATTTGTACATGAAAGCAAATTTTGTACGGGATGCAGGACTTGTCAGATTGCCTGTAAAGATAAACATGATAACGAAGTAGGTCAGAACTTTCGTCGAGTAACTGATTTTGAAGGTGGAAATTTTGCTAAAGAAGGTTATGGGTATATTCATAATGTATATACTTATAGCTTGAGTATAAGTTGCAACCATTGTGCTGTTCCTAAATGTGTAAAAAATTGCCCATCTGGAGCAATGAAAAAAGACGTAACAACAGGCATTGTTTCAGTCGATCCAGAAATTTGCATTGGTTGTGGATATTGCGCATGGTCTTGTCCATATGGTGCGCCTCAAATGAATCCGAAAACAGGCATTATGGGGAAATGTGATATGTGTAAGGATTTATTGGCTAAAGGAGAAGAACCAGTATGTGTTGCAGCTTGTCCGCTTCGTTTGATTCATAACGGTGATATTGAAGCGTTAAAAATAAAATATGCGAATATGGGGAAATGTAAAATAATGCCGGATGAAAATATAACAAGACCATCACTCATTATTGTTCCGCACAAAAATAGTCTATAAGAATAAAATAATTAAAGGAGGAAGCAACATGCAGGGAACAATTTATTTGGTGACATATACTATACTTTCACAAGCAGCAATTGGATTGGTAATTATGTTATTTGTTGCTAGTAGAGTCCTTGGGGTTAAAGAAAAAAATAAATGTAATTATAAAATTGGATTTTTAATTAGTACGGTATTAATTTTGTTAGCCATGGCGGTATCTGGTATGCATTTAGGAAGTCCTCTGCGTGCTATGAACGCCCTTATAAATATCAAAAGTTCCTGGTTGAGTCGAGAAATTTTATTAACGGGACTTTTTGGCGCATTTAGTTTATTAACGTTTTATAGGCTGCATAAAAATAAAAAAATTTATTTTTATGCACTAACAGCAAGTTTTGCTGGCTTGTTTTGCATTATTAGTCAGGCAGAGGTTTATGCAAATACCATTATTCCAGTATGGGGAAATGGACATTCATATATTACTTTTATTGGTGCAACGATGGCGCTGGGATCATTTTTAGGTGTACTGATTTTATGCAAGGAGAGAGATTACTTAAATCAAGTCGGTGCGAAACATTATATAATGATTGCAATGATAGTTGGTCTTACTGGGGTTTTAATTCAGGCGGGATTTTATTCAATATTTGCAGGTTCGTTAGCTCAAACTGGTAAAGCAGGAATAGAAGCATTGGGTTTCTTAGCGGAAAAGGAACTGCTTATGGTAATTCGATGGTTGTGTAGTATCCTTGCACTAATAGGATTGGGTATCAGAATTTATAAAAAAGAAGCAGCTGGTATGTTGTATATCGTTACATTTTTGATTTTTATGGGAGAGGTATTAGATAGAAGTATATTTTATGGTATGGGAATTTCCAATGGCTTATAATTTTTATGTGGAAATTTTTTAATTAAGGACGTGGAAATAATAAAATGAATCAAATTCAACTGCTAGAAATAATGAAAGTTAGACAATGGTTTTACTGCTTTTTTGCAGTTGCCTTATTTGAAGAACCAAATAAAAAGGTAATGTTACAATATATGGAATCGAATATTTTTTCTGCGATGCTAGATCAAGGCGAATCTGATATAGGAATATTACTTTTAGCAAACAGTTTTCAGCAGATGAAGTGCTATAATATTGTGGATTGGAGAAGCATGAAAGAACATTATGTAACATTATTTTCTGAGTCTGGCCCAGTTTTAGTTTTTCCCTGGGAATCTGTTTATTTAAGTATAGAACATGTTATT
>Ga0302140_10009697_pt1 | contig 11937 bp, 7 predicted proteins | sample I_Bog_E1_1_FD_202095 | JGI IMG/M metagenome (GOLD analysis project Ga0302140, IMG submission 202095) | Peat permafrost microbial communities from Stordalen Mire near Abisko, Sweden - I_Bog_E1_1 | ecosystem: Environmental > Terrestrial > Soil > Wetlands > Peat | place: Sweden: Abisko, Stordalen...
GGACGAACTGGTAGAGCGTTTATCTCACTCCGAATTCTCCGACGGCGACGATATTGAAGACGCGCGCTGGCTGCGGGCTCACACCGGCAAGGTCGGATTTCTGCAGCTGGGATGGGCCTACCAGGGTTCCATGTTCCTGTGCGAGGTCAATACGGAATGGTATGAGCGCTACCAGCACCTGCTGGAAATGTCGGAAGACTTCGGGGGCATCCCTATCGACGAGCCCGATCAGGACGACGAGACCTAACAGTGCGCGAACACTCCCGCTGGGAATTAGCGGCTGAAGATCCAGAGCAGGTTCAGTCCCTGGCCGCAAGTCTGCTTGATCTGCCACAGCGGGATCTGCCTCAGTTGCAATTCAAGCGCGACTCCAATTCACTCCATCGCGGTCCGGCGGTGACGCTGGCGCGGTTGCTCATCCATCGCGGCGTTACGGACGCCGCGTCCGCCGCATGCTTTCTTGCTCCATCGCTTTCTCATCTGCATTTGCCGGAGCGCATGACCGGCCTGCGCCGCGCCGTCGATCGCATCGACGCGGCCATCGCGCGCAACGAACGCATCTTGATTTACGGCGACTACGACGTCGACGGCACGATGGCGATCATCATTCTAAAGACCGCGATTGAACTCTGCGGAGGCACCACCGACTTCCACGTGCCACATCGCATTCGCGAAGGTTACGACATGCGCGACGACGTCATCGAGCGCGGAGCCGCCGCGGGCATCCGGCTCATCATCAGCGTGGATATGGGGATTCGCGCCTTCGCCCCCGCGGAAACCGCGCACCGGCTCGGTGTGGACCTCATCGTCACGGACCATCACTTGCCCGGACCGGACGGCGTTCCCAAGGCGCACACCGTGGTGAATCCGAATCAAGCGGGATGCGAGTATCCGTTCAAGCAACTGTGTGGAGCGGGGGTCGCGTTCAAAGTTGCGCAGGGATTGATGCAGCGCCGCCTGCCGGAAAAAGATCAGACGCGATTGTTGTTGTCGTTCATGAAAATTGCGGCGATTGCTACCATCGCCGATGCTGTCCCGCTGACAGGGGAGAATCGCGTCTTCGCCAAGCTTGGGCTGGAAGCCTTGCGCCACGCAGTAAATCCCGGACTGAAGGCGCTGCTCAATGAGGCTCAGATCTCGAACCGGCGTCCCCCCAATTCCACCGAAGTTGCCTTTCGCATCGCGCCCAGAATCAACGCCGCAGGACGCATGGATGTGGCTCGCGATGTGATCGAACTATTCAGCGTGAAAGATCCGGAACGCGCGCGCGAGCTGGCCGCCAAACTGGACCGGCTTAACAGCGATCGACAGGAGGAAGAGCGCCGCATCTTGCGTTCGATCGAAGAGCGCATCGCCGGCGATCCGGCACTGTGCGAGGCTTACTGCATCGTGGTCGATGGCGAAGGCTGGCACCGCGGCGTGATCGGCATCGCCGCCACGCGCGTGGTCGAACGCTATCACCGCCCCGCCATGGTGATCTCGCGCGATGGGGTGGAAGCTCATGGTTCGGGCCGATCCATCCGGCCCTTTCATTTGCTGGAAGCGGTGGAGTCGAGCAGTAGCCTCTTCACCCGCTACGGGGGACACTCGCATGCTTGTGGGTTTTCCATGCCGTCGGCGAATGTGATTCAACTGCGCACCGAGTTGGACGCCTTTGCCCGCAGCCGCCTGACCGAGGCCGATTTCGAGCCCGCACTAGCCATCGAAGCGGAACTCGATCTTGCCGAAATCACGCCCGCGCTGTTTCGCTTGCTGAGTCTGCTGGAGCCATACGGCACGGGGAATCACGAACCGGTTTTCACGGCGCGCAACGTTCGCTTGCTGGCTCCGCCAAAAATTCTGAAGGACAAACACATCAAGCTGAAGCTGAAGGCGAGCGATCCAGAGTCGGAGCAACCAGAACTGTCGGCGATGGCGATCATGACCACTCCACGCTGCCACCCTGACGGCGCGGCTATCCGCCGCGATGAAAAAATAGCGCAAACGAAACTGAGAACCGAGAACCGGGAACTGAGAACTGTTTTCGACGCTCTCGGCTGGAATATGGCCGAGCGTATTCAGCAATCTCAAATCCTTGCCGGAGATGCGATCGACGTCGCCTTCACTGTCGGGCACAACGACCACCCTGACTTCGGTGGGCTGGAGTTGTCGCTGCGGGACTTCAAGTTCAAAGCCGCGGCCCTGCCCGCCGATCCAGATTAAAAAAATTGAAGCGTCATTCGTTAAAATCCCTGGAATCAGTATGTTGTGAGTTTTTGATCTGGCGGAATCCGGCTAAAATATTGAAAGCAAAGAATTTAATCGTAAAATATTGCATTCAAACGACTTATATCTCTATGATATTTGATTGTTTATGACTAATGCGCATAGAGATAGGGTCGCATGTTCAGGAATGCAAGTCAAGGTAATTGTGCAACGGGATGTTGAGACAGTTTGCCGCGAATCAGAAGGGATCGAGCTGCGCTCGATAGACAGCCGAGGGCGGCTGTCCCCACACGAAAATTTTTGGGAACTTCATCACAACATCTGAAGCGTGCCCGGTGCTCAGGAGGATTAGACTGAGGATGGATGCCGCTGAAGATTTACAGGATGCGACGGTTGCTGGCTGTGATTGCGGTGATGTTCTGCCTGGTGGTTGCGGGCATGTATGTTTACGCGCGTCTGCGGCAGCGCAGTGTGCTCAAGGGATTTCCCGGCAAGATCGGGATCGACATCAAGCAGACGGCCAGCGGGTTTCAGTTTTCCAAGTCGGAATCGGGGCGCACAGTTTTTACCCTTCGGGCGAAGGACGTGAAAGAGTTCAAACTCAACGGGCATGCCGACCTGCGCGACGTGAGTATTACGCTTTATGGCCGCGATACCTCGCGCTTCGATCAGATCTATGGGGATGATTTCAGCTTCGATCCGAAGTCCGGCGACGTAACGGCGCGCGGCGAAGTGCAGATCGATCTGCAGGCGAACCCGAGCGGCGATGCCGCGCCGGATCAGGCGATTCCCAAGGAACTCAAAGATCCCATCCACCTGAAGACCCGGGACTTGATTTTCAACCGCAACAGCGGAGATGCGGCCACGGATGCCCGGGTTGATTTCCGCACGCCGCAGGCTACGGGCTGGGCGGTGGGGGTGCGGTATTCGGCGAAGAGCGCGACGCTGACGCTGGCTTCGCAGATTCATGTGACGTTGACGGGACAGGAAGCGGCCACGCTTTTCGCGGCGCATGGAGTGATCACACGCGCGCCACGGGAGATTGTGCTCGACCATCCGGTGATGAAGCGCGAAAGCGGGACTCTGGAATCGGAAAAAGCTACATTCCTTCTAGGACCGGACAATGAAGTGCAGCGGATTCTTGCGACCGGCAACGTGAATGCGGAGACCTCGGCTGAAACTGCTAATCCGATGCGCGCCCGCGCCGATGAAGCGGAACTTTCGCTGGAAGGCAAACAAAACCTGCTGCGCACGGCAGTCCTAACGGGAAAAGTTCACGTGGAGCGGACCGGTCCTCAGTCGATGCAAGGCGATGCTGGACGAGCGGTGCTGGATTTTCGCGGGCAGAACGAACTCGAAAAGGTTCATGCTGCGGAGGGAGTTCATCTGACGCAGCGCGCGGCTGCCGGCGGTCGCACGGTGTCTGCCGATGGTTCGACGCCACAGGATTTCGATCTTACGGCGCCAGCGGTTGATTTCTTTGTTGTGGAAGGGCGGCGGCTGGATCGCGCGGAGACGATCGGAGCGGCGCAGATTACAATCTCGCCGGCAGAGAATCAGAATTCTGCAAGCGAGCAGCGAACGGTCATCACCGCGAGCCGTTTCGATGCGAAATTTGCTTTGACTCCAGAAGGGCGGAGCCGGCTGGATACTTTCCACGGCGCGCCTAATGCGAAGATCGTCAACAGCGCGGCGAGTATGCCGGACCGCGTCAGTACCAGCCAAACGCTGGATGCTACGTTTCTGCCGGGAGGGGGGATCGAATCCATCGTGCAGCAGGGCACGGTGGCTTATTCCGATGGCATGCCCCCGGAGAAACGCACGCAGGCATGGGCGGATAAGGCGGTTTACACGCCGGCGGAACGGATTCTGGTGCTGACGGGCAAGCCTCGGGTGAATGATGGCGGAATGACCACGACCGCGACGACCATTCGCATTAACCGTGCCAACGACGAGGCGATTGCCGACGGAAACGTGAAGACGACCTACAGCGATTTGAAAGAGCAGCCTGACGGGGCTTTACTTGCGTCTTCTTCGCCGATCCACGTGACCGCCGCCCGGATGACAGCGCATAGTGCTACGGCGGTCGCGCTTTACCAGGGGAATACGCGGCTTTGGCAGGATGCGAACATTATTGAGGCTCCTTCCATCCAGTTTGATCGTGATCATCGGTCGCTGGTCGCCCAAGGGACGCGTTTGCAATCGGTGTCGACGGTGCTGGTGCAGGCAGTTAAGGGTCCATCGGAAGTAAGCCGGTCCGCCGTGCCCGGCCAGCAGAAGCAGAATTTGTCCGCGCTGAGTCCGCGGGAGCAGAAAAAGAGTGAGGGGGGTGCGGAAATCAAGAGCAAAACTCCGCCTGAGCCCTCGCGCGTGGATCCGGTCACGGTAACTTCCGGGCGGCTCACTTATTCCGACGCCGATCGCAGGGCTCACTACGAAGGAGGCGTGAAAGCTGTGGGGACTGGATTCACAGCCAGCGCCGACGAGATGGATATCTTCTTGGCACCGAGATCGCAAGTCGTTATTAATAAATCGCTTAGCTCGGCATTGGGCGCGTCGAGCGGGGGGCCGGGACGCTTGGACAAGATGGTTGCTCGATGGAACGTAGTGCTGCAGCAGCCGGGGCGTAGAGCGGAGGGGCAGGCCTTGGTTTATACGGCGTGGGATGACAAATTTGTGCTGACTGGTGGACCGCCTAGCATTTTTGATGCCGAACGTGGCAAGATTACCGGGGTTTCGTTGACTTTCTTCCGGACGGATGATAGGGTGCTGGTAGAAGGCGAAGCAAGTACTCCTGTGGTAACACAAACGCGAATTACCCGGTAAACAACGACCAATGGCAAGATAAATGCGTACCCTGGCCACGGATGAAATTGGCAAGTCGTACCGCGGTCGTCGTGTCGTAAACGGTGTTAGCCTGCGGGTAGAGCAGGCGGAAGTAGTTGGGTTACTTGGTCCTAACGGCGCAGGCAAGACAACAACGTTCTACGCCATCGTTGGCCTGATCCCCCCTGATACTGGCCGCGTGTTGTACGACGGCCAGGACATTACTGACGTTCCCATGTACCTGCGGGCGCGACAGTATGGCATCAGTTATCTCCCACAAGAAGCTTCGGTATTTCGCAAACTCACGGTCGAGGAGAACATCCTCGCGGTGCTGGAGGCTCAGCCTATGTCCTGGCACGAGCGCCGCGAGAAGATGGAGAAGTTTATTGATGAACTTGGGTTGGAGCACATACGGCAGAATCGGGGATATGCGCTCTCCGGCGGCGAGCGCCGGCGGGTGGAAATTGCGCGCTGCCTGTGTATCAATCCCACGTTCATCCTGCTCGACGAACCTTTTTCCGGCATCGATCCCATCGCCGTTCTCGATTTGCAGAAAATTATCAGTGGACTAAGGGCCAGCGGCATTGGTGTGTTGATTACCGATCACAATGTGCGCGAGACTTTGTCGGTTACGGATCGCGCCTACATCATCGACGATGGGAGAATTTTCCGTCACGGAAAGCCCGAGCAGTTGGCGGGGGATCCGGAAGTAAGAAGGGTGTATTTGGGGGAAAGTTTTTCGCTGGTGTGAGAAATCAGTGGTTAGTGTTTAGTGGTCAGTGATTAGTACTGACCACTAAATACTAACCACTGACCACTGACTTTTATGGTTTTACTTCAACACAAGCTGAGCGTCAAACTCTCGCAGCGCCAGATTCTCACTCCTGGCCTGGTGCAGATGGTCTCTGTCCTTGCGCTCAACAAGCTTGAGCTGAAGGACATGATCAATGCGGAGATGGTCGAGAATCCGGTTCTCGAAGAGCTGGAAGAATCCGTTCCGCTGATCGACGAAGTCGGCCGCAAAGAAGAAGACCGCGACCGCCCCACCCCTACCTCAACCGAAGAAGCTCCAATCACGGCCGAGAAGAAAGATCCGTTTGAAGAGATCGACTTCGGATCGTTCTTTCAGGATTATCTCGATCCTGGCTATCGCACGCGCAGCGAGATGGAAGAGATTGAGCGCCCGTCGTTCGAAAACTTTCTTTCGAAGCCGACCAACCTGGGCGATCACCTGGCATGGCAACTGGGCGCGTTGAGCTTGCGGCCGGAGGTTCGCGAGGCTGCCGAGCAGATCATCGGCAACCTCAACGAAGACGGGTATTTGATTTCCAGTGATGAAGAAATGCTGGGCATCGCCCCGCCTGCCACTCCAGAGGCCGATGCCGCTACCGTCAGAAATATTGTGAGCGAAGCGCAGGCGCTGGGACTGGACGAGGCTGCGGCGGAAACGGCGCCAGCGGAGGAAGTTCAGCCCGCGGCCTCCGATTCCTCCAATCCAGTTCCGAGTGAGCCGGTTCCGTACTCGAGCAGTTCGGTATTCAGCACGAGTCCGGTCGAGAGTTCTGTAAGTTCAATTTTCGATCAAGCTAATTTGGAGCAGACGAACCTGGGTCAGGTCGTAAACCTGTCGCCGCTTGAGGCTCCATTCGCGTCGAGCAATGGAAATGGCGCGGCTGTGGCCACCGCTCCCGAGGTGCAAGGTGTTTCGCAGGCGCAGCCCGGGACTGTGGCGCGTCCGGCGCCTGGGGCTCGATTCACGCCGCGCTTCAATGCGGAAGATCTGCAGGAAGCGCTCGAAGTGATTCGCCAACTCGATCCTCCGGGCGTAGGATGCCGCGATCTTCGCGAATGCCTTCTGCGGCAGTTGCGCTACCATCAGCAGCAACTGGCGCTGAATAAGAACACAGAGAAGAATGGCGACAAGCCGGTAAACGGTTCGGCGCAGGTGTTGCAGGATGCCATCGCGATCGTCGACCAGCATCTGCGCGCGGTGCAGAACAAACAGCACAAAGAGATCGCCAAAGCCATCGGCCGCCCCGCCGATGCGGTGCTGCAGGCGCTGGACTACATTCGAACCCTCGATCCCCGCCCCGGCCTGCAATACAACAAGACGCAGGCCCGGCTGATCGAGCCGGATGTTGCTTTCATCAAGCACGGGGACGAATGGCTCGTCCTCATGAATGACGATGACCTGCCGCAACTGCGGCTCAACCCGGCGTATAAAAAGCTGGTTACCCGTGAAACCAACGACAAGAATACTCGCGACTACGTGAAAGAGCGCTACAAGAGCGCCATCCAGCTCATCAAGAACATTGAGCAGCGCAAGCAGACCATCACCAAAGTCTGCTACTGCATCGTCGCCCGGCAGCAGGATTTTCTGGAAAAAGGCATCGACCAGCTCAAGCCGATGATGATCAAGGAGGTGGCGGAAGAAATCGGGGTGCATCCCTCTACGGTGAGCCGCGCCGTCGCCAGCAAATATGCGCACACGCCGCAGGGCGTATTCGAGTTGCGCTACTTTTTCAGCGAGAGCGTGCAGGGACCGGAGGGGGGCAATACTTCGTTGCTTATCCTCAAGCGGCGCGTGAAAAAGCTAATCGACGAGGAAGATCCCGCTCGCCCGCTAACCGACGAACAACTGACCCGCATTCTGCAATCGCAAGGCATACAGGTCACTCGCCGCACCGTAGCGAAATACCGGGAAGACATGCGCATCCCCAGCACCCATCAGCGTAGAGTAAAAGAATAGGCACCATCGCTTATCGCAGGCCAGCCCCGCCGATAAGGCGGATACAACTTAAATGCAGTGCCCAATTTATCTCACGCACGAATTTATGGAGGGGCGCTCATGAACGTGGAATATACCGGCAGACACTGCGAAGTGACTTCCGCCGTCCGCCACGAAGTAGAAACCGGCCTCGCTAAGATTCGCAAAATCCTCGGCGGCAGCTTTGAAGCGAAAGCCATCCTCGCGGTCGAAAAGCATCGTCACAAAGCCGAGATCACGATTCATCCCCGCAACGGCCCGCTGGTCGGCCTGGCCGAGGCTGGCGACATGCTGGTTGCGGTCAGCGGAGCGCTCGACCATCTTGAAAAGCAGGCCGTGAAGTATAAGACTAAGTGGCAATCCAGGAAGCGCTCCGCCCGCAAGAGCGAAGAAGTAAAGAAGTGGAATGGGCACTCTACGCCGCCCGATGAAACCGCACCCCAAACCAAGGTTGGTGTTACTGAGAAAACCGCGGTCCCGGTGGTGGTGCACCGTTACCCCGCCGTGGCCAAGACCACCGAGGTCCACCTGGTTCGCTCCGACGATGCGGTATCGATGCGTCCCATGACCCTGGAAGAAGCCATCAAGGAAGCTCACTTCCGCGATCGCGACGTCTTCGTCTTCCGCGATCCCAAAGGCAAATTGATGATCCTGCACCGCACGCGCGACGGGAAGATGGAGCTGATCGAGGCGCCCTAGATCTGACAGACGGGATGTTCATTTCTCGACTCGACCGCCAACCTTTTTCTCACTTCTGCAAAAGGATGTTGCCCAGCCACGGAACCGGCAATGCGCCCTGGTCCAAAGCGCGATCGTGAAATTCGGCAAGCGTGAAGTCCTTTCCTTTCGCAGCTTCATAGGCGCGCCGCAGACGCCACCATTCGCTGGTACCGACGTAATAGGTCGGCAACTGGGTGGAGCTGATCTTGGCGCGTTGCAATTTGCCCTCAGCCTCGGCCTGCGTCTGGAAGGCGTCATTCATCATAAAAGACATCGCCTGCTCGTCCGTCATTCCCATGGTCTGCATGCGGACGTCGAGGACGGTGTTTCCGACGGCGCGCAGCCAGACTTTCAGGTAACTCAGGCGATAGCGGGGATCGTTGTCGGCAAACCCTTGCTGCATCATGACCTGGGCAATGTATTCCGCCCAGCCTTCGACATATGCTCCGTTGCCGTAGAGGGCCCGCGTGAGGCGGCGGGTTAAAGGCTCAATTTCGTTGGCGTGTTCCGCCTGCACATAGTGTCCGGGCAGAGCTTCGTGAATGGTCAGCCACTTCAGCACCCAGTTGTTGTATTCGCGCAGCTTCGATTCGGCTGCGGCTTGGGGCGTCTTGGGATCGATGGGCGTGACCCAGTATTGTGCTTCAGCGCTCGGATCGAGCGGGGGCGCGGAGTGGAAGCCAGCCACGGAAAAACTACCGCGCATGAAGGGCGGGGTAGGAATGACCTTGAGGTTATCGCGCGCTTTCAGCGAGACGATTTTCTTGTCCACAATGAATTGCCTTATCCCTGCGAGATCGTCTTTGATGGTTGGGATCAGGTCGTCGCGTTTCGGATGATCGTCAGAAATCTTTTTCAGCACCTCACCAATGACTTTGTTCTCGCGTTCCTGTGGACTGAGGCTTGCATGGTCGTCGTGATCGGGGAAATATTGCTGGTGCAGAGGCAATGCGATCTGCAGCATTTCTTTCCGCGTCTTCTTGAGTTCCTGTTCCGCGTCCGCCAGGACTTTTTCCGGGGTCACCGGAGTTTGCATGACCAGGCGAAATTTCTCCGCGTAAAGATCTTTGCCCAGGCGCCACGTGCGATCGGTCTTACGCTGCGCGAAATCGTTCTGGAGCCAGCGGGAGAAATTCTTGAGCGCTTCAACAGCGGGTGGCGCTACATGGTCGAACTGCGGTCTCAATTTCGATCCCGCTGGAAAAGCAGCGGCAATCGTGCTCTGGATCAAGTCTAGGTTGCCATCGTTTTCCTCGAGGGCGACCTTAATGAAAATGGGATCGGCGTTGACCAGCCGGGTTCGCGCCTGTTCGAGAAAACGCGGAGTCGAGGCCAGGCGCGACAGGATGTGGCCGAGCCGCACATCCTCGGGCGCATAATCGTCGGTGAGCGGCTGAAAGAGCGCGCTGCCCAGGAGTTCCACAAAGACGGTGGGGTTGTGCTTGGAATCCTGGATGCGATCCAGTTCGAGCAGATTGAGCGCGATCTGGTCGTCGATCAACTGCCAGTCGGCGGCATCTTCGACGCCGAGAGAGGCGAGTGGAGTCTCGGTGCGGAAGCGTTCTCGCCACTCGGCATACACGCGGCGCTGCTCCGCGTAGCCGGCGGGACTGACATCATCGAGCAGCGCATCCAGCGCAATGTTCTTGCCGGTCTTGGGATCCAGATGCGTGTGGTATCCGGCCTGTGACGCGCTGGACGGCGAGAGCGCCAGGGTTTCGTGGATGAACTCTTCGCTGAGCTTGGCGAACTTGGCGTTGGCGTCGGTGGTTGAGGGCGAGCTTTGTGCCATAAGAGCACTTGAGATCACAACACACGCTACGACGACTAGGCGTTGCATGGTGCTCGATTCTAGCAGCATCTTAAAAAGAGTGCGCACTACTCGCGGGAACCGAGAACGATGGCAGGTTGAAGACTACGAATTACCGATCAACACACCAGTAATAAATACCAGCACTCCGCCCAGTCCGACTTGAAGCGCCGCGGAAATCCATGGACTGTCCATGTAACGATGGCGAATCCAGGTGATGACGCCGAGCTCCATGAGCACCACCAAACCGGCCGCCCATAGCGCCATGCGGAAGTCTTTTAACAGGAATGGCAACGTATGCCCGATGCCTCCTAGCGCCGTCATGGCGCCGCATATCAATCCGCGAACCCAGGGGTGGCCGCGGCCAGTGAGGCTTCCATCATCGGAGAGCGCTTCCGCAAATCCCATGCTGATGCCCGCGCCGGCCGATGCCGCCAGGCCTACCAGAAAGGCGTCATTGGAATTGTGGGTCGCGAACGCCGCTGCGAAAACCGGGGCCAGCGTTGAAACTGAACCGTCCATCAATCCCGCGAGTCCGGGTTGCACGATCTGCAGAACGAAGAGGCGCCGCTGCGCGAGCTCTTCATCGGCTTTCACAGTGGTTGGAAGTTTTTCCTTATCGAGTTCCTGGGCCCGCTCTTCATGCTCGCGTTCTTCGTTGATCAAATCGTCCAGCAGTTGCCGCATGCTGGCATCTTGCGTGCGCGCCGCCGCCTTCTCGTAAAACCGGCGCGTCTCCACCTCCATGGTGCTGGCCTCTTTGCGCACCGCCTCGATGCGCAGCGGACGCATCAGCCAAAGCGCCGGACGCTCGACAAATCCGCGCACGTCCTGGCGCCGAATCAGCGGAATATGCTCGCCAAACTTCTGGCGAAAAAGTTCGATCAGACGCCGCCGATGTCCCGATTCTTCTTCCCGCATACCTTCGAACATGGCGGCCGACGCGGGATAATCCTGCCTTAGACCTTCGGCGAAGTCGGCATACACGCGCTCGTCTTCTTCTTCCAGTGCAATCGCGAGGGCCAGCACTTCGCGTTCCGAGAGCTCGTGAAACTTCTTCATGGCGAACTAGCTTACCTGTCCGGGGCGAACTTACACAAATCCGAAAACAGATGGGAATTGCAAGGTCTCCCACGAATTCGGCTTGAATGCTACTATCCAGTGCATGGCGCCACTTAAGACTTCAGTGAAGCGCAAGAGTGCTGCGCGCAAAGGGAAGAAAGCGGCAAAGGCGGAGGTTCGCGACGCCGTGCATGCTCCGGAGCTGGTGATCGTCACCGGGATGAGCGGTTCCGGCAAAGCGTCGGTGCTGAAGGCATTCGAAGATCTGGGCTATTACTGCGTCGATAATCTTCCCGTGGAATTGATTCCGCGGTTTGCGGAAATGGCGGTGCAATCGAGCGAGATTCGCCGTACCGCGCTGGTGGTCGATGTGCGCGAGGGGTCAAAGCTCGAGCAGCTTCCCGGCATTTTAAAAGCAGTTCGGCGCACGATTCCGACCAAGGTCGCATTTCTCGAAGCCTCCGACGCCGCGCTGCTGCGGCGTTTCAGCGAGACCCGCCGGCCGCATCCGCTGGGCACCGACGCTCCGGTCAACGCCTCGATTAAG
>Ga0302140_10009698_pt1 | contig 11937 bp, 9 predicted proteins | sample I_Bog_E1_1_FD_202095 | JGI IMG/M metagenome (GOLD analysis project Ga0302140, IMG submission 202095) | Peat permafrost microbial communities from Stordalen Mire near Abisko, Sweden - I_Bog_E1_1 | ecosystem: Environmental > Terrestrial > Soil > Wetlands > Peat | place: Sweden: Abisko, Stordalen...
TCCTGCAGCGCATCAAGGCGGCCTTCGACCCCGACGACATCCTCGGCCGAGGCCGGGGACCAGGCCCAGGAGAATGAGCACATGAACGGTGGACAGGCCCTCATCCGCACGCTGGTCGACTCCGGTGTCGACGTGTGCTTCGCCAACCCGGGCACCTCGGAGATGCACTTCGTGGCCGCCCTCGACGACGTCCCCGAGATGCGCGGGGTGCTCGCCCTCTTCGAGGGTGTGGCCACCGGCGCCGCTGACGGCTACGCCCGGGTGGCCGGCAAGCCGGCGGCCACGCTGCTGCACCTCGGCCCCGGTCTCGGCAACGGGCTCGCCAACCTGCACAACGCCCGGCGCGGCCACACCCCGATGGTCAACATCGTCGGCGACCACGCCACGTACCACAAGCGCTACGACGCGCCGCTCGAGTCCGACATCGCCGGGCTCGCCGAGACGTTCTCCTCCTGGTACCGCTGTTCGCTGCGGGCCGAGGACGTCGCCGACGACGCCGCGCAGGCCGTCGCTGCCGCCTACGGACCGCCCGGGGGGATCGCCACCTTGGTGCTGCCCGCCGACGTGTCGTGGTCCGAGTCGACCACCGGGCCGGCAGCGGCCCGCCACCGCCAGGGCGCGCCCCTCGTGCCCGCCGCCGACATCGCCGAGGTGGCCAAGGTGCTCCGCTCGGGGGAGCCCACCACCGTGCTGCTCGGGGGCAAGGCCCTCGACGCCCGCGGGCTCCTCGCCGCCGCCCGCATCGCGGCCGGCACCGGGGCGCGCCTGCTCGGTGAGACGTTCCCGGCCAACCTCGAACGGGGGGCGGGGCTCCCCGCTCTCGACCGGCTCGGCTACCTCGCCGAGTTCGCCCAGGCCCAGCTCGAGGGCGTGCGCCACCTCGTCACCGTCGACGCCCTCTCGCCGGTCTCCTTCTTCGCCTACCCGGGGCGCCCGAGCGACCTGGTGCCTGCGGGGTGCACGGTCCACGTGCTGGCCACCGGCAGGGCCGACGTATCCGCCGCCCTCGAAGCACTCGCCGAGGAGGTGGCGGCCGACGAGGAGCCCGCCCTCGCCCAGGCGTTGCGCCCGGAACGACCGACCGGCGAGCTCACCATGGCCACCTTCGGTGCGGCTGTCGGCGCCACCCTCCCCGAAGGGGCGATCGTGGTCGACGAGTCCAACACGGCCGGCCTGTTCGTGGCCGGCGCCACCGCCGGCGCGCCGCGCCACAACTGGCTCACCCTGACCGGCGGTGCCATCGGCTACGGCATGCCCTCGGCCACCGGAGCAGCGGTGGCCGCCCCCGACCGGCCCGTCGTCTCGCTCGAGGCCGATGGCTCGGCGATGTACACATTCCAGGCACTGTGGACCCAGGCGCGCGAGCGCCTCGACGTCACCACCGTGCTGCTCTCGAACCGCAGCTACGCCATCTTGAACCTCGAGCTCGGCCGGGTGGGTGCGGGCGCTGGCGGCCCGGCGGCCCAGCGGATGCTCTCCCTCGCCGACCCCACGATCGACTTCGTCGCCCTCGCCTCGGGTCTCGGTGTCGAGGCACGCAGGGCCACGAGCGCCGAGGAGCTCGTGGCCGCCCTCGAATGGGCCTACGCCGAGCACGGGCCCCATCTGATCGAGGCGGTCCTGCCCGAGGGCCTCGGTTGACTCAGCGGAGCACGGCGATCGTGAAGATGATGGCGTCGAAGAGGAAGTGCGCCACGATCGGGCGGGTGAGCCGGCGGTTCTTCTGGAACGATCGGGTCACGAAGTAGCCAAACGGGACCGTCAGGATGAAGCCGATCCCGTAGTAGACGTGGTAGCTGGTGCGCAGCACCAAGCTCACGATGAGCGCACGCCGCGGCGACCAGCCGAGCTGGCTGAGCCGGGTGAGCAGGTACCCGCTCATCAAGGTCTCCTCGGCGATGGCCGTCGTGGCCGAGATGGCGAGCCCCCACACCACGTAGTAGGCGGGGACGTGGCCGATCGGCGTCGAGCTCACGAGGGACGGGACGTGGGCGAAGAGCGGCGCGAGCGGGATCAGCAGGGCGAACTCGGTGCCGAAGGAGGCGCCGATGAGGCCGAGGGCCGGCCAGACGTCCGCCTTCCAGCGCGGTCGGCCGAGACCGAGCCACGAGGGCGACTGGCCGGTGCGCGCCAGGAGGAACAGGGCCAGTGGGACCACGGCGGCGACCGGGACATAGGCGAGGATCCCGAAGACCATGTTCTCGAAGGGGTGCCCGGCCACCACCACGGGGAACCGGGTGAGCTGGCCCACCCCCGAGACGTGCTGGGCGAAGGCGACGACGGCGGCCATGACGCTCGGCAGGAGGAATGCCAACATCACGAACCAGGTCTCCCAGACGAGGCTCTTCCTCGTCGGGCCCTGCGTGGCGATGCCTCCGGGCGATGCCGTGGCCGCCACGGCGGGCGGGGGGAGGTCCGGTGGCGCCGCCGGTGGGGCGAGCAGGCGCCAAAACTGCCACTGCGCCGGTGCGCGCGGCCAGGCGGCGGGCGGCACCCACCCCGGCGGTGGCGTCCAGCCCGGCGGGGGGGCGGGCCAGTTGGGCGGGGGCTGCCAGGCCCAGCCCGGGGCGCTCATGGCTCTGTGCTGGGCTCGGCCGTGGTCAGTCGACGTCGAGGTCGACCACGACCGGAGCGTGGTCCGAGGGCTTGTTGCCGGCACGGTTCTTGCGGGCCTCCCGGTCGACCGCTGCCGATCGGCACCGATCAGCCAAGGGGTCGGTCAGCAGTACCAGGTCGATGCGCATCCCGTGGCCCTTGTGAAAGGCGCCCATGCGGTAGTCCCACCAGGAGAACACCTCACCATCGGGGTGAAAGCGGGTGAACACGTCGTCGAGGCCCCATTCGAGCAGCCGCCCGAGCGCGGCGCGCTCGGGCTCGCTCACATGCGTCATGCCGGCGAACGCCTCGGGGTCCCAGACGTCGACGTCGCTCGGTGCGATGTTGAAGTCCCCGACGACGGCCACCGGATCGCTCGGGGTGCAGGTCTCGTCGAGGTAGGTGGCGAGGCGGGCCAGCCAGGCCAGCTTGCCCGTGTAGTGCTCGGAATCGACCGAGCGCCCGTTCGGGACGTAGACCGAGTGCACGCGGATGCCCGCACACGTCGCCGCGATGATGCGCGTCCCCTGGTCGTCCTCCTCGGTCGAGAACCCCGCTACCGGGTCCTCCAGGCCGACCCGGCTGATGATGGCCACGCCGTTCCAGCGGCCGTCACCGTGGTGGGCGGTCTCGTAGCCGAGCGCGGCGAAGGCACCGTCGGGGAACGCCGCATCGGACTGCTTGGTCTCCTGCAGGCACAAGATGTCGGGCTGCTCGGTGCCCATCCAGTCGGTGACGTACTCCAGCCGGGCGGTGAGCGAGTTGACGTTCCAGGTGACGAGCCGCATCCTCAGCCTTTGTCCGCGATCACGAAGAGGAAGTCGACCTCGCACGCCGTCGCCCCGTCGACATGGGCGCGCCCATGCCCGGTGCCCGCACGCGCCGAGAGCCGCCCGACGGTCACCTCGAGCTCGAGTACCTCGCCGGGGACCACCTGGCGGCGGAAGCGCGCCCGGTCGATGCCGCCGAACAGGGGCAGCTTGTTGGCGTAGCGCTCGTCGGCCAGCACGGCGATGCCGCCGAGCTGCGCGAGGGACTCGACCATGAGCACGCCGGGAAGCGTCGGTCGCCCGGGGAAGTGCCCGGCGAAGAAGTCCTCTTCGCCGGTGAGCCGCCAGCGCCCCGTGGCGGCGACGCCCGGTTCGACCGAGACGATCTCGCTCACGAACAGGAACGGGGGTCGGTGGGCGAGGAAGTCGGTCGGTTCCACGGGCCGAGGATAACGGCTGGGCGCGGCGCGCTCTCGACGATCAGGAGCGGAGGACCGAGACGAGGGCCTCGGTGTCGGCAAGGTCGTCGAAGCAGGCGTCGGGCCCGAGGGCCGACAGCTCGTCGGGCCCGAAGCGGCCGGTTGCGACAAGGGCGCACCGCACGCCGCCGGCGCGCGCGCACGCCAGGTCGTTCGGCGAGTCACCAATGACCCAGACGGCTCCGGGCTCGTACTGCACGCCCCTGCGGGTCGCCGAGCGCTCGAGTGCGAGGGGCACGAGCTTGTTGCGATCCGCGTTGTCGCTGCCGTACGCCCCGTTGTCGGTGTCGAGGAACCGCTCCAAGGAGAAAGCCCGCAGCTTGACCAGCGCGTTGGCCGCCAGGTTCCCCGACAGCACGCTCTGGTGGCACCATTCGGCGCGCCCGAGTGTCTCGAGCGCGCGCTCGACCCCGGGGAGCACGTGGCCCTCCTCGGTGATGGTCGCCTCGCGGGCGGCGAGCTCTTCGGCCAGGTACCCGAGCACGGCCGGGATGTGGGCGTCGGGGTCCTCCAGGTCGAGCAGGCCGAGATGCTCCCGACAGATCTGGGGGTCGGTCTTGCCGCTCATGGTGATCCTCGCCGGCGGTCGCGAGCCGACTGCCCGCTCGATCGCCCGGTCGAAGACCTCTGCGCCCACGCCACCGGACTGGAGGAGGGTACCGTCGATGTCCCAGAGCACGAGGCGCGCCGAAGCGTCGGCCATCGCTGCCACGGCCGTCACGCTCAGCTTGCGGTGGCGCTCTGCACGCCGGGCAGCGCCAGCTCGGCCACCCGCCGGGGCGGGTCGAGACCGACGAGGACGAAGTGGCGGCGCTCGCCGCGTGCAATGACCTCACGAGCCTTGCGGGGGGCCGGGTTGCCGAGGCCCGAGAGCGGGACGTAGCAGTGCACGCCGGTCCCGTCGGGCAGCGTCACCTCGATCATCGCCCCGTGCGACGTGAAGGACACAACCTCGCCCTCCACCTCGCTGCCGATGGGGTAGGTGGCGACGAAGGTGATGAAGGCAAGGGGCTCGTTGACCGCCGGTGGCGGCGTGGCCGAGCCGCGGCGCTTGAAGCCCTTCTTGTCGTCGTGCTTCGTGTCGTGGTCCGATTTCGACTTCGCCTTGCGCTTGGGTTCGGCTTTCGCCTTGGCCTTGGTCTCCTTCGGCGGCGCCAGCGCCTCGGCGGTGGCCGCGCCGATCGCCTCGGCGATCTCGGGGTCGGCGACGGCCGCTCCCCTGCGCCGCCGGGCCGTCGGCGTGGCCGGGACAGCCGCGCCGGCACCGGCCGATCTGCCGGTGCCCTTCCCATCGGCAGCCACGTCGCCACCCGAGCCCTCCTCCGTGGCAGCCGGCTCCACGGCAGCCAGCACCGGCGGCGCGACATCGGTCGGCTCGTCGAGCACGTCGAGCGGGGACGCCACCCGGGTGGCCGCCTTCGTCGCGCTCGGTGCCTTCTTGGCCTTCTTGGCGGTCGTCTTGACCACCTTGAGGGGGGCGGGCGCCGCGGCCTTGGCCACCTTCTTCGCCACCTTCTTCGGCTCGGCGACCTTTGTCGCCTTCTTCGTGGTCTTGGTGGCCTTGGCTGCCCTCTTGGCCTTCTTGGCCGGGGCCGTGGCCCGCCCGGGGGCGGGCTCCTCCCAGACATCGCCGATCTTCGGGGTGGTGCCGTCGGCGTGCTTGGGGGCGCGCTTGGCCGCCTTTGCCACCTTCTTGGCCGCCTTCGCCAGCTCGGCCGCCTTCACCGGCGCGGGGAGATCGGCGCCGCTCTCGATGCGCTCGGCATCGCGCCTCGCCTTGCCCGTCGCCTGACGGCTCTTCGGCCCGCGCACCGGCGAGCGCGGCGTGAAGATCCACCCGACCCCGGGGACGGGCTTGCCACCGACCAGGCGCCCCTCCTCGAAGAGCCACGGGTGCTCACCGTGGAACTCCTGGAACGAGTCGTTGGAGAGGACGATCGCCCCGGTGCGCTCGGCGATGCGCAGGACGAAGGCGTCGCCGCGCCCTATGGCGCCAGCCGGCGGGGAGACGACCTCCCCGTGGAGCTCGGCCTGCTCATACTGCTCGCGCTCGGAGGGGTCGATCCGGTGCTCGAACGTGGCGTCGACCACGACGACGATCTCGGCCGTCGGGTCCTCTTCGGCATAGGTGCGCACCGCCTCGTCCAGCTGGGCGAGGCTGGGCAGGGTCCGCCCCTCGGTGGCCAGATTCGAGCCGTCGACGACGACGTGATGCTTTTCAGGCATATCGCCTGATAGTCAAGCACCCCAACCGGAGGGAGCCGGCGATGGGGCGGTCGGCATCAGCCCACGGAGCGGGCGAGGAGATCGGTCTGTTCGAGCTGATGGAGGGCACCGCTGCCGGTGGCCGGGCTCGCCGATTCCGCCCTCGTCACGTGCCGGAGCTGGTAGCGCTCGCGTGGCAGGCGGTGCAGGCGCGAGAACACGAACGACCAGGCGCCCATGTTCTCGGGCTCCTCTTGGAGCCAGACGAGGTCGCCGGCGAGCGGGTAGCGCCCGAGCACCGAGGCGATCCCCTGCTCGGGCCACGGGTAGAACTGCTCGAGGCGCACCACGGCGATGGCCGCCGGGTCGACGGCGTGCTCGCTCGCCAGCGTGTCGGCGGGGTTGGCCAGGAGGTGGTCCCGGCGGGCGATCGCCTCGAGGGCCACCTTGCCCGAGGCGAAGATGATGCGCTCCACGCGGCCCGGGTCCCCGACGCCCGGGTCGTCGAGCACCTCGGCGAAGCTACCGGTGGCGAGCTCGGACAGGGGCGAGCGCGAGGCGGGAGCCCGCAACATCGACTTCGGCGTGATGACGATGAGCGGCGTCTTGGCCGGGCGGAGCACCTGGGCGCGCAGCAGGTGGAAGTACTGCGCGGCGGTCGAGGGCTGGGTGACGCGCAGGTTGCCCCGGGCGCAGAGCGACAAGAAGCGCTCGATGCGCGCCGAGCTGTGCTCGGGGCCCTGCCCCTCGTAGCCGTGCGGCAGCAGCATGGCGAGGCCGGCGCGCTGGCCCCACTTGTCCTCGGCGGCCACGAGGAAGTTGTCGATGATGATCTCCGCGCCGTTCACGAAGTCGCCGAACTGGGCCTCCCAGGCGACAAGGCTGTCGGGGGCCTCGACCGAGTAGCCGTACTCGAAGCCCACCGCCGCGTATTCCGAGAGCAGCGAATCGCGAACAGTGAAGTGGCCGAGGCGCTCGGCGCCCTCGATGACCGACCCGACGTGGGCGAGGGGCACGTACTCGTTGCCGTTGGCGTAGTCGACGAGCACCGAGTGGCGGTGGCTGAACGTGCCGCGACGCGTGTCCTGGCCGGTCAGGCGCACGTCGGCGCCCTCGAGGAGCAGCGACCCGACGGCCAGGGCCTCGCCGAGTGCCCAGTCGACCTGGCCGCTCCCGACCAGCTTGTCCCGCTGGGCGAACTGGCGCTCGAGCTTCGGGTGGATGGTGAACCCCTCGGGCACGGTGCGCACCAGCTGCGCGAGGCGCACCAGCACGTCTTCGGGCACGCCGGTGGGGACGGCCGGGATGGCGGCGGCCGGCTCGTGGAGCGGTATGGCCACCGGTGGGCTGACGGCCTCGGCGCGCACCTCGTCGAGAGCCTGCTGGAGGCGGCCGTTGAAGCTGTCGAGGGCCGCTTCGGCCTCGTCGAGGGTGATGTCGCCGCGCCGGACCAGGACCTCGGTGTAGAGCTTGCGCACCGAGCGCTTGGCGTCGATGAGCTGGTACATGAGGGGCTGCGTGTAGCTCGGGTCGTCGCCTTCGTTGTGGCCGTGGCGCCGGTAGCAGACCAGGTCGATGACCACGTCCTTGTGGAAGCGCTGGCGGAAGGCGAAGGCGAGGCGCGCCGCGCGCATGCAGGCCTCGGGGTCGTCGCCGTTCACGTGGAAGATCGGCGCCTGGACCATCTTGGCCACGTCGGTGGCGTACATCGACGAGCGCGCCGCCTGGGGGGCGGTGGTGAAGCCGACCTGGTTGTTGATGACCAGGTGCACCGTCCCGCCGGTGCGATACCCCGACAGCTGCGAGAGGTTGAGGGTCTCGGCCACCACGCCCTGGCCGGCGAAGGCGGCGTCGCCGTGGACGAGGAGGGAGAGGACGGGGAACGTCATTTGCTCCTGGGCCAGGGCGGCGGGGGTGCCGTCGGTCGGCGGCAGCACGCGGTCCTGCTTGGCCCGGGCCATGCCTTCGACGACCGGGTCGACGGCTTCGAGGTGCGAGGGGTTCGACGCCATGGTGATCGTGAGGTCGATGCCCGATCGCCCGGTGAACTTGCCCATTGCGCCCTTGTGGTACTTCACGTCGCCCGAGCCCTGGACCGACTCGGGGTCGAGGTTGCCCTCGAACTCGCCGAAGATCTCCTGGTAGGACTTGCCGACGATGTTGGCGAGCACGTTGAGCCGGCCGCGGTGCGCCATGCCCATGACCACCTCTTGGGTGCCCACCTTGGCTGCCTCGTCCAAGACGGTGTCGAGGACGACGATGGTCGACTCGGCGCCCTCGAGCCCGAAGCGCTTCTGGCCCACGTAGCGGGTGTGGAGGAAGCGCTCGAAGACCTCGGCCGAGTTGAGCAGCTCCAAGATGTGCTGCTGCTCGTCCTTCTGCACGGTGGACGACACGCCCTCGACCTGCTCTTGGATCCAGCGCTTCTGCACCGGGTCCTGGATGTGCATGTACTCGATGCCGAGCGTCCGGCAGTAGGCGTCGCGCAGGACGTGGAGGATCTCGTCGAGCGAGGCCACTTCGAGGGCGGCCAGCCCGTCGGCCACGAAGCGCCTCGGCAGGTCCCAGATGGTGAGCCCGTAGGTGAGCGGGTCGAGCTCGGGGTACGAGTGCGGCGGCTCGGCGTCGAGGGGGTCGAGGTGGGCGATGAGGTGGCCCCGCACGCGATAGATGTTGATCAGCGTCTGCACGCGCACCTGCTTGGCCAATCGGGCGTGCTCGCCCTCGGCGGGGTCGTCAGCCGCGTTCACGTCGGCACGCCAGCGCACCGGCTCGTAGGGCACGCCCATCGACTCGAAGACTTCGTCGTAGAACCCGTGCTTGCCGGTCAGGCACTCGGCCATGTGGGCGAGGAACAGGCCCGACTCGGCCCCCTGGATGATGCGGTGGTCATAGGTCGAGGTGATGGTCACCACCTTGCCGAGGCCGAGCTCGGCGATCACGCGTGGGTCGGCGGCCTCGAAGCCGGCGGGGTACGCGAGCGCCCCGACGCCGATGATCGCCCCCTGGCCGGGCATGAGGCGCGGCACCGACTGGGCCGTCCCGAGCGTGCCGGGGTTGGTGAGCGACACCGTCGTCCCCGAGAAGTCGTCCGGTGTCGCCTTGTTGGAGTGGACCTTTCGCACGAGCTCCTCGTAGGCGAGGACGAACGAGCGGAAGTCGAGCGTGTCGGCGTTCTTCACGCACGGCACCATGAGCGTGCGGCTGCCATCGGGCTTCTCGACGTCGACGGCGAGGCCGAGCCCCACGTGCTCGTGGCGCAGAACCCCAGGGGTGCCCTTCTCGTCGATGCCCGCTACGAAGGCGGCGTTGAGCGCGGGAATCGCTTCGAGTGAGCGGACGAGGGCGAAGCCGATCAGGTGGGTGAAGCTCACCTTGGCCCCGGTGGTGCGGGCCAGCTGGTTGTTGAGGATCTGGCGGTTCACCTCCAGCAGGCGGGCCGGCACGGTCCGCACGCTGGTCGCGGTCGGCACGCCCAGGCTGGCCTCCATGTTGGACACGATGCGCGACGCGGCGCCGCGAAGGGGCGTGGCCCGGACGGGTTCGGGCCCGACGGGCGTGGTGACCTCCGCGCTGGGCGCCACCGTCGCCGCCACCGAGTCGGTGGCCAGGAGTGGAGCGGCGACCACCGGCGGCGCCGCGCCGTCACTGGCGGGCTCGGCGCCCTGGGTCGACGCCGGGGCGGAGCCCGCGTGGGTGGCGGCGGGGACCGGCGAGCGCTGGTACCCGGCGAAGAACTCCTGCCAGCTCTCGCTCACCGAGCCGGGATCGACGAGAAATCGGTCGTACATGTCGTCGACCAGCCAGGCATTGGGCCCGAACGATCCAGACGCTTCTTTGCTCACCACGCCATCCTCACCGGCGGTCGTCCCGCCTGATTGCTGTGCCCAGCCTACCGGGGCACCTTCGCCCAGAACACCGCCCGGTCGTCGAGAAATCCTGCTCAAGGTAGCGTCGCAGGCGTGCCGCCAACCGTACGCCCGTGTCGCGGCCCGAGGCTCGCACCATGAGCCCGTTCCCGAAGGGCCTCCACGTGGTCGACCGGCCACCCGAGGACGGCTCGTCGCCGCTCGACGCCCCGGTCGTCGTCTTGGTCCACGGTTCCCTCGATCGTGCTGCGAGCTTCCGGCGCGTCGCCCGGCGCCTCCCCGACCTCGAGCTCCTCACCTACGACCGGCGTGGCTACCAGGGCTCGCGCGGCGAGCCCGGCGATCCCGCGCCTACCCTCGGCACCCACGTCGAGGACCTGCTCGGCATCGTGGCCGCAGTGAGGGATCCGGGCCGCCGGGTGACCGCCATCGGGCACAGCCTCGGCGGCGTGGTGGTCATGGCCGCCGCCATCGCGGAGCCCGCCTCGTTCGCCTCAATCGGCCTCTACGAGGCGCCCATGCCGTGGCTTGGGTTCCGCCGGAGCCGGTCAGGGGCGCCCCAGCCGTGGCCGAGCGTCGCCGAGGACCCCGCCGTCGAGGCCGAGCGGTTCTTCCGCCGCCAGGTCGGCGACGCGACGTGGGAGCGGCTCCCCGAATCGTCGAAGGACGACAAACGCGCCGACGGGCCGGCTCTCGCCTCGGACCTGCGCTCCATCCGCGGCCGACCACCCTTCGACGTGGCCATGCTCAGCGTGCCGGCGGTGTTCGCCCACGGCGGCCCATCGAGCCAGGCCCACCACCACCGCACCATGGACTACCTGGCGGCCGAGATCCCCGGTGCCATCGGCTTCGCGATTCACGACGCCGGGCACGGAGCACACCTCTCGAGCCCGGACGCATTCGCCGAGTTCGTGCGCGCCGCGGTGGCGCAAGGTTCACGGGCCGGCGCGGGCGCGAGTCGCAACGAACCCCAGAGTGAGACGAGGTGAGCAGGTGAACATCCTGGTGAGCGGTTCCCACGGCATGATCGGCCAGGCGCTCGGCACGCGCCTGCGTGCAGAGGGCCACCAGGTCATCGCCCTCGTGCGTCCCGGCAGCCCGAGTGATCCCGCCGGCTCGGCGCACGTTGCCTGGGACCCGCCACAGGCCAGCATCGATATGGAGGCACTCGAAAAGGCGGGGCCCATCGACGCGGTGGTGCACCTCGCCGGCGCGGGCATCGCCGACAAGCGCTGGACCCCGCAGCGCCGTGACGCCATCTTGGACTCGAGGGTGGCGAGCACCCGCCTGCTCGCCGAGTCGCTGCCTCGACTGCGCCCGGCCCCCGCCGTCCTCGTCAGCGGCTCGGCCATTGGCTACTACGGCGACCGGGGGGCCGAGATGCTGGGGGAGGATGCCGGGCCGGGCTCGGGCTACCTTGCCTCGGTCTGCCAGGCGTGGGAGTCGGCGGCGTCGCCCGTCACCGATGCCGGCATCCGGCTGGTGCTGCTGCGCACCGGGGTCGTCCTCTCGGCCGACGGTGGCGCCCTCAAGCGCCAGCTCCCGCTGTTTCGCGCCGGGGTCGGCGGGCGGCTCGGGAGCGGCACGCAGTACCTGAGCTGGATCGCCCTCGACGACGAGGTGGGGGCGATCGTCCATGCCATCGGCACCCCCGATCTCGCCGGCCCTCTCAACGCAACCGCGCCCGCGCCGGTGACCAACGCCGAATTCACCAGCGAGCTCGCTCGGGCGCTGCACCGACCCGCACTGCTGCCCGTGCCGCGGCGCGCCCTCGGCCTCGCCCTGGGCCAGGAGCTGGTCGACGAGGCGTTGCTCGCCTCCCAGCGCGTGCTGCCGGCCCGCCTGCTCGCCAGTGGCTACGCGTTCGCCTACCCCGAGCTCTCCGGGTGCCTCGCCGAGCTGGTGGGATCGGGCCACTGAGCAAAGGCTCACCCCTACCGGTCGACCGCCTCGCGCTGCTCAGCCGTGGCGTGCTCGCCATCGGCGTCCCCGCAGCGGCGCTGGCCCTCGGGCTCGCCC
>Ga0302140_10009700_pt1 | contig 11936 bp, 8 predicted proteins | sample I_Bog_E1_1_FD_202095 | JGI IMG/M metagenome (GOLD analysis project Ga0302140, IMG submission 202095) | Peat permafrost microbial communities from Stordalen Mire near Abisko, Sweden - I_Bog_E1_1 | ecosystem: Environmental > Terrestrial > Soil > Wetlands > Peat | place: Sweden: Abisko, Stordalen...
AATATTCACGAAGTAACTTACCTGACTCGCGTCCATATGACTAATGAGTCTCATGATATTTGTGATTTCTTCGGCAGACATGATATTCCGGTTGCGGCTCTGCTCGATGAAATTGGGGTCGATACCATGCTTTTTCGCTGTCAGAATAGCGGCCTGATGAAGACATATATTCGCAGCATGTATATTCATGTGTAAGAACACTATATTCATGTCCCGAATATTTTGTGGCAAACGAAGGTGGTCTGGAAGAAACATGAAGGTGTTAGACAGAACATTGTCCATCCTTCGATGTCTTTTCCAGAATTCTCCATTTGCGAGATCTTCGGGATGCTCATCAGGCCCCTTTTTACGCAGATGCTATTCAATTGATTAGCACTGTAGGCTTAGGAATTGTAGAAAGAGTCGCAATATCTGCACTTGTTGATACAAGGACTACATTATCATGGCTCTAGTAATAGCGGCAAGGCTGAGAGTTATGGTGTATCGACAATGACTATTGTATAAGCTTACCTGATAGTTGTTGCCGAAAAGAGTGGCTGATATAATGACCCCACCAAAGGAACTGATTCCAGCAGCACCTTCCGGGGTTAATGCTTGTTGTAAGGATGTGGTTTTCTGCTCTACGCCGCTCTCAAAAGCCTCCTCAGACGCAGGCAGATTTGTGGAGATCTAGAACCACACATTAGATAGACATCATGAGAAGACCTCATTTCACTTACGTCGTCGTCGTCGATGACCATGGGCCATCCCGTCCCAGAACTTGCCCATCTGTCTCCGTAAAACGTCGCCCAGAAAGTTCTCCGGCGTTCTTCAAGTTCGATCCAATCTTTTGCAACAGCCAGTATATTCTTCCCAGTAGAGTCCTCCCCATCGAGTCTATGCAAACCCAGCATTTGAGCAAGGCGAACCGCTCGTCCCACGCTCATCCATGAGCGAGAGAAAAGAGTTTTAGAAGCTTCATAGGTAGCTATGAGACTCCAAGCCTGTGCGAAATACACAGAAACAAATGTTTCGCCATGTCCCTGCGTACATTAGCGGAGTATTAATAAAGACCCTGTAGAGCTTACCTTCATCTCGGCATCCTGAAGATATCTTCGCGCACGCTCGTAGAAAATGTCTTCGAAGTATGAGTATTTCTCTACAAGGGAAGCCGCTACAGTCCACATTGCATATCGTAGACAGATTGGAGGACGCATGTGAGGCGCACGGTCCAGGGAAGCATAGTATCGAAGCTTGTGAATCATGGGCATCGTTCGATGATGCTTCTCGAAATAGATGTGATGCAGGTCATCCATGACATCTTGCGGAGGTAAGGGCTCCTGCAACCCCAGGCCGATCAACTCGTGGGAACCAAAGTAGTCGGTGGGCATAGTCGGTGCTGGTACTGAGAACCCAAGTCCAGGTTGCGAGATGTCAAAAGAGGGGTCAAGAAGACCGTCGTCGTCGAGATCTAGATCCAGATTCATATCCATTCCAATGCCACTCCAATCCATTTCCCCGCCAGGTATAGAGGTCGTCTGAGCTGAAGCAGTCTGTTTCGACTCGCTGATGAGTTGTGTCTCGACTTGGGCCAATCTTGCTTCTAATTCCTTGATATTCCTCCGCTTGCTTCCCTGGTTCCTCCTTCGCTCAGGGAATTCGCACTCGTGCCGAAGGCGTGTGCAAGTGCCACATTTCGGTTTCACACGATCGCACTTCAGCTTGCGTTTTCGACATGATACGCAGGATATAGTCTTCTCTGGAGGTTTGGCGTTTACTGTCATGGCGGGGCCTGTACGGTCTGCATCTTGGATCTCCTCCACGCTGGCAGACCTCGAAGGGTCTGCTTGGCTTTTATCCGAGTTCGCAGACATATAGAACGCCGGTATGGGTTGATATATGACATGGATAGAAGAGTGTTAGGTTTGAGAAAGCTGCAGATCAAAATGTCAAGATGTTGTCAAGAAATGGAGCAAGGCCGGCGCTACCGTCCGCCATAGAAAAGTAAGCAAGGAGAGATCTGAGCCCAGCTGGACGGAAATCTTGCCACGCCAGCCTTGCAGCCTGGCGGAGTGTCCAATCGGCCTGTTCCCAGTAAAACATTGTCGGGAGACTCAACGCCCGAAGCACCGACGTATGTCTTAAATGATCTGTTAGCTTGAGAGACTGGAGCGCCAGGATTCAGGAGAGCGTGGTAGAGCGTGCTGTAAGGAGTAGAATCGCTGAATCATGGGTCCAGCCCCTGAGCTTATAGGGCTGCCACAGCGCACTGACCCGCTGTAAGAGCACTTACAGGGCTGAGCAAAGCTCCGCAGGAGGCCCACAAGGCTTTACAGGCGGAGATGGGCTTTAAACTCTACTCGCGTCACTTTCCTCTATCTCTGAACTATCTTTCGCTTTACTAATTGCCTCACTTGTGATCTAGCTAGTCCAATTGCCCTGGATGCTCAACTTTTGCCAAGGAGATTCTCTGATCTGTATGCATCATAACCCCCGGTAGCCACCATCTTCCAGACGCATGCCCTCGAACACTCAAGCTATTGATGCGATGTGAAATACTTCAGAGGATATTTTCAACAGTACGAAGTAGAAGCATCCGAAGATCTGAAAATTATTAATATATTTTGTGAAAAGAGAGAACTCTCGCTCTCTCTTGAATGGCATAGCCTGGGTCCAAATTCAATACCAGGAAGATCAAATGTCGAAGCAAGTTAGTCTGGCTCGTCTGGTCTCTCGAGCTTAACGGGAGAGCGAGCTTAGCACCCTCATCCCCTTATTGAAGAGCAATCGACAGCAGGCTCACCAAGACCGCGTCTGCCTTCCATCTATGCCCGCTGTTGACTCTTGATGTCTCCCTATATACATCAATTTAAACTAGAGCTCATAAATCATAACTCTAATAAAATAACTCAGTGCTCGTCCACAATTTTGCAGAACAGCGTACGCCGAAGAAAGTGTTCATTCGGCATTCGTTTGTGGCCTTAGAATTTATCATCTCATATCTATCGGAATCTGTGGAAACGTATCACGTGATGACATGTGCTAGGTACTGTCTTGATACAACTAGCGAGATTTGGGAGTGCGGCTAACATGGCTTCGGCGTTCACAGGCTGAGCTGTGCACTTGCTTCTAAAATCACATCACGACGCGTGCTTGACAGCCTAGCCTTTTAGACATGGCCTTGGTTCGTGTCATCTCATTCTATTGTCCATATATGTGGCACTTGCGTTCGTTCCCTTCTATTGACTGATCTTCAATTAACCTTACTTGGTCGAATTGAGATCACGCGTTACAGTTTAAGCTATCAAGCAGTCTTAACCTCACATTCCGACGCAGAGCCTCGATAATATCGCTTTTGACATCTACATATCCTCCAATCGTCTTGCAAGTAGAGAGAGGACCCACGCGTCCGCACCTCAAAGCCATGGCCGAAGACCCTATCCGCCGGCGTGCAGCTTGCGATCGGTGCCACTCACAGAAGATTCGCTGCCCTCGGAAGCCAGGACAGGACGTCTGTGACCGTTGTCAGAAAGCCCGAACGCCGTGTATCTTTAGTCCCTTCAGACAAAAGAAGGTGCCCGAGGGAGACCCAGAAGCAGATGAGGGCTCTGTCGTGACCCCCACATCTCATGAGCAGAGCTCTCCAACCATTCTCGACTCCAGCACAACTCATCGGAAGAGACAACGTGTTGCCGGCACGATTGAAAGAGAGGGGTCGATCAGTGAGTAAATCACCCATTGATCATTCAAACGATTCTAAATCACGTGTAGACTTCGATCAGGACTTTACCATTCTTGGAAGCTGTGTTCAAGTCGACACATCGACGGAAGATGCGATGAATGACTGGATGTCAAATCCATTGCCAGAATTTCAGAATTTTGCCGACTCCACGTTCGATGATCTGTTGACTGGCCAGACTCCATTCTTGTCTATGGATGTCACCGGCTCATGGGCAAGCACTTTCAACGAGCCACCACCAAAAGGGGTCGACGGCATGATTCAAGCAAGAAAACAGGCTAACATGAGTCGAACCATCAAGAACATATCTAACCTTGCCGACAATCTACCTTCGCAGCCGAGTTCTTTTGATGGATTTGGGTATTCGAATAACGGTCATCTGAATTTCGAGATCTTGGAACCTCAATCGGAGAGGGAGTGCATTCGCAAGCTGTCACAGCTCAGTGCAGACCTCTTTGAGCACGGACATACCATTCCTCCAATGTCAATTTACGAACCTCCTCCAGTCGGCAATGGAGACCACGGAGTTCCCCAAGAGAATCAGGGCGGCCAGGATCTCTCGAAGTATAGCGTCAGCGAGACCCTTCGCCTTACTCAGAGCCTTATCGACATATACCCAGCTTTCCTCAATGCCTTCTTGCCGCACCCAACATCACAGTCCTCGAATGCCAGCTCCGCGTGGTCATCCGGGAGCATGTCCAACACGTATTTTCAGAACGCCCAACATACATCAACAAGCTCGACCGCTTCACCACACAAACGTTCTCCACAGAGCTTGGATCACTCTTCTATACTCCTCATCCTATCCTGCCACTTGCGCCTCCTAAGTATCTACGAAGCTCTGTTCACTCACATGCAAACATGTTACGACCAAAGAGGCGTCCCAAAATCACCCCATGAAGCAAGCTTACAAGTACCCCTACTGAAAATTGGCGACTTTGTCCCTCCCCCATCAGCCGCCATTCCGATGCAGATGCTCCTCGTGGTGCAATTCGCGTCGCAATTATTTAACTACGCTGCCGATCTGGCTGCGGAGATCAGAGAGCCTGAGAGTGGTACTCCCCAGAGCGATTCCTCAAGTGAAAGTTCGAGCAATGATACCCTAGCCCTGACTCGAGCGGCTGCAGAGAACGTGAAAGCACGAGCAAGCAATATGGCACAGGAACTGAAAGCTATGAGGATATTAATGCTTCAGTCAGGGCATCTTGCGTGATATACTACATAAGCAATACAGATAAAAGACCCTAGCGTCAAGAGGAGACTACAATACGATATCACATCCAAACTCAGATGTTGCTTGGCAGGGATGATCCTCGTGCTTGGCCTGCAGGAATCGGCATATTGATTGGTTGCACACCGCAGTGATAGCTCCAAATATGATGTCAATGTGACTTTATGTCCTCTAATTCAAGCTCCATATGAGGAGATGTTCAAAGCAGGGTACTCCAGATTTAATGCCAAATTCCGATAGCCCCTTTCTCCGTGGAATTGCACGTGAGACTGCTTCTCTCAACAATAAAGTATCGTATGGGAGCATTGGCAGTGAGTCATTGACATAACTTCAAACATACATGATCGGGTCAGCATTTAAGAAAGCATGCAGGTTGCTTACATGGAGTGGACCTGGCGGCGGAGGGTCGGATATAAGTGGGGTCAAAATCTGCCAAGTGCTTTTGCTTACAGCTTTGCTATTGGTCAACTTTCTTCCTTCCCAGCGGACGATCGGCTTTGTCAGGACTCTTTCTCAACCTCTGGCGACGCAATCCACAGCAGCCTTCACAGAGGCTGGGCGGCCTTATCAAAGCATCTGTTCCTTCTCGCCTCGGATTTGAAAGCATCTCCATCGCACCATCGGACGGTCGCATCTCATCCCTTCGGATCCGCCATGGAGGCCTCTTCAACGTCGGAGAACGGACAGCCTGGGGAGGGAGCCCAGTCCCAGCCACCCACAAAGTCAAGCAAGCAGAGGTTCAAGCCACAATTGTCCTGTACATTCTGCCGAAATCGAAAGTACGTGCAGGTTCCAGTTGAACCCGCTTTGCGGCGGAGCCCCATGTGCTACGCCCGCCTCCAATAATCTCGTGACATTGCCTTGAGTGCTGACAACCATCTACAGGTTGAAATGTGACCGTCAATTGCCATGCGAGAAGTAAGTTGCGGCGTCCTTTGAACTAATCACACTGAAGCTAACAGGGCTCAGCTGTGTGAAACGAAACTCTGCTTCTACCTGCACATATGTCCATGGACAGCGAGAGAGATCTTCCCAGATCTCGAAAGCAAGCAACGCTCCCAAAGACGTCCAAAGTCAAGTTCGCCATCTAGAGGAGCTGGTCATCTCCTTAATGAACAAGACCGCTAAGAATGCAGCTCTCTCTGGTAAAACTCAGCCACCAATTACCCCCGATGAATCGATCTCCACTTCATCCAATGCAACCAGTCCCAGCCAATCCTCCGACAAGGTTGCCAGTACCACTGCAGATACAGAAGAGTTCTTTGGACGAATCAGCATCGAAGACAACCAGTTGAACTATGTCGGGCAAAGTCACTGGGCCGCCATTCTTGATAATGTCAGTGCAAGCCCTTAGCTCCGCCGCCATCAAGACTTCCGCTGATGTTGACAGATTTCTCTTCTGAAAGATCACTTGGGAGCCACAGAAGCTCCTCAAAAAGAGAAATTCACTGCTCCAAGTGTAAGCGGGCCCGACCTACTAGTTGGTGCGATTAGATCTGCCACCCGTGCCGAGATCATGGCGGCTTTGCCCCCACGTTCCGTCATGGATGCTCTTGTAGAAGAGTTCTTTGCTGTCCCAGATATGGGATGTGGTCAGTCAAATTGATATTCCCGCTGCTACTGAGCTAATGTTACTATAGCTTTGTTCCATGTTCCGAGTTTTATGAAAGAAGTGAGATTTCCCAACCTGTCATCGTTGATACGAATTGACTGTATTGCAGTATAACAGATTCTGGGCAAATCCCTCAGCTATGCCAATAATGTGGATCGGCATGCTGTTCTGCATTCTATCACTCTCGGTACAGTTTTGGCAGCTGTCGAACAAGTCTCTCTCAGGGATCCTGAGTGAACAGGCCATCAGAGACCCCCAAGATGCGATACACAGCTACCGGGACAAGACTGTTCAGTGTCTGGTTCTGGGCAACTACACAGAGCCAGGCCCTTATACCGTGGAAACCCTCTTGCTTTACTATATATCGGATCATTTCCGAAGCTCCGATGCTCAGTTCGGGTCTTGGATGATGTTCGGCCTCATTGTCAGAGCAGCCATGCGACTAGGCTTTCATCGCGACGCCTCACATTGGGGGAGCAAAGTGTCGGTGTTTAGAGGAGAGATGCAGCGTCGCCTCTGGCACATGATCGTCCACCTCGATCTTATCAATTCGTTGCAGATCGGCCTCCCTCGAATGATTAGAGACAACTCGTTTGACACCCAAGAGCCGCGAAATCTGCAGGACGAAGACTTTGATGAGCACACAACTCATCTTCCACCATCAAGGTCAAATGATGAGCTATCATCCATCTTGTACTCCAACTCCAAGCACCATATAACAAGCATCTTTGGCATTATTGTTGATCAGTCTAACTCGACAAATCCAATCTCATATGACGAAGTAATGAGGCTAGATAAACTTCTTCATGCACGACAGGACCAACTCCCTGAAGCACTGAAAGCTCGCACCGTCGAGGATCTCAATTCAGGTCTAGCGCAGGATCGGATCCGCAAGATCTCCGTTGATCTTACGTTCCAAAAGGCTCGTTGCGTTCTGCACAGGAAATGGTTCTTTCCGAAGAAGTCAACCGCAATTTATCCCTACCCCTATTCTATGAAAGCCTGCCTCGATGCGTCGATGCGGATTTTACAAACGCAGCTCATAATAAATGAGGAGACGGCGCCAGGTAGATCATTGCACGATCATAAGTGGAAAACGTCGTCTCTAATAACTCACGACTTTCTGCTCGCAGCTATGCTTCTCTGTCTCTACCTAGGATACTCCCTTGATGCTGAAGGTGCCGAGCAATCCAACGTGCAGACCGAGACTGGAATTCGAGTCCAGTGGGCTAGAGACGACATCCTTCAAGGTTTGGAGAAGTCCTACGTTATCTGGGAGCAGCTGAGTTCCACCTCGAAAGATGCGAACAAGGTCGCAAAGGCTCTCAAATCTATGCTCAGCAGGGTGAAAAGCCTCCCTGCGGCACCAGGTGCGAACGGGATTCGGCAAGAGGCTTTCAAGTTGGCATATGCGGCTGGCGCGCCGTCCTCGAGTGAGTTTATTCAGGAAGTATAATACTTACTATTTTCTAACGATGCGTCTCTAGCAATCTATACACCAGTGCAGCAACCGTTGCAGACCGTTCCGAATCCAGGAAACATGGGCATGCAGTGGACGACCCCTCCCTTCACGACTATACCAGGCCAGTCAGAGACAAGCATGCCTCAATTTGACACTAGTATAAGCAGTGACTCTGCCATGAATATGGAACTAGATTGGGTAGGCTCTACGAAATCTTTTGCCAATTAGGCGCTGACCCATCATTCATAGGATTTATGGGACAAGCAGTTCCTGAATACAAACCTCGCCGACGGAAACACGCCTCCAGACCTCTGGAATTTTGATCCCAACTTCACTCTCCCAGACCCGAACTTTATGCAGTGGGGTGTGATTTGATGCTAAAAATGAATTATGACTTTGCGGCGCAGGGGATTAACTTGTTCTACTGGTTAGCAGGTCGGGAAGTAGTGCGGGAGCGGGGATAAAGGCGTTATTGCGGGGTATAATGGAGAATGCCCGGCATTCTCACCTGGCTCCGGGGTCGCAGCAGCGACATATCGCCGTGGACTGCGAGTCATGTCCGAGGACGATCTCCGAGGTGGAGTGTGTCCGTGTCACTCCAAAAATAAACTCCCCTCTATCACCTCAAATCTCACGCAGATCACTGGAGCGGAAAAGGTCTATTTCAATTCTCACGAGTCATGTCGCTCACTTGTCACAGCGATTCAAGGCAATTGCAAGAAACTTCTAGGCTTTCCACAGTTGCCGAGAAGATTGAAGTTTTCTCGTTCTTCCATCCGTTGTATTGGCTTTTTGAGATACCAGCCTGTTGCAAGCTCATCCGGATAAACACATGGTCCGCTGCCACCCCCTGAAAGTACCAGGGGACGTACAGCTCCGCAGCGCCATTCCCGGGGAACAAGGTTCGCTACTATCGCGGGGTCGAACGGCATATGCACAAGCTTCGAAACTTGTTCAATTCAGGCAACTGCTCCCTCCTAGCCCTACCCTTCCAATTCATGGTTCCCGTCGGATTATCTTTCATCACACAAATGAGAGCCCGGCGCTTACAGTCTCCCGTCGATCAAGGTCACGCTTGGATGACAATTGCTTACACCCCTACCCTCCCAACTACCGCGGTCCCCTCTCCATACACGAAACACCAAAACATACCCGAGCTATGACCGCAGCCGCTTTACAGTTCCCAAAATTTGAAGATGGGGATGTTGATATTGGCGGGTTAATTTCTGGGGTGCAGGCTTGGGTGCCCCGCTGCCAGGCATGAAGGTTACATTTCAGAGCCGAGGGGAGGATGCATATGATGAATTGGGGATGTTCTCCGGATTCTCAATTGCGGAGTAAATATGACGACAAGCTAGCCTTGCGGTGAGCTTCAGGCCGTGGAGGATAAGAAAGGAGCATGTTCCCACCAGTATCTCGTGATGCTACCTCAGATCCGGTGTCATAAGTGACAATTGACGCTTATGCGGGATCAATTCATCCTCAATGGCTCCTCAATCGCGTCTCAAGCTCGCAAGTGCCTTACTAGCCATAGCAAGCTTCACCCACCTCACGCTCGCAGCTCCAACTGGCACTGCGTCTGCACCGGCACCGTCCTCGCTCCTAGGCTACAACCCTGCCAACAAGGTCATCAACGAGGACACCGATGATATTTCCTACACTCTCGTCCCAGGACAAACGGACACTGCAGTCATCGGCGCCTTCCTAGACTTCAACAATGTACAAAACCCACAGCCTATACGCGGCAGCAAAGGTGGGACGGATCCAGGACCCAGAACAGAGGAGTACGACATCTTGAACCCAGACAAGCTCGCGCCGCCAGGAACTGATCATGGGGATGTTGCGAATGCGCAGTGGCCCTTGGGTTTGAGTCATATGAAACTCGGACTTTCAAGAGCAGGCTGGTCGAGGCAGCAGAATATTGAACAAATGCCTGTTGCTACGGAAATGGCGGGTGTGGATATGAGGTTGGAGGAGGGGGCGTATAGAGAGCTGCATTGGCATAAGGCGGGTGAGTGGAGTTATGTGTTGAATGGGAGTGTGAGGGTGGAGGCTGTGAACGAGGAGGGGCAGACCTTTGTTGATGATCTGAGTGCTGGCGATGTTTGGTTCTTCCCGCCGTAAGCAATCGTTCCTTCCATAGTTTCACAAGTTTGAGCTGACGCGAAATACAGCGGTGTGCCACATTCTCTCCAGGGACTGAAAGGCGGGGTAGAATTCCTGCTCGTCTTCGACGACGGTAGTTTCTCCGAAGACAACACCTTCCTAGCCTCCGAAGTCTTCGCACATAATCCCGTTCGTCCTCTCTTCCGCCCTCTTTCCCCACCTAACAACAAACAGAAAGAAATCCTCTCCAAAAACTTCGACCTGCCCCTCTCAGCTTGGGACAACATCCCACCAGGCGAACTCTTCATCTTCCCCGGCACAAAAGCCCCAACCGACATCTCCACCCAAAACATCGTTGGCAGCGCAGGTCTCGTGCCTACAGCACAATCCTACACGTACCACCTCTCCCAGAAAGCCAACGACCACGAGACGGCCGGCGGGACAGTGAAGATCATCGATCCCACGATCTTCCCTATTGCGAGCAAGTTTAGTGCGGCGGTGGTGACGATCAAGCCCGGCGCGCTGCGGGAGATCCATTGGCATACCACGAGCGATGAGTGGAACTTCTTTATTGCGGGGAGTGCCAGGATTGGGATTTATGCTGCGCAGGGGAATGCGCGGACGTATGATTATGTGAGTTTGCCCCTTCTCACTTGAGAACGAGGTTCTGACGATGTGTTGCAGCATGCGGGCGATACAGGATATATCCCAAAGGCTATGACACACTATGTGGAGAATGTGGGCAAAGATGATGTGATTTTCATCGAGGTGCTGCAGGCGGATCACTTCTCTGGTACGTTTGCTTGCTCCGTTCTATGGTGACAAGTAGGATCTGACGACAGCTAGATATCTCCGTCGGTCAATGGGTTGGCCTCACTCCGCCTCAGATCGTGATGGATACCTTGAATTTGACGAACTCGACGGTCTCGCAATTCAAGAAGGAGAAGCAGTATATTGTGCCAGGCGCGGTTGTAGCGTAATCTAGAAGTACTATCTATTGTTTGATACTCCTCGTGGTGTATCTTTGTACTTAGACAAGCGATGAATTAGTTAGGCTAGTATTCTCGTGAGCCCTCTCACCCACTTTCATCCGAGATCTGTTCCACTTCTAAAGAGAATCGGAAGAAAATGATCTATCGGCGCGGTCCTTTCGCGCTTACTCTCAGCCTCCTCGGTCTAAAAGGCAGCAGATTTTTACCACATCTTCAGCTCACGTGACACCAGAAAGGGGAGAGGATCACTTCAAAGCCTTGCATTGAACTCCTGATTCTTTGCAACTCGACATAGAGGATCAGGTGCTTTAGAGATACATCTTCACTTCCTGGTGCTTCAAACCTCCTGCGGAACCCCTGCCTCTACTTAGTATGTGATCCCTCGTGCTGTTATAATCTTAATTGAATAGCTTAAGGTCGTTAAGGATTCGACTAGCGACGATAGTATAGTATAGGAGAAGCTTATAGAGCGGAAGAAAGGAGGGACGGAAGGTTTAATGCCTCGAGGACGAAGATGAAGGTTCTTAAGGTCGCAAGCTGCGAGAGCCTGCTTCTTATATAGGGCAGTTGTAGCGGGGCCGGCGAGCCAGAAGAGGAAGAAGGCTGAGCGTGCGGCTAGCCAATGGGCGTCCTGCAAATCTATGATACCGCTTTTGGGGGTGCAACGTTCTCACTGGTTCAATGTCGCGGATGAGCCCCTGCAATCCGGCGAAGCGCATTAGGACTAGCCTAGCAAAAAAAGACTCTTCCTCAGTCCTCGTCAAACTCCACCTCGAAGTCGGAGTAGAGTAGAGGAGGCATCGGACGAGCCTCCG
>Ga0302140_10009701_pt1 | contig 11936 bp, 11 predicted proteins | sample I_Bog_E1_1_FD_202095 | JGI IMG/M metagenome (GOLD analysis project Ga0302140, IMG submission 202095) | Peat permafrost microbial communities from Stordalen Mire near Abisko, Sweden - I_Bog_E1_1 | ecosystem: Environmental > Terrestrial > Soil > Wetlands > Peat | place: Sweden: Abisko, Stordalen...
GGAAATATTGAAGAGGGCCTTGGGCCTCGAATTGGACGTAAAGGTGGTTGAGGCACCACCGGGTTTCTATGCGTCCCGGCCTCCCGTGATTGAAATGAAGTCGTTGCACCTCGAGAGTCTCCTCGGTCGCCTTCCTCTGGACTTGGAGGTAGCGCTGAAGGGTGAAATTGAATGGGAGCAAAAGAAATGAAAAAGCGTGTGCTGATAACTGGAATCACCGGAATGGTCGGGTCTCACTTGACCGACTACCTACTTACAGAAACTGATTGGGACATCGTCGGCATGTGCAGGTGGAGGAGCCCAATCAATAATCTCGAGCACTTGCTTCCACGGATAGCCGATGGGGATAGGGTTCGGCTCGCATATGGCGACTTGAACGACTACGTTTCGCTTAGGCATGTGGTATCTGACGCCAAGCCTGACTTCGTTTTCCACTTGGCTGCCCAGAGTTTCCCGCGCACCAGTTTTGAATCACCAATTGAGACCCTGAACACCAATATCCTTGGAACATGCCGCCTTCTTGAAGCACTGCGAGAGGAAAAGGGCATAGATCCTATCATCCACGTTTGCGCATCCTCTGAGGTGTTTGGTCGAGTTCCCAAGGAGAAACTTCCGATCGATGAAGAGTGCAGTTTTCACCCAGCCTCTCCTTATGCGATCTCGAAGGTCGGCACCGATCTTATCGGCCGGTTTCATGCGGAAGCGTATGGGCAGAAGATCATGACCACCCGTATGTTTACGCACACGGGGCCGAGGCGCGGTGATGTTTTCGCAGAGTCGACTTTTGCTAAGCAGATCGCCATGATCGAAGCTGGTCTCATGCCACCTGTTGTAAAGACAGGAAACCTGGATTCGTTGAGGACCTGGGCTGATGTTCGGGATGCCGTCCGGGCTTATTTTATGCTGGTCACGATCAAGCCCTTGACGGGTGCGTACTACAATATCGGCGGGACTTTCACGTGCTCCGTCGGCGACATGCTGCAGGCGCTGCTTTCCCGGTCGACCGTCAAAGATATCAAGGTGGTGACCGATCCTGAACGTCTGCGTCCCATCGATGCTGATTTGCAGGTCCCGAACACGAAGAAGTTCACGGAGCACACTGGATGGAAACCGGAAATCCCATTTGAACAAACGATGAGTGACCTGCTTAACTATTGGCGTACCAGGATTGCCCGGGGTGAGAGGTTCCTCACGAGGTAAGACACAATTCTTCCCAGGTGGGCAGACATCATTGGTGATGAGAGGGTGAAGCGTGTTTATTCAAAGTCAGGAACCTTCGCACCTGGGCCACCGTGGGGGAAGAATGAATGTTTCCGCCCGTGCTGAAATCTTTAACTATCCTGTAAATATCTCGAAGAAAAGTTCTTTTTCGCACGTTGCGGTCGAGGCGAGTTCCAGCGAAAAGTCGGTTATTCGTTCCTTCGATCAATCCACCAGCCAGGAGGGGTTCATACTGGGCAGTGAAAAGAGGTTGACCGAATGCGCCATCCCTCAGGCTGTATTCAGAAGGTTCCTGAAAGATTTCGGGAAGGCGCCATCCGGTTTTGCCAAGACAATATTTGTGGACGCCCTGGGAGGCTCAAGACAGGTTACACTATTCAAAGTGACGGTGGATGTTGTGGCTTCCGTCGCTGGTTTTATCGGCTTGGCCCTCCACGATTTTGACATACCTCACTATGTTTCTGAACTTGATATAGGCGAGTTGTTGTTGCCTTAAGGCAAGTCGGAACAGTTGGGTGAGGCGCTCGTTTATTCCGGGGTTGGGTAATATTCGTCAAACAGTGAGTGGTGAAATGGAGAACGGTATGAGACCCTCAACGTTCCGGGAACACGCGGCAGAATCAATAATTGTAAAGCAGGCAATGGCCTCTGACGAGTCCTTTTGCTCCGCCGTGGACAAAGTCTCCGAAATTTGTGTTGTGGCCCTTAATCATGGGAAAAAAATCTTTATTGCAGGCAATGGTGGAAGCGCTGCGGATGCCCAGCACTTTGCAGGCGAATTGGTCAGTCGCTTCTACTTTGATCGGCCTGGGTTAGCCGCGCTGGCGCTGACCGTCGACTCATCGATCCTCACGGCAATTGGCAATGACTACGGGTTTGAAAGAGTGTTCGCCAGGCAAATTCAGGCGCTAGCACAAACCGGTGATGTTCTAATCGGGATTTCCACAAGCGGGAATTCACCTAATATCCTGACGGCCTTGGTCGAGGCTAGGCAGAAGGGAGTCGTCTGTGTCGGTCTTACCGGGCAGTCCGCTGGAAAGATGGCTTCCCTTTGTGATTTTTTTATTGGTGTCCCTTCGAATTCGACGCCGCGCATTCAGGAGGGGCACGGTTTGGTCGTGCATGCACTTTGCGGGATGATTGAGGAGAAGATCTTTGGAGGTGAGCGTGCCTCGGATTAGTTCCGACCCTAGGGGCCAAGGTCGTGTCCTGTTTCTGTCCGCGTTTGCTCCGAGCCTATTGTCCGGTGCTGGTGCGAAGACTGCATTCCACGAAATGCTGGCAATACAGGGTGCTTATCCACTTTTACTTAGCTATTTCTTTACGCCTTACGAAGAACGCTTCAATGAACAGATCGCCCAGGACTGTCAGGAGCATGGGGTTACTTGTGTTGAACCAATAAAACTTGGACGGTTCATGCCATTGCTATGGGCCATTGTCCTGTTTTGGCTTCCGGCTTCTTATGTCCGACGCTTTTCCCTGGGACACCTGATCAGGCTGTGGAAACTGGATTACCGTGCGATATACGTTAGGGATGGTCAGGCCCTTCTTCTGGGGGTGATCCTTGGCAAACTGCGAGGCGTGCCGGTCCTGGTTTCCCAGGCTGATGTCCTTGTCCAGATGAGCAAACGCTCGAAAGATGGTGCAAAGGGCTTTTTGAACTCGGCATTCTGGGCTTCCGAGTATGCGAAATTGTGTATCTGGGAACCAATTCTTCTACGGTCGGTTCAAGCCTGCCTAGTGCAATCGGAAAAGGACGCTATTATCGTCCGCGACCTTGTGCCGGCGATCAACGTGCGGTCCTTTCAGCCATACCTGCTCAATAACTTACGGTTTGCCCCGAACCGCGAAGGAGGAAGGCAAGTGCTGTTCTGGGGTGCAATGAACCGGAAAGAAAATGAGGATGCAGTTCTCTATTATACCGAGAGGATTCATCCCGAGGTATTGCGCCGGTTTCCGGATTATAAATTTATTGTCGCAGGCATTTCCCCTCCGCCATCTATAATGGCGCTTCAATGCACTTCCATCGTGGTCACGGGTTTTCTGGAAGACCCTTCAGATGTATTCAACGCAGCTACGATTGCAGTGGTCCCTTTGCGAATGGGGGCCGGGATCAAGGTGAAGACTATGGAGTGCCTTATGATGGGGCTTCCGACCGTAGCAACAAGTGTGGGGGCTGAGGGTATCGATTTGGGCGAAGCCGAAGGGCTTCGGGTTCGGGACTCTGAGACTGGACTTGCCGAGGCGATTGTTTACTTGCTTGAATCGGGTGCTCGGGATCGGGCCGGAGAGATCAGGCAGCAGGTGCTAGACCGATATTCGTTCGATCGGTCCGTACGGACCATCCATGACACGATACGAGCGTTTGCCGGGCTTTGAACACTGGTGGAATTTGAGGGGAAACGCATGCGAGTATATGTTCTTTGCGGTGGGTTAGGTACGCGGTTGGCGCACATCGTCAAGGACGCCCCAAAACCGATGGCGCCCATTGGGGAGAGTCCCTTCCTGGAGATTCAGCTGAGGCAGTTGATGAAGGGGGGCGCAACTGATTTCGTCCTTCTCACCGGGCACAAGGCTGAAATTATTGAGGACTACTTTGCGAATCACAGTGAGTTGGGCCGGCTTGTGCGTTTTAGCCGTGAACGGTCTCCCTTGGGAACCGGGGGGGCACTGCGGGAGGCCTTGAAGGAGAATCCCCCGACCACGCACTTTGCTGTAGCCAACGGTGATACGTTTCTTGACTGCGACCTGGTGCGACTTCGGGATGAGCACATACGTTTGGGAGGTATTGCCACACTGGCTGTGAAATATCGATCGGACTGCTCAAGGTATGGCCGTATTCTTCCCTGCGGTCCAGCAGTCGCCGGCTTCTGCGAGAAAGTTGACTTGGTAAGCGAAGGACTTGTCAACGCTGGGCTTTACGTTTGCTCGCCAGAATTGGCACAAGAGATTCCCAATGAAGGCTTCGTCTCCTTGGAGGGTTCGGTTTTCCCCGTGCTTGCAGAGAGGGGTCAACTATTTGCCATGCCGTGCGAGGGCCGATTCATTGATATCGGGATTGAGGAGGACTACCGGACGGCCCAGCGGAATTTGCTCCGATGGGCGAGGACTCCAAAATGCCGAGCCGCGTTTCTTGACCGGGATGGAATCCTGGTTGAGGACAATGGATATCTGAGACCTGGGGAGGACGTGCTGCGCCAAGATGCCCTTCCGCTTCTAAAGCGGCTGCAAAACCAGGGATACCTTCTGATCATTTGCACCAATCAGGCGCAGGTCGCCAAAGGCCTTTTCGATCCCACGAACTACAACGCTGTTCGCAATCGCATTGAGCAGTTACTCGCCCAGGAAGGCATTGTCATTGCGGGAGCGTATATGTGTCCTTTCCATGGAGATGCGGCTCTCCCAACCTACCAGGCGGAGTCCTATTGCCGAATGCCCGAGCCGGGAATGATCCTGGAGGCCGCCGAGGAGCATAATCTTGACCTTTCCCAGAGTTTCATGATCGGAGACAAGGATTTGGACCGTATCGCGCTCCCTGGCTTTCGTTCCTTCCTTCTGCAGGGAGACTACGCGTTCAAAAGCTCGGACAATGCTTTCGCCTCCGTCGACCTTCTCACGGAAGCGTTGGTTCGTGCGGACCTTTTGCTGTGATGATGAGTTAATCGATCTTGAAGAGGAGCTGGATGCCTTCCTGGAACGAATGGGGTGGAGCCCAGTTTAGCTCCGTTTTAATAGCGTTGGTTTCCACAAAGAAATCACCCATAAATTTATTATAGATTGCCGAGTTCCACGGGCTGGGTATGCCACAGCTCAGAAATAGATCGCCGATGTGAGCCATCCCCTTGAGGAAGCACGGAGGGAACTTCCACAGCCTGGGCTTTCGGCCAAGTGCCATGGCTAAGGCCGCTGCCATCATTGCGGTCGACGGATATTCGCTGTCGGCGATGATCCATGCACGTCCACTTGGAGGCACAGGCGACTGCATGTAAGTCAACATAGCATCTGCAAGATTTCCAACAAACAGAAAACTTCGTCGGTTCGGAACCGTAGCGATTGGAATAGGAAGGCCGCGCTTGATAAAACCTAATAGTTTTGCCATATTGCCAGGATTACCCGGTCCATATACCAGTACCGGACGGAATATGGCCCATTTGCACCGGGCGGGGTCCAACGTTTCGGCAATAGCCCTCTCTGCATCCAGCTTGCTTTTCCCATAAGGCGTGTCTGGGAGCAGGGGGTGCTTTTCCGTCAGCGGGAAACTACCGGGCGTTCCATGCACGGCAACACTGCTTATGAAAATGAATCTCGTTACAGTGGTGCTTCTGGCAATAGCTTCAGCCAGGGACCGCGTGGCGAGATGATTGACCCGGTCATAGCCATCCCAATCCTCGGCGGCGCCTTTGTCCTGCCGGTGGGCCATGCCCGCCAGGTGGATGACAGCATCGACCCCATCCAAGGCGTGCGTCCAATCGACCGCGCCATGGCTCAGATCGGCCATCGTCCGCCATTGCGTTCCATGCGGGGCCAGCGCTGCTTCTGATTCCTTCCCCGTTGCCAAGATAGTATTTCCGTGCTGCTGGAGGAAGTAGGAAACATACTGGCCAATAAAACCTGTCGCCCCTGTAACTAGAATCTTCATCCCAACTCCTTTGGCGGCAAACGGTTTAACTTGACGGCCGATCAGTCCAGGCTAGAACCATGCCCATCCCCATTTTCCGAAAAATCTGAACATGTTTTTAAGAAGAATGCCTCCCATTCGGAGATTTTTGTGGGGAGCCCTGTCCCAGAGATGTATCGCCGTGGCTCCGGGGAAATAAACCGTGCGGTGGCCAGCCAGTCGAATCTTACGGCTAAGGTCGGCATCTTCAAAATATAAGAAGTACCTGGGATCAAAGCCTTCGATCGCCTTTAGCAACTCGGTACGTATCATCATGAATGCTCCAGTGACAAACGGAACATCGACAACCTGTTCATATCCTTCCGGCCTCATTTCATATCGGTCCATTCGTCTTTTTATGAATGCTGGAGCCGATTCCCTGGACATGAACCGGCGTAGGAAAAGGTCCAAAACATTAGGACTCCGCTTGTTGGCGTACTGAAGTGAACCATCCCCGTTCAAGAGCCGGATGGTTGCAAGGCCGACGCTTGGTTCCGACTCCATGTAGTCTAGACAGGCACAAAGGGGCTCGATGGATTCAAAAATGATGTCCGGGTTGCAGATAAGGTGGTATTTCGAAGAAATTGTTTCCAACACCAAATTGTGGGCGCGCCCGAAACCGAGGTTCTCCCCTGATCGAAGGTAACGTATGTGCTCATCTTCCTCGCTAATGTGGGATTTCAGAATCGATTCTGTTCGATCGGTGGAAGCATTATTAATTAGAAAACAATCGATTCCCGATTCCCGTAATGGCCTGATAATTTTTTCAAGGACCTTTTCCATATAACTATCATTATTATAGTAAACAATTGACACAGATAAGCTAGCGGCGAGTTGTCTGTTCATGGGATCCCTTATTTTAGAACTGGCTTGAGATGCTGGCCTCGATTGACCGAAAACAGTACAAACGTTAAGAAAACCAGGAAGCCAAGGCAGAAGGGGCGGGGATTAGTGAGGTGTCCCCTTGGGGCGACAGCTTGGAGGGGCAAATTAGTTAAAACCTCGGTTCAGTCTTGGTTTCTTAGGGATTCGAATAATTGGGGCACCAAAATGCGGAGTTTATTATTATAGCATGGAAAATTCTATGTCTCAATGGGTTATCGACACCAAGTTTCGCCTTTTCTCTTCTGCAATCCTGGAGGCTTCCCGGGAATCCAAGAATGGCATTGTTGGAGCGCTTCTCCCTAGAAGAGCAAACGTGTATCATCCGTTAGCGGGTTCAAATTCCGTCAGGAACCGAGCATCTACAATTGAAAGCGGCTTGGGATAGGATTCCATTGTAAGTTGACACGGGGCGTTTTTGATGTCGATTGACGTTTCGAATCAGCCGCCCAACTTGGCCTATTGCCCGCTTTCCTCCGCCAAAGGCAAGTCTTCGGGCGTTTGGTGGTGGGCTATGCGCCATAGCTAGGCTTTATGAACCCAAATCATCTTGGCAACAGTGGCCAACGGCACCTTGGTTGACGGTTTTGCTGAAGAACTGATCTAGACCCTCACCGGAACGCGTTTTAAACCTATAGTATGTGAAAAACATAATAATGTAATAGCACGGGAATTGCCTATGGCAATGGTTGGTGCGGGGTTCGGGGCTCTTTCAGTAAAAAACTCGGTCATGGGAACGGCATCATCGCCAGCAGACAGACAACCAAGTAAATCCGGAACCTGTGTGATCCTATGGCAACGATCTACCCGGGAAACCTTTCTGGCATGCAGGATTGCCAGCAAGGCCCAGGAAAATCGTCCGGGTGCCACTCCCCTTTCAATGATCGATCACCTTTACGGAACAGCGATGGGTCGTAGTAGATAGCCTTTTGTTAACGCTATCGCAAAGACTCCAGGCCCTATTTGCTCAGATACCATTCAACGGTCTTCTGGATTCCGTCTGAAAAGGAAGTTTCGGGGACCCATCCGAGTTCGGTCTGGATCTTGGATGCGTCAATGGCATACCGCCGATCATGGCCCAACCGGTCGGTAACAAACGTCAACAGCTTCCGGTTGGTGCCAGGGGCTCGGCCCATGGTTTTATCCACGCTATCGCAAAGAATCTGCAGCAGATCCAGGTTCTTCCATTCGTTGTTTCCACCAATGCAGTAGGTTTCTCCCGGCCTTCCCTGGGCCATCACCGTCTCGATCGCGGTACAGTGGTCACCCACGTAGAGCCAGTCGCGGGTCTGTTGGCCATCGCCATAAACGGGAATGGGCTCACCCTTGAGCATTCGTTCGATTGCCAATGGGATAAGCTTTTCAGTATGTTGGCGTGGACCGTAATTGTTTGAACAATTGGTAGTCAGGGTCGGCAAATTGAAGGTGTGGTGATAGGCCCGCACCAGATGATCGCTACCGGCCTTGCTCGCGCTATAAGGGCTATTGGGCGAATAAGCCATTTCTTCGTGAAACTTCCCGGTTTCGCCCAGAGCCCCGTACACCTCATCCGTTGATACATGGAGGAACCGCACCTGGGCATCTCCATCCCAAACCTGGCGCGCTGCCTCAAGCATGGAGAAGGTACCCATCACGTTGGTCTCAATGAAGGCCCTAGGGCCCTTGATGCTGTTGTCCACATGGCTTTCGGCGGCGAAATGAAAGACCTTCCGTACGCCGTTACGCTCCATGAGGTGCATGACCAGATCCTGATTCTGGATGTCTCCTTGGACGAGTTCAACGTCATTCATCCCCAATAATTGCGTTGGATCTGCGGCGTAAGTGAGCCGGTCGAGCACCATGATCTTGTCGCCAGGATGGACACTGTTCCACCGATGCACGAAGTTGGAGCCGATGAAGCCAGCCCCACCAGTGATAAGAATCGTCTCTGTCATAAAGATCTACCCCGAATGCAGGAAATTTGCGCTGTTAAAGGCGAAAGGTTGTTGGAAGGACGGGCAGGACAGGGAACCTCAACCGGCGGGCTGGTCGGACGAAAGGACCTCGGACAAAGCCTCACACCAATCGGGCATCAGATCCGTACCGAAGGCGCTCCGGCGGTGACCATCCAATACGGAATAGGCTGGGCGTGGCGCGGGCAAGGGATAGTCCGCGGTGGTACAAGGGCTCAAATCGGCCTGGATCCCGGCCTGCTGGAATATCTCGTGGGCAAAGCCATGCCAAGTCGTCTCACCACTACAGGTGCAATGCACAAGGCCCCTCCATCCCTCCTCCACCCCGATCAGCATCTGGCGGGCCAACGCGCGGCAGCTGGTTGGGGCTCCGCTCTGATCATTGACCACCCTCAAACTTTGCCCTTGGGCTGCGGCTTTTTGTATCGTTAGGAGGAAATTCCGGCCCCAGGCATCGTAAAGCCAAGCCGTGCGCGCGATCAGGTGTTCCCTGGCAGCAAGGCCATTGGACTCGCCCAGAAGTTTGGACTTTCCATAGACAGAAAGGGGATTGACGGGATCCGTTTCTAGATACGGGTGTTTCCCGGTGCCGTCGAAAACATAGTCGGTGGAAATCTGGACCAGCAATGCCTTCTGACGGTCGCAGGCCTCGGCGAGCCAACCAACGGCTTCCCCGTTGATGAGCATGGCGGTGGCGGGCTCTACCTCGCAAAGATCCACTTGAGTGAAGGCTCCTGCGTTGATAACGACATCGGGATTCGCCTGGGCGATTACCGAATGGATTGCCTCCCGCGAAGCGAGATCCAGGACCGTCTCATCTGGGAAGAGGAGGTCATGGCTGCCCCATGTCCAGCGGATGGCCCTGGCCAGTTGGCCGGCACCCCCCGTCACGAGCACCTTCATTGGGCTAGCCTCCTTCTGGCTAGTTCATCCTTTACGAATGGGTTTTCGGCATCATCCTCATGCCTAATCTCGTCGATGGGTTCGTGTTTGCCTTCGCCCGCGAAAAGCCTGTTCGGACAATTGATCACAAGCCCCCTCTCCTCGCTTATGCAGCGATAACAGTGGACCACGCCTCTAGGAATCAAGGCCGTCCCTGGGCAATCGTCGCCCATGACAAATTCCATTCGATTACCAAAGCTCGAGCTGTCGGGGCGATTGTCCCAAAGGCTGATCTTGAATCGCCCAGGGCCGAACCAGGCAAAGAGGTCGGCCTGATCCACGTGCTCGTGGGGCCCGCGGACGACCCCGGGCTGGGTCCAACTCACGTAGCACATGGCCGGATGAAACTCTAGGGCCAGTTCGTCCTTGCGGAACAGCTCCGCTAGCCATCCCCGCTCGTCGGTAAACTTTTTGAGCTGGCTGACGACAACCCCTTCGATCTTTCCGTCTGTCAGTTCCATGATTTACTCCTTCCTCAGGCTATCCGCGAATGGGACTGGTTCGATTGCTGCCAGTTCGCTGGCCCGGGCGAGGCTGGTAAAGGTCCCAGCGTCCGTCCACCAGCCCTGGAAGGTGCCGAAAGTCATTTCACCCATTGCGATATAGGCATTGTTTACGTCAGTAATTTCCATTTCCCCACGGCCTGACGGCTTTACCGTACGGATAATATCGAATACTTTACGATCGTAAAAATAGATTCCAGTGACTGAGAGGTTCGACCGGGGAACTTTGGGCTTTTCCTCGATACCAATAATCTTCCCATCCCTCACTTCGGCAACGCCAAATCGCTCGGGGTCTGGGACTGACTTGAGCATGATCCGGGCACCCTTACCGTGCTGTTCGAAAGCTTCGGCTTCAAGGTGCAGGGAATCTTGGAAAATATTGTCGCCCAGGACTACGCAGACCGGTTCGTCACCGGCAAAGTTTTCAGCCAGCGCAAGAGCCTGGGCGATGCCGCCCGCCTCATCCTGCACCTTGTAGGTGAAACGGCAGCCAAAATCCTTGCCTGACCCAAGGCACCTGACCACATCGCCCATGTGTTCCGTGCCGGTAACGATCAGTATTTCCGTCATCCCGGCCTGTTTCATTTTCCAGACCGGATACCAGATCATTGGCACCTGGGCCACTGGCAAGAGGTGCTTGTTGGTTACCTTCGTCAACGGGAACAGCCTTGATCCAGTGCCTCCCGCTAAAACGATTCCCTTCATGCCAGCTCCTTAAAATTCTTTGCGCAACGTAAATGTTTAACTCGCAACGATATAGGTTAAGTGCTGCGCTTCTCGCCTAGAATGACAGTATAAGATAATCTGAGGCCTGAAACGCAACGGCTTTCTGGGGCGGTTGGAGGGGGCATACTGCCGAAGGGGTATGCCCGAGCCCTAGTGTTTCACGGTGGGAATTCGCAATGAACCGGCCCAGCTGCCAAAGGAGGCTCGGCTGCTGGTCCGGATTCTACCCTGCTGGAAACGTTCTACGATTGGCTGGGTTCCTGGGGTAAAAGAGCCTTCCGGCTAAGCTTGATTTTACCGTTGGCATCAACCGCGATGCACTTGACCATGATCTCCTGTCCTTCGGAGACCTCGTCCGCGGGGTTCTTCACTCGGTGCGGCGCCATCTCGGAAACGTGGAGCAGTCCGTCCAGGCCTGGAAGAATGGTGACAAACGCCCCAAACTCCACCACCTTGGCCACCCGGCCCAGGTAGGTCTGGCCCACCTCGGCGGTCTGGATCAGGTCGGCGATCATCTTGAGGGCGACCTGGAGCTTCTCCTGATTGGCGCCGGCCACCTGGCAGGAGCCGTTGTCGTCGATGTTCACGGAGCAGCCACTCACCTCGATGATATTGCGGATGGTCGCGCCGCCCTTGCCGATGACGTCGCGGATCTTTTCCTTGGGCAGCTGGATGGTGTGCATCTGGGGGGCGTTGCCGGCGATGTCGCCGCGGGGCATGGACAGAATCTCGCCCATGGCGGCGAGTAGCTCAAGCCGGCCCTTCTTGGCCTGGTCCAGGGCCTTGGTCAGGATCTCGGTGGTGATGCCGCCGATCTTGATATCCATCTGCAGGGCGGTGATGCCGGTGGTGGTGCCGGCGACCTTGAAGTCCATGTCACCGTAGTGGTCTTCCTGGCCGGCGATGTCGGTGAGGACCACGAACTTGGCGCCGTCGCTCACCAGACCCATGGCCACACCGGCCACGGGAGCCTTCATCTTGATGCCGGCGTCCATCAGGGCCAGGGTGCCGCCGCAGATGGTGGCCATGGAGCTGGAGCCGTTGCTCTCGGTG
>Ga0302140_10009702_pt1 | contig 11932 bp, 10 predicted proteins | sample I_Bog_E1_1_FD_202095 | JGI IMG/M metagenome (GOLD analysis project Ga0302140, IMG submission 202095) | Peat permafrost microbial communities from Stordalen Mire near Abisko, Sweden - I_Bog_E1_1 | ecosystem: Environmental > Terrestrial > Soil > Wetlands > Peat | place: Sweden: Abisko, Stordalen...
TCGCCGTTGGTCGACTTGACTTCGATCACGCCCTCGCCAACTTCGAGAATCGAAATGTCAAAAGTTCCGCCGCCAAAGTCATAAACGGCGATGGTCTCGTCCTTCTTTTTATCGAGTCCATAGGCCAGCGCAGCCGCTGTGGGCTCGTTCACGATGCGCTTCACATCGAGGCCGGCGATCTTGCCCGCATCCTTCGTGGCCTGGCGCTGCGCGTCGTTGAAGTAAGCCGGAACGGTGATCACGGCTTCCGTGACCGTCTCGCCCAGATAGGCCTCGGCTGACTTCTTCAGCTTTTGCAGGATCATGGCGGACACTTCGGGCGGGGTGTACTCCTTGCCTTGGGCGATGACCCCCACGTGGTCGCCCTGCTGGATGACCTTGAAGGGGACCATCTTCATCTCGTCCGACACTTCGTTGTAGCGGCGGCCCATGAAACGCTTGATGGAGAAGACGGTGTTCTCGGGGTTGGTGATGGCCTGGCGTTTGGCCACCTGGCCCACCAGCCTTTCCCCGCTCTTGGTGAATGCGACGATCGAGGGGGTAGTACGCGCACCCTCCTCATTTGGAATGACTTTTGGTTCGCCGCCTTCCATAACGGCGACGCACGAATTGGTAGTTCCGAGATCGATTCCGATGATTTTAGCCATGTTGTTCCTGCCTTTAGAGAAGATCCTGACAAGGCAGGATCTCAGATTGAGTGTCTTACTGTCAACTAATATGATGCTAATTTCCTCATCTGGATTCGGGTTTTGGCGCTTTTTTCAGCCCTTATCGCCCTACCCCCGAATAGGCAAAACCCGGCTTTTCGCTGAGCCTGGGAAGCTGCGAAAGAAGCGGTTCAAAGACAGAGGGCAGCGCGCGCGGAAAGCCATAATGTGTCCTCGAAAGCGCGCCGACTGGGTCGTCGCCCCACCCTGCTCTTTCCTATCATGTAACACTCCTTTAATATGGACGGATTGTCAGGAGACAGTTCATGGGCAGTCTGAATGGCGCTCTGGCCGTGCCCGGATGTGGCTTAGTCCGTCGATCTCGATGGAGTCAACGCATCCGCCGGGCCGCGGACAAGATTCGCATTCGCCTGTGGCTTCGTTATCCCGTTTTTCTGCTCTTCATGGAAGGGCTCTCTCGAATTCTGAGCCGCCGCAGTGGTTTATCCCCCCTTCATGCCCAGCTCCAATTTGAGGCACCCTTGCTGCTTGCGCTGTACTGGGCCTTCGGCTTCGCGCTCCGCCGGGGAAAACTCTCCGCCATTGTCGCTGCCCTGCCTTTGGCGATGTCCTATATCGCCTGCGATCTCTACTTCATCGCCTACGGAGACGTTCTGCGCGTCATCGACATCAGGAACCTGCCTGAGCTTTTCAAAGTGCTGCATTTCGAGGGGACAGCGGCGTTGTTGTTCGCCCTCGCGTTGCCGGCTGTCCTGCTGCTCGCTTTCGTCGACTATCGCCGCTACGGTCGCGCCCTCACCGTGGCAGGACTGCTGATGCTGGGAGCTGCGGCAGTGGAGTTTCTCCCGCATGCAGTCGTCAAGGGGCTTGTCCTGGTGGGAGTGGAACAGATGGACTTCTCCGATGCGGGGTGCCTCGACGATAACGGCCGTATGACGGTGATTGTCTATTTCGAGGCGGCGCGGAGGGTAGCCATCGCGCAGACCGTCGCGTATCGCAAGCGCGCAGTCAATGACGAACGAATTCCCGCCACTGCCGACTTCATCCGCAGCAACGGAAATCGCCACAACGTGTACCTGGTTGTGCTCGAAAGCTGGTTGGATCCCACCCTCTTTCGCGGCGTCACCTTCTCCAGGGACCCGCGGCATCCCGATTTTGCCGCGTTGGCCGGCGACAACCAAGGGTTTTCCATCTCCCCCGTCTTCGGCGGCCAAACCGCCCAGGCGGAGTTCGAGGCGCTCTGCGGCGTGCCCGCTTTGTCGCAAATCTCCTTTATTGAATTCAATAGTTTTACCGGGCATCCGGCGGGTTGCATGCCTGCCATCCTGCGCCAGGCGGGTTACGCTACGTACGCCACCAACGCTTATATGCCCAACTACTTCAACACCGTCAAGGCCTATACCGGAATCGGGTTCGATAAGATCTACTTCGCGCGTGAATTAGCGCCCAATCGCGAGACCTACCTGACGGCGCAGAACATATCGGAGGACGAGGATTTCTTGTTCGACGGGGATCTGTTCGATCAGAATCTTGCCTTTATCGCACGTACGCTCCAGCAGCATCCGGGGCAGCCGATCCTCAACTATGTGCTGACCATCTACGGCCATGAGCCCCACGATATCGACACCGATCGGCGGCCCCTGGTGCTCTCGATGAATGCGCCGCACGACGACCAGCAGTTATTGCGGGCCGCCAACCAGTATTGGTACCGCACCCAGGCCATTGCCGCGTATATTCGCGGCCTGACCAAGCTCGATCCCAACAGCCTGATCATCCTGGTGTCCGACCATGTGCCGCCGCTCGACCAGGGAATCGACAGTTATAAGAATTTCCGTTATCTCGATAACATCGGCGACAGCATCCACATGAACCGCATCCTCGTCGTCGAAAACGGCAAGGTGGTCCGCCACCAGACCATTCACCACTACCAGGTGCCCTCGCTCATCTACGACTACCTGACCGGGGAAAAATTCTGCGCCCAGCACAATTGCGATCCCTCGGCCGACGCGCGCAAGGACCAGTACATGCTGCTGATGTCACGCGCCGCCACTCCCATGTAGATCGCGCGACTACTTGCCCACTGCGGTCAACGCGGCTGCCAGAATCTCTTCCGGCTCGGGCCGCACCCGGAAATCGGCGTGAGCCTGTGCGTGCACGACGCGTCCCGCGGAGTTGAGAACGTAGGTGCCCGGTAGAATGAGCCGCCATGAATCGTCGCCATTGACGAAGGGAATGTTGACGAGGATGGACCTGTAATAGTCGCGGTGGTAGGCGGGGATGGTGTACGCCAGGCCGAATTGTGCCGCGACAACGCAGCCGGGGTCCGAGAGCACTGGAAACGGCAGCCCGTGCTGACCCACCATGAAGTCACTCTGGCGCTGGGTTTGCGGGCCGATGGCGGCTAGCAGCACGCCAGCCTCGCGCAGCCGGGGATGGAGGCCGCGCCAGGCCTCGATTTCCGTGATGCAGTAGGGGCACCAGCGCCCGCGGAAGAAGTTGAGAATCAGCGGCCCCAGGGCCAGCAAGTCAGCCGAGCGGACGGGCCGGCCGGAGGCGTCGTTGAGCGTGAACTCCGGAGCCATGGCCCCGACGGGCAGAATCTTCTCCTCGATGCCGGACTCGAAGAGCTCGCGAACGGCGCGCTCGTTGATGGCCATGCGCTCGGCCGGCACCAGCTTGCGCGTGTTGGCGGTGATCTCGTCGAGTTGGTCCTGGAGCGGGGTCACTCCTCCTATTCTTGCAGATGGGAATCGTCGGCCTTGCCCAAGCGCCGGGTTGACTCATGCGTGCGAGCAGTTGTAGCTCAGTTGGGCTACAATGGGTTCATGGCCACTAATGCTGTTGTCCGCTCCAGAATCGATGCCGGCGTGAAGGACCGGGCTGCCGCCGTGCTTGGCGGCATGGGCCTCACAGTGTCGGACGCGATCCGCATCGTCCTGACCCGAGTGGCAAACGAGAACGAGCTCCCCTTCGACCTGAAGCCAAACAAGCTGACGCGCCAGACCATGCGCAAGACGGCAAAGGGCCGCGAAGTTCACCGCGCCAAAAACGCCACCGACCTCTTCCGCAAGCTGGGAATCTGATGCGCACGCCGAGCTACTCGACGCAGTTCCAGCGCGATCTGAAGCGGCTCCAGAAACGCGGCAAGAACCTCGACAAATTGAAACGGCTGATCGAGCTCCTGCTCGCGGCAGATCCATTGCCGCCCCAATACAAGGATCATCCGCTCAAGCACGGCTGGGCAGGCTATAGAGATGCGCACGTAGAACCCGATTGGGTGCTGGTCTATTCCGCTACGGACAAGACAGTGCATCTGGAGCGAACCGGAACCCACGAAGAGCTATTCGAAACCTGAGAGCGCTCGTCTTACCGCCCGAACCGCTGCTTGCCGCCCATCCCCGCCATCCCTCCGCGCATCATGCTCTTCGCCATTCCCATCCTGCCCACCTGCTTGAACATCTTGGCCATCTGCGCGTACTGGCGCAGGAGCTGGTTCACGTCCTGAACGCTGGTCCCGCTGCCGGCGGCAATGCGCTTGCGGCGCGTGCCGGAAATAATCTCGTGATTGCGGCGCTCTTTCGGCGTCATGGAGTCGATGATGGCCTCGAGCCGCACGAACTGCTTCTCGTCGACCTGCCCCGCAGCCTCCTTCATGCCCGCGAAGGGGCCCACCGAAGGCATCATCTTCAAGATGCTCTCCATCGACCCGAGCTTTTTGATCTGGCGCAACTGATCGCGGAAGTCCTCGAGCGAAAAGCCGTCGCCGAGCAGCGCCTTCTTAGCCAGCTCCTCGGATTTTTTCCGGTCCAGCGTGGACTCGGCTTTTTCGATGAGCGAGAGCATGTCGCCCATGCCAAGAATCCTGCCAACAATTCGATCGGGATGGAACGGCTCGAAGGCGTCCGGCTTTTCGCCCACGCCGATGAACTTGATGGGCTGGCCGGTGACGTGGCGAATCGACAGCGCCGCGCCGCCGCGCGCATCGCCGTCCATTTTGGTCAGGACCACTCCCGTCAATCCAAGACGCGCATGAAAATCCTGCGCGGAGTTGACCGCGTCCTGGCCGGTCATGGCGTCGGCAATGAACAGAATCTCCTGCGGCGCGAGAAGCTTTTTCAAACTCTCCATCTCGGCCATGAGCTCCTGATCAACGTGCAGGCGGCCCGCGGTGTCGACGATCAAAGTGTCGCAGCCCATGATGACGGCCTCGCGGCGGGCCTCCTTCGCGAGGCGCTCCACAAGCGGTGTTCCCGCGGCCTCGCCCTTCAGATCTCCCTCGTACAACCTGGCTTCAACAGACTTGGCGACGACCTTGAGCTGCTCGCGCGCGGCGGGGCGGTAGACGTCAACCGACACCAGCATGGGGCGATGACCGCCCTTCTTGAGCCACGCGGCCAATTTCCCCGATGTCGTGGTTTTGCCGGAGCCCTGCAACCCGGCCATCAAAATGACGGTGGGCGGCTTGGAGGCGAAGTTGAATCGCGCGGTGTCTTTGCCGAGCAGCGCCACCAGTTCGTCGCGGACGATCTTGACCACCTGCTCGGAGGGCGAGAGCGCAGTGAGTACTTCGCTGCCTACAGCCTTCTCGCGGATGTGCTCGATGAGGTCGGTCACTACCTTGAGGTTGACGTCGGCCTCGAGCAGAGCGACGCGGATTTCGCGCAGAGCTTCGGCGATGTTTTCTTCAGTGAGCGTGCCCTGGCCGCGAAGGCTCTTGAAGACACGCTGGAGTTTGTCGGATAGGTTCTCAAACATAGTCTGCTTCTAGTTTATCGGACGAGCTGCGGTGGGGCGGCGCCTGCTGTGCGGCAGCCGGCGCTTGCGCGCCATCCGCTCGAGGTTACAGACTGAAGGGTAGGAGCGGATTATGGCCGACGGACGCGAGGAGCGCGAGGAAGAGAAAAAGCGGCGGGAAGAGGAAGAGCGCAAGGATCAGGAAGACCGGCTCGACCGGGGAAGGCGCGAGGATTACGAGCCGGAACGGGGCGGGTCGTAGCCCGGCTCTTCCAATCACGCCGACCCTGGCGGCGTAGACGCCGCCAGTACAGCCGGTCGGGAGGCCGGCGCTACTCCTTGCAGATCCACTCGATGATCGGGCCCCAGTAGGAGATATGCGGCTTGTGGAAGGGCTGGTTGTGGGTGGTTTTGGGGACGAGAACGACCTCTGCGCGCGGCTCGCACCAGCCGGCCAGCTCGTGCGCCATCGCAATGGGAAAAAGCCGGTCTTTCTCTCCATGGACGATGAGTACCGGCAGCTTGCATTCCGCGAGCCGTTGCTGCGCATGCCAGATGGGCGGGACGAGACCGGCAAGCGGGCGAGGGATCCCGATTGACGCGGCGGCGTGACGAAAACTGGTGAAGGCTTCGCAGAGAATGAGGCGCTGGGCGGTGAGCCGATGAATGGTTGCCGTGGCCACGCCGCTGCCGAGCGAGAAACCAAGCACCGACAGCGGCAGCTCCGGCATCCTCTGTTTGAGCGCATCGAAAGCCGCCACCGCATCCAGTTCAAACTGCTCCCAATGAAGCCGGCCTTTGCTTTTGCCGTATCCGGAGTAGTCGAAAACGAGCGAGGCAACGCCGCTGACGGCAAGAAGCTGCTGCACGCCAAACCACTGCTCTACGGTTTCGCCGATGCCGTGACAAAGGAGCACCGCAGCCTGCGCGGGAACGCGGGCCGGCTCGACAAATACCGCGTCAAGATGGCGCCCCGCTCCGCGAAGGTTGTGGTGCGAAGTACGCTCATGGATTCCCGCGGGAATGCGGCCGCGTTTTGTCCATCCCAGAGCGTGGTCGCGGAGAATCAGGACCCGGCTGGTGAAAGCAACAGAAACCGGAAACGCAAAGCGGTGCCAGTGGTTAGGTGAACCGCCCGGCGGGCCTCCCCCGGCAGCCGTCGTTTTGCCGGTGCGCATGGGTTTCTCCCTCTCTTGTCACTGCGCCCCTCTTGTCACTGAGTTGGCGCAATGAGGTATTGCTCGAGCTTGCCGTCTGGATAGGTATAGGTGGTGAGCTCCAGGCGGCGTCCGGGATAGACAATCTCGAACTCGCGAAAGGTCATGCCGCCGCGAAGTTCGCTGCTGGTTTGGCGAAGACTGAGCGGTTCGCCGAGCGGAGCGAGACTCGATTGGAAGTCGGCGACAGCTTCGGGCGTGAAGTAGTCGCTCAAGTTGGGCGCCACGAGCGAGCGGTCGATGCGGCCCTGCTCGAGGCCATGATAAATGTCAAGCGCCTGCTGCTCGGGGGCGCTGAGCGGATAGCCGGCCACGAGCGGCGCTGTGAGCTGCGCAATTTCGCTTGCGGCGTTGACTGCCATTTGATTGGTGAGCACAACCACGGCTGCTCCGTCATCGATCAAAACTTCGTTGTCCGAAACGAAACCGGAGACCTCGCCGGAATGCTCAATGCTGCGATGGCCGTTGCGCTGGCGCACCTCGACGCCGAGACCGTATTTCGTTCCCTCGCCGTTCTTCAGCTTGACCTCAGTAAACATTTCTTTGTAGCTTTCGGGTTTCAGGATCGACTGGGAAAGCAAGCTTTCGTCCCAGAGAGCCAGATCGTGCGGCGTCATGGCCAGCTCGCCGGCTGCAAACATCCAGCCAATCCCCTCCTTGGGCGCGACGCGCAAGGGGCCGAGCGCGTTGCGGACATACGGCGTGGCATCCACCTCGGTGAGCTTGATCGCGTCGGAATTCCACACCGACTTCATGCCCAGAGGGCAAAAGATGTGTTCGCTCAGGAAGTCCCAGTAGGGTTCGCCGGAGACCACTTCTACGATGCGGCCGGCGATGACGAAATTCGTGTTGGAGTACTGCCACTGCGTGCCGGGCTCGAAGTCGAGCGGCTTATTGCCCCAGATATCGATGATCTGCTGCGCGGTTTCGGGACCTTTCATCGTGGTCATCACGTAATCTTCGGGCCAGTAGTCCTGGTAGCCGGAGGTGTGCGAAAGAATCTCGCGGATGGTCACCTCGTTGCCGCGCGTAAGACCGGGAATGTATTTGCCGACGGGATCGTCGATGCTCAACTTGCCCTGTTCCTGGAGAAGCAAAATGGCCGTCGCCGTGAACTGCTTGGAGATGGAGCCGATGGAATATCGCATCTCAGGAGTGGCCGGAACGGCGGGAGACGCTGCACTAGCCGCGCGCGCATTGCCGTAAGCGTGGGCGTAGACGAGCTTGCCATGCTGGACGACAGCGACTGAGGCCGAAGGCACGCCCGTGGCTTCGAGCACTTGCGCGGCGATGCGGTCCACCTGGCTGCGCAACGCGGGATCAACGGTGTCGACCGTCTGGGACGGGGCGTGGCTGGCGGCAGCCGCGAGTAACAACGAGAAAATCGCAGGCCGCACGTACGAATGATGGCGTTGCACAGGGGTGATTCTCCTCTCCAACAGCATAGCCGCGCGGGCCGCGCCCACGCGATGGACCCCGACGGCATGCGATAGGCTGGATGAAGATGCAAAGGCTTATTGAAGGACACAAACGGTTTCTCGACGAGGTTTTTCCGGCGAAGAAGAGCCATTTTCACCTGCTGTCTGAGGGCCAGACGCCGGCGTGGCTGTTCATTACCTGCGCCGATTCGCGCGTAGTGCCCGATCTGATTCTGAGCACCGAGCCAGGGGATCTGTTCATCGCCCGCAGCATTGGCAACGTGGTGCCCATCACCAGCCAGGATGTGGACGGAGTAACGGCGACCATCGAGTATTCGGTGGATGTGCTGAAGGTGCGGCATGCGATCGTGTGCGGCCACTCGGATTGCGGAGCCATGAAGGCGGCGCTCGATCGCAGGAGCCTCGCCAACCTGCCCAAGGCGCGGCGTTGGCTCGATCATGTGCAGGCGGCCTTTGCCTACCGGCAGCCGTTGAATCCGGCCGATGGCGAGAGCGCGGAATTGGCGTCACTCATCCGCGGCAACGTGGTGGCGCAACTGATGAACCTGCACGCGCAGCCGCCCGTGGTGCGCGCCGAGGCCGAGGGCCGGCTCACGGTGCACGGCTGGTACTACGACATCCTGACGGGGCGGATTGAAGAGTACGACGAGGAGCTGAAGAAGTTTGTGCCGCTGGCGTAAAACGATGTCAAAGATGGTGCACTCATCTCGAATGAGATGAGGCAACCGCTGGTCCTTCGACTTCGTTTACCGCAAAGACGCGCAGCAAACTCCGCTCAGGATGACAAGTTTGTTTTGATGCGGACTACTAACTTAGTTCGTTACGCGCTCGCGGCCACGCGCGTCAGTGTTAACACCGTGATGTCGTCGTCCTGGCCGAAATTCACGGCGGCTTCGGCGGCCTGCTCGGCAGTGGGGCGGCTGGCGAACAGCGTCTTGAGCCGGGCGAAGCTGTAGAGATCGCCGTTCTGGCTGCGCGCTTCAAGAAGCCCGTCGGTGTAAAGCGCGAGTTGGTCGCGTTCGCCCATCTGGAACTGGGACTCTTCAAAGGTAGCCCTGGGCAAAACGCCCAGCGGAAGCGTGCCCGGGAAGATGAGTTCCTCGTCGTTGACGTAAGGCGCGGGATGGCCGGCGCAGGAGATGGTGCAGGTGCCGTCGCTATCCAGGCGCAGCGCCACCGCAGTGGCAAAGCCCCCCTGCAAGCGACCGTAGAGGCGGCGATTGAGGCCGGCCAGAATCTCCGCGGGCCGCGACGTCGTCTCGACCAATGTGCGCACCGCTCCCACAATCATGGAAACCGCCATGGCGGCCTTCAGGCCTTTGCCGCTCACATCGCCCAGCACAATCAGCGTGGAACCTTCTTCCACGGGAATGATCTGGAAAAAGTCTCCGCCAACTTCCTGCGCCGGACGGTAGGCGCTGGTCAGGTCGAAGCCTGCCAGAGCGGGCAGATTTTCCGGCACCAGGACCTGCTGGAGCTCGCGCGCGTTTTGGAACTCACGCTCCATGGCGTGCTGGCGGCGGCGGTTGTCGATGGTGTAACGAATGACCGCGTACACGATGGAGAGAAAGAGCAGCGTGCGCAGAATCGTCGGCAGGCTGAAGTTATTGCCAACCACCGTGAAGAGCGGCGCTTCGATCTTGTCGCCCAGCGTCCAGTGGGTGTAGCGAACGCCCTGCACGGAGATGTTCTCAACTGCGTAGACCGTGGAATTCAGAAAGGCAAGGATGGCGACCAGCCAGCGGGTTGAGTCCAAACGCCTCCGTTTGAAAATGGCATAGGCAACCAAAGCCACCGGGATGCACTCGAATGTCACCGCTGGAAACGTGGTGATGGCATCGGCGATCTGCATTTGCATCACAGAAATGAAATCCGGATAGAGAAAGGACAAAGATCCGTCGATGGTGGCGGAGGCAATCCCGATGATCGCGGCAAGCTTTGTGTAGTGCACCAGCCGGGGGTGCTGGTGCAGTTGCAGCAGCCAGATGAGCAGGAACCACCCTGAGGTTTCGCGAATGGCGATGGCCATCTGGGCCTGGAGTTGTCCGATCTCAAAGGGATAGGAAAGACGCATGCCGATCAGCAACACGTCCATGGTGAGCATCAGGGCGTAGAGACTCATCCAGAACAGAAGCCTCTGGTTGCGGTCGCGCAGCCACGCCACAAAGCTGAGCAGAGCCACGAGCGCATAAAGCGAGGTGAGCCCGAAACGAAACTGCTGGCTCTGGAGCCACTTGTAGTCGCGGTTCCCCCTCTCGGCGGCGATGGCGCTGGGACTGCCGATGAGCGGCATTCGCTCAAAGCCGCCCAGGTTGTCAGGGTCGTTCGAGGCCAGCGCGAATTTCCACACGCGCACGGCAAGTACGCCCGAGCGGATCGGTCCCAGGCCAAAAGTCTGGTTGGGTATGCCCTCGTAAACGATCGGGTACGGCGGCAGTTTTCCATATTGCCCCACCTTGACGCCATTCCAGTAGAGCTCGTAGGCGTCATCGATGATGGGAATGAGCAGGGCAACGTCTGGGTCGGCGCCCGGCGCGGGCGTGATGTTGATAGTCCGGCGATACCAGGCAAAGCCGGTGTAACTGGGATGGCCCTGCGCGCCCCAGGTCTTGTCGGCGGTGAGCTGCTCCCAGTGCGAGTCGTCATAGCCGGGTGCGGCCCACGCGGGGTCGTCGCCCAGGTGGAATTGCCATGGGCCGGCGAGCGGAGCCACGCCCTTGCCGAGGCCGTCAATAACGAGCGTATGCGCGCTGGCGGCAGCGGGAGCTTGCGCCGGTGCCGCAAGGTTCAGGCAGCAGGCAGCAAACACAAGAACGGAAAGCTTCAGCCCGGGGAAGAGCGAAGATCGTGCAGGCATGCCGCCAATATACCGTGCCTGAGGCGGATTGAGACAGCATGATTTTGAGGGGCGGATGCGGGGAGGCCACTCAGTGCGTCGCCGCCGGCGGCTTCAAGTGATTTGTCGGCTTCTTGAACAGCCACGTGGCGCAGGCGCAGATCACGGCTAGTACCGCGGTCCAACGAAAGACATCGATATAGGCGAGCATGGCGGCTTGCTGCTCCATGAGGCCGTAGATGAGGCCGAAGGAACCAGGGCGCGCGTTCGCCGGGCCCACGTGGTGGCCGAGATATTGGGCGATCAGGGCGGACCTCTGCTGCAGCACCGCGCTCGATTGCGGCAGGTTGGCGCCGAGCTCGGTCTGGTGGAGATCGGCGCGGCGTATGACCGCAGTGGTGGCCATGGCGATGCCGACAGACCCACCGATATTGCGCAGCATATTCCCCAGGCCAGTGGCCGCGCCCATGTTCTTGTTGGTGATGGTAGCCATCATCATCGTCGACAGGGGAACGAAGACGAAACTGAGGGCAAATCCCGTAACCATAATCGGAAGCAGCAGGGTGTAAGGGCCGATGTCGAGATCGACCGTGCCGAAGATGAACGAGCAGACCGCAAAACCGAGAAAGCCGGCGCAGAGCAGCTTGCGGTTGTCAATGCGCGAGCCGAGGATGCCGATGATGGGCGAGCCGATAAAGGAACCGATGCCGCGCGGGCCCACCACCAGGCCGGCGGTGAATGCAGTGTAGCCGAGGATCTCCTGGTAATAGAGCGGCAGGATGGCGATAGTGATGTAAATACACATGCCGAGCATGGTGATCATCAGACACCCGGTGCGGAAGTTGCGGTCCTTGAGCACATGCAGGTCGACGAGGCTTCTGGGATTGGTCCAGGAATGCCAGATCCAAACGAGGAGCGAAACCACCAGCGCGGCCACGGCCCAGCGCACCCAGATGGCGCTGAACCAGTCGTCCTCCTGGCCCTTGTCGAGAACGATCTGAAGGCAGCCGGTCCACACCACGAGCAGGCCGAAGCCGA
>Ga0302140_10009706_pt1 | contig 11930 bp, 9 predicted proteins | sample I_Bog_E1_1_FD_202095 | JGI IMG/M metagenome (GOLD analysis project Ga0302140, IMG submission 202095) | Peat permafrost microbial communities from Stordalen Mire near Abisko, Sweden - I_Bog_E1_1 | ecosystem: Environmental > Terrestrial > Soil > Wetlands > Peat | place: Sweden: Abisko, Stordalen...
GCCGGAAACAACCAGCGAGCTCTCGCTTTCAGGCGCACAGGTGGGCGTCTTGGGATACTCCAATACCACGTTGTCCCGGCTGGGCCAAAACTCCCAGGCCAAGCGGCCGTTGCCACCCAGAGCGGCGTGGCTGTTCTCGGCCAACACCCTCCACGCCAATTCGGACGGATTCTCGCCCGAATACGAGATGGGAACGGCCTTCCGGTGGCACCCCACAAATAGGCCAAGAGCCAACACCGTAGGAACGATCAGGCGCGGCCGCATTTACGAGAGTAACTTCTCGGCAACATCGCAAGGCCCCGTGCCGCACGGGCAGGTCTGCGAAGTGCTATAAAGGTCCCGCTAGCCGGGTCGCTCCCAAGGAAGTCGGCGCTCAGCGTAGAGTTCGTTCACAAAAGCATAATCGCCATGCGAATGTGCCCCAGTTGGCGTACGGTGATGCTGTCAGGCACGAATGCGGTCGCGCCCGCCTGCACTTTTTGCTTCTTCTTACGTTTCTGCATTTGCTTTCCCTCGCGAACCTTTCTTTCTTCACTTCCGGTGATCTGCACCACTAGGCCTGCGGTTTCTCAACTCGGTTTCCGCTTCCCTTGCAACATCCTCACGGCCCGCCACCTTGGCGCATCTGACAATATCACTCAATAAGTCAGTAAACATCCCCGGATAGTTTTGCCCGGGATGCGCGAAGACATACCGCCGGATTTCGGCCGACCTTAAGTAATCGGTCAGCGCTTCCTGTACCTGGCCTGCCTTTTCCAGTGCATGCGCCAGGGCATCGCGCGGGGTGAGTGCGCTCTCCATACCATCCGCCCGCTTCAATAGGGTGACTGCGTCCTCGGCCCTTCCTTCGGCGAGAGCGATCTCGCCCTCCGTCAACAACCGGCTGATGTCGGCGAGCTTGGTTCCCGGCGCTGCCGCTTCCACCCTTTTGACTAGGTCCAAAGCCACGGATTTCTCTCCCACCCGCGCGGCCATCACTGCGATCGGCACCATGTAATAAGCCGAACGAACCCGCGCGGCGGCTTCCCGGACGGCGCTTCGCGCTTCCCGTAAAGCCCCCCTCTTCTGGAGCAGATATGCGAGCCCGCCCAATTTCTCAGCTTGCTGATCAGCCAGCGCCGCCGAGTTATCCTCCTGCGCACCCTCACGAAGAACCGCCTCGGCCTCCGCCGCGCGGCCCTCTTCGGCGAGTTGAGAAGCCTCGAACCACTGCGCGCGGCCCCGCAGGAACTGATCGCTCGACGAGTGTAGAGAACGGAACTGGATCAGCGCGCCAGAGAAATCGGCCTTGGACATCAAGAGCTCTCCCTCTTTCAGGACCGCCTTTTCGGGCGCCGCCAAACGACGCAACTCAGCTTCCGTCGACCTCGCTTTTTCGAAATCGCCCGATTCGGCGTAAACTGCGCCAAGGTTGTCGGCAATGGGGATGGAGTCCTTGGTTTTCGACGCGGCGCGCTCGAATGCGCGGATCGATGCCTCGAAATTACCTCGCAGCGCCAGGGCATCGCCCAGATAAAACGACGCCAAATATTCGTGCGGGAACTCCTTTTCCATCTGAGCGAAGGCGGACTCATAACCAGCCCAATCCCAGGTGTCACCCGCATACAAGCCGCGCAGCCGCAGTTCTTCGTAGCGGCTCAAGTGGTTGCGGTTCGCCTCGGCAATCGCCAAACTCCAGTAGCGGAATCCTTCATCCTGTCCTTGATTAGCCGTCAAAATATCAGCGAGCCTCATCAACCCAAGCGCAAAGTGCGGATCGAAAGTGACAGCATCTTTCAATATTTGTACGGCCTCATCGCTATTGCGCTCCGCCTGGAGTTTTTCCGCTCTGAAATAACTCGCCTGCGCCTGCCAGGACGACGTCGTCACATCCTCGGGAGGCCTGTCATTCTGATTGATCTCGTCCTGCCGCTCGCCCACCGTGCCTCGAATCCAGGTGCAGGCCTCGTCGATAGCTCCGAACAACTCCTGCTTCCCCGAAGCCGTGAACGATTTCGACAAACGGCGTCTTGCCGCCGGCGAACCCGGCTCCAGAATCTCCAACAGCACACTCAGCGTGAGCTGGTCTCCCAGCGGCGCTATCCCCGCGGAGAGAACGATGGGCACGCCCTCTCGATAGGCCACGTCGCGCGCCAGCTCAGGAGTAAGCGGTGTATTCCCGGGTTTCTCCATCTTCTTGAGAACGTCGGGAAGCCGGCTTCGGTTCCACAAATTCAAGTAAGCCGATTGGCGCAGTTGGCTCCGGAACACCTCCGTCGCGCCGTCGAGTTCGGGAAAGTGCGTCGAATTCACAACATCCTGAAGCAGCACAGCGGACCCCGCCGGCTGCGTCGTTCCTTGCCGCCATCGATATCCCCACAATCCCAGCGCCGCCAAACCCAACGCCAACACCCCGCCGACAAGAGCTCGCCACGCCTTCTTCGAAACAACCAGCTGGCGCGTAAGCCCGGACACCGCTTCGCCTGCCGTCCGAAATCTTTTCTCCGGGCTCCGCTCAATGCAACGCCGGATCACGCGCGCCCAGCGCCGGTTCATGGCGGGCTCCTGGGGCAGTTCCCCACCCGCGCGCGGCCGCTGGCCAGTCACTAATTCGCACAGCACCACGCCAAACGCATAAATATCGGAAGCTGCTGTCGCCGCTTCGCCGGCCAGTTGCTCGGGGGGCATATAGGCCGGAGTGCCCGCAATCACCCCGGTTTTAGTAATTGAAGGATTTGATCCGGTCGAACTGCGCGCGAGACCGAAATCCATGACAACGGCGCGTGCGCGACCCCCAACGCTCGATTCCAAAATGATGTTGGCCGCCTTCAGATCCCGATGAATCACTCCCGCCTGATGCGACGCATCCAACCCAAGCGAGATCTGCTTCGCCAGCGCGAGAGCCTCGCCCAGCGGGAGCGGTCCCGTTCGCTGCAGGTGCGAAGTCAACGTTTCTCCCTGGATCAGTTCCATGGTCAGGAGAAAACCATCACCGCCAGGCTGGGAGATACGAACGAGATCGAACACACGGCAAACGTTGGGGTGGGTTACGCGCCGCGCGCTCTGAATCTCCTGGCGGAGCCGGCCGATCGATTCTGCATCGTTCGCAATCCGCGGGAGAAGCGTCTTGACGGCCACGTTCTGCTGCACCACCGGGTCCCATGCGGCGTAGACCTCACCCATTCCGCCGCGGCCGAGAAAGCGGTCGATTCGAAACCGGCCCGCAAGAACCGACCCATCCGGATAAGTCGGGTCGAGGCTGGGGGAAGCCGGATCTGTCGGAAGAACATTCGTGGCTTCCGCGTGGGCGGCGAGAAGTCCATCGATCTCGGCGCGCAGCTCAGTGTCGCTTTGGCACGCCCGATCGAGGAAATCCGCACGGCGCGAGCCGTCCAGTTCCAAGGCGGCCTCCAGCAGTTCCTTAAGTCGTTGCCACCGTTCCGGCGTCATTGTCCAGGCCTTCGTTCAGCTGCTGATACAACCAAGCGCGGGCCATTTCCCAATCGCGTTTCACCTGTCGCGAGGAAATGCCCAAAACACCAGCGACTTCTTCAATGGTGAGGTCGCCAAAGAATCGCATTTCGACGATGCGGGAGCCGCGTGGGTCCCAGGTCGCCAACCGGCCCAGCGCCTGGTCCAACTCCACTAACTCATACGCAATCTCGTTCGTGTAGATAATCGCCTTGTCGAGCGAAATCTTGTGCAATTTCGACGGGCGCTTGGCGGCCTTAGTGCGACGCGCGTGATCGATCAGAACACGGCGCATTTCAATCGACGCGAGCGCGAAGAAGTGGTTGCGGTCGTGCCAATCCACGTCCGGCCCGGGCCGCAACATCCGGATGTACGCTTCGTGGACAAGGGCCGTGGCTTCCAAAGTGTGATCCGGGCGCTCAGCCCGCATCAGATGCGCCGCCCGCGCGCGCAGGTCGTCGTAGATCAGGCTAAGCAGGTCGGACTCGGCTGCGGAATCACCGGAACGGACGCGGCGAAGAAGTAGCGTGACTTCCTCCGGTTGGTGATCCATGGGAGTGATTATAGCCGAAGACCGCGTCTAAGTAACTCAACTAACTAACGTAGGGACGGCTCAGCGGCTAACGTGGTGAATTCCCTCAGCGCCCCCTCAAACACCTCCACCGCCTGGCTCGTCGCCTTCCGATCCGCGCTCGTCACCGCCGCCAACGCCGCCGAAAGCTCCACCTGAACGTGGCCCAGCTTTTCCCGCTGCGCCTCATTCGCCGGGCCCTTCAACCGCGTGCCCAGCTTCTGCGCATCCGTCAACGCCGACACAATCCGCAAAGCCAGATCGCGCTGCTCCTCAAGGACGCTCTCTTCAACGGGCGAGCGCGGGTCCTGGAACACATGCAGACGCTGCGTCAGTTGATACGTCATTTTGTCGAGAGCCGTAAACCGCACCGTATAATCGCCCGGAACCACCAGCGGTCCACGCACGGGTCCGATCTCCTGATCAGGTTCCCCAGGCTCCGCCGCCGGACCCGCGTAACGCATATCCCAAACAAAACGGTTCAGGCCGGGCTTTACGCCCGGTGCAGATTCGGGTTCAAACCAGATGTCCGCAACCGCGGTGTTCTTAGGCGCGGGCGGCACCGGATCGGCACTTAAGTAGCGCCGCACGAGTTGCCCCTTGCCATCCAGAATCTCAATCGCAACGCGGCCCGAATAGCCCGCCGGCAGCCAGTAATCCAGCACCGCGCCCGAAGGCGGATTCTTCCCTGCCGGCACTTCCGGCGGCAGCGGCGTTCCCAGGAACCATGCGTTGAACATACGGACCGCATCCCCCGGCTCGAACAGCCTAGGGTTGGAACGCTGAACCAACCCCGCGGTCTGCCGCAGCGGCGTGACGTTGTCCAGAATCCAGAACGACCGGCCATGCGTTGCGATCACAAGATCGTCCCCATGCACCACCAGATCGCGCACGGAAACCACCGGCAAATTCAGTTGCAGCGATTGCCAGTGATCGCCATCGTCCACCGAAACGTAAACGCCCGTCTCGGTCGCGGCATACAGCAACCCGCGCCGCTTCGGATCTTCCCGAACAGAATTCAAGAAGGCCCCGTGGGCGATGCCGGCGATGATCTCGGTCCACGTCTGGCCGTAATCACGGGTGCGGTAGAGATGCGGTTCGTAGTCTTCAAGCCGATGCCGGTCTACCGCCGCCCAAGCTTCACCCGCGTCAAAATGCGAGGCTTCTATCTGCGTGATCTTGCTCCACGCAGTCAGCCCTTTCGGCGTTACATCCGACCAGGTCCGCCCGCCGTTGCGCGTCAGGTGAACCAATCCGGTATCGCTCCCCGTCCACAGTAGAGATCCAAACAGCGGACTCGGAGCGATGCTGAAAATCACGCCGCGGCCGTCCGGACCCGTCAAGTCCGGGCTGATCTGTTTCCAGTTGAGGCCGCCATCGGTGGTCTTGAGCAGAAACTGCGTGCCCAGATAGAGCGCGCTTTCGGCCGATTCCGGTTCGGCGTGTGAAAACACCAGCACCGTAGTCCAGGGAGCGCGATACTTGCGCTGGTTGGCTGGCACGCCGAACGACGGTACGGGCCAGGGCGTAATTTCCTGCGTTTGCGCGGTGCGGCGGTCGAAGCGCGTCACGTCGCCATAGGTGTCGGTGAGGAAAAGCGTGTGCGGATCTTTCGGATCGGGCGCCACGTAGCCGGCTTCATTGCCGCCGATGGTTTCGAAGTCGCGCTCGGTGATGGAGAAATGATCCGTCCGGCTCGGGATGCACAAGGCGCCGGAATCCTGCTGGCAGCCGCAGACGTGGTAGGGGAATTGATTGTCGGTAATCACGTGGTACATCTGCGCGGTCGGCTGGTTGTACCAGGGGGTCCAGGTGACGCCGTGGTTCAGGCTGATCGAAACGCCTTGATCGGTGCCGATGATCATACGATTCGATTCCGTGGGGTCGATCCAGATGGAGTGATAGTCGTCGCCGCCCGGCGCGCCACGCAGCACGGTAAAGTTCTTGCCGCCATCGGTCGAGCGATAGAGCGCCACGTTCGGAATATAGACTTCATCGGGGTGATTCGGATCCACGGCGATGAAGCTGAAATACCAGGCCCGGCTGGTGATGCGCGGGTCGGCGCTCACGCGCGTCCATGTTTGCGCTCCGTCGTCGCTTCGATAAAGCCCTGCTTCCTTCGGACGATCGATCAGCGCGTAGACTTTTCGACCATGGGTTCCGCGGGCGACGGCGATTCCAATGCGCCGCGTATCGCCTGCCGGCAGGCCGCCGCCATGCAGTTCGGTCCACGTGGAACCGCCATCGGTGGAGCGATAAATCGTAGAGCCCGGGCCTTGTTCCGGCGCATACTGGCTCCAGGTGGTGCGGCGCGCATGCCAGGTGGTGGCGTACAGAGTGTCCGGGTTATCGGGATCCATCGCCAGGTCCACCGCGCCAATGTCGGGGCCTTTATCCAAAACGTGACGCCACGTGACGCCGCCGTCCGTCGACCGGTAGACACCGCGCTGCTCGTTCGGTCCGTACGCATGTCCCAGAGCAGCGACGAAAACGATGTCTGGGTTCGTGGGATGGATGACGATGCGGCCGATTTGGAAGGTATCGTTCAGGCCGGCGTTTTTCCAATGTGCACCGCCGTCGATGGACTTATAAACGCCATTGCCCGACGCCAGATCCGAGCGGATGTCGGCTTCTCCGGTACCGGCGTAGAGTATGTTCGGGTTCGAAGGCGCCACTTCCAGGGCCCCGACCGACGCAACGTGCTCACTGTCAAAGATAGGCTTCCAGACGACTCCGGCGTCGGTCGATTTCCAGATGCCGCCGCCCACCGCGCCAAAGTAAAACGTGCTGGGATTCCCGGCGATTCCTGTGGCGGCCACCGACCGGCCACCGCGAAATGGTCCGATCATGCGCCATTCCATACCCTGGAATAGCCCATCCGGTGCTTGAGCGAAGGAGAGAGAGACAAAGAAGAAGGAGGCGAAGACGAATCGCATCCGTCTAGAGTAAACGATCTACGTCACGCGACTCGTCTTGTGGGATGGCCAAACCGGCGATCGCTTTTCGCGAAACGCCCGCAGGCCCTCCGCGAAATCCTCCGTCTGCATGATTTGATCGCGCGCCGCGCGCCCGATCTGCAGCGCCTGCTTCGCGTCTTTTCCGCGGATGCCCCGGACATAATCGAGTCCGGCCGACATCGTGGGACCACTCGAATTGGCTAACGCTTGAGCGACCGCAGCGGCGCGGGATTCCAATTGGTCATCCGCCACAACTTCGCTCGCCAATCCGTAACTCAACGCGTCCCGCGCGCCGAAGACGCGGCCGGTGAGGGCGAGTTCCACAGCACGGCGTTCCCCCACGGCGGCGGCGATTGCCGGGAAGATCAGGACAGGCCAGAGGGCGAGGCGGATTTCGATCAGTCCGAACGTCGCGTTTTCCGAGGCGACCACGACATGCGCGTTGGCCGCCAGGCCCGTGCCGCCCGCAATAGCCGGTCCGCGTACAGCGGCAACAATCGGTTTTCGAACAGTCTCGGCCAGGGTGAACAGGGGTTCGTGCGCGTCGGCAAGTGGCCCGCGGTCGGCCTCGCGCGCTTCGGTAAGATCCATCCCGGCGCAGAACGCTTCCCCGGCGCCGGCGATCAACACCGCTCCGATGGCCTCATCCTCATCGGCTCGGTGGACCGCTTCGACGATCGCGCGGCACATGTCGATATTCAGGGCGTTGCGCTTCTCCGGGCGGTTCAGTGTCAACCGCAGCAGGCGTCCGTCGAGCGCCGTCTCAATCAACATCGATTTCAAGGCCGAGGAGAGCCGCTCCAAACGTCTTCCCCTGCGCGTCCACACGCAGAGTCACCGTGCCGCCGCCGCCCAGCGACTCGTGCAGCAGAAAATTGAGCGCGCCAAGATTCGGCAATTCAAACCGCTCCACCTTGCCTTTGACGCGGTCGCCGAAATAGCTCTTGACGCGCTCGGTCGTCACCTCGCGTTCCAGGACCCCGTAATTGCCCGCATCGTAAGCGATCACGCCGATGTTCACGGTGTCTCCCTTATCACCGGAGCGTGTGTGGGCGATTTGAGAGAGCGGAACGCGCATGCACTAACAGGTTAACCTGTCGAGGTGACCGGATTCCATTGGAATGAACGCGGCGAATTGAGCGCCGACCTGCTCGACGAGATCGATTGGCTCGATCACGGCTTCGGGACCAGGCACTCCCCTGCTCCGGGCTGGCCCATCGCCACTGTGAAGCAAATTCACTCCGCTGATGTGATTGATGCGGCTGGACTTAGTGGAGACCGGGGCCAGGGAGACGCACTTGTGACTGATACCCCCGGCCTCGCCGTCGGCGTGCGCACGGCGGATTGCCTGCCAGTCCTTCTGGTGGACGTGAGCCACCGCGCCGTGGCGGCCGTTCACGCCGGGTGGAGAGGCTCGGCTGAGGAAATCGTGGAGCGGACCATCGAACGCATGCACGAAACATACGGAACGAACCCAGACCAGCTTCGCGCCGCCATCGGTCCCGGTATCGGCAAATGCTGTTTCGAAGTGGGACCCGAGGTGGCTCGCCGGTTTTCACGCTGGCATCCGGAATTGGCCGCCAGCGAAAAGAACCACTTACTCGATCTGGTGGATATCAACCACAAGCAATTGGAAGGAGCCGGAGTGAGGCCGGAAAATATTTCCGAATCCGGTCTCTGCACCATGGACAGGACCGACATCCTCTACTCTTTCCGGAAGGAACGGGAGAATGCGGGGAGAATGCTCGCGTGGATCGCCATCCGAAAATAGACGCAAAAAAAATTAAAGCGCGAGGATTACCCCGCGCTTTCAAATCCCAGACTATGAGGCGTCCGTTAAGCCGCGTTCTGAAGCAGGCTGTCGAGCGGTGTCTCCTCGACCTCGAACTCGTGACGATCCGCCGCTTCCTGGCACTTGATGCAGAAGGCGGTTTGCGGTACGGCATTCAGTCGCTTGAGACTAATCTCTTCGTCGCAATGCATGCAGGTCCCATAAGAACCTTCAGCGATTCGGGCCAGCGCACCGCGAACCTGGCGAAGGAGGTTGGATTCCCGGTCCAGATTGCGGATGGCGAGCTCACGTTCACCGGCAAGCTGCACTTCATCAAGGGCATCGGGCGTCTTTTCGATGGCGATGTCCTCGCGATTCCGCAGTGCTCCGCCCAGTTCCGCCTGGCGGCCTTCTAAAAAAGTCTTAAATTTCTCCAACTCAGCCTTGGTCATTTTTCTCTCCTTACAAATCGCTGTCGAAACAGTAGGACGGTGAACTCGTCTAAAAAGTTTCAGAATCTTCGCCACCCCGGCTCAATAAATCTGCGCGCCGATGACTAATACTTTCCAGCTATAGCCGTTCACTGGCCTTGCTGGGACTACCCTATAGCACGTCTCGTGCCAAAACCATTGCTCTAACCAACAACTCCGAATGAAGCACTTTACCGCAACATACTAACGGTCGTCCAGAAGAGCGACAAATCTTATCGAATTTTTCAAACATTTCAAATCGCCCCACTGCAAATTCTTTTCGACATTCCTATTAGCCAATCAGCCAAAGGAGCGGATTCGCCAGCACCTGCGCAATCAGGCAGGCACGACAAACCTACATACGTCCAAACGGTCAGTTTTGGTTTGGAAATCCGAGGGGAGCGGAGCAACTCCCCGTATTTTTTTGTCGCACGAACGCTTTGGCTGCGACAACCGGGTGACACCCGATAAACAGGAGTACCACTCGAATCGTGCAATTATGGCACTAACGGGCATCTTTCGTCAATAGATGCCGCCCGGTCGGATAAAGTTTTTTTGTTTTTGTATTTTTTGAGCGAACCAAATCTCACTTCGAAGTCAGGCTGACTTCTTTCGCGATCACGCCCAGTTCGCGGATATCCACCTGCCCCGGGGAGATGGCCTTGTCCAGACTGAAGTCCACGCGCACGGAGGTCGAAGCCAGGTTACTGGCCGGGATGTCCTGGGCATAGACCTGTTCGCCCGTGGTGGAATAGGTTTGCGGAGCGAGCGCGACGTCCTTCACGTTCGGAGAAAGAACATTCGCCGACAACGTGACCGTATGCAGGGCCTTTATCGCCGGGTCGGGAAACACGAAGCGAAACGTCAGCTTGCCCCCCTTGGCGGCGGCGCCGGCCGGCACGCCCAGAGCCACCGAGAAGGTTTTGGCCGTCCAGCGCCATGCCCCGTCTTCCACCCCGTAGAAGCCGGTCAGGAGCTGCTTGGCGGTGCGGGACGAGTTCATGGAGATGTCCGGCGACAGTTCGGATGCGTCGGAGTTTCCGGTCTTCGGCCCACAGCCAGCGAGAGCCGTTCCCAGAGCGATGGCCAGCGAAGCCGTCATCAAATATTTCGTTTGTCGTTTAGTCGCCAATCTTTTCAACCTCAACCAAACAACTATAGAACGTCGCGCCGCCGCTCATGTCGGTGAGCCGCTGGCTGGTCAGCACATTCACATTTTGCCGGTCGGCCGCACGGCGCGGCCAGCGCACGGACGGCACGGAAACCACGCCCCGCAGAACCGTCCCGGCCACCGCGGCGCGCAGCATCAGCGAACCACGTCCGTTGAAGATGCGGACCTGGTCGCCATCCACCACGCCGCGTCGTTGTGCGTCTTCCGGATTGAGCGTCGCGGTGAGCGTTTCACTGTCCGCGTCGTCCCGATTCCCAAAGGTGGAATTCATGCTGTTGTGATTTTTCGGAGAGATGAGCTCCAGAGGAAAACGGGCGCTCAAATCCCGATCCCCGCGCCGGGATTCCACGGGCGGCGAATACTGAATGGTTTCGGCGTGGAATTCGCACTTGCCTGACGCCGTGCCGAAATTCCCTTGGGCGAACGGCAGGAAGGGCTCGCCTTCGTCCGAAACACGCAAGCGGATGGAACGGTCCCGGTCAAGCTGTTCGAAGGTAATCCCTTGCAGAAACGGATGCCCGGAATTCAGCAGACCGCGGATCATGTCTTCCTCGCTTTCGTCGAAACAGGGTTCGGAGAAACCCATTCGCTTGGCCAGTTCGCGGAAAATTTCCACGTTCGACCGGCACTCGCCCGGAGCGGTCAGCGCGGCGCGGGCGAACTGCAGGTAGTAATGGCCGTAGGCGAGATAAACGTCGGTATGCTCCAGGAAGGTGGTAGTGGGCAGCAGGATATCGGCGTAGTCCGCCGTGTCGGTTTGAAGCTGTTCGATGACCACGGTGAACAGGTCATCCCGGCGCAAGCCTCGCGTCACCTGGTTCTGGTCCGGCGCAACCGCGGCGGGGTTCGAGCAGTAGACTACCACTGCTTTGACCCGCGGCCGGTCGAGTTCGGTGAGAGCGCGGCCGAGTTCGGACATATTCACCAGGCGCGCTTCGCGTCCCAGTGCGGCGTGTTGAAGATCCTTGCGCTCCAGGCTCGGCGTATTGAAGTGGAATGCGCCGGACGTGGAAAGCTGCAGACCGCCCCCAACATCGCGCCAGGAGCCGGTGAGCGCGGGGAGAAGCGAAATGAGCCGCACCGCCATGCCGCCGCGATCGGATCGCTGCACGCCGTAGTTGACGCGAATGACGGCCGGCCTGGAGGAGGCGTAATCGCGCGCGAGGCTGACGATCTCCTCGGCGGCGATGCCCGTCATCTGGGAAACCACCCCCGGCGAGTACTCTTCCACCTTCCGTGCCAGATCGTCAAAGCCGAGCGTGTGCTTCCTGATGTACTCCGCATCGAAGAGCCGTTCGCGAATGATGACGTGCATCAGCCCCAGTGCCAGCGCGGCATCGCTTCCGGGATAGATCGAAAAGTGCTTGTCGGAGAGGTGACCCAGTTTGTTCCGCACCGGATCGATGGTGTACAGCCTGGCGCCATTGCGGCGGGCTTCTACGATGAACGGCCAGAGGTGCACGTTGGTGGCGAGGATGTTGGCGCCCCACGCGAGGATGAACCGGGAGTGGCGAAACTGCTCGGGCTCAGTCCCGTAGCG
>Ga0302140_10009709_pt1 | contig 11927 bp, 12 predicted proteins | sample I_Bog_E1_1_FD_202095 | JGI IMG/M metagenome (GOLD analysis project Ga0302140, IMG submission 202095) | Peat permafrost microbial communities from Stordalen Mire near Abisko, Sweden - I_Bog_E1_1 | ecosystem: Environmental > Terrestrial > Soil > Wetlands > Peat | place: Sweden: Abisko, Stordalen...
ACCACCTGCCGGGACAAGCGTGTCGCCCTAGTCCAAAGTGCATTTGCGTATTTGCAGTCGATATCAGTTGATACTTCATGTCGTCCTCGGGGTTCTGTTCCCGCTTCTTGTAAAATCGAAGACCGTCGAACTCGTCGGGATTGTCGTAAATCGAGGGATCAGCCGAGATTGCTGTTGAAGGTGAGAAAAAGTATGTGTTGGCTGGAAGATAGGTGCCGTCGGAGAGTGTAATCTCTTTGAGCGTCTTTCGCTGAAATGTGATCACTGTTGCGGTGAAGTGTCTTTGACTTTCCTTCATAAAGCTGTCCATCTTTTTTAATTGGCCCATGCTTTCAACCGTCCATTCGCCATTGTTCTGTTCGAGGACCCTTTGAGCCTCCTCACGCAGGATCTCAATGTACTCTGGTCTTGCTGCAAGGTCGAAAAGCACATTTGTCAAAAGTTGGGCAGTAGTGTGTATCGCAGCAGCGCCTGTGCTGAGCTGGAGGATGGTAATCTTCAAATAATCCCTTTTTTCTCGCTTTGGTAACAAGTCTCGAGTCCATTCAATGGTGTCCATAGGCTTCACATATCCATCAACTTTTTCGTCAAGCTCCCGTTGCTGGACAATTGGCCGCAGCAGCAGCATAGCCTTTGTGTTAAGGGCCCATAACCTCTGGACTTGAGGTATGAAGTATTTCACGACGGGCCGAAAAAAAGGGCGCCATTTTCGTAATTCAAGGGCAGCTTGAAAGCCATTTCTGGTATACTGATATGAACCAGTCAACCATGCTGAGCTAAGAGGAAACAATCCATGATATCAAAATGTGGAGGTGCTTGAGAACTCACTTACGTCACAGTTAAGCTGTAGCCATTCCTCATTTCTGCACAGCGACTTCCCACTGAATGTTCTCCCAGATGTTCTCGCTATGAGTCTGGCAACTTTTGGATAAAGTCTAATCAGAGTCCAATCTTGCAGCTATTAGCATTGAGAACTTGATTCGCTGCTCAAGGCTTGGAACTTACCAACAACGGGTGGGAATTCAAGAGGAGTAGCAAATTCGACCTCGTCCTTCACACCAGGGAAGATCAATGCTGTGGAGTCAAAACATCAGTCTCCAGCTCACTTGGCTATCTATCAGATGCTGTCAGACGAACCCATATTTCGGCTGAGATTTTTGAGAATTTCGCCGACTCTGATGAGCTTGCCATTGTTCGGAGAGCCAAATGTGGAGTGTTTGCCTTGGAAGAACTTCAAAAATTCTCAGTTTCTGATTTACTAACGCGTAAGGGATACCAACCTCCAAAGTAGAGGTCTGAAGGATATTATCAGGGAGCATTTTGAGCTCATCCCTAGAAGATAAGCAAGGCATCAGCTATTGCCAACCTGGGAACGGCTCGATCTCCATAGAACGGAGAAAGACATCTTCCCTTGAAGTACACTTACATGAATTTAGGAGGGATCACAACTTGATTCCCCTCGGTAGTCCATACCTGAAAAGGCTGGTCTCTGAACTGTTAGATATTAGCTATGCATTTCATCATGCACAGCGTTATCGGTGGGCTCAACGACCTTTGAGAAGCCTTCCCTTAGCAGATTCATCGAATCAGTCATCCATCTCTGCTGTGCCCTTGCCACATTGCCGCCTTCGTCCCCGAAGAATGGAACTGATAATTTACATTGCTTGAAAGGAGAAGACCGCCAAAGAGTGATGCCAATCAGGATAAGCGCCGGGATGATCATGGTGAAAGGTTGTTCAACAAGGCTGTGGAGCATCTGGTCGTCAAGACCCTGGAAGAATTGAGAAAACATCTTGAGCTTGCAAGTATAGATTTAAGATCCCGCAAGGCAGATTAAGTTCAGGTTGCAAGCGTAAGAAGAACGAAGTATTGAAGTACTGGTGAAGAATTATGCACGGGATAGAGGGGCCATTCTCTCCGGCTCGGATTCATTATTCGTCCTGCCGACAAATGAATTCGGAAGCGCCTTCGGGCTGTCACGCAGCGCACGAATAGGAGGGAGATAGCACTAAAGATAACTTGTGCGGGGTATGTAGGGCAAGGCCAAGTGAAACTGGCTGGTTGCATAAACTGGACGACTTCCCGGCCAACCACGAACCGGCCAATAACCTCTTTTGGTTCGGAGACCAAGCATCTGTTAACGCCACCGTCAGAAACGGGAAGCCCGTGCCTCCCGCAGAAAAGTCGCAAGAGCATTGGGGTGGGGGTGTTGGGTGGACCAGTGAAGTCGCTATTTGCGGATCCAGAAAAATATGATAGGCTGAAGAAATATAAGTGGAGGAGGTCTGACAGCGAGTTCTTCCAGAATGGATCAGTCTTGTCTGTTTATACAAATGATTTAATAAAGTAAGACCTTCCCGAGAACCCGCATAGAAAGTTGCGGTTGCTTGTTAGACTTTTCAGAGTTCTACCCTTTCAATTGTCGCCTGAAATATTACTGCTAGGCTGCGTGCGATGGAGAACCTGACCTCAAGGTCCATTTCCTTCCGTACAAAAAGTCGAGCGGAGAGTGGCTCACTCAGAACCTCTATCTCTATTTCGGGCTCACTGAAGCTTGTGCTCAATGGGAAGCCTTACAAAACAATTCTGGGTTAGAATTCTAAGCATCATATGCGAGTTTTTGGACGTACAATAGGGTTTGGGGTGCGCAACACATCCCGCAAGAAGTCACGCTGTTCATGATTTGAGCAAAGATCCCAATCTATCTATGGAATACTCAATATCATACCAAGCTCATGAGATCCGAATACGTCTGAATCATTCAAGGCATTTCTTTTGAAGGCGTTCCGCTGCATAGTTGACAGGCAATTATGATCTGGTTGATATGCCATGGAAAGCACGAAGACGCTCCAGGCAAGGCTGTTATGATTTGATCGAATTGAGGAAGCTTTCTTCGAATCGTTTGTCAAGGAGACGTCGTCCAATGAGGACAATTTTGCCCTTTGTCTGGGAAGCAACATCACCGACTGGATTCCTGGACTCGGGTGAATCCAGAATTTCGAAGACTTCCCGGACCCCTTGCACAATCTTTAGTTCCCCATTGGAAAGCGGCAGCCTTGCTTTCAACCTATGCACTTCAATCGTGTCATAGTCATCACCCTCCACGAGAGAGCCATCGTGTCGAGCGGGAAGTCTCGAATCCCAAAGGATTGACCTCAACCAAGCATCAAGATGTGGTAATTGCTCGACTTGCAAGACGGGAACGTTGATAGTGACTGTGGCGATGGTCTACCAAATAGTCAGTGATCCAACAACAACTTTAGTAGTAACAAGAACTATACAGGGTCCAGATGGCTGTGGCCTTTGTTGGAAACGTCGAGCGTTCCAACATCATCATAAGCATGAAGATCTAACAAGAATCCTTCCAGACGTGGCACTTGACCTTGTACGGTCACATGGAGTTTTGCAAGTCCGTTGATGGCCTGCACTCTTTCCTGAACCGCGAGAAGTTCAGCTTCACTGACCAAATCGGATTTATTGATGACGACAACATCGGCATGTGATATTTGCAGATGTGCCGTTGTCAGTACTGGATCATGATGATCTTCGGCCTCTTTGTGCTGAATAGTTTCTTGACCAGGCTCATCGAGACTTTTTAAGATGTTCTTGGCGTCGACTAGAGTGACAATGCCATCAAGGTAGATGGTGCTACCAAGTCCTTCGTCAACCCAGAATAAAGGTGCAAGGTTGCCTGGATCTGCCAAGCCTGTGGTCTCAAGGAGGATGTAATCGAAAGCCCCTTTCTTCTCCATTAAGGATTCAATAGCATTCACTCCCGAGTCCCTTTTAGATATCAGCGAAGAGAGGCAAGCTCGGGGAATAAGATACATACTTCACTGAACAGCAAATGCAACCGTTGCCAACCTCAAGCCATTCTTCTACTTGTTCGCCGCCTTTGTTGACCGTCAAAGACTTCTCGATATCCACGGCTGAAAATTTCAATAAGTGATCCTAGCAATTGCATTTTGCCACTCACAGTCCCCAAATTCTAGACAATGATCAGCTTTGTGACAGGAGGCAAAGGTAGTCATACATACCATTCAATATTACAGCAATCTTTTTGCCGTGTTTCTCATTTAAGATGTAATTCATCAACGTGGTCTTACCGGCTCCCAGATACCCTTGAATTCTCCGTCAATATCGTTATGTCAACAGGGGCAAGGAGACTTGCCCGTCACAATGGTGATTGGCACCTTGATTGGTTTTGACTCTTCAGTATTGTCATTGCCGGTGGCTTCGACCTCCACTAACAAAGGAGGGCCATCTTCGTCCTCGAAATCCATATTGTACGTCTCGAAACCAAGAAGCAAGAGTCTAGCAAAATTGTGTTTTCTTTTGAAGGGTTTTGGGCAAATCACAGCCTTGTGACCCTTGCAAAATTTAGCGCGGGAGGCTGAGGCGAGGGCGCGAAGCTTCACCACCGAGCTTTGTTCCAACATCACAGTTCTCCTCCAACTACAACCTTCTCAGCCTCCATACTGAAGACGAAGCTGGAGTTGGCCGAAAGTTTACTGCTATTGAAAAAACTCAACAACCACAGCAAATATGTCCCTCCCGCCAAGCTCCCCGAGGCTTCCCAGTCCACCTCCACCAACAGAGATTCAAATCGGCCCCAAATCACCATCTCTGGGCAACGCGACCACCCAAGAACCGACTATCGAGCAGGGAATAATTGAGGCAAATGCCAGTCGGCGAATACATCCGGGGACCAAGTCTGCAGATATGGCAACTGGTCCTCCCCTCATCCCCCTTAATGAGGTTGGTCAACAACATCTCAGATCGCCACAAGAATTAACAAGATCACAGCTCGACTCCGCCTTTCAACTCCAAGAACACCTCAAAGCCCTCCATTATCACTACTGCAAACCTGTCGACAGCGAGAACATTGTCCCAATCACACGCGAGACAGCCATGCTGATCGCCACGCAGCCAGAAGGCGTCGACCGCGCCCTCTGGCTTTACGAACTCTGCCGCTTCCTCATAAACAAGTGCAACGACCTTATCATCGGCTTCTTGTTCGACGATCCTCCGTGTTCTGCAACTACTTGTCCGGAAATGCGGGCCAGTGAGTGGCAGTTCCTGTGCGCTGTGCATGAATCGCCGAAGAGCTGTTGTGCGATCGATTACTGCTGCCACACGCTTGACTGGGCAACGAATATTGTGACGAGTCAGAAGATCTTCCCCAGTCGGTTGAGCTTGGGGGCGGGGGATGCGATAGATGAGAGAGGTGCAGGAGTGAAACATCTGACAAACATATTCAGGAGACTACACAGGATATTTGCCCATGCTTGGTTCCAGCATCGCGGCGTGTTCTGGCAAGTTGAGGGACAGACGGGACTTTATGTTCTGTTCAAGACGGTGTGTGATACGTATGATCTATTGCCAGCAGAGAACTACAAGTTACCTCCGGAAGCGGAAGGCTTGGAGCCGATTGAAGAACATAGAGCTCCGGTGCCTTCGATCATGAAATCAGCAGCGGGAGGTAATTTGTCTGTGGAAGAGGATTTCATTAGTGTGGGAAGGACAAATACAAGGCGCCACATTCGACAGTCGCCATCTGTTGGATCAGCAGTCACAACAGTGTTGGAATCAGACGAGGAAGAAGCAGACGTCACGCAAAAGCTCGAGGAGCTGCAAATTTCAGAAGAAGAAGGAGAGGCCGAAGTACCCGTCATCGTTGAGACTTATGAAGTGGACGAGGACCACGAGGCTACGGGAGACCTGCTTGGATCCGAGCCAGCGAGCCAGAGTGAGACCTCACCGGAATCCGTTGAATCAACGACTTCGACGGCATCCTCTTGGGACCGAATGTCCTCTGAATCACTGGAGGATAAGCCGGAAGTACCCGAGCACGAGGAGAACAAGGTTGAAGAGCTTTTGAAGCCTGCGATTGTGGAGGAGGATGAGGATGCCAAAACGCCCTATGCCCAGACGCAAGAATCGTTTCATGGTGGGCCTTCGCTTTTATTAGAGGATGTAGACGACGAGGATACGGAACCTGATGCCTCCTGAATTGGAACTTTTTGATTATATACTACGTGTACGTCTAAGATACCCAGGCAAGAGACACGTTTGTATCAATGAGGATGTGCACTTGTGAATTCAAGTTGTATGTGAGGATTAAAATCTTCTATTTCTCAGTGTCTATGCACCAAGATAAGCCCCTAAACGCTTAAATAAAATTACATGAGCCTGCTAACAGCTGGCAACATGAAAAACGCCCAAGCTTCCTCGCTTTTTCCAAAACAAACCATGCAAATCGGGGGTATCATTCAAGAATCACCGTCTTCCGAGTTCCAACTCCTCCCAAAACAGACACTTATTCCAACTCAGCATAGCTTGAGGGTGGATGACTTTGGATATTCAAGGCAGGGTTCGTGTTATTCATCTGCAGCGGATGAACCTGGGGAGAGTAATACGGATGTCCAGGCGGTGATTGTGCTTGGTACGGGCTCTTTGCTGGGTATGCTGGAAGCTCTTTTGCACGCATCGACGGGCTTCGGTTTGGTTGGAGGTTTTGCCACGATACCCTGTCTCTCGAAGGATTTGGGGTTCCTAGTGCTGAGTCTTGGAACCCTCCTCTTTGACTTTCAGATAATGAACCATGGTATGATGCGGTGGAACTGTTCATGCTCAAAGCTCGTGGATACATGTTGTTTTCGTTCACGTTCTCGTTTGAGCCAGCGTAGCCTGGAATTCCGAAGCTGGAGATGGGTCTTTGAGGTGGGAGGAAGCTATCGTCGGTAGATGTGTGCTCGCTGGGGGAATAGTCTGAACCGTTGTAAGATCCTCCGTAAAGTTTGTTGACCTCGAGCTGCTGATTTTTGATAGAGGCATCGAGGATCTGCGCCTTGACGAGGAGGCGGTCGACTAGCTTGGCGTGTGATTTCTTGAGGGTCTTCTTGACGAAAGATGTCATCATAATGTTGCACTTCATATCAACATCCTCCCGCAGCCATAGTCCTGACAGTGGTGCCCCAACACCCAACTCGACTGGCGCAACGGGCTCTCCTGGTAGCGAACCTCCTAATGTCCATTTGCCCTTGATGTTTAGGCCCATTGGTGCATAGCAATGCGTTTGCAGACCGTTGGGGAGGTCGTGGAAACAAGCATTGTAGGAGACCTTTCCTGACAGAACTCCTCCCGGCAAGTATTGAACTCTGTCCGTCAGGGAGTACCATAAACAGTGATATTCTTCGGCGGTGGCATTCGCAGGCGGCTTGATCGGATGCCGTTCTTCGACGAGCGGATTCAGGTCGATCATTTCCGTATGGCTGCGCAGTGTTTCCATCACTGTTTCTCGTGTGATGCCCGGGGGGAGGGGTGTCAGCGTGGTGAACACCGTTCGTTTCGACATCTTGAATGCGGGGGAGTGTTTCAGGGATCGGATGAGGAATTGTGGCAAGGAAGGACCTCTCAATAGATATGAAGAATGAGGTCTTGGGACAAGGTGTGCTTGAGCTCAAACATGAATAACGTGTGTAGCAAAGAAAGGAGGTAAGCTGCGACTTTAAAGAAGTCTCGCAAGCGCACACCCCATGATTAGGGTTTGTTCATGACCCCTGCGGCAGCTCGCGCCCCTGGTTTATTCTGGGCGTCACAGGCTCACAGCCCCGGAACGGCCGTTAGGAGCAGGCGAACATGGTGCCCCTCGCGGCTTCAGCGCCTTCCGTGTGTGGCTGACAGAACGGGGCATGAAGTGAGATCGATGAAGCGAACAAATCACCTTCTTGGGAAAATGCTCCATCCCCAGCCTGCGGATCCTCAAGGTGCGCAGAAGCAACGCTGATTGGAGGAGCGTCAGCTCAGCCACCGACGCCCCAGGAGAACGGAAGCCCGCTATTCTGAGCTGGTAGGCGCAGCATCCGCCAGTGTAACCCTTCCGGTTATTATTCTGCACCAACATCCTCTTTTCCTATTTGCTATCAACAGCGATCAGCTTCATTGTGGTCTTTTGGCGTTGACAAGTGTAACAATCCTTTGGAATCGAAGTTTTCCGAGTTCTTCTGGCTGAGACCTGCATCTTCAATCTTCCAGCTCACACTCCTTATACTTCACCTGCATGGGTAGCTCTTACATAAGACGAAGCCGTTCTATGAGAGCGTGTGTTACTCTTGCCGCTGAATTTCTCACTGAATCCCTGAGGAGGACATTTCCACGATTGCTCAAGTGCAATAAGCATTCGTTAGTCTTTAGAGGCACATGCCGTCGCTCTGAATATAAAAGACGTAAAACTGCTGATGGTTTACATTGCTGCATACGCCGCCGCTACCGCAGCTCCTCCAACAAGCCAAGGTGCCTGAGTGATTGTTGGAGCCGCTGCTTTGCTTGAACTCGAGCTGGGTCCACTTCCTACGCCTGTAGCTGCTGCTTTGCTTGAACTCAAGCTGGGTCCAGTCCCTGCGCCTGTAGCTCCTGATGGGAATGAGGAGCTGGTGATATTGTCGCTCGACGAGTCTGATGTTGTCGAGGGCGCAGCAGCATTTGTTGGGAGTGGACCAGCTGTGAGCGTAACATCTTGCCCTGCACTAATGCCCGCTCCTCCATCCGTGAAACTAGTCACTACATCTGATATTGTAGTCATAGTGCCCCCGATATCTGCTGTCCCTAGCCCCGAACAAGCACCATTCAAACTCGAAAAGGTGCACCCGATGTTAAAAGTCCTCAAATATATTAGCTCTCAACTAAGCTTCGGGCGAAACATTCATACACTGGAACATCGGTGTCCACATATTCATAAGCCACCGTCGAGATTCCTGACGTATAAGTCAATCCTGTCTCTGGAATGGCGCCAAGTCCTTCACAGTTGGCTGGGTCGCCACATTCGAGTGAGTATGTTGTCGCTGTTTCATCCTATTTCACTTATTAGCCTAGCTCATTCGCCTTCTCTCTTCTCAACTCTCACAGATGTCACAACGGAGCCAATGATGCTTTGGGACGTGAACCCAAGGAGGAACAGACTTATGACTGATTGTTGGGCAAAGACTGCGGCCACAACAGCCAGCACTGCAAATGCGGATTTGTGCATACTGGAGCTCTTCCACAATATCTCAGAATTTCTGAGGTTCGAGTGATTTGCAAGTAATATGGAGACTGACGCGGTCGAGCAGAGTCCTTATATTACGAGACGGGGGCACGGAACTCTCTTTCATCCCTGTCTGGAACCAAGGATATCAGAAGCTCAATCTAAGTGCCCCAAATCGGTGACTCGGCGTGAAGACGGGGATGGGGAAATGAATTTTGCCAGTAAGTGGTCCCTTGCCCCTGTCTCGGCTACAGTGCCTGCAAAGTAACCTTCTACATGAAGCATGCAAACGCGCTGCGCCTACCATCTCTATTTCACGATAATGCCGATATTTAGTCCGGATGAATTTTTGATGTTCTCTCTTGGAGCTTGAGAGGTTCTAACACGAGCATTGAATTGTCATCGAAAGGCAACGGATCAAATGGGCCAACCCTTTCAGGGGAATTGGTGCGATGGTTGTAATCCGACTCAAGGCGCGTCTCTCATTACGTACTCAAATTTTGCAATCTTATCCGAGGGGAGAACGAATCCTCAGATCATTTCTCTTTGGATGTATAGATGTGGTGAAAGTAAAGGTTGTAGGTCTTTCGTAGCTCAGTAATCGAATACCGTCCCGCTTCTTCATCCTGAGCATCCGTTCGAGATACCCTGGAGAAGCATGCTTCGATGAGCAACATCCATCGTCTAAAATTGCTCTCGAGACAGCTATAGTTTCGCTCCAGCTGTTGGGATCGAGGTCTCTGGGGCCAGTATTTGGAAAGCGAAGCCAACCCAATGTTTGAAAGAGCTTTGGCAAATTTGCCGGTGCCGCAGTTGCAAGTCGCTCCTACTTGAACAAAGTAAGCGTGGAAAGGAACGACACCTCGAAGGCAGGGATTGTAGGGATCTGATGTCTGAACACATATTCATGCATATTGACCAGGCACCGAGTTACCTGGAGCTTGCAACTTCAACAGCATCTCTATCTAGGACTAGGGAGCTTATTAGAGAAGGTACTCCTAAGAAGGTGGCCCCTAAGGAAGGAACGCCCATAGATCAACGATGAATGGAGCGTCTCATTTGGTGTATTCTTTCAACCTTTGAAGCTGCCCATGAGCTTCCCATGATTGATGGAAGTATAATGAGGAGATGTTCTCAAGAGAGGATGCAGTAGTGTGATAAACTAGTCACTTAATTCTGCCACTCTTCCTTTCCTTCTGCTTGTTCGATTTTTTCGTCTCTAATAGGAAGGAACGGTCGAGCTATCGACCAGTGTAGGTGCGGTGCGAGCAAAGCCTTGCTGCCTCTACATAGTCACCTCTAGTCTTTCTAAAATTTATACTTACGAGGTTGAAGTGTTATCTCCCTCTCTCAACAATCCTAAGCAGTACCGTCACTATTCCTATCCATTCCCTATGAGACCCATTTCGTCCGCTTGGTTTTTCCAAACATTTGATGGGTCAGTCATTGGAGCTCTCAGCGTCGACGTCCAGCCAAACAAACATGAGAGACAAGAATGCCAGCCGCGAGTGTCTTGAAGGATGCCTTCAGCATAAATCAGAGGGCGCTACTCAGTCCGACACGTTAGACCCTGAGATCCTTTCCTATTTCCTCGTCCGCCGAAACTTCAACTCCCAAACTAACGAGACTGCTTCCACTTCTGACCAAAACCCCAACACCGCTCGAGATAACGAAACTCGCTCCACTTCTCGTCGAAAACTTCATGTTAGGCACCGATCGAGCGAAAGATCCCCAAGATCACAGATTTCCGCAAAAAGGGGAGATTCGAAAGGCACCAAGAGGAGGAATGGAAATTCGATTGGGTCTTCGCGCTCAGCATCGAGCAGGCACCCGAATATAACGGATTGGACCGCAGGGATAAAAACTACGAGTCCATATTCTTACGGTCCTCCTCAGCGCAATCCCATCGATCCACCCCGCTCACCAAAGTCTGGTCATGAATGGGTTTGGTTTCCAGAAGGCTATTGGGCGGAACGCGAGATACGAGGGTTCATGCCACTCAGCCATGATCCGAAAGAGAAATGGTGGGGCACTTCGTCTGGCCAAAGGAGCCAGAGGAGTCAGAGGAGTCAGAAGAGTCAGAAGAGCCAGAAAAGTCTGGCAAGTAAGAAGAGTCAAAGTCCACTGAAAACCTCAAAGGAAGAAACCAATTCCGACAGCAGGAATCCTTTATTCTTCATTCCTCAAATCAAGATTGGCAGTGTATCATTGAAATCTACTATTAAGCCTTCTCGGCAGACCTCGCGGCAAGCCTCCCACTATACTAGCGACGAGTCACGAAAGAGCAGTAGCTTCTGGCGACTCGGTTTTGGCAGGCCGTTGCGAGAGGAGACTAGCCAAGCAATCCAGGAGCGAGATGGCCTATATTGCAGGACAAAACGAACCATTGAAAGGCGATTGCGCAAAAAGGTATGTACGTTTTCGTTTTAGTCACAAGCATAACTGATATCCGAAGTCTACAGACAAGTTATCCGTCAGATCACTTGAAGGTCATGGTAATGTGGGATCTCGCACAACGATACTTCTCCACGGAGCAAGCACGTATTTCGATCGTGCTCATCGTCGATCGAACCACCTAGCTGCAAATTCCCCAAGTTCTTCATCTCTGGAGGGTAGAAAGCGATCAAAGATAGGAATTGCTCCGTGGCATCGTAAACGCTCAAACGAGTCCCTGCTTTCTGTCACGAGCTCCGTGCGCGATCTCTTGATGGGCAATACTCCTATTGCAACTCCGATTCCAGAGAAGCACTATGTAGGCCCCGATGGAATGATGTATCTCACAGGTAACAAGATAGAGCGAGATGCTGAGTAATGTCAAGCTGATCTTGTATCACAGTACATCTGGCTAGCCATGACCCCCATGAGCCAACTTTCCTTCCATCTGTGAGTAGCTTTCAAGTCT
>Ga0302140_10009713_pt1 | contig 11925 bp, 6 predicted proteins | sample I_Bog_E1_1_FD_202095 | JGI IMG/M metagenome (GOLD analysis project Ga0302140, IMG submission 202095) | Peat permafrost microbial communities from Stordalen Mire near Abisko, Sweden - I_Bog_E1_1 | ecosystem: Environmental > Terrestrial > Soil > Wetlands > Peat | place: Sweden: Abisko, Stordalen...
ACAGTCAAGGCCACTATCGCGAGCAATGCCATTCCGCCGCACACGCTTAAGATGGCAAACGCGCTGCTGGCGACTCGATTCCGGTACTCTAAATCGCCACGCTCGGTGGAATGAGCTACAAACCGAGCCAGGGCCGTTTGAATTCCGAAATCAAAATAACCGACGTAGGCCCCCATTTGCAGAACCAGAGACCACGCTCCAAACGCATCCGGAGACATCGAACGAGTGAGAAACGGCGGAACAAGAAGAGCCACGATTGACGAGGCCCCGCCGCGCGCGATATTCGCGGCGGCATTCTTTGCAAACACGAAAAACTCTCTCCCTCGATTCATTGTCCGCTCAGTTGAGGGTATGCCTTCAGGCAAGAAGTCGCATCGGACGCCGTGACACAGCATAGAACCGATTTGGCCGCCCTCTATGCTATTTTAACCCTGTGATTTAATATGGGATCATGCCAGAGGGAAACCACTGGACAGTTAAAAGATGGGAGAATTGCTTGATTCTATTCTGGCATCCTCCATCCTTTGCCGCAGCGCCGATTCGGCCCAAATCAAGAACAACCTCTTCGGACATCACTCGTGCAGGTTTCTCCATTCGCGCATAGGGCACCTGATGGACTGCTTCCTGCCGCTAGGTTGTGACCGGCGAAAACCAGCAACGCATGCCCGGGTCGCAACCTGAACTCAACCTCAACCCAAACGAAATCGACGCTCGCTTGAACCACACGGAGCGCATCGGGGGGCCGCAGAAGTCGCGACTTATTACATTGGCGATTGCATTATTCCTCATTTCGATGACGTTTCTGATATTTGTGTCTTGGATGAAAAAGATCCCGCTCTTATCGCCGTACGGTATCTTTGTCGCCTTTCAATTCCTCTATAACTTTGCGCCCTGGGTCACAGCGTTTCTGGGGCTAGATACGGTCATATTTCCACTCCTGGGAGACCTGCGTCTGGCGGAGCGGCAACTCTATCTGTCGGCCAGCGCAAATTTGTGTTTCGGCGCCTGTTTCCTTGGCTTCTATCGAAGAGTTCGTCTGCAACCGGTAGCAACCGATCCTTCCGATGCAGGACGCCGCAAGAGATTTTTCCTGGCCCTATTTCCGCTCTTTATACTCTCTGCGGTTCTCGGCCATTTTTATGGATGGAACACGATAACAGCCCTGACGATGGACACTGACGGGAGTGTTGCCGGTGGAATGTTTACCGTAACCGCCTATGTCAAATATTTCTTCGTGGGCGGTTACCTCTACTATTTGTACAAGTTCGGATTCGATAAATGGGCAGGTCTGCTCCTTCTCGAGCACACGATCGTCATGCTTGTCGATGGGGCGAGGACGACCTACCTTCCGATCGCGCTCTTTTCCTTGATCGTCGTAGGCGACAATGCGAAAAACGAAGCGCGTCGAGGGCGCCTGTATCTTATAGCCTTTGTTGGCGTACTCCTGTCGCTCGTAACGCGGGCACTCATCTTGACCGGAGATACTTCGGTTCTGGCAAAGATCTTTGCACCCGTGATGATTGAGGGCACCATGGGCGCGTACTGTTCGCTCCAGTCTCTCTCGGCGATTTCACAAGCTGGACATCCAAGTTATACCTTTGGGTTATCCTACGTTGTCGACCCCTTCGTTTGGTTTGTTCCAACCGGCCCCATTCGAGACAGCCTGTCGTTTTTCCAGCACTGGGTTGATAGCATCTCCAGTGTGCTCGGTGAGCCCTACTCGCCCATGGGAGGCTTTTACTACGGAGCCGAAGCGACGGCTGCATTTTCCTATGCCGGACCCGCAATCGTAACCTCTGTATACGCAATTTTCCTGGTCTGGATAGAGCGAAACAAGAACACGCTCCGGATGCTCTACGTGGCCGCTATTCCTACACTCGGAATCCTTTTTGTAAAGACAATCTTTGGAAACCTGGTGAAGATGTTCTTCATCCAGTTTGGATTTGTTCTCTGCTTTGTAGTTGCCGCTAAACTCTGGGCTGTGCTGGAGAGACAGAACATTGCATCCGACGCGGAATCAATTTCGCCCGAAGGTAATCTTCTTTAAAGCATTAAGCTTCGGACCGATATAGACATCCCGCCTTAGAATGCCCCAAATATGCGAGGTCAGCGTCCACAAGACCATAATCAGAAACGTAGCGATACATGCTCCGAGCGTAATCAGCAGGCGGGGAGGGCCTGCTTTTCGCTCCGCGGGAACAGCACGATCGACGACCTGAATCAGCGGCGCCGTCTTTGCCTCATCTATTTTGGCAGCCTCAAACTGCTTGACCAGTAACTCATACACATTTTCCTGAAGCCGGAGTTCCCGCAGTTTTCGGGTGTAATCAGTCAACGACTCCGGCAGCTTTGCGGTTGGTATCTCGATGTCGCCGGGAGTGAAGCTCTTCTTGCTATTCTCCAGCGCACCCAGTTGCGCTTGCAGGGAAGTAATTTCTGACTGCAGACGCTGGTAATCCGGGTTCTGCGGCGTAGCGGACACACTGAGAGACTGTAACTCGGCGGAGCGCACCGATATCTCGGAGCGAAGGCTCTCAATACTCCTGGCGGCTATCTCTGCCTGCCCGTTGAGCTGTACCAGACCTGTTTTCTTCTGCACCTGCTGGAAGTCGGACTCGGCATTGGCCAGCACGACCTTCTGCTGATCCAGTTGCTGCTGATAAAAAATACGCCGCTGAGAAGACTCGGTTAAGGCAAGCGTTGTATTGAGATCGTGAAGTTGATCGACATAGGCATTGGCAAGTTGACTGGAGAAAACCGCATCGTGCGTACTGACTGTGATGCGGATAAGATTGCTCTTGTCGAGATCGATACGGGTGTGTTTCGCAAGGGCCTTGAGGGTATCTTCTTCTGTCTTCTTTTGGAACCGGACCTTGAGATTGAAAAGATCAATCAGGCGGGTACCCACGGTCCTGCTCAGCAGAAGCTGTGAGTAAATCTCGTTGGGACTCTTGAGGCTGAGAGCCGCGGACCCCATCCCGCCACCTCCGCTTAAAGCAGCAATCGATCCGAGCTGGCCTGTGATCAGGGCGCTCATCGACTGTTCCTGGCGAGGTGGCAGAATGACCGCGGTAGATTCATACGTGTTCTTGACAAAGAGCGTCACGATCGCGACAAGTACCGTCACCACGCCGGTCGTAATCAAGATCAGTCGCTTGCGCATGGCCACGGCGAGCAAGAGATCGAGAAATAAAAACTCTGATCGCTTCACAGGAACATCGATGGTGGCTTCGTTATTGCGCAAAGTTTCTTCTGGGTTGCTTTCTGCATAGCAATGTTCAGGGTTTCTCCCCGTGAGGGAGAAATATCCCTAAGAATGCTGGTGCGGGCTAGTTGTGTAAAACCTGCCAACCGCTCGGCTAGAGCCGTTTTTATACTGAATCTGAGCGGTGTTGGGGTAAGGCAACGATTCGGTATAAACTTGGGCAATCATGCCGAATACAACGGTCCCAATGAATGATTATAACAGTTGCAGCGGCACTGCGATTGGCAGTGAAGGGTCACGAGCAGTACCGGGAATGCTACGTACGCCAAGGCCGGGTACAGTCACAGATGTCTCGTGTAATCAATAGCATAGAAGGATTAATTGACCGCTCTTCCATTGGCCGGACCCGCTTGCCAATGTCGCTGGAAAAATTGTGTTGATTTTCTGCAAATGCACATGGAATCCCGTTTCGTGAGGGGTCCCCAATCGGCTGCAGGAACCACCCACCCGGGAGGTCGCGCGGCTTGCTGATCGATCACGGTATAACAGTGAGCGCAGGCCCAGCTCATTTCAGGCGCCAACTTCCAGTCATCTTTGAAGGCGCCGACAAGTTGCTTTCACCACAGACGAGATGCTGCTAGGCGAGATTCACAATGCGTGAATGTCCCGGCATCAGTCCCCCGCAGAAACGGCGTTGACTGCTGCTATCGGGAACGACTCCGCCCTTTGCAAGATCCGCGATCTCGATGTGTGGCTGGTTTCGGGCAGCATCCAACCTGCCGCCATCTCGAATTCCTGGCATCAGTGCGGACGTGGTAAGCTAAGCCCCAACTGTTTTGCCACCTCACATGAGGATATTCAAAATGCGGATGATTAAGCTGCTGCTTACGCTAACTGTGCTCTGGGCAGCGCTCATTGCATGTCCTGTTCGAAGCCTGAGCCAGGCCACGTACAACGACCTGACCATCTTCACCTCGCGCGGGAAATTAGACGTTTCGGGCATGCCGATGACTCGGGGCGCTTTCTGCGCATATACGACCGATACGAGTGAGAGGGCGAACTCTTTCGGGGTTGGGGGAAACCTCCAGGCAATCAAGTCAGCCGTCTGCCGCCCGAGCGATCCAGGTGCGGTTTCGAACGTTGCCAGCGGCCTCAAAGTCGCTGGCAACGTGGCGGCTGCTACGGCCGACAGCACATGCATCGCTGCAAATCAGCACACAGCCAATGCAGGAACCGATATTCAGCAGTGCATTGAAGCTCTCCCACCCGCACCCAGCACTACTCTCTGCAATACTGCAGGCGGCGGCATAATAGATGCAACAGGTTATGCCGGATCACAGACTATTGCCGGTTTGACGATCGATCGTCCGATCATTCTTAATCTTGGCGCAGCAACCTATGATGTCACTGGCGTTATCGTCGCGAACAATCAGCGATGCGGGGTCACGATACAGGGCGACGGTGCGAGACTTCTGGCAGATACGGGAGCGGGCAAGCCGGTCATGGACTTCACTGGCAGTAGCAGCGTATTTCTGCGCGGCTTTCAAATTCGGACTGGAGTATCGAATCTATCGACAATCGGGATTCTAGAGGCGCGCAGCATGGCTCAGCCTCATACCTGGTGGCATCATTTCCAGGACATTCAGGTCCAGTTGCAATCCCAGCAAACAGCGAACAGGGGGCACGGAACGATTGGGATTTATAACTACGCTTCCGAGATTACACATTACGAAAACACGACGGTCGGCGCCGATAATCCAATCGTCGGCACCCGGAGCAATATCTTCGGAGTTACAGCTCCCACGATTCCGTTTTATAGCGGCCCCATCCCAACTACGATGGATGCTGTAGAGGTGGATGGGAAGTCTGACCTGTACAGCAGCCTCGGGCCTGCAATGACACTCGACGGCGCGGCGGAATGGAATGTCGATCTAGGGGAAGCCGCTGGCGCGAGTCTCATTGGCGTTCCTGCGTTCTACATCACTGGTAATACAAACGACCTGAAAATCAGCGGAGAGTTCGAGTATTTTACGCGAGTTCTGCATTTGGACAATGGAGCGATGTTCAATGACATGTTCAGGGGAACATGCGCGAATTGTCAATTTGTGGCATATTCCGGCAACATTTCCTATACCGTCGGGTCGACGACCGCAACGCCGTCTAGCATGACGAACCTGGCAACGGGGCAAATGCTGACGTCAACCGCGGTGCCATTTGGAACCTACATCGCTGCTGTAGGAGCCTCTACGATTACGTTAAGCCAAGCTGCAACGACAGGCGGGACAGTCGCTAGCACAACCGGAGAGCCGGTCTATTTGATTGACGGCACACACTGCACGGCTGCTTGCGATGACTTTTCGAGAAGTTCGTTTAGCACTGAGAGCTATAACAGGCAGCCGGCTTATTACATGATTGGGTTGGGATCAACGCTCAGTGGCAGCGGCGGTTGGACAGCCACTCTGTCGGAAGGGAGTTCTGTTTCACTGCCTGTATCGGCGGATGGTAATCCTATGGCCGGAACGATTATCGTTCCCCACGAAAACGGATTGCCATCTCCCTATATCTCTTCCAATATCTATGGCATGACGATTGCGCCAGGAGGAATCTCAATCAATACTGGCAAGAATACGGCCAACTTTTACACATTTCAGGCAAATACGGCGAACCTCACCACAGCAAATATCACCACGCTAACTTCCGGTGGTCCAGTTCAATTGCAACAGTCCACTGGGGCGTCGCAATACTTCAATAACGTTCCGGGATCTGGATGGGGCGCTATAAGAGGCTATAACTCGAATGGAGTCGCCATCGGAGCCAACACAGGCAACGGGAACGGCGTATTAATCGACGCGAATGCAAATGAAACAGTCCCAGGGAACATTGTTGGTGGAACTCACCTGGACCAATCAAAAGCAAATAATTTTGCCGGGTTCTGCGTCATGTCAAACTCGACTAGCTGCACCATTCCGTTGAATGCTGCATATAACAGTGCGCCTTTATGTATCGCCACTGCACAAGGTTCAACCCCGATTGCCGCGTCATGTGGCGTAGGGGGAACCACAGTTACTATTACTGCGGCTTCAATAAACAGCAATACGTGGGCCGCAGTCATCATCGGCAATCCAAACTAAGAAAGCTCCCCCAAACCATCTTTGTATTCGGATCGGAGTAGGGAGTCAGATATTCTTCAACCAGTGCTCATTCCTCCAAATTGGCACCTCCTTTTCCTGCCGGTAGCTATCCTCCGGATACGTCACAGCAACGTCTAAAATTGTCGAGATAAGTTTTGGATGTGGACCTATTGTTCACCACCTCTGACGGTAATGTCTGGCTGGCTTTTCGACGTTGCCATACGGCTGGCAAGTCTGGCCGGGCTAAATGTCTCACCGGTGCGAATAGAACCGGCGCTGGGCAAGGATGTGTTGTTGGTCGAACGCTTTGACAGCGAACGACTGAAGGGCGGATGGACTAGAAAAGCGTTTGCCTCAGCCCTCACGATGTTCGAATTCGACGAGATGATGGCCAAGCACGCTAGTTACGAGTTGCTGGCCGAGATCATTCGGCAGCAATTCCAAAACCCTAAGGAAGGCCTTCGCGAACAATTTCGAAGACTTACCTTTAATATCCTGTGCGGAAACACCGATGATCACGCACGCAACCATGCCGTTTTCTGGGATGGAAAGAATCTGCGTGTCACGCCTGCTTATGATGTGTATCCGCAATCTCGTCCGGGTGAAGAAGCCGCTCAGGGGATGCGGGTTGTCGACACTAGCAACAGAAGCCAACTGGCTCTGTGTCTGCAGGCGGCTCCGCAGCTCCTCCTTTCAGACCAGGAGTTCTGAATCCATTCGCGTTCTATGGCGCGCCTGAAGAAATCAGGGCATCCGGTCAGCTCTAACAGTGTGCATGAAGACACCCGCGAGTAAGGAAGAGGTCAGCTTTGTTTCCCCTTTTTCTGCTCGGAGGCGCGATCAGGCCTTCCGGTAAATCCAGAAGCTGTCTTCGTCGGGCTCACAGGAGAGCTGTCGAATCACCGGTGCAGGGGCGCGTCCCTTGTACGTTTTGGGACCTGTCACGTTCTCGCCCTATCGATCGATCGATCTGCATTTCGTGGCCGTTGTAGTCTTGCCATTGCAGGCCGCGAATCTCGCAACTTGTCAGCCGCATGAACGCCGCGATTGCAGAGGCTGTCGCGCTGCGCTCGGGACGCTGAGTCCCTATCCCGCCAGTTTACTTGTTCGAGGCAGGAGGCGGCCGAAGAGCCGCAAGCTCCTGCTTGGCTTGTTGGAGATAGAGTGCGTCCGGATCGGCGTGGGCCCAGAGGGTGAGAAAGTGCTGATAGGCGTCGATGGCGGCTGCGCGGTTGCTTTCGGCGGCCAGGGTGCGGGCGAGGCCGAGCCAGGAAAGCGGCAGTTCTTCAGAGTCGAAATTCTGAATAGGGTGATCGACGATTTCGCGGTATTGCTTTTCGGCCAAAGCATATTGGCCGTCGGCGCGATAGGCGTCGGCGCGTAGCATCGGAGTGATCGGGTCGCGCGCGTCGAGAGGCCGGGTGCGCTCGAGGGCGACAATCGCATCCTTAGGTTTGCGTGCTGCCATGGCGGCCAACGCTTCTACTTCCGGCCCGCGGTAGTCATTCCAGACCGTCCCCTCGGGGAATTCTGCCTGCATCGCATGAATCGCGGCCTGCGCTGCCGCAAAGTCTCCAACTCTGGCCAGGCCGACGATGCTGTCCTCGTCTTTTGGGTCGGGAGATATGCTGCGGATCAATCGTGTGCCATCCGCGACATCTCCCTCCTCCACCAGGTTTGCGCCTTCGTTCCATAGAAGAGCGTTGGCCCGATCCGTCTCGTCTTGATTGCGAAGCAATGCGACGCATTGCGATAGAAGGCGTTTCGCGTCGCCGAGCCTGCCCTCAGCGGTGGCGATCTGCAGTTCCTCCATCCGTACGAAAGCGGCATCCGGATGCGCCGAGGCCCAATCCTCCTGTTTCTGGATCAGCACGGCGTCATGCAGAGCGTAGGCTGCTTCCAAATAATGTTCGCGGACACCGTCGCCGTCGAGTCCCTTGGCGATGGCGAGCTCGAGGGTAGCGATCGCGGCTTTGGGGTCGCCGGACATTCTCTGCTCGAAGGTGAGGTTGGTATACACTCCCTGAACATCAGGCCGAAGTTCCAGGGCGCGTACGTCGGAAATCAGCGAATCGGCATGTTCACCGAGGTCCCGCTGGACGGTGGAGAGTCCCGTCCACGCAGGCCCGGAGCGAGGATAGAGCTGAGTCCAATTCCGATAGTTTCTTTCAGCTTCGTATAGGTTTTGGGTGGCGGTGGAGTGATACAGGGCGATAATCGCCAGCCGGACCGGTTCGCTGGCCGATTCTCGAAGTTGAAACGCTTTCAGGACCGCTTCCCGTTCCGCAGCAAACTCGTTGCTGCCGTAATCGTAGGCAGCCAGACTGTAATAGGCGCCGGCGAAATTGGGGTCAGCCGCGATCGCATTCTTCAGCAAAGCGATTGCGTCGGTGAATTTTCCCTGTGCACCCAGGATGTTGGCCTGACTGTAGTATTTAAGGGCTTCCAGGGACGGGGTGTTTTCCGGAAAAAGAGGCGTGTCGAAGCGGGCAATGCTGCGCCTGGATTCGCCGAGTTTCTGGCGGAGACTTTCGGCGAGTTTGTCGATGCTTTGCGGCAGGTCTTCCGGGATCGAGGCTTCTTGCTTCGCCTCGGCAAGCACGAGACCGTTGACGCAACTCGTGGCCTGTTCCGTGACGAGAAAATGCTGCCCGACCTGGGCGATTGAGCCATGGAGGACAGCCTGACTGTTGGTCCGTTCGCAGACCTCGCGCGAGATTGCCGGAGTCATGGCGTCGTCCGGCTTGTGCATCATTGCGGCAAGGGTGGTGCGAACGCGGGCCGGAGAGACCACGGAGACAAACGGGCTCTGAGAGAGATCGATGCGCAGCGCGTCGGCCAGGGCGCTATCCAAAATGGTGTCGCCAGTGCTCCCATCCATGGGAGTGAGAACGACGTCAATGGGCGGACCCCCAGTGTGGTCGAGCCAGCGTTGCCATCCAAACCAACCGAAGACGGCCAGGACCGCCAACGCCAGAAAAGCGACGAGGGCGAGTATCGAGCGATTCATCTTCGGGGCGGCATGGGCCGAGGCCGCCCGAGGCACCGGGTCGAGGTCCATCTCGTCTTCAATTGTGATCTCAGTGACGGACTGACTCGCGCTGATGACTATTTGCTGCTGGCCCTGACCCTGGGTTTGTTCCAGCGGCTGCTTGCGCGGCTCCAATTCGACGGGAACGGTGAAGCGGTAGCCGCGTCCCGGAATGGTCTCGACAATCTTTCTGCCTGACTCATGCCGGGAGAGGGCCTTGCGCAACAGGAAGACTTGCTGGGTAAGATTGCTCTCTTCAATGAACTGGTCCGGCCATAGCGCCGTGAGCAGTTCGTCCTTACTGGAGACTCGATCGCGATGTTCGATCAGGTACACCAGCAGGTCAAAGCTCTTGCGATTGAGCGCAATAGGGTCTTGCCCCCACTTGAGAGACCAGGCGGAGAGGTCAATTACGTAGCCTTCAAATCGAATTAAGTCATTTACTTCCAGCAGCATAAGTCGATTGAGCGCAAATTGAGAACGGATTGATTGCGGATTGAAGGAGAAGCGTGAAGGTTCGTGGCATAACTGAGGAATGCCAAGCACTTTCGCCAGGACGAATTCACGAACAGCTTGCCAAGAGCATACCAAACGAACGGTGGAAACCCTAGCCGCGCAGGCCAGGACTGTTTCAGGTGGATTGCTTCTACCTGCCGATGACCGGCGAGGGGTTCCGCCGGCGGCCGTGAGCGGGAGGGGTAAATGAGCGGATCCCGCCGGATTTCTCTGAGAATCGAGTATCGCGCGATTTCCGTGTCCGTGACTCAAACCACGCGAATATCCGGCGAACCCTGGCCACCGCGAAATTCGAATGGCGGGGGGCAGCGACCTGATTGCCCCGACTGCGGAGGACCCTGGATTCCAGATTTCGCGACGGCCCTTGGCAGGGCTTCTATCAGTCTGGAGCTTCTGCAGTCCGCGATTGTCGATCGCCGGCTGCATCTGCACCCACTCCCGGACGGACAGTTCCGAGTCTGCGAGCGCTCGTTTCAACGGATACTTGAGGCCCCCGATTCGGCGATGTCTGATACAAGGCTCATTCCAACGGTTCCTGTTCAACATCGCGCGCTTCAACAGACTTTTGTACCAATCGGAGGAGTTGTAATGCGATCCACCCCCACCTTCACCCTGAATCCAGCCTCGAAACGGGCCGGCTTATCTCGCGAGACGGTCACGCGCCGTAAGCTGCGTCCCGACGACATCTTCTTTCCTGCCATGGCGCTTCTGATCCTTGGTGTTGTTGTCTATGGATTCGCCCAGAGTTATTTCCTGCCAGGCATGGTCTTCGCCAAGCTGCCCAATTCGCTGGTGCATATCCACGGCGCGTTGTTTGTCACGTGGATATTTCTCCTGCTGCTTCAGAATGGGCTGGTGCTTCTGCGACGTGTTCCATGGCATAAGACGCTGGGGATTCTTGGCGTCATCCTGCCTCCGCTGATGGTCGTCTTCGGAGTTCTGACAGTGTTCGACTCCATCCGCCGCAACGGCACCGGAATCCCCGCGGAACTGATTCTCGTAGGCGATTTTGAAGAGCTTGCTATCTTCGTGGGACTCACCTGCTGGGGATTGCTGGCGCGTCGCGACGCCGCCGCACATAAGCGGCTGATGATTCTCGGCACGTTGGCCATGATGGGACCTGCGGTGAACCGCTGGCCGTTTCCTCCCGGTCTGCGTCTGGCCGGAACCATCGTGGTTTGCCTGGCGCTGCCGCTGCCGATGGTCGTTTACGACTGGTGGTCGCTGCGGCGGGTTCATCGCACAACGACGGTCGGATATCTCTTGATCGCCGCGTCCATTCTCACCCTGGTTCCGGTTGCAGGTATGAGCTTCTGGCATCCGTTCGTCGAGTGGATTCGCCACGGTTGACGATCGGACGACCTAACCTCTCACGCGGTCATTATCAACCCATTTCAAGCACGATCGATGCATGTCATCGCGCCCAGGAGGAATCCTATGCTCTCCCGCATCTCTGTTCTCGCTTTCACAATGGCAGCCTGTGCCTCGGCCATCTCCTGCTTCGCGCAGACTGGTGATGCTACGCCAGCCGCAGCCACCGCAGCAACTTCCATTCCCAATCTCATCCGCTACTCCGGTACGGTGACGGCCAATGACGGCAAGTTCGAGCCAACTCAACTCACGATTACCTTCCTCGTTTACAAAGACAAGCAGGGCGGTGAGCCGCTCTGGACCGAGAGTCAATCGGTCCCCATCGATGCTTCGCGGCATTATGAAGTTCACCTTGGCGCAGCCAGCCCAAGCGGATTGCCCTCGGATCTCTTCGCGAGTGGAGAAGCGCGCTGGCTGGAAGTGCAGGTTGCCGGCGGCAGGCCGGAGCCACGAACGCTGCTGGTCAGTGTTCCCTACGCAATGAAAGCCGCGGACGCAGCCACTCTTGGTGGCTTGCCTGCGTCAGCCTTCATGCTGGTAGGGACGAAAACGACTGAAGCGCAATCGGCTGCGATCACGCCCGAAGCTTCTGCCGCGGCCGTCACCACTCCTGGCGGTGTAGCTGGTTATCTTCCCGTCTTTAGCGGCGCGACCACCGTCGACGACGCGAT
>Ga0302140_10009719_pt1 | contig 11921 bp, 7 predicted proteins | sample I_Bog_E1_1_FD_202095 | JGI IMG/M metagenome (GOLD analysis project Ga0302140, IMG submission 202095) | Peat permafrost microbial communities from Stordalen Mire near Abisko, Sweden - I_Bog_E1_1 | ecosystem: Environmental > Terrestrial > Soil > Wetlands > Peat | place: Sweden: Abisko, Stordalen...
GCAACCGCGACTCTGGGGCTGGCATTCGCCTCAACAGGAAAAGTCTTTCCCTTCTTCAGTCCCTTCCTTGGCCTGTTAGGTGTCTTCCTGACCGGGTCGGATACTTCTTCGAACGCCCTGTTCGGAAACCTGCAGGTCGTAACTGCCAGCCGGCTCGGACTCGATCCAATTCTGATGGCGGCCGCCAACGCCGCGGGCGGTGTCATGGGAAAAATGATCAGCGTTCAGACAATCGCTGTGGCGGCGGCAGCAACAGGGCTATCCGTGATGGAGCAGTCCAGGCTATTTCGATTCACATTGAAACACAGCATTATTCTGAGCCTCGTTATGGGATGCTTAGCGCTCTTTTACACTTACTGTCTGCATATCTAGACGCCTAGTTATAAACATCGGCGTATGGAGCAAGTGATCCTGCCGCATGGCCGGAACCATCTTGCACCGGGTGTGCGATTACTGATTCGAGCGGTGGCGGGGAGAGAGGACATGGGAGCGACAATGAGAAAGAAAGGAGAGTGAGTTGAATGCCCAAGTTCGCAGCGAATCTTTCGATGATGTTCACAGAGGTGCCGTTCCTGGATCGCTTTGCTGCCGCGTCAGATGCGGGATTTTCAGCAGTGGAGTTTCTGTTCCCGTATGAGCATCTGCCCGAAGTCGTGGAAAGTAACTCCAGCGCGAACGGCGTCCAGGTGGTTCTATTCAACATGCCGGCAGGCGACTGGAATGCCGGCGAGCGCGGAGTCACGTGCATCCCAGGACGTGAAGAGGAGTTTCGCGCCGGCGTGAAGAAGGCCATTGCGTACGCCACGATTGTGGGCACGGACCGCCTGCATGCCATGGCTGGTATCGTTCCGCACGGCGTTGATCCCAAGGCGTGTCGCATAACATTGATCGAAAACCTCAAATACGCAGCGGATCAGCTTGCGAAACACGACATTACCCTTCTGCTCGAAGCGATCAACACAAGGGATATGCCCGGTTTCTCTGTCTCCACGCAGGCGGATTCGTATTCCATCTGCATGGCAGTGAATGCCCCTAATCTAAAGATGCAAATGGATCTATATCACATGCAAGTGATGGAAGGCGATCTGGCCACAAAGCTGAAGCACTATGCCCCCCACTGTGGCCATGTTCAAATCGCGGGGTGTCCGGAACGGAACGAGCCAAATACTGGCGAAGTCCGCTACGAGTATCTCTTCCAATTGCTGGATGAGCTCGGCTACCAGGGATGGTTGGGATGCGAATATCGGCCGGCAGGGAAGACCACTGACGGATTGGGTTGGATGCAGCCTTTCGCGCCAGCCAGAGCAGTTTGAGAGTGTTATGCGAAGGAAGTGGGGAGCGAATATGTCAAGAATTGGATTTATCGGTCTCGGCATTATGGGCAAACCTATGTTGCGTAATCTGAGAACGGCAGGGCACGAGTTAGTAGCCTATGATATTCACCCTGCTGGACTGGATGCGGTAGTAGGGGATGGAGTGGAACGAGGTAACTCCTGCAAGGATGTCGCAAGCCGCACAGAAGTTGTAATAACCATGCTCCCGGATGGCACTGAGGTCGAGCAGGCCGTCCTCGGACCGGAAGGTGTGCTTGAAGGAGCGCACCCAGGGCTCGTCCTGATAGATATGAGTTCGATCAGCCCGGTGGTCTCACAAAAGGTAGGGATTGCTTGTTCGGAAAAGGAAGTTAGGTTCCTGGATGCGCCGGTCAGCGGCGGCGAGCCGAAGGCGATTGATGGCACGCTCGCCATCATGGTGGGCGGTGAGCAGGCAACGTTTGACCAGGTTGCTCCGCTGCTGCAACTCCTGGGATCCAGCGTCATACTTACGGGTGCAGTGGGCGCCGGAAACGTAACTAAACTCGCGAATCAGATCATAGTGGCATGCAATATAGCAGCCATGTCGGAAGCGCTCGTTCTCGCGGATCGATGTGGAGTTGATTCCGAAGTTGTCTTCAATGCGATCAAGGGAGGCTTGGCAGGAAGCGCCGTGTTGAATGCAAAGGCTCCGATGGTAATTGCGCACAACTTCAAGCCTGGTTTTCGCATTCGCCTGCACCAGAAGGATCTTCGCAACGCATTGCTCACGGCCGAGTCAAAGAAAGTGGCCCTGCCGCTAACCAGTTTGGTCCAACAAATGCTAATCGCACTAATGAATCGAGGCTGTGGAGACCTTGACCATTCGGCGATTGTGACCTTCATTGAGGAGATGGCTCCAGAGCCTTCAGTTAAGGGTTGAGAAATAGTGCACTAGCAAGAATCGCTATCGTGACCAACACGCGGCTCGCGAACCGGAAGGTTGTCCTCTTCTACAACAAGCGCGGCAAGGCAGAGCAATGGATCGAAGAGGGGAAGCAAGCCGTGAAGATTACTTGGAGTTATTCCAGACCCGGGTAGTTAGGAATGAACTGCCGGTTGTCTGGGCCGGCTTTGATAACTGAACATTGTTGGATATTCCCTTTGAGAATCGAGCCGTGAATCGACTTCAATTGATTTCGGGCATGCGAATGGCGACGGCTCTTGTAGTTTTCAGCGCCCTGGCCGCTTCGGCACAGGAGGCAACCGCGCCCGGATCTGCTTCCGGGCCGGCGCGTCCATCTTTTAGAGAGCGCTTCTTCGCGCACAATTATGCCATGACGGCGTTGCAACCTTCCTGGCCGACGCCGCTGGTGGAGAGCGAGCCGCGGCTGTCGCAGTACTACCGGCTCGCGTTTTCAAACCAGTACACACCGGCCGGAACCCAGACCGTGAACTACGGAAACGCCCGTGGCGGAGGGATCGTTGCTTGGAATCGTATTGAGGTCGACTTGTTGCCGCCCGGCTATATCCAGCACAACTCGAGCGCCGCGGACGGCTTCGGCGACACTGCGGCGCTGGTAAAGTTCCGCATCGCGTCGGGCAACGCGGAGCACGGCAATTACATCGCGACGGCGATCCTGAACCACACCTTCGCCAGCAGTCCGAGGAACGGCGCGGCCACGGATTCCTGGAACCCGACACTGGCCGGTGGCATCGGATTTCTGCGCCGCTTCGACGTCGAGTCCTCGCTGGGCGGCGCCATGCCTACGGGCAAAATTGCCGCGCAGGGCAGGTCGATCATCTGGAGCTCGCTAGTGCACGATCACGTTTCTCCGCATGTGTTTCTCGAGCTGGAAAACAACGCGACTTTTTACTTTGCTGGTAGCCATGACGGGAAGATACAGAACTTCATCACTCCGGCGGCCTTTTACATTTTCAAGCGAAGAGAATGGAAGCCAACGCATCCGTTCCTGGTCTTTGCCGGGGGCATGCAGATAGCAACCTCGGGATTTCATACATACAACCACAATATGATTGCGGACATGCGGATTATGTTTTAGAGAATCTCTGAACGAACCCTTCGTGTGAAGACGACATTCCCTCAGGGGCTGGCCACACCGCAAGGTGAGCAGAAGGAGTCGGGCTTTAGTGCCTGCGTAAGAACTAGTTTTGATGCCCCGATCGCATTGATCACGAGGGTAGCTTACATCTTCCAGTGCCTTCTTCAACAGTACCGCTCCCGGATGAGTGCAGGGAGGTACTGTACCTCGGCGCGGGTACCTCGAAGTGGACCATCAACTCCATCGGGCGTCTTTAGGAAAACCGCGATAACATGTGTAGATGCATATACATACATGCCATGCTTGCAGGGGTCCCATAATTTACCCAGTCGGAGCACCGTAATCTACCTTACAAAAATTAGCTGAGTTATGTCAGATCGATCTTACAGACATCTGCTAAGTCATGTCCGGTCGATCGCCGAGAAAGAAACAGGCAATTGTCTGTTGAGAAGACGCCTGGGCGGCCTCGACCTCCAAAGGAGAATCCCGGAAAGACTTCAAGGTTTGCTGACAATTGTGGAGTTCGGTCCGTGTAGTGCGCGATCCCGGCAAGGGTCGCGTTACAACGCCTGTCTTGCCGAAACAATATCACCGTTGGAGTGCCAATATTCCTGTCTTGAGCGGGGATCCTCCAATGTTGGAAAGCGGACCATGCTACGACACTTTGGGCATGACCGCGGATCAATAAGAAAAGAAGGAGCAACACATGAACGCAATTTCTCTGAGGCAGTCGATCACGGCATATGTGAGTCAAAGACGGAAATTGTTCCTTCACATGGCAGGTCTAGTCCTTCTCTTCGGGTTGGCATTGATCCCTGCTATCGCACAACAGACCACCGGCGCAATCGCCGGAACTGTGAAAGACGCGCAGGGAGCGTTGATCAACACGGCAACCGTAAGTGCAACCAACACCGACACGGGACTCTCCCGTTCGACCCCGGTGGGCAACGACGGCTCCTACCTCATCCAATACCTCCCGCTAGGCAATTACACCGTTGAGGTGGATGCCGCCAACTTCAAGAAATTTGTGCAGAAAAACATCATCGTTACTCTTGACCAGACACAACTACTGAGCGTCGCGCTTGAAGTCGGAGGGGCGAACCAGACGGTGACGGTCACCGATGCGCCGCCTCAGGTCAATACCGCCGACGCAGAACTGGGATCGACGATCTCTCAGGACGACGTTATCGGCTTACCGCTGGTCAACCGCAACGCGTATGCAGAACTCGCGCTGGTACCAGGAGTCATGCAAAACAGCGCCAGCCAAAGTTCCAATCCATCCGGCACGCCGAACATGGTGATGGGCAATCCCTCCGTCTCAGTTCAGATCAACGGGTCGGTCGATGCCGGCAGCGCCCAGGTTAACTTCTACCTGGATGGCGGCTACAATATCACCGACCAACGCGGTTATGGCAACCCGCTGCCCACCCCCGACGCGCTGGAAGAGTTTCGCGTCGAAACCAGCGACTTCTCCGCTCAGTATGGCCACATGTCCGCGGGAGTTATCACAGCCGTAACCAAGTCGGGCACCAACAAATTCCACGGTTCGCTCTTCGAGTTCAACCGCAACACCGACTTGAATGCGTATGCTTGGAATTCGGTCGCGAAGCAACCTTATCATCGCAATCAATATGGTGGCACCGTTGGCGGCCCGGTCAAGCACGACAAGGCATTCTTCTTCTTCAGCTATGCCGCCCTGAAGGAAGTCGTCGGTACAGCCGAGAACAATGTCACCGTATTGTCAGACCTTGAGCGCCTGGGTGATTTTACTCAGGATGCTGCAGTTCTTGGCAAGACCATCTATCAGCCCGGTACAAAGACACAGTGGTCCGGTACCAACAGTTCCTCTAACTGCCAGACTCTCACAGCGAATTGTATTCCAACTGCATCGCTGGATCCCACAACGCAAGCCATCTTGAAATTGACAACCGTGTCCCATAGCACGGGTACCATTCCTCGCGCCAACATTACTGCGAGCAACGGGATCAAGAATCTGTGGTCAGGCAACTACACCGCGCCGTTGGACGATCACGAATATCTCGGCAAATACGACGAGGATTTCGCCAAGGATCACGTCGCCGCGACGTACTTCTATTTGTTCACCGTCCAGGACGCACTTGGAGGAGGCAACTTCTTATGGGATACCGATGAGTCCTCCTCCACGCAGCAGAATGTCGTCCTCAGCGACGTTCACACCTTCAGCCCCAATTTTGCTAACCAGACCTGGTTAACTATCACCTCGAATAAGGGTGCCCGCGTGCAATACCCGCAAACCAGCCTGACCGATCTGGGAACGACAACTTTCAATATCCAGGGACCGAAGGCGTTGCCGCAGATTAATGTCCAAAGCGGCCCCACTTTCGGCGTGGGATTGGCAGGGCCGGTCGCAGCTGCAGACTTCTACGAGTTGCGCGACATGGTTACCACGAACAAGGGCAAGCACAGCCTGTACTATGGCGGTGAATTCGCTCTGACCAAGGCCATGTTGTGGGCCAACCTGTATAACTACGGCATCTTCGGCTTCACGAATTCCGCGCCTACCACTACGAGCTTCGGCGTGTCGGACTTTTTGGCCGGCCAAGTGGCTACGATGGAGCAGGATACACCTTACCAGACGCTCATGAGCGGATGGCGCACGTCGCTCTTCCTGCAAGACAATTACCGCGTTGCTCCCCGTCTGACGCTCAATCTGGGCCTCCGCTGGGATATCGACTCGGCTCCCGTGGAATCCCGGAACCATACGGATACCTTTATTCCCGGTCGCCAATCGACCGTGGTTCCCAGCGCTCCTGCCGGGATTCTTTTCCCTGGGGACTCTGGTGTCGGCCGCGGCATCGTCTCCACAAGATATCACCATATCGCTCCGCGCATTGGTCTTGCGTGGGATCCATTCGGTGACGGCAAGACCGCGGTTCGCGCTGGCGCCGGTATGTTTTACGGTTCGGTCAGCGGCGATGAGTGGAACCTGGCGGGCACCGCACTGCCTTGGTGCGTGCGCCAGAGCTTCAATTCCATCGCCTCTTTCAGCAACGTTTATGGAAATCCGGCGTCTTTCCCCAAGGGAAACAATACATTCCCGGTCACGACAAACGCGCAGACCCCGGACTGGTTCGCGCCTTCCGCCATCCAAGCGGTTAACATCAACGCGCAATGGCCTCTCATCTACCAGATCAACGCGGCAGTGCAGCGGCAATTGCCCCAACAAGTCACCTTGACGGCGGCATATGTCGGCGCGCTCTCGCGTGATGTGCCCACCTTTATTGACGGAAACTTCCCGGTCTGGGCCGCTGGAGCCAGCGACTCGCAGGCCAGCGTGAACGCGCGCCGTCCCTATTTCGGCGCTGCCGGGGCGAATAACCTGGGTTTACTTACCTACCAAGTCACCAATCAGACAGGGGCGTATCACTCTCTACAGGTTTCGGCTAACCGGCCGATGACAAAGAATCTGATGATGAGTGGCTTCTTTGTTTGGTCCAATGCGCGGCAAAGCTCCAGCGAAGTGGCGAACGGACTCATGACCGCACAAGACTTCGCCCAACTGTGGGAAGAGCGGGGTTACATGGACGCCGACATGCGTGAGGTGGCCGTTGTCGACGCAGTCTGGCAAATCGATTACTTCCGGGGATCGAATCTAATCGCCAAGAACGTCCTGAACGGTTGGACGATCTCGCCGATCTATTCGGTGCATAGCGGAATGCCCTTCACTGTTACCACAGGTGGCGACAACAATATGAGCGGCAGCGAAGGCAGCAACCGCCCCAATCTGGTTCCGGGCGTGAATGCTTTCTTCAATGCTCATCGTCCCCGTTCTGTTGAAAGAAACGCGTGGTTCAACACTGCGGCTTTCACTGCCAACTGCGTCACCGGAGCTACCGGTTGCACGACTACTGGACTTGGCCCCGGCGGAGTTGACGGCAACGAGCCGCGCGACTATTTGCGCGCTCCCGGTTACCGCGACGTCGACCTGGGATTGTTCCGCGACTTCAAGTTCGAGCGCGGAATCACTTTCCAGATCCGCGGCGAAGCCGACAACGCTTTCAACCTGGTGAGCTTGAGCGCTCCCACGGGCACGATGACCTCTGGGAACTACGGCAAAATCACTGGAGCCTCTTCCCCCCGCATCATCCAGGTGGGCGGACGCTTAACCTTCTAACGTAACTCACGGGAAATGACAAACCGCCGTGCTCTTCCGAACGCATTCAGGACGGAAGAGCACGGCGCAATTGAACTCTACTGGACGAAGCCGGGGCCAAACCTGCAGGGTGACCCACAGACTCGGACTGGACTGGCTTCAGCCGCCGGATTCCCGGCGTTCCTGCCTTTGACCGATACCGCCGGGTCGTTTGAAGCAGCCTGATATTGACCTGGAGATGGATAGTCTATCGGCTAACAAGGAGATTTGCGAAATGATATGCAATCCCTTCGCCGACTCCAGGGCCATAAGTGTCGACTTATCCGGCTTAATAGGCTGTCCGCCGCATCGCGGCAAACCGCACAAGAAAAAGCAACCATGTCTGCCGATACAGTTGTCCAGCCTAAGCGCATCCTGAGCGCGATAACCGCCAAGGCGGAGACCGCCACGTTGGAGGCGGGAAGCCATTTTCGCTGGACAGTGTGCGGCCTGCTGTTTTTTGCGACCACGCTCAATTACATGGACCGCCAGGTACTCGGCCTGCTCAAACCCATCTTGCAAGACCCCATCCGTGGTATTGGCATGACCGAGATTCAGTACGGCGCCATCGTATCGATCTTCTCGCTGGCGTATGCTTTGGGCCAGTTGTTGGCCGGCAGCTTTATCGATCGTGTCGGCACGCGCATCGGCTACGCCATAGCGTTGTCCATCTGGACCATAGCCTCGGTCAGTCATGCGCTGGTGTACTTCCCAGCCTTTACGGTGCCGCTGCACAACGCGGCCGTGGCATTATCGCATATTCTTCACCATGTTCCGGGGTTCGCCTCGGCGCCTTCGCTCGATCTAATCGCCAACCTCTCGGGCGCCGTCATCGGCTTTGGCATAGCGCGTTTCGTCCTTGGTTTGGGTGAGGCCGGCAATTTCCCTGCCGCCATCAAGGCCGTGGCGGAGTGGTTCCCCAGACATGAGCGTGCGCTCGCCACCGGCATCTTCAACGCAGGCACCAACGTCGGCGCCACCGTTGCGCCCTTCGTCGTCGGTATTCTTATGTATCGCTTCGGTTGGCCATGTGCCTTTCTTGGCACCACGGCTTTTGCAGTCATCTGGCTGGTCCTGTGGCTCACCATCTATCGTGCACCGCAACTCCATCCTCGCGTCTCTGCCTCAGAATTGGCGTCCATCGACAGCGAACCCGCCGAATCGGTCACCAAGATCGCTTGGCCGCGTCTGTTGTCACATCGTCAGACGTGGGCATTTTTTCTGGGTAAGGTCATTACCGATCCCATCTGGTGGTTCTATCTCTACTGGCTCCCCGGCTTCCTCAACGCCCGATACGGCCTCAGCATTACCAGGATGGGTTTACCACTTCTGGTTGTTTATGGCTTATGCACTGTGGGCAGTGTCTTTGGTGGTTGGTTGCCTGCGCAATTCATGAAGTTGGGTTGGACCCTGAACCGCGCACGCAAGATCGCCATGCTTCTCTACGCGCTGGCAATCGTGCCAATCGTCCTTATCGGAAACACGCAAACTTTGTGGCAGGCGATTGGCCTCATCTGCCTGGCCACGGCTGCGCATCAGGCCTGGTCGGCTAACCTGTTCACCCTCGCCTCCGATATGTTTCCCCGCCGTGCGGTTGCATCCGTCGTCGGTATCGGTGCCTGCGGCGGCTCGCTCGCGATGATGTTTATCAGTCTCTTTATCGGTTTCGTGCTCCAGATGACGCATGGCAATTACCTGCCTGTCTTCGTCCTTGCCGGCTTTGGGTACTTGCTGGCAATCATGTTCATCCACCTGCTCGCGCCCAGACTTGAAATGGCGCGCATTGACTGACTAGATGGGCCGTATTCTGGTTCCAGCAACGGCCAGTCGTTTTGCAGAAGATCCAAGCGATGAGGAAAGAGGATGAAGGAGTGAGAGTCGGAATCGTTGGCACAGGCGCAATTTCATGGAAGCATGCGGAGGCCTATAGGAATATCGGATACCAATTGACTGCATGCACCGGTACAGGGCTCTCCAACTTGTGGAGAGTATCTATACTTCCTGCGCCGAGAAAACGAAAGTCGAGATCGAGGAACAGGCTTCCTAAACTAAGCTTGGGTTTGGTTAGCAAACATTTTATCTGTTCGAAGAACCAACATTCGCGCACAGGCAGAGCTTGGCCGGGCGCCACAACCATTGATTAAGCGAGGTTCTATGGAGTATTCACGCAGGCAGGTTTTATTCGCGGCAAGCTCCTTTGCCGTCGTATCCGCAGTGCCGCAAGTGGCGCGCGCAGCACTATCCGGGCTTGAACAGAAACAGGTCCACGGCCGGTCAAAGATCGAGGTCGGGTATGCCGCGATCACCTGGGGCGACGATTTAACGGGGGCGATCGCGGACATTTCCGCCCTCGGTTATCGAGGTGTTCAACTGAGGGCGAATGCGGTGAAACTATACCCGGATCCTCTCGTGCTCAAGGCGGAACTGGCTAAACACAGCCTGACTTTTACCGCCCTTTCCAGCGGCGATATCGCTCTCGAGCCCAGTGAGGAAGCGGCCAATCTCAGTCTCCACGAGGATCATGCAAAATACCTGAGCAGAGGCGGAGGCATGTATCTTCAGATTCTCGGCACCTTCAGAAGCAACGGAGTGTACACATCGGACGAATATGTCAGGACGGGGAGAATGCTTACTGAAATCGGAAAGCGTGCCGTGGATCAAGGAGTGCAGATTGGATTTCACAATCACATGGGGTCTATCGCGGAATCGCCCGAACAACTGGCAAGAATCCTGGACGCTGCAGACCAAAGATATGTGAAGCTTCTGCTGGACGTAGCTCACTACAAGCAAGGCGGAGGAGATCCCGCGCATGCTGTCAGGCAATATGCGGATCGCCTGCTGTATGTCCATTTTAAGGATGTAAAGCCAGCGAATAACAGCGAAGGCTTCGAATTCACGGAACTCGGCCAAGGGACAGTCGATTTGCCAGCCGACGTTGCGGCTTTGCGGGCTATTCATTTTGATGGCTGGGTGACTGTGGAATTGGACCATGTACCCAGCGGCTCTGGAAGAACGCCAAAGGAGTGCGCGGAACTCAGCAAGATCTATATTGAGCGCACCTTGGGAATCAAAGTCTGACTGTGATCCTGACCTGATGATCACGCACGATGAAGCAGGTATGGAAGGCGGTTTGGCTCGACCAGACCTCTTGAGGAGCGCCGGGCTTGCGTGCTGAGCGGCGGTAGTGCCGGTCTGTTCGGTTCGCCGGTCGCTGGCGATGGATAAAACGGCGTGCCGCGGTCGAACTCAGCATCGGACATCTGAAGACGGAACACCGGTTGGAACGTAACCGCTTGAAGGGCGTTGCCGGCGATGCGATCAATGCCATCCTGAGTGCCGCGGCGATGAACTTCTATAAGCTCCTGGGAGCTTTTTGGGGCATTCTTCCACTCTACCTGATGCGCGTCCTGGACTGGACTCCGGACCTGCAAGAGCGAATCCTTCTCCAAACGCGGCCTGCAGACGCCTGAACGCACCTTTTTTAGGATCGACTAAGTAGCTTTCGACACTTCAATAGTGGTTCCCTTGCAGTCCACTTCTTGCCTGACACCTGACCCTCATCGGTTAAGCAGTTACACACTCGCCGCTCTTGCGAGCTTCGCGTGCTCATGGCGCACTGTCACCGGCTACCGCGCCAGTCCTCGACGCGACCGGCAAGCGTTTACGAATCCAATCTACCTGGACGTAAAACCGCCTTGTCGGACAGTTGAAAGCGGACCTGTTCCGAGCGCGGACGAAATAGCAGGTGATAAGGCCCTTTGTCGCCAAGGGTCCTTGCTGGTTATCGCTTTGCCGAATCGACTCTGAATCTCCTGATGGCTAGGCCTTACGGCTGGGCTTAAGCCTCGGAAGCACTCTCAAAGGGAGCTGTGGAAGGGGGCTGCTCCCTGTGCTGACTGCGAAAAAACAAGACAAATCGACAGAGCCAGCTGCGAATCTCACACTGCCAGAGAACAGTCCAAGATTCGCGTGACCGCAACGTGCGGTGATCCCCCGCAGACTGACCGCTCGCGACGCTGCTCGATCATCAATCGGATCGACTGCGCTCGACGGGAACCCGCAAAATCACCGAGCCGATTCCGAGCGCACGCAAGAGTTTCCCGATTGTATTTAGGCGTGGGCCGGAATCGCCAAAACCTCTCTCGATCCTGGAAAGGTGACTTCGTTCCATGCCAGCGAGGCACGAAAGCCGTCGTTGGCTCAAGTGCTGCTTCAAGCGCAAACGACGCACCGCAGCGCCGAAGACGGCGCATCGCTCGCGTTCACTTCTAGCCCGCATTTCTCACACTTAGTCAGAGAGCCTGCAGTTCCAGGGGGCGAAGGACTGTTTGGATGGGGTGAGTTGTCTCCAGGAGTCGTGGAGCGAGATTTTATCGGTGATGGCGCGGCGTAGTC
>Ga0302140_10009722_pt1 | contig 11919 bp, 9 predicted proteins | sample I_Bog_E1_1_FD_202095 | JGI IMG/M metagenome (GOLD analysis project Ga0302140, IMG submission 202095) | Peat permafrost microbial communities from Stordalen Mire near Abisko, Sweden - I_Bog_E1_1 | ecosystem: Environmental > Terrestrial > Soil > Wetlands > Peat | place: Sweden: Abisko, Stordalen...
TGGGGCATTTCGGAGCGCAGGCTGCGGGTTCCAAGGCCTCGGTACCCGCCACTTTCGGAGGCTAGCCAACATGACCTGCCCCCGTTGCTTCGCCGATTTCGAACCGCTTTCCGGCTCCGCGCGGGAAGGGCAGTGCCCGGAGTGCGGCGTGCATCTGGTGCACAATGTTTCGGGCGTGATGAAGACGTCGGCAGTCATGATTGCCGCCGCCGGCGAACAGGGTTTCTACCGCTCGGTACAGGAAGTTCCCGAGCCGCTGCGCACCCAGTTGCTGGCCATCACGACCAGCGCAAACTCCGGTACGATCGTAATTGCGGACCGCGCGGGCAAGGAACAGATCACGCACGTGATCGGCCGCCGGGACTCCATAACCCGTGCACGGACTCCCGGCGCTGTTCCGGCAGTGGCGGCGCATAAGAGCTGGCTGAACCCGTTTCTGGGCGTTCCCTGGATCGTCTGGGCAGGCATTTTGCTGCTGCTGGCCGCCGCCGGAATCGTCGCCGCCGTGTTCGCTATCCACTAGGACATGAATAAGAGAGCCGCTGTTTTTGGCGCATTCGGACAACTCGGAATCGAGCTTTGCGCCGAACTGAAGCGCAGAGGTTATGAGGTGGGTTCGTTCGAGCGGGCGCGGCTCGACATCACCAGCGCAGAGCAGGTCGAAAAGGCCATAGCCGAATTCGATCCCGTGGCCGTCTTCAACGCCGCCGCCTACAACCAGGTTGACATCGCCGAGCGCGAGCCGATGGCCGCTATGGACGCCAACGGCCTTGCCGTACGCAATCTGGCGCTGGCCTGCCGGCAGAACGACGCCCGGCTGGTCCATTTCTCTACGGATTACGTTTTCGACGGAGCCAAAGGCAGCGCTTATTTGGAAACCGATGCGGTGCATCCGTTGGGCGCTTATGCGGTATCGAAGCTGGCCGGCGAACTCTACGCGCAGGCTTATCTCGACCGGCCCCTGATCGTGCGCACTTCCGGCGTGTTCGGGCCGGGCGGCCTGAAGACCGCGCGCGGCAACTTCCCGGAACTGATGCTGCGCCTCGCGCGCGAAGGGAAGCCCATCCGTGTCGTGGAAGATCATGTGGCATCTCCCACTTATGCGCCGCTGCTCGCCAGTCGTTCCCTCGACCTGCTGGAGCGGGACCTTGCGGGCATCTTCCATATCGGCGGCGGGCAGCCCATCTCGTGGTTTGAATACGCCCGGCTCATATTCGACCAGGCCGGCGTCAAGGCCGATCTGAAGCCGACCAGTGAGCGCGAGTACCGGACCGCGGCCCGGCGTCCCCGCTTTTCCGCTCTGGAGAACGCCCGCATGGCACAATGCGGGTTTGAGGCTATGCCGCCACTTTCGGAGGCCGTGGCCAGTTACCTGGTGGCCCGTGCCAAATAGGCTGCTCATCGTCGCTCTGGCCGCGGGCGCGCTTGCGTCGGCGCAGAGTGATGGCGGCAGTTTCATGCTGCGCGGCGGCACCATCCATACCATTTCGGGGCCGGTCATCGAGAACGGCTCCGTGCTGGTGCGCAACGGCAAGATCGTCGGGGTGGGCCATAATCTGACCGCGCCTGAGGGCACGCAGGTAATCGATGTCCAGGGCGAGCAGATCTATCCCGGCATGATCGATTCGGCCTCGAAGATGGGGCAGGAAAAGACCGACGCGGAGGAACTCGGCGACTTCAACCCGCAACTTGACCCCGCCAACACGGTCAATCCCGACGACGAGCAACTGCCGGCGTCGAGAGGCAATGGCGTGACCAGTGCCATGGAGATGCCCGAAGGCGAACTGATCTCAGGGCAACTTTCGCTGGTTCACCTGGATGCCACCGCATTCGCGCCCAAACTGGCGATACACCTTCAGTTCCCGGCTATCGAGACCACGACCATCCCGCCGCATGAGTCCTTCGACGACGACGATGAGCCAACGACCGCAGTCGAGGAAAAGGTTGTTCCTTACGCGGAAGCGAAAGCGGCCTTCGACGCGAAGATGAAGGAACTCAACGGCTTCTTCGATGCGGCCCGTCGCTACCGGCACTCGCATACGACGCGCGATCTGCGCTATGAGGCCATGATCCCGGTGCTCGATGGAAAGGAGCCGATGTTCGTGACGGCGGTCCGTGAGCGCGAGATCCGCGACGCCATCGCCTTTGCCGACAAGCAGAAAATCAAGATCGTCTTAGCCGACCCTTACGAGGCCTACAAGGTACTGGCACTCATCAAGGCGCATAACATCCCGGTTGTCTTAGGGCCAACGATGTCGCTGCCGTTGAACCGCGACGATCCCTACGACCGGTCTTATACGACGCCGGCGGCGATCTACAACGCAGGCATTAAATTCTCAATCGGAACCTTCAGCGCCAAGAAAGGGCGCAACCTGCCTTATCAGGCTGCGATGGCCGTGCCCTACGGACTTCCTCACGATGAAGCTTATAAGGCAGTGTCGCTGAACGCGGCTGAGATCTTCGGCCTGGGTAAGCGGCTTGGGTCAGTCGATGAAGGCAAGGTGGCGGATCTTATTGTTACCGACGGCGATCCACTGGAAACCACGACCCACGTGAAGATGGTCTTCATCGACGGCAAGCCAGTCGATCTGAAAACCCGCCAGCAGCAACTTTACGAAAAATATTTGGCCCGTCCCTGAGTATCGCTAAGCTGGACCTGAAGGGCGGCCGATGGGTTATAGCCCTCGCGCACGCGTCGAGGGTAGGTGGAACCGCCTGCCCCACCTTTGACTCATCACCGCTGAACCCGCCCCGAACCATCGCCCTTAAGCAGCGTCCTGACCTCATCCACCGTGAACCGGTTGAAATCCCCCGGCAGCGAATGCTTCAGGCACGAAGCCGCGGTCGCAAACTCAAGCGCCTCCCTCTTCGACCCCAAGACATTTAATCCATAAATCAGCCCGCCGCCAAACGAATCGCCCGCACCTACGCGGTCCACAATATGCGTGATCTCGTAATGCCGGCTCAACAGAAATTCCGAGCCGTCATACAGGCACGCCGACCATCCGTTATGCGACGCGCTTTTCGACTCCCTCAGCGTAATCGCAATCGTCTTGATATTGGGATACGCTTCCAGCACCTTTGCCGCCAGCGTCTTGTAAGCATCCTGATCGAGCTTGCCCGAATGCACATCGGCGTCGGTCTGAATCCCGAGCGCCGCCTGGCAATCCTCTTCGTTCGCGATCACCACATCCACATGCTTCACGAGTTCGCCCATCACCTCATGTGCAGGCTTGCCCCACTTCCAGAGGTTTTTGCGATAGTTCAGATCGCATGACACCGTGATGCCCTTCGCGCGCGCCGCCTGCACCGATTCGAGCGCCAGATCCGCCGCCGACGCGCTGATCGCCGGCGTAATGCCGGTCGTATGAAACCAGCCCGCGCCTTCGAAGGACTTGTCCCAGTCGATATCGCCGGGTTTCGCCAGCGCGATCGCACTGTACTCGCGGTCGTACACAACCTTTGAAGGTCTCTGATTGGCACCCGGCTCTACGAAGTAAATGCCCACCCGGCCCTTGCCGCGCACGATCTTCGATGTCTCCACATTGAAGCGGCGCAACTCCGCGATCATCGCGTCCGCAATGGGATTCGAAGGCACCACCGTCACAAACGCGGCGGGCAATCCAAAGCCCGCCACCGACACCGCGACGTTAGCCTCGCCGCCACCCCAGGTAGCCACGAAGCCCGGACTCTGCAGGAACCGCTCGAACCCCGGGGGCGCGAGCCGCAACATAATTTCGCCGAATGTTACGACCGTCCCCGCCACTACTTCGAGCCTTCTTTCGCTTTCAGTTCCTCAAGCTTTTTCTTGAGATATTCCTGGTACTCGGCTCTCAGCTTCGGATCGCGCGGCGACCCGTAGATCTCGCTCGACTTGTACTTGCTCGTCTCATGCACGAACTTCTCCTGCGTCCACTCGTCGTGAATGTGGAGAGTATCCGCTGTCGTGATGACTTTCTGCACCAGATGCGGCGGCACAAAGTAGACGCCTTCCCGGTCGCCGAAGACAACGTCGCCCGGCAACACCGTCGCGTTGCCGATGCGGATAGGCACGTTGATCCCGGTGATCATGAGTTCCTGCGAAATCGGTGTAGGGTGAACGCCGCGGTAATATGCGCCGATCGGGAGATCGAAGATGCCATCCAGATCGCGAATGGCGCCATCGACCACGATGCCTTTGTGGGTCACGGCATAGATATAAGTCGCGAGATTGTCGCCCACAAATGTGCCGCCTTCGATCTTGCCGAAGATATCGGCCACCAGAACATCGCCCTCCTGCAGCATGTCGATGACGCGCTGATTACCCGGATTGATGACGCCCTTGGCGCGCGCATCCGCCTCGTTCGGTCCTTTGATATCGGGACGCGCCGGCATAAACTGTACCGTCACCGCACGCCCGATCAGCTTCTTTTCAGGATGCAGAATTTTGAAGTCGCCTTCGTACTGGTTGCGGTACCCTTCGCCCGGCAGAACGGTCCAGACCTCCTCGGACGAGACGCCTTCCATCTTCTGAAGGAGCTTGTCGTCCACTTTGGGGCGGCCATCGGGAAAGCGATCTCCCTGCCACTTTTCGGAGTACTTGATCATCTGCTCTTTACTGAGCATCGCGACCTGAGCGGGCGCGGCGGCGCAGCCCGCCAGCAAAAGAAAAGCTGCCAGATTTCGATTCATGCGCATACTCTATCGCACCGCGCTATTTATCGGTAAGCGCCGCGACGCCAGGCAGTTCGATACCCGAAAGAAATTCGAGCGAAGCGCCGCCGCCGGTTGAGACGTGCGTAATCTTGCTGGTAACGCCTGCGCTCTTGATGGCCTTCTCGGAATCGCCGCCGCCGACCACCGAAATCGCACCGGAATCGGCCACAGCCTTCGCCAGCGCCACAGTGCCTTTATCGAATGGTGGCATCTCGAACACGCCCATCGGACCGTTCCAGATTATGGTCTTCGAACTCCTGATAATGGCCTCGTACTCGGCAATCGTTTTATCGCCGATATCGAGCGCCATCTTGTCGGCCGGGATTTCGGTGACCGTTTCGTTCTCCGCGCCGGCCTTAAATTCCGACGCGACCACGTGATCGACGGGCAGCACGATTTTGCCGCTGTGTTCCGCGAGCAGACGTTTGGCGAGATCAAGCTTATCGTCCTCCACCAGGGACTTCCCAGTGGGAAGTCCCTGCGCCTTCAGGAACGTGTAAGCCATCGCGCCACCGATCAGTACCTTATCGACAACCTTCGACAGATTCTCGATCACTTCGATCTTGTCCGAAACCTTGGCTCCGCCAAGTATTGCCACACAAGGCCGCTCAGGATTCGTAGTAGCCATGCCGAGGTACTTCAGTTCCTGATCCATCAGCAAACCGGCGGCCGCCTGGCTGACATATTTGATCATTCCGACTGTGGAAGCGTGGGCGCGATGCGCCGAACCAAAGGCGTCGTTCACATAAACGTCACAGAGTTTCGCGAGCTTTTCCGAAAATGCCGGATCGTTGGCCTCTTCTTCGGCGTGATAGCGAAGGTTTTCGAGCAGCAGAACTTCGCCGGGCGCGGGCAGCATGGCTTCGACTTCCGGCCCCACGCAGTCGGGCGCAAGCTTCACCGGCATGCCGAGCAGTTCCGCGAGCTTCGCAGCCACAGGCTTCATGCTCATCTCCGGATTCGGTTTGCCTTTGGGGCGGCCGAGGTGCGACGCAAGGATCACGCCCGCACCCTGTTCGAGAGCGTATTTGATGGTGGGCAGCGAGGCGCGGATGCGCTTGTCGCTGGTGATTTCCTGTCCGGCGTTGGCGAGAGGGACGTTGAAGTCGACGCGAATGAAGACACGCTTTCCGTGCAGATCGAGATCTTTGATCGATAGTTTTGCCATGGTGAAATTTGAGATTACCAAGCGCCATCTGTTCGGCCCGAAGGACACGCGGTTTAAGCCGCGTCTGTACCGACCTGTTGTGGAAAATGCGCTTGTGCTTGTTCAGCCTTTTTACAGCAACCGCACCCGCATGCGCTATCGCGAATACCTCGCCACCGGCCCGGTCGAAGGCGCCTGCAAAACCTGATCAAGGACCGGATGGAGCGTTCCGGCATGCGTTGGACCGAGTTGATGGCCGAGGCCATCGTCCAGCTCAGAGCTGTCTGCCTCTCAGGAGACTTCGGCGACTACGCGCAATTCCACATCGAACACGATCGGAAACGTTTGTATCCGGAGGCCTGGAGCGTCGTTCCGGATTAGCCGCACCCATTTGAATTTCATTCATCCCGTTAAATGTTCGCATCGACGAGAATACCGTTTGCAATTGTCTGCAATCCTCTGATAAGCGACCTGATCGACCTATCCATGGATTCCAGCTTGTCAATTCCACTTGTTGGCTCCTGTTTTGGGACGCATCCCCGAATCCTTCCTACATCCCCCGCAGCCGCAGCGTAGTCTGATTCTGCACCGAACATCCCGCGAAATACCCCCGCGGCAAACACGCCAGATCCTCCACATCCGAAGCCGCCAGCCCCAATTCCGTCAGCACCGCGTGCGGATGCCGGCCGCCTTCCTCGATCAGCAACCGAATCCCCCGCGCCAGCAGTTTCGGCGATTCCGCCTGGACCTCCGGGTGATGCGGCTCCCTCGTTTTCCATCCCCGCCGCGCATGGTTCACCAGCGCCCTTCGCACCTGATCCTTATCGAATACCCCGATCTCTCCACACCGCAGAATCATCTCCGAAACCGGGCAGTTCCAGATCTTCTTCAGCGACACCAGAGCGTCGATCGTCGGCGCCCAGACCTCCTGCGCGAACATCTTCGCCGGCAGCAGGAATGCCCTCGCAAACTGGTCAGCCTGCGCTTCCATGGTCCGGTGCGTCTCCGCATCCGCCATCTGTTGCGGCGCGAAATCGCGATGCATCGCCAGGTGCCCCAACTCGTGCGCGGCGTCGAAACGCAGCCGGGCCGGACTAATCCCCTCGGCCAGCATCACAAACGGAGTGCCGTACGCCCACTGCGAATATGAGCCTTCCACCTCCGCGTCGATATTGCTGCGCGACACAATGCACCCGAGATTCTCCAGCACCAGCGTCACATCGCTCACTGGCCCCGCACCTATTTTCAGCGCCGCCCGGCAAATTTCGGCCGCCTGTTCCACATCGCCGGCGCTCACCGGGACGCCCGAAACCGGCAGGTCCATATGCCCGCCCAGGTAAGCGGCAATCTCCTTCAGCCAGTTCAGACGCCGCGCCGCCTTCAGCCGGGCTCCGCGCGCCGCTGGCCGGAAAGCCCGGAAAAATACGCCTTCCGCGCTGTGATTCGGAAACGGATGCAGAAAATATCTTTGGGGAAGCTCCAGTTTTTCGCATAAAAGCGACAGCGCTTCCGGGCTGGGCGATTGCCTGCCCTGCTCATAATGCGAAATACTCTGCGATTTAATCCCGGTTAATTCGGCGAGGGCCGTCTGCGCCAGACCACGCGCTTCTCGGGCTTCCGTAAGTCTGTGGGCGACAAATCCGGGTGTTCCGATTCTCATCTCATTCTCTCGGCGGATACAGCAGGGGTGAGAACGGGGACCGAAAGCCGGTTACGCGGGCTTTAAATATCTGATTGAGCGGCGATCAGGGGACTCTGCTCTGAGTCGAAGAGCTACGACAGGGGCGTCCCTATATTATTCGGTCATGCCGATTTAGTTGTCAAACTGTTTGTATCGTTTCCAGCCGCCGAATTGCGTTATTTCCGTCGCGTCTTCGAGCGCGTAAGGCTCGCAGACGAAGGATTTCACCTTGCGGCCGCCGGCGAGCGTGCAGGTTCCGATCGCCAAAGGCGGCGGAACGGCGGCCACAAAACGGCCGAAAGTGCTCTCCGGAACGGCCCATACTTCCACTTCGATGGCCGCGCCTCCCGTCTTCGACAGGAATAGTCCCGGCTTCGCGGGCACGGTTCCGCCCAAGGCGTAGAAGCGATATTCGGGTGAGGTGCGGGTCGCTTCGATCAGGAAGGCGTTGGCGTCCCGAAGCTGGTAGTTGAGAGCCTGGCCGGTGAGGTGCGCGCCGCAAACGGCAAGCGGCACGTAGCCCGCGGGACAGTAGGGGAATTCGTTCGCGGCGGTCGCGAGCAACGCCTCGTCGGACCAGGCGGGTCCGATCAGCGTGACGCCGAACGGGATGCCGTTCGAACGCATCCCGGCCGGAATCGCCAATGCCGCAAGGTCGAGCAGGTTCACGAAATTCGTGTAATACCCGAGATTGGTGTTGAGCGCAATCGGTTCGGCCGCGATCTGTTCGTGCGTGTAGGCCGCCCCTGCGGTGGGCAAGAGCATGAAATCCATGCGCTTCCATTCTTGTTCGGCCGCGCGCGCGAGGTCGGCCAGCTTGTAGGCGGCTTCGAAGGCGCTCACTGCGGTGTGCGAACCCGCGCCCAGGATGATGCGAGCGGTTACGGGATGCAGCGCATCGGGATGGGCGGCGGCAAAATCCTTGATAGCAGCCAGACGCTCGGCCACCCACGGACCGGAATACAGCAGGTTTGCGGCGGCGTCGAAAATCGAATAGTCGAATTCGACCGGGATGCCGCCCATGGCCTCGAACTTCGCGATCGCGTTTTCATAGAGTTGCGGCGCGGATTCGTCCCCAAAAAAGCGCAGCCATTTCCCCGCCGGCACACCGAAACGAAAGCCTTTAGCAGGCCATGCTTTCTGCTGACCGACGGTATCGCGGGCCACTGCGAGTATCCGCGACGCTGCCGCGAGATCGTCGGTGAAGATCGAAACGCAGTCGAGCGTGCGACAAGCGGGAACGACGCCCGTCGTGCTCAGTGCGCCTTTCGTCGGCTTCAATCCGATCAGGTCGTTGAACGACGCTGGAACCCGGCCCGACCCGGCCGTATCGGTCCCCAAAGCGAACGTCACCAGGCCGCTTGCCACTGCCACCGCCGATCCCGAACTCGATCCGCCGGAAATATACCGGCTGTCGAAAACGCTGGAACAAGCCCCGTAAGGCGACCGCGTTCCCACCAACCCCGTCGCGAACTGATCCAGGTTCGTTTTGCCAATCGGAATCGCGCCCGCCGCCATCAGCCGTTCTACAACTGTCGCGGATTTCTCCGGGACGTAGGCGTACTCCGGGCACCCAGCCGTCGTGGGCACGCCCGCCAGATCGATATTGTCTTTGATCGCGAACGTCATCCCATAAAGAGGAAGGCCGGGGTCGAGCGCGGCGGCGCGCGCCAGCGTTTCTTCTTCCGGGATCACATGGAGCCAGACCGGAAGCTCGCCGGTTTCGCGAATCCGGCGATACGTTTCCCTGATGTTGTCGGCCAGGCTCACGCGGCCACCTCAGGTTGCAGAAACAACAGGCTCTGGCCCGCCGTCACCTGCGCCCCCTGCGCGCACAGAATTTCCACGACTATGCCACGCTGCGGCGCGGCGACGGCGATTTCCATTTTCATCGATTCCACAACGACCAGGCGCTGGCCCGCTTCCACGCGGTCGCCTGCCTTCACGGCGATATGCCAGACGCTGGCGTGCGCCGGAGACTTCAGCGTCCGGCAGCCGGCGGGGGCAGTTCGTTCTGTAACGGCCGGCAATTCCTCCGGCGCTTCCACGATCTGGTCGAGTTTCGCCTCGCGCCAGCGTTCCCGCTCGGCTTCAAAGGCCGCCTGCTGATGCGCCTTGAAGAGCCCGGTTTCCTCCCGGATGCCCGCGAGAAAAGCGTTGTAATCGCTCAGCCGGAACTCCTCGGGCGTGATCTTGAGGTCGAATTTGCCATGTGCAAAACGATCCCGCATGTCGAGCAACTCGTCGGCTTCGACCGGATAAAAGCGGATCTGGTCGAAAAAACGCAGCAGCCAGGGCGTCTCGCGCCACTGATTCCACATCTGCACCGTTCGTCCCACGAACTGGTAGCCGCCCGGACCTTCCATGCCGTAAACGCAGAGGTACGCGCCGCCGATGCCGACGGAATTCTCGGCCGTCCACGTCCGGGCCGGGTTGTATTTGGTGGTCACCAGACGGTGGCGCGGATCGAGCGGCGTCGCGACTGGTGCGCCCAGATACACGTCGCCCAGGCCCATCACCAGGTAGCTCGCGTTGAAGACAATCTGCTTTACGTCCTCTATCGAACCGAGGCCGTTGATGCGCCGGATGAACTCGATGTTGCTGGGGCACCAGGGCGCATCGGGCCGCACCGACTGCATGTATTTCTGGATGGCCAGGCGCGTGGCCGGGTCGTCCCAGGAGAGCGGGAGATGGACGATGCGGGTCGGAATGGTCAGGTTGTCGAGCGATGGCAGTTCGGATTCGGCGCGCTCCAGCAGGGTCAGCAGTTTGGTGCGCGGCAGAATTCCGGAATTGTAATGGACCTGAAGCGAGCGGATTCCCGGCGTCAGATCGATGATTCCGGCGGGGCGTTCGCGCTCAAACCACGCCAGTAGTTCCTGGACGCGGAAGCGCAGGTTCAGGTCGAGGATCGGCTCGCCGTATTCGATAAGCAGGTTCCGGTCGCCCTGCGCACGGTAGACCACGTCCGGGGCAAGGCGTTCGACGACGGCGTCGGCATCCGACGCTTTTACAAAACGAACCGAATCGCCCGGGCGGAGCTGGCCAAGCTTCCAGAGTTCGTTTTGTGAAACGACCGCGGGGCAGACAAAACCGCCGAGACTGGGGCCGTCCGGCCCGAGAATAACGGGCATGTCGCCGGTGAAATCGATGGCGCCGATGGCATAGGCGTTGTCGTGAATGTTCGACGGATGTAGTCCGGCCTCACCGCCGTCGTGCCGCGCCCACTCGGGTTTGGGGCCGATGAGGCGGACGCCGGTGCGGCTGGAATTGTAGTGGACTTTCCAGTCGGCCGAGAAGAACGTTTCGATGTCGGCGCGGGTGAAGAAGTCGGGAGCTCCGTGGGGCCCGTAAACTGCGCCAATCTCCCAAGATGTGGGGTAGGTGCTTGCACCTGCCCCTTCCGGATTTTTTGGGCAGGCGCGAGCGCCTACCCCACAAATATGGAGCACGTCGCCGGTGCGGAGCGCGCGCCCCGCATGGCCGCCGAACTTCCCGAGCGTGAAAGTGCTGGCGCTGCCGAGATACTTCGGCACGTCCAGACCACCCCGGAACAATATGTACGCCCGCGCGCCCGGCCCGACGCATTCGCCCATTTGCAAAACGAACCCCGCACTGACGTGGATTACCTTCCACCGTTCGAAGCCGAAATCCGCCCCGGTGACGGCGATCTCAGTGTCGCAGTTGAACTTAAGGGTCGGCCCGGTGACCGTGACTTCCAGGCCGGGTGCGCCCTCCTCATTGCCGAGCAGCCTGTTGCCGGTGCGGAACGAGAGCGAATCCATCGGACCCGAGGGGGGCACCCCGACGTGCCAGTACCCCAGACGACCGGGGTAATCCTGCACCGTGGTCATAGTGCCACCGTCCAGAACTTCAACGGTGCGGCTCACGTAATGGAAGCCGTTCAGGAACGACGTCACCACGCCGCCGCGCACAAACCCTTCGCTCAGAGTGATTTGCCGCAGGTACTCGACGTTGGTCTCGATGCCCGCGAAGTTCGTTTTGTAAAGCGCCTCCCAGAGCTTGGCGAGCGCTTCCCCGCGGTCCGCGCCGTACACGATGATCTTGGCAAGCAGCGGATCGTAGAACGGCGTGACCTCGGTTCCGCGCTCCACCCAGGTTTCGACACGCGCTTCGGCCGGGAAAGCCGCCTCGGTCAGAATCCCGGCGCATGGCTGAAAGTTCTTCCCCGGATCTTCGGCATAGACGCGAACCTGGATCGAATGTCCCTGCGCGACCGGCTTCGGAGGAATCTCGCCGCGCACCATCCATTCGACGAGGTCGAGCCCGGTGACCTCTTCGGTGACGCCGTGCTCCACCTGCAGGCGCGTGTTCACTTCGAGGAAATAGAACTGCGCCGCATCGGCATCGTAGACGAACTCGACGGTTCCGGCCG
>Ga0302140_10009724_pt1 | contig 11918 bp, 8 predicted proteins | sample I_Bog_E1_1_FD_202095 | JGI IMG/M metagenome (GOLD analysis project Ga0302140, IMG submission 202095) | Peat permafrost microbial communities from Stordalen Mire near Abisko, Sweden - I_Bog_E1_1 | ecosystem: Environmental > Terrestrial > Soil > Wetlands > Peat | place: Sweden: Abisko, Stordalen...
TACAGAAATCTTGAAAGAAGCCGTGCCAGATTTGCCCGTCGCCCAGCAAGGCGTAGTAGCCGTAGAAGGCGCATTGTGGCGCGCCCATCGCCTCGCAGGCAGCCTGGTCAGAGTCTAAGCCGTGCTTGTGCTCGCAACGAATGCGCGGTTCTCGCAGGAGAACCGCGCCGCCATCAGCTGACCTTCGCCCCATTGACCACGGACGCGATAAGCGCACCATCTTCTGCCAGCGCAACAAAATCGGCAGCACGTCCCACTCGTAAGCGACCCACTCCGCCGTCATATCCCGCCATCGCAGCGGGATTCCGCGTCAGCAGCGGCAGAGCCTCAGGTAGAGTCGCGCCGGTAAACCGCAGTACGTTGGTCAGCGCCTTATCCAGCGTCAACACACTGCCAGCCAGCGTTCCATCTGCTGTAGCTGCACGGCCGTTCTGAACGTGAACAGCCAACCCCGCCAATTCATATTCCCCATCAGGCATACCCGCAGCACTCATAGCATCCGTGACCAATATGCCCCGGCCAGCACCCTTGGCGCGCCACCAGAGCTTCACCAGCGAAGGATGCACATGCACTCCATCGCAAATCAGTTCCGCAAATAGCGAGTCATTCGTCAGCACAGTTCCCAGAATCCCCGGCTCGCGGTGATCCAGCGCTCGCATCGCGTTGAAAGTATGCGTAGCAGAAGTCGCTCCAGCATCGAACAGCGCGTTCGCTTCCGCAAAAGTCGCATTGGAGTGCCCCATGGAGACGCGCACACCTTTCCCCGTAGCGTATGCAGCCAGTTCCACCGCACCCGGCAGTTCAGGAGCGAGCGTCAGCAGGCGAATCTTTCCCTCCGCAGCCTCAAACATGCGATCGAACACCGGAATCTCTGGAGCCAGCAAATACTGCGGCGGATGCACACCACGCTTCAAATGAGAGAGAAACGGCCCCTCCAGGTGAATGCCCAGCGGTTTCGCACCGGGTTGTTGCAGATCCAATTGCTTCGCGATCCCCGACAATGACTTCAGGATTGTTTCCAGTGGCGCAGTCACCGTTGTCGGCAGAAAATGAGCAGTTCCGCGCGTCGCCAGAAATTTACTGACAGCACCCACCGCTTCCGGAGTACCAGCCATCACGTCGTACCCAGCCGCCCCGTGTGTATGCACGTCAAAGAACGACGGAGCCAAAGTCGCTCCATGAAAATCAAGCCGCTGGTCTGAGCCGGGAACCTCATCGTCACTCAGAGGCCAGAGTCCAACTATAACGCCATCTTCAATCTCAATCACCGGCTCAGGAATCAAAGCCTCGCCATCCCAAAGCCAAGCCGCAGTCACTACAGTACGCATTGCCAAATCATCGCAGCCCAGCCGCAAAGCCGTCCACCCGCCCGCGCTCAGCACAATTAAAATGAAGTCTATGCAAGCTGACACCAAGCGAATCGGTATCCATCTTGGAACCGCTGGCGGCCCATCGGCCGCAGTAGAACGCGCCCACGAAATCGGCGCTAACACCTTTCAGATCTTCTCCTCCAGCCCTCGAATGTGGAAGGCTCCAAAGCCAGCGCCCGAGCAATGCAAACGCATGGCCGCGCTTCGCGCTGAACACAACGTAGGTCCGCTGGTTATCCACACCAGCTATCTCGTGAATGTTTGTAGCCAGAATGAAGAAGTTCGCCAGAAGAGCATCGTTGCCTTTCGCGGCGAGATTGAACGCGCTCTCGCCCTGGGCGCTGAATATCTCGTTTTGCATCCCGGCTCATGGAAAGGGCTCACACGCGAACGCGGCCTTGAACTCGCAGCAGAATCCATCACCCAGGCCATCGAGGGCCTCCCCTGGCAGGGAACGCCGTTCCACATCCTTATCGAAAACACCGCCGGCGCAGAATTCTCTCTGGGCGGTAGTTTTGAGCAGGTCGCAGAACTCGTCGCCCGGCTCCAGGCAACTGCACCCGTGGCCGTCTGCCTCGATACGTGCCACACCCACGTTGCAGGCTACGACCTTGTCAGTCCTGAAGGCTACGAAGCAACCATCCAGCAGATCGAGTCAACCATCGGCACCCACGCCGTCCGCGTCTGGCACTGCAACGACGCAAAAGCGGCACGCGGCTCCAAGCTCGACCGCCATGAAAACATCGGGGAGGGCACAATGGGCCTCGAACCCTTCCGCCGGCTCCTTAACGATCCACGCTTTGCTCACTCCGCATTCATCGCCGAAACTCCAGTCGATGAGCCAGGAGACGATCAGCGCAACGTAAGCACTCTTAGAAGCTTGGTGAAGTAGCAAGCAGACTAACTCAAAGCTGGAAATTCACCGCTGCCTCTCAGGTTGCAAACACCACTCCGTGAAACCTTCATCGATAACTCAAACACTGTTGAGCAGTTTCGAACTGATTTTCGAGTACTTTTTACCTATCCCCCGTCGGTAATAAAAAATAGTGACTTCAGGCTGATCTCGTCACTCAAAACCGTGTTACGCTTTCGCCGTGGTTGAAAGTGAGGACGAAATGGAATCCTGTCTGCACCACGGTTCCGCATGCAGTCCAACCGGAACTCCCCTCCACAAATGCGCAGGCTATTTTGAATGCTCGTTTGCCTGCGAAAACTATGTCTGCGAAAACCACGTGCGCCGCAGCCGGTACGGCACTTTCTGCGACCAATGCTATCCCGAGCCGCCCGCCTTTGCCGTACCAAAAGGCATGAGGCAAATGCCGCACCTGGCAGGCCGGGCGGCAAATCATTCCATGACTCAAGGAACTGCACAACATAGATGAATGCTGAAAAAGCAGTTTTTAGCTGAGTTAAAAACACTTTTAAAACGATGCGCTACTGTGCGCGCGTTGAATTAGAATTCCTGCGCTGAACTCAAGTTGCCTTGGCTTCTCATCCTTCTAGAAAGAACACCGATAGGCCCTCTCGCTTACTGGAAACCAAGTCAAGCTGTCTCAAGATCCAACCCAGGAATTCACAAAAAGCCGCTTGCCTTCCTATAACTGTGGAGTCACACTGATGAGTTAGTGCCTTCAGGTAAAGGATGGATGGCTATGCGAATGAGCATTGTAAGAACAATTGCGCTATGCGCGGCGGTAGGCTCGGTATTGTCAGCCACGGTATTGCCAGCCCCCATATCACCAGCGATCGCTCAAAGCCTCGGCTCAGGCAACACCAATACAAAGCAGCCTCCCCAGCCCTTCACCGCAGAATTCAAAACCACCTCCGAACAGACGCTGGCTAACGGAACGAAAATTGTGCGCGAAGACACCGAGCTAGAGGCAGTAGACGCGGACGGGCGCCGCCTCAACGTAACGTCGACCCAGTCAACCCCGGAGATGCCTGCGCACACCTTCTACCACGTCTACGATCCCGTGGCGCGGACGAATACCTCCTGGAATGCGGCGAATAAGACCGCCTCAGTTATAAAACTTCCTCCGGCTATACAGGCCGGCCAGAGGCAACCAACCTGTTGGTCCACGTCCGCACCTGGGACGAGCGTAACCTCCACGAGCCTCACCGCAACTACTTCGACCGAAAGTTCCGAGGCCGCGTCCATTGCACTCGGCTCCCCTCGCTCAGTCGCAGGTGGCAGCACATTACGGCAAACCGGAGCCACACCGTCCATCCATGAAGATCTCGGCACCCAGACCATCCAGGGCGTAGCTGCCAAAGGAACCCGGATTACCCGAACAATCCCCGTAGGAGCCATCGGAAACGATGCTCCCCTGGTAACCATGACCGAAACCTGGAGGGCAGAATCCCTCGGCATCGTAGTCCGCTCGATCAACGAAGATCCGCGCACCGGAAGACACACCAAGGAACTGGCCGAACTCAGCCAGGGAGCACCCGACCCGGCCAGCTTCTTACCTCCGTCAGACTACGAAATCGTCACCCAGGACATGCATCAGATTCCGTGCCAGCGCTGATTCCATTTGAGCGAAATTGGTTCCTCTTCTCCGCCTAGTTATTCCGTCCAGTTAAACTAGAGACTTATGGCGGAAGAAAAAGAGATTCGTTACACCCCGGCGACGATCGAGCCTCGCTGGCAGGAAATTTGGGCCTCCAACCCGGCACTTTATTCTGCTGAACCGGCGGGAACTCCCAAGCCCAAGTATTACGTCCTCGAGATGTTGCCCTACCCCAGCGGCCAGCTCCACATGGGCCACGTGCGGAACTACTCCATCGGCGATGCACTCGCGCGCTACATGTGGATGCAGGGATACAACGTTCTGCACCCCATGGGGTGGGATGCCTTCGGACTGCCAGCCGAGAACGCCGCGCTCAAAAACAATACGCCGCCCCGCCAGTGGACGCTGCAGAACATTGCCGCCATGAAGCGCCAGATGCAGCGCCTCGGACTTGCCTATGACTGGGCTAACGAAGTCACCACCTGCCTGCCCGACTACTATCGCTGGAACCAGTGGTTCTTTCTCCGTATGTACGAGAAGGGTCTCGTCTATCGCAAGCAGAGCAAGGTGAACTGGTGCTCACTCTGTGCCACAGTGCTCGCCAACGAACAGGTAGTCAATGGCTGCTGCTGGCGCCATGAAGACAATCTCGTCGAGCAGCGCAACCTTGAGCAGTGGTTCTACCGCATCACCGCCTACGCGCAGGAACTCCTCGAAGGCCTCGATCAGCTTGAGGGCTGGCCTGAAAAAGTTCGCACCATGCAGCGTAACTGGATCGGTCGCAGCGAAGGCACCGAAGTCGATTTCACGCTCGAGGGCAGTGAACAGCGCATCCGCGTCTTCACCACGCGCGTCGATACCATCTTCGGCGCAACAAGCGTACAGCTCGCTCCGGAGCATCCGCTCGTAGCAAGCCTCACTTCGACCAACGGCATGCTTCTCCATGAAGTAAACGCCCTCATCGATCAGCAAAAGAAAGCCCGCGAATCTGGCGATCTCGGCGCGATCGAGAAACATGGCGTCTTCACCGGACATTACGCGCTCAATCCGTATAACCAGGAGCGAGTGCCCATCTGGGTCGCCAACTACATCCTCATGGATTACGGCACCGGCGCCATCATGAGCGTACCCGCGCATGACGAACGCGATTTCGAATTTGCCGCCAAATACGGCCTTGAAATCCGCCCCGTCATTCGCCCCGTCGCCAACCCCGAATCCGCCGACGCGGAAGAAGCAGCGCTGCCCTTCGTCTCCGAAGAGGGAGTCCTGATCAACTCCGGCGAATTTGACGATTACACCTGCGAAGAGGCCCAGCTCGCCTTGCAGCAAATAGCAGTCAAAGGCGGCTTTGGCGAACCGACTATCACCTTCCGTCTCAAAGACTGGGGTGTAAGCCGTCAGCGCTACTGGGGCACGCCAATCCCCATGATCAACTGCCCGGAGCACGGCCTCGTGCCAGTCCCATACGATCAGTTGCCGGTACTTTTGCCCGAGCAGATCGAGATTACGCAGGAAGGGGGATCGCCGCTCAGCCGCGTGCCCAGCTTCCTCCATACGGTCTGTCCCAAATGTGGAGAACCCGCCACGCGCGAGACCGACACCATGGACACCTTCGTAGACTCGAGCTGGTACTTCTATCGCTACACTGACCCCAAGAACAGTGAAGCTCCATTCGAACCCGCAAAAGCGCAGTACTGGTTTCCCATCGATCAATACATCGGCGGAGTCGAGCACGCGATTCTTCACCTCATCTACTCGCGCTTCTTCACCAAGGTCATGCGCGATCTCGGCCTCATCATCAACGACGAACCAGCACGCCGCCTCTTCACACAGGGCATGGTCATTAAAGACGGCGCCAAGATGTCTAAGTCCAAGGGCAACGTGGTTTCGCCCGACGACATGGTCGCCCGGTACGGCGCAGACGCCACACGCATGTACGCCCTCTTCGCCGCGCCGCCAGATCGCGATCTTGACTGGCAAGAGGACGGCGTTGCCGGAGTCAGCCGCTTCCTCGGGCGCGTATTTCGCTTCGTCAACCGCTTCGCTCACATCGCCCTAACCGTGCACCACGGCGAAACCGGAACGGCATTCAACTCCAGCGCCACCGTGCCTACGGGAGCCTCGCTCACCCTGCTTCGTAAACTCCATCAGACCATCGCGAAAATCACCCAGGACTTCGGAGGCCGCTGGCATTTCAATACCTCAATCGCGGCCATCATGGAACTCGTCAACGAGTACTATGCCGCCGAGGCACAAGTAGCCTCGGGCGAAGTGCCTCCAGCAGTAGTTGCAGAGCTTCTCCGCTCACTCGTGCTCCTCCTCGCACCCTTCGCACCGTTCCTCTCCGCCGAACTCTGGTCCGAACTGGGCGAGACCAGCGAAGTCCTGCGTGAGCCATGGCCGGTATCCGATCCCGATCTCGCCAAAGAAGACGCAATCGAAGTACCAGTGCAGGTCAACGGCAAACTGCGCTCCGTCGTTCGACTCCCCATCGGAGCCGACAAAGCCGCACTCGAAGCCGCAGCCCTCGCCGACGAAAAAGTACTGGAATGGCTCGCCGGTAAGACTCCGGTGAAAATCATCGTAGTCCCCGGCAAACTGGTTAATCTGGTGGTGAAGTAGTGTCCGCCCGCGCAGGCGCCTCTGAAAGTAAAGTCCTTACTACCAAGCAACTGCGCGCCACCCAGAACATCGTCAGCTACATGGGTTTTGCCTGGCGACACCCATCGCTGACCGCGCTCGAAGTCGGCTGGCGTTGGCTCTTCGGTATTCCGTTCCTCTACGTGCTTTGGACCCAAGCCCAGCAGATTTTGCTCAAAGTGCCTCCGTCCATTGCAGGCCTCGATCGCCTGGACGGCCAGAATCCCTGGCGCTCCTCGGTCGTCCTCTCCAACGCTGCATCGCTCTACGCGCCGGAAGTGGCTGCTGTCCTCCACTGGCTGATTCCAATAGCCGTTGTTGCCTGGGCAATCATTTCAGGCATCGGCCGCACACTCGTCCTCCGTCGCCTGCAAAAGCTCAACGGAATCAACAGCCAGCAGCCACAATGCCCGCTCCTGAACCAGGTAGCAGCCATCATTCCCCTTCAGTTTCTGTGGATAGCAGCCCAGACCGGATTTTTCTACCTCTGGTATCGTGGAATCGCCTGGGCCGCCGCGACGCACATCACCACCACAGTGGAACCCGACCTGATCGGCTATCTCTGCTGGGTGATTTTCATCTCACTCGGATTGTTTACCGCCTGGGCCGTTGTCAGTTGGACAATCGGATTCGGCCCTACACTCTTGATTGAGGAGAGTTGCTCGGTGACGGCAGCCGTACGGCAGAGCTTTAGTCTGGGTAAACCGCTCTCCAGCAAACTCGCCGAGATCAACCTCGTCATGGGCATCGTTCGAATCGCGCTGATCATTCTGGCAATGGTCTTCTGCGCCGCTCCCATCCCATTCAGCGACGAGTTCGGCCAGTCCGCTTTGAATAATCTCTACGTCGTCATCGCCATCGTGTATCTGATAGCCAACGACCTCTTCCAGGTAGTACGCCTGAAGTCCTATCAAAGCCTTCGCCAGCACTACCGCGGCGATGAACTCTATAACAATCGTTCCTAAGACTTGACCACCTGTGCCTTGGGAGCAGCTCTGAGCTTCCGAGCCAGCTTCTGAGGCCACTCAGGATCCATGCATGGCCGCTCAATCAGCACATAGAAGACCGTTCCCAAAGCCAGCACCGCAGCAAAGCACAGCGCAAAGATCGCCGGAGTACCCAACCCCATCGGCAGCCGAGACAGATGTAGATGCCTCAACAGCACAGACACTCCTGTAAGCACCAGCGTGTGTGTCAGGTAGAGGCTGTAGCACATACCTCCGATAATGCTCACCGCGGGGAATGCGAAGAATCCACGCACCGCCCATCCATGAAAACCAGCGAGATAAAGCAGAATCGTCGCAAACGGCAAGCTCACCAGGTAGACCGGATATGCGGTCCCAAATAAAATCCATCCCAGCGCCAACAATCCCAGCATGTCCCACAAAACACGAGGCAGCCTGGGATGGCTCTGTGAAAGATAAATCTCGCACAGCAAAAATCCCGCCAGAAAGTACTGCGAAAACGCCAGCAAAGTAAGCGCCACGCGACTTGAAGGATTGATCCAGGCGTTCGACGCGTACGCGGTTCCGCAGACAGCAGCAACGAGAATCAACCGGCGTAGAATCGCAGGCCTCACATAGAAAACAGCAGCCAGCAGAGGTGCCAGGATATAAAACTGAACCTCAACCTCCAAAGACCACGCCGGAGGATTAATCGTGGAGTAGGCGTTGTAAACCAGACTGTGTACATAAAACAACGAAGCGACCAGATGCACCGCAACCACGCCGATTGCGGCATGCTTGTATAGCGCCACCATCGGAAACCGCCCCACCATTGCCAATATGTAAGGTGGCTCTAGCCGGGTAAGGCGCCGCCTGAAGTAGCTCCCCAGCTTCACCGGCTTGGCATCCTGCAGATTGTGCCGCGCAAATGGCAACGCCAGGATGAAACCGCTGATCGTAAAGAAGAGGTATACGCCAACCTTGCCATCGCCGACAGCGCGCTTGAAAAGCGTCGGAAACAGCCCATTTCCTACCGGGGGATCAAGCTGTACAAACACATGCGCAGCAATCACCAGCACAATGGCGAGAAAACGAAACCCGTCAACTTCAGGAATGAAGCGGTTGCTGGTAATAATGCGACGTAAACGGAGGTGGGAAAGCCAGGCAAACATTCGTCGGGGATCTCGCTTTATCGTTCGGGGAATAACGTCGACGGATCGGAACCAGCTCGCCTTGCAGTGCCTTAAAAACCACATCACGCTCTGCGCGCCGCTGGAGCCACCAACTTCTACCAGCATAACTTACGCAGGATTGCGCGCTCTCTGTTTCGTCCGCCTGCCGCCAATTCACCAAAACCGCTTGCCACCTCCACCGTTACCCTGCCAAACTAAGGGGTGGACACCCAAAGCACAGCTATCCAAAGCCCAATCACCCAGAGCATCGTCATTCTCGATTTCGGCTCGCAGTATACGCAGCTCATCGCGCGCCGCATCCGGGAACAGAATGTCTTTTCTGCGGTTCTTCCCTGCACAGCGTCCATCGCTGAGATCCAGGCCTACTCACCCATCGGAATCATCCTCTCCGGCGGGCCGTCTTCCGTTTATGACGCCGATGCGCCTAATGCAGATCCTGCAATTCTGAAACTAGGTCTGCCCACCCTCGGTATCTGCTACGGCCTGCAATTTATCGCTTATCATCTCGGCGGAAAAGTTGTACCCGCCAGCAAGCGCGAGTATGGTCACGCCGAAGTAACAATTGAAGACACCCAAACGCCGCTTTTCGCCGACCTTCCACCCTCCATTCATGTATGGATGAGTCACGGCGACGAAGCACTTGAATTACCCTCCGGCTTCCATCGCACCGCCGTCACCTCCAACGCGCTCGCTGGTATCGCCAATGAAGAAGCGAAAATCTGGGCAGTGCAGTTCCATCCCGAGGTTCACCACACCCCGCTTGGACCACAGATCATCCGCAATTTCGTCTTCAATATCTGCGGCGCTAAAGGTGACTGGACCCCCTCGCACTTCATCGAATCGACCATAGCCGCCATCCGCGAAAAAGTAGGTAAAGGCCACGTTCTCTGCGCGCTCTCAGGCGGAGTCGATTCTTCCGTCGCCGCCGTCCTCGTGCATCGCGCCATCGGCGATCAACTCACCTGCGTCTTCGTGAATAACGGAGTGCTGCGCAAAAACGAGTTTGCCCAGGTAACACAAAATCTTCGCGGTAAACTCGGCCTCAACCTGGTTCCCGTCGACTCCAGCGAACGCTTCCTCGCCAAGCTTGCCGGAGTCACCGATCCTGAAACCAAGCGCAAGATTATCGGTCGCGAATTCATCGCTGTATTTGATGACGAAGCATCCCGCATCGCCGAACAATCCGGCGGAGTTGACTGGCTCGTACAGGGTACTCTCTATCCCGATGTCATCGAGTCATCCAGCGTGCGCGGACCGTCGCAGACCATTAAAAGCCACCACAACGTCGGCGGCTTGCCTGAGACCATGAAGATGAAGCTCATCGAGCCTCTCCGCGATCTCTTCAAGGATGAAGTTCGCCGTATCGGCCGCGACCTCGGCATGCCTGAAGACATCCTCGGTCGCCAGCCATTCCCAGGCCCAGGGCTCGCCGTTCGTATCCTGGGCGAAGTAACCGCCGAGCGCGTAGCGATCCTCCAGGAAGCAGACGAAATCGTCGTAGCCGAGATTAAAGCCGCTGGCCTCTACAACAAGATTTGGCAGAGTTTCGCTGTCCTGCTCCCAGTACAAAGCGTCGGAGTCATGGGCGACCAGCGCACCTACGCCAACACCTGCGCAGTTCGGGCCGTCCATTCAGAAGATGGCATGACCGCCGACTGGGTGCCGCTGCCCTACGAAGTACTCAAGCGAATCTCGAGCCGGATCGTTAATGAAGTCCGCGGCATCAATCGTGTCGTGTATGACATCACCTCCAAGCCACCCGGCACCATCGAGTGGGAGTAGGCGAGTGCCTGCAGGTACATTGAGCACAGCCCAAGTCATCGTCAGTCATCCCACCGGCAATGCTAACGTTTCCGCTGTCGTCAGTGCTTTGTATGAGGCTGAGTTACTTGAGGCCTTCTATACCTGCATCCTCTGGCGCCCAGAAAGTGCATTTGCTAAGTTCGTTCCCGGTAGCGTGCGCGCCATGTTGCAGCGTCGCGCACGCGTTCAACTCCCGCAGGAGTTAGTCCATACACGTCCGTTCCGCGAACTCGTCCGGAATTTTCTTATCCGCGCAGGCAAGCGTAACCTGGTCACTCCGGAAAATAGTTATTTCTCCATCGACAATGTTTACGCCGACATCGACAGATACGTCGCCCGCAGCCTGCCCGGCTATAAGAATCTGCGCGGAGTCTACGCCTACGAAGATGGAGCACTGCATCAGTTCCGCAAAGCACACAAACTCGGCATTCACTGCATCTACGACCTGCCCATCGGCTACTGGCGTGCAAATCGCGAAATCTCTCTGGAAGAGGCAGAACTACAACCAGCCTGGAAAGGCACCCTCAACGCGCTCGCCGACAGCCCTGAAAAGCTAGCTCGCAAGGACGAAGAGATTGCTCTCGCTGACACCATTATTGTCGCCAGCAGTTATACCCGTAGTACGCTGAAGCTGTACCCCGGCGAAGTCAAAAAGACAGTCGTAATCCCCTACGGAACGCCCAGGCCAATTGCCGAGTCTCGTGAAGTCACCAGCAACGCAAGTCCTCTCCGCGTGCTGTATGTTGGCTCACTCGCACAGCGCAAGGGAATCTCGTATCTCTTCTCAGCCATTGAGTCACTGCGCAGCGCAGTTACTCTCACCATCGTCGGCCGCAAAGTCGGCGCCTCAGCCGCACTCGACAAGGCCTGCGAAACCCATCGCTGGCTTCCATCGCTACCCCATTCCGAGATCCTCAGTGAAATGCGTCAGCACGATGTCTTTGTCTTCCCGTCCTTGTTCGAAGGCTTTGGGCTCGTCATAGGAGAAGCACTCTCGCAAGGCCTGCCCGTCATCACCACACCCAACACCGGCGGCCCGGATATTCTGCGCGACGCACACGACGGATTCATCGTTCCCATCCGCAATCCCCAGGCAATAGCCGAGCGCCTCCTGCAACTCCACCAGGACCGCGACCTGCTCCAACAGATGAGCGAGTCCGCCCGCCAACGTGCCGCCGAACTCACCTGGCAAGGATATAAAGACAGAACAGTAGCCGCAGTCCGCGCAGCAATCTAACTCCAACTGCAAAGTACTTGGGCCGACTTAGTGGCCTTATTGTCACGGGAAACCGCGTCAGAACGATAAGTCCTTATATAACAAAAACACTGGTGCGGCGCATCCGCGGGCTGAGACACGTTGACTCCTGATAGCTGCTTAATAAATACGAAGAATATGATTGACCTCAATTGGAGCCGACGGCTCCGGGCTATGGAGCCTACTCATCACCTCTCAGTACT